>ERZ1643247.675-NODE-675-length-39065-cov-33.724865_pt1 | contig 39065 bp, 34 predicted proteins | sample MGYA00579264_ERZ1643247 | MGnify/ENA primary metagenome ERZ1643247 (study PRJEB29033, sample SAMEA4952262) | chicken gut metagenome | biome: Broiler Chicken; feature: Gastrointestinal Tract; material: Caecum | place: Ireland | collected 2018 | study: Broiler... | reverse complement strand
CTCATCACCAAACAATTTAATTAAATTTTTGTCCAATCTTTGGGGTTCGCTTCAAAGAGGGGAAGGCGCGTCCAAAAAATTTTTCTTCCCCGCGTATAGCGGCGGCGGAAAGGGGCAATAACCGTGCATATCAATCTTTCGGAGGATGTATGCACATGAAAGAAACAAAAAAGACGGAAGGCGCTTCGCCCGTCAAGGTCAAGCGCAGAACGCTGTACACGATCCTCATCGCGGCGTGCGCGCTGGTGCTCGCGGCGGCGGTCACGCTGACCGTGGTATTTGTGGTGCGCGGCCCGGATACGAGCCTCGAACAGCCCGATGACGGCAAGGACGACGACAACGACGACGGAAACGACGACGGCACGGACGATACGGACGATGATGACGACGATACGCCCGGCAGCACCGAGGTCGTGTTCGCCCTGCCCGTAGCCGAAGCGACGGTGGGCACCACCTATTCCTTCTGGTACAATTCCACCCTCAACCGCTACGGCCTGCACACGGGCGTGGACTTCAAGGCCCCCGCAGGCACGCAGGTGACGGCCGCCTACGGCGGCACGGTGGAGAGCATCACCGACACCCTGCTCGAGGGCGGCAAGATCGTGCTGGATCACGGCAACGGCCTGAAGAGCGAGTACGCCTCCATCGAAGCTTCCGACGAGCTGCGCGTGGGCGAACGGGTGGAACAGGGCGAGGTCATCGGCACCGTTTCCGCCGCGGCGGACGCCATGGGCAACGAGTACGACGAGGGCGAGCACCTGCACTTTGCGGTGACGCAGGACGGGAAGGCCATCGACCCCGTCACCTACCTCGATATCGACGAAAAGTAAAGGAAAAAGGGCGCGCCGCCGCAAGCGGGGCGCCCTTTTGCCTATGATCCGTCATCCCGAGGGGGGGCGAAGCGGCGAAGGATCTCCTTTCCTGTCATCCAGACCTCGTCGCCGGCAAGGCGCTTAAGCTGAGCGGCGCGCTGCGGGCGCCGTTTTTTGAACACCGGAGTTTGATGAAAATGCGCATAACGGCAGAAAAAATGTATACAAAGGGCGCAAAATATGGTACAATGTACAAGATCAAGCCAAAATGGCCGAGAAGGCCTGCGGCTCGGTCAAATATTCAGGAAAGGGATCGGGCGCCTATGCCGCCGCCCGCTGCGGCGGCGGGCACCGAAGGGGATACCGCCATGCATGAAGGACACCGGCAGCGCATCCGCAGCAGGCTGTACCAAAACGGCGAAGCGCTCAGCGACTGCGAGCTTTTGGAACTTCTCTTGTTCAACGCCATCAGCCGCAAAGATACCAACCCCATCGCGCGCGAACTGTTAGACTGCTTCGGCAGCCTCGCGGGCGTGTTCGACGCCTCACCCCGCCTTCTGGTCAGCGTGGCGGGCATCGGCAGGAGCACGGCGGAATACGTCTATCTCTGCGGGCAGCTGCTCCGCCGCGCCGAGGCACGCAAGGAAGAGGCGCGCCGCCGCCTGATGAGCTTTTCAGACGTACATTCGCACGTCTGCGAGCGGTTCGCGGGCAGGCTGCGCGAGCGGCTGGAACTGTACATGGTAGATGCGAACTTCCTGCTGCTGTGCACCAAATCGGTGACGGATATCCGCGCCGACGAGGTGGCGCTGGATATGCGCACCCTCGGCTACATACTCGGCGAAGTGCGGCCGTATGCCGTCATCCTCGCCCACAACCACCCCAGCGGCAAGCCGGAGCCTTCCGCCGCAGACGACGCCTCCGTGCGCCGCATCGCCGCCGCCTGCAAAGATTACGGCGCCCACCTGTCCGACAGCCTCATCTACGCCGCGGGCGAGGTGTACAGCTATTACCGCGCCGACCGCCTGCGCGCGCTCGGCATCGATTGAAAGGGCGGCTCCGTCCGCGCCGACCGCCTGCGCGCGCTCGGCATCGATCGAAGGGGCGGCCGCATCCAAGGCTGCATCTGAGGCTGCATCCGTTCAAAATAAAATCAACGCAGCCCGCAGGGAAGCGGGCAATCTCACCACAGAGGTCTTTTTTATGAACACAGTCAGAACAAGGTTTGCGCCCAGCCCCACGGGCTACATGCACATCGGCAACCTGCGCACGGCGCTGTACGGATACCTGTACGCCAAAAAAGAGGGCGGCAAGTTCATCCTCCGCCTGGAAGATACCGACAGCAAGCGCTACGTAGAAAGCGCCGTGCAGATCATCTACGACACCTTAAAGGACGCGGGCATCGTCTACGACGAAGGCCCCGATATCGGCGGCGATTTCGGCCCCTATATCCAGAGCGAGCGGGCGGGCATCTACCGCGAATACGCCCAAAAGCTGGTCGAACTGGGCGGCGCCTACTACTGTTTCTGCGATAAAGAGCGCATCGATTCGTTGAAGGACGAAAACGGCGTCGGCCGCTACGACAAGCACTGCCTGCATCTTTCCAAAGAGGAAGTGGCGGCAAAGCTGGCGGCGGGCGTGCCCTACGTCATCCGCCAGAACGTGCCCGAAGAGGGCAGCGGCAGCTACGAAGACCTCGTGTACGGCACCGTCACCGTCGATTATAAAGATATCGAAGACGGCATCCTTCTCAAGAGCGACGGCATGCCGACGTATAACTTCGCCAACGTCATCGACGATCACCTCATGGGCATCACCCATGTCATCCGCGGCAGCGAATACCTCTCTTCCACCCCCAAATACAATCTGATGTACGACGCCTTCGGCTGGGAGCGCCCCGTGTACATCCACCTGCCGCCCATCATGAAAAACGCGCACGAAAAGCTCTCCAAGCGCAACGGCGACGCCAGCTATCAGGACCTGGTCGCCAAGGGATACATCAAGCAGGCGATCGTAAATTACATCGCCCTCCTGGGCTGGAGCCCCAAGACCAATCAGGAAAAGATGACCCTTGCCGAGCTGGAGCAGAACTTTTCGCTGGCGGGGCTGAACAAGTCTCCCGCCATCTTCGACGAGCCCAAGCTGCGCTGGCTTTCGGGCGAATACATCAAAGAGATGGGGGAAGAGGAGTTTGCCTCCCTCGCCCGCCCCTTCCTCGCCCGCAGCAAGGCGTACGGCAAGTACGACGAGGAAAAACTTCTGAAAATGGTCAAAACGCGCGTCGACGTGCTGGAAGACATCCCCGCCAAGCTCGACTTTTTGGAAGAGTACGGCCATATCGACCCCGCGCTGTATTTCAATAAAAAGATGAAGTCGGACGCGGAAGCCGCCAAGGCCGTCCTGCCCGCAGCGTATAAGGTGCTGGAGGGGCTGCAAGACTTTTCCAACACCCCCGTATACGAGGCGCTGGTGGCGCTGGCACAGCAGACGGGCAGAAAGAACGGCCAGGTGCTCTGGTGCGTGCGCATCGCCGTCACCGGGCGCGAGAACACGCCCGGCGGCGCCAGCGAGATGGCGGAGCTTTTGGGCAAAGAGCGCTGCCTTGCCCGCCTTGCCGCCGCCATCGCCGGCTTAGGGGCATGAGCGCGCCGGGGAGAAACAAGCCGGAAGGCATCCTGCACTCCCTCACCGGCAAGAACATCGTGCAGGGGGTGCGCGTGGTCGTGCTCATCCTGTTTTTTGTCGCCTGCATCGCCATCGCCGTGCCCGTGGGGGTGCGGGTAGACTTCCCCTCCGTGCTGGTGGTGCCCGTATCGGTGCTGCTGCTCATTTCCATGGCGGTCAAGGTGTTCGCCGTCAAAGATTTTTACCATAAACTGTTCTGGTATGTGCTGGACAGCGTCCTGCTCATCGCCTTCAACGTGTTTTCGGGCTGGGACATCGCCTCTGTGGTGCGGCAGCCGTCGTATGCCTACCTCGCCTATGTGTGCGTGCTGTCCGAGTTCTACCTCTCGGCGCCCCGCCTGCGCGACGGCGCCGTCATGTTCGCCGTCAACCTCGCCGCCTATACGGCGGTGTACATCGTCAACGCGGTGCTGGCGGGCGAACTTTCCAACGCCTTCGATATCTCTTCACAGTACTTCGTGGCGCTGGTGGTGCTGGTGCTGCACTTTATCATGTTCTCCTTCGCCATGGAGCTTTCGCGCAAGAACAGGCAGATCGAAGAGAACATGCGCGCCTTAGAAGAAAACCGCAACGAGCTGATGCGCGCCTACGAGCGCGTGGAAGAGGCGGTCGCCGTGGAAGAGCGCAACCGCATCGCCAAAGAGATCCACGATACCGCCGGCCATTCGCTGACCACCGTCATCATGCAGACGGAGGCGGCAAAGCTGAGCATCCGCAAAGACCCCGCCGAGGCGGAGCGGTGCATTTCCGCCGCCAATTTGCAGGCGAAAAACTGCCTCAACGAGCTGCGCCTGTCCGTTCACCTGCTTTCGGGGCGGCGCGAAAACTGTACCTTCCGCGAATATCTGGAAGGCATTTTAGAAGAATCTTGCACGGGCACGGGGCTTACGGTGCGCTCGCATATCGACGAGGTAGAGCTCTCCCCCGAGGCGGAGCGGTTCGTGGCGGGCGTGCTGCGCGAGGGCATCTCCAACGGCGTGCGCCACGGCGGCAGCACGGCATTCTTTTTTGAATGCAAAGACATGGGCAACTACATCGAAGTGCTGCTCTCCGATAACGGCAGCGGCTGTGCGCGCTTCAAAGAGGGCTTCGGGCTTTCGGGCATGCGCGCCAAGGCGGAGTCTTTGGGCGGCATGGTCAACTTTTCCTCCGCCCCCGGCGAAGGGTTCGAGATCCGCCTCAGCCTTCCCGCCGGCTGCAAGCGCAAGGGGCATGCGGAAGAGGGAGGCGGAACAAAAAAACAGGCAGGCAAGGAGAAAGGGCAATGAAGATCAAGGTGATGATCGTAGACAACCAGGTGCTGCTGGCGGAGGGCATCCGCAGCGTGCTCGCCTCTTCGGGCGAGCTGGAAGTGGTGTCCGTCGCCCACGACGGGCAGGAAGCATTGGATAAGATGCAGGAGAACTTGCCCGACGTGGTGCTTTTGGATATCCGCATGCCCAACATGAACGGCGTGGTCACCACGGGAGAGATCAAAAAGCGCTATCCGCAGGTCAAGTCGCTCATGCTCACCACCTTTGACGACAGCGACTATATCTTAAGCGCCCTCAACAACGGCGCCTGCGGCTATTTATTGAAGGACATCAGCAGCGCCGCCCTTATCGAGGCGATCAAAAACGCCTACGCGGGCGATACCATCCTGCCCGCCAAGATCGCCAAAAAGGTCAGCGACGCCGCCAAGATGGTCACCTCCGACCGCGAGATCCGCCTGCGCCGCGCCTTCGGCCTGTCCGAAAGAGAGGTAGAGATCGCCGTCATGATCTTTGAAGGCTTCAACAACCGCCAGATCGCCTCCGCCTGCAATTTATCCGACGGCACCGCCCGCAATTATATCAGCACCATCTATTTGAAGCTGGGCTGCGAAAACCGCGCCGACGCCATCGCCAGGATGCGCGCCGTCATCAGCGGCTGAATATTCTCCGAAAAAAGTAAAAAATGCGCCTCCTATAGGGGAGGCGTTTTGCTTGTGAACGCGCCTCCCGTGAGGGGGCGTTTTTGTTCCTCTGTCATCCTGAGGAGCGAAGCGACGAAGGATCGCATAAACGGTTCACGAAAATCTCGGCATTGCCTGCGATTTTCCGTGATTTAAGGCAAACCCCATTGACCGCCCTTTGGGCGGCGCAATCGGAGTTTTCCTCGGCGACGAGGAAGAGGGGCGAAGGGCAAATGGAAAGCGCGCCCCCGCCGTTTTATTATAAAAAGACCGTCAGCAGAACGGGGATCAGCACGAGGCACAGCACCGCGCCGACGCCGATGAGCAATATCGCCGTCAGCTTTTTGGTGCCGTACTTGAGCTCCACCAGCTGTTCCGCCGTCAGCCCGTCCAGCTTTTGGCGGCGCTTCTCTTCCGCCTCGTATGCCTGCGCCGCTTTTCGCATCTGCGGCACCGTCATCGAAAACACTTCCGCCACCCGCGCAAGCACCTCTTCCGTTTCGGGTAAAGCTGTCTGTTCCCAACGCTGCAGGGTAGACTTCGAGGCATAGATCATCTTGGCAAAATCGCGCAGCGAATATCCGCGCGCTTCGCGCTCTTTCCGCAGCCAGTTTCCGCTGATAGGCTTCATATCCGTTCTCCTTTCTTCCACCTTCGATTATAGCACGGCGGCGCAAAAATTTCAATATTTTGAAGTAAAAAAGTTAAAAATTTGTTAAAAAACAGTTTGGGACACTTGTGGGACACTTTTTTGCCCCTCCGCTGTTGACAAATTCCGCCGCAGCGAGTACACTGAAAGCACAAAACCCCGGCCCCGCCGGGGACAAATGCAGGAGGATAATGAAATGAAGGCAAAGCGAAACGAAGCTTTTCCGTTCGCGGCAAAGTGTGTGGCAATCGGGTTGACGTTGGTCGTGCTGGCGGCGGCAGTACTGTATTGTTTGCAGTATTTCCGGCCGAGTACCTACACCGTTTACGAAGATGACGGGTACTATTCCGAGACCACTTACTACCGCACGGAACAGGCTTTTGAGCGGGCAATGGCGGAACTGGAGCAAAAGGAAGCCGAAGGCACCGTGCAGACACGCTCTTTGAATATTGAGGCTGGCGTTGATAAAGATGGGCTTTCGGGTGCAGCAAGTGTAACAATAAGCTCTGAAAAAGACAATTGGGATGTCGTAATACCATATGACTTATTAGAATATTAAGGAGATGTATTTAGGATGGATAACAAGCGTAAACTACGCATAAGCAAGCGGGCAAAACTGTATATCGCCATCGGGGTTTTCCTGGTCGTCTGGGTCGCGTTTGCCGCTCTTTGGTCTTCGTTTACCTTCACTTTGCCGATGATCGTCTATATCCTCGGCTTCTTGGGGTTCATTTTTTTCAGCCTGATCGTGTACTACCTCTCCATCATCGCCGACGCGGTCAGCGGAAAGGCCGCCGAGCGCGAGGCGGAAGAGCAGGAGCGGCTGCAAAAAAAGTGAGCACTTCCGCAGTGTAGGCGGCGGAAGGGGGCGCGGCTGCGGCGGGCAAAGCGTCCGAGGCGGGGCGCAAGTCGCCTTCCTGAAAAAAGAAAAGCGTGCGGAAAACATTTTCTGCGCGCTTTTTGCATTTGGGCAAAAATTTGTTTATTTTGCTAAATGTCTTGACAGCTGTCAATTTTTGGTGTATAGTGTCTGCAAACGAACAGGCAGGTAGGCTATGATCACCGAAGAGATACGCGCGCTGAAAGAGCGCGAAAACGCAGTCATTCTCGCCCATTACTATGTAGACGGCGCCGTGCAGGCGCTGGCAGACTACGTGGGCGATTCTTTTTACCTGGCAAAGGTCGCCGCCAAAGAGCAGAAGCAGACCATCGTCTTCTGCGGCGTGCGCTTCATGGGCGAAAGCGCCAAAATTTTGAACCCCGGGCGGCGGGTGCTTCTCCCCGAAGCCGCCGCCGACTGCCCCATGGCGCACATGGCGGACATCGGGCAGATCGAGGCGCTGCGAAGGGAAGTTGAGGACCTCGCCGTCGTCTGCTACGTCAATTCCACGGCGGAGCTCAAGGCCGCTTCCGACGTGTGCGTCACCTCGTCGAACGCGGTCAAGATCGTATCTTCCCTTCCCAATCAGAACATCCTCTTCATCCCCGATGAAAATTTGGGGCGCTTCGTCAAAGAACATGTGCCCGGCAAGCATTTCTACTTTTCGGGCGGGCACTGCCCCGTGCACGCGCAGCTGCTCGCCGCCGACGTGGAGAGCGAAAAGCTCGCCCATCCCAATGCCCTCGTGCTGACCCATCCCGAATGCACGGCGGAAGTGTGCGCCGCATCCGATTTTATCGGCAGCACCGCCGAGATCATCGCCTATGCCGAACGCAGCCCCGCCCGCGAATTCGTGCTCTGCACCGAGCCCGGCGTACTGTACGAACTTGCCCGTCGCTGCCCCGGCAAGGACTTTTACCCCGTCACCCCCCTCTGTGCCGACATGAAGCTGATCACCCCCCAAAGCGTCTTGCGCTGCCTTTTAGAAGGGAGCGGGGAAGTGGTGATGGATAAGGGCTTGATGGATGCGGCGAGGAAACCTTTAGAGAAGATGCTTGCCCTCGGGTAGGCTATTTTACGGACATTCATCCCGAAATACTGTGTCAGGCTTGCGTCCCGCTTCGGGTCACGTACGTCTGTGTACGCTCCCCTCGCGGAGCCGCGCCTTCCTTGTCTTTCGGGCGACTGTCCGCAAAATACGGGGCAACAGGCTGAACTTTGGGCGAGGACATTCATCCCGCATATAATAGATATTCCGAAAATCATAAAGGAAATACAATGAAACAAGACCGAGGAATGAACATAGACAGCTGCGACGTGCTCATCGCGGGCACGGGCGTGGCGGGGCTGTGCTGTGCGCTCAACCTGCCGCGCAGCTGGCGCGTCGTCATGCTGACAAAGTCGGAAGCGGACAAGAGCGATTCCTTCCTTGCCCAGGGCGGCATCTGCATGCTGCGCGGGCAAGACGACTTTGCCGGCTATTTTGAAGACACCATGCGCGCCGGCCATTACGAGAACGACGAGGCCGCCGTGCGGCAGATGATCCTGCGCTCGCCCGCCATGATCGACGAGCTGATTGGCTGCGGCGTGCTGTTCGCGCGCGACAAAGAGGGGGGCTTCCGCTTCACGCGCGAGGGCGGGCATTCGCGCCCGCGCATCCTCTTCCACGACGACGTGACGGGCAAAGAGATCACTTCCAAGCTCCTCGCCAAAGTGCGGCAGCTCCCCAACGTGGAGATATGCGAACACGCCGAGCTTTTGGATATCATCGTATCCGAAGGCGCCTGCCGGGGCGGCGTCGTCCGCGGCGAAGACGGAAGCCTTTGCGCCGTCTATGCGGGCTATACGCTGTTTGCCACCGGCGGCGTGGGGGGATTGTTCGAACATTCCACCAACTACCGCCACCTGACGGGCGACGCGCTCGCCATCGCCATGCGCCGCGGGGTAGAGGTCGAGCACCTCGACTATGTGCAGATCCACCCCACCACCTTCTATTCCGAAAAGCACGGGCGGCGCTTCCTCATCTCCGAATCGGTGCGCGGCGAGGGGGCGGTGCTCTTGGATAAACACGGGAACAGGTTCTGCAACGAACTGCTCCCGCGCGACATCGTCACCGGCGAGATCCGCGCCCAGATGAAGAAGGACGGCACCAAATTCGTGTGGCTGGATATGCGGCCCGTGGGGGCGCAGACGCTGCGCGAACACTTCCCCACCATCTGCGCGCGGCTGTGGGAAGAGGGGTATGACGTGCTCAAACAGCCTATCCCCGTCGTTCCCGCCCAGCACTATTTTATGGGCGGGGTGAAGGTGGACCTGAACGGCCGCACGAGCATGCCACGCCTGTACGCCGCAGGCGAGACCGCCTGCAACGGCGTGCACGGCAAAAACCGCCTGGCGAGCAATTCCCTGCTCGAAAGCCTGATCTGGGCGGAACTGGCGGCAAAGGATATGGCTGCTTCGGGCAGGCAGCCCGTTCGGGAGGGCGCGCTTTCGGACGCCGCCGCGGGGGACGCGCAGATAGACGCCGCCGCGGGGGACGCGCAGATAGACGCCGCCGCCTATGCCGACTATGCCGCGCTCAAACAAAATTATGCAGACATCATCCGCCAAGAGGCGGAAAGGGAGGCTACCATTGATTGATGAAGTGACTATCCGCATCCGTGCGGAAGAACTTATCCGCATGGCGCTCGCCGAAGACGTGACGGGCGAAGATATTTCCACCAACAGCGTGCTGCACGGGCGGCAGGAGGGCGAGGCGGAGCTTTTGTGCAAGCAGGAGGGGGTCATCGCGGGCCTGCCCGTATTCGCGCACACCTTCCGCTTATTGGATGAAAGTGTGCAGATCTGTTTTTTCGCCAAAGACGGCGACCGCGTGCACAAGGGGCAGAAGCTGGCCACGGTGCGCGGCGACATGCGCGCCATCCTCACCGGCGAGCGCACCGCCCTCAACTTTTTGCAGCGCATGAGCGGCATCGCCACCTACACGGCGCAGATGGTGCAGCTGTTGGAAGGCAGCGGGCTCAGGCTGGTGGATACCCGCAAGACCACGCCCAACATGCGCCTGTTTGAAAAGTACGCCGTGCGCATGGGCGGCGGCGGCAACCACCGCTACAACCTCTCCGACGCGGTGCTTTTGAAAGACAACCACATCGGCGCGGCGGGCGGCGTGGCGCAGGCGGTGGCGCGGGCAAAGGCGTACGCGCCCTTCACCTGCAAGATAGAAGTAGAGGTCGAAACGCTCTCCATGGCACAAGAGGCGGTGGAGGCGGGGGCAGACATCATCATGCTCGACAACATGAGCCACGACGAGATGAAACAGGCCGTGCGCCTCATCGGCGGGCGGGCGCTGGTGGAAATTTCCGGCAACGTCACCCGCGAAAGCGTCTCCGCTCTCAAAGATATCGGCGCCGACGTCGTCTCCTGCGGGGCGCTCACCCATTCCGCACCCATCTTAGACGTCTCCCTCAAAAACCTGCACCCGGTGAGCGCGGGCTGAGGCGCGGAGGGCAGCATGGTCGGAGAAGAGCGGCGGCAGAAGGTGTTGGCGGCGCTTGGCGAAACGCCGCTGCCCGCGGGCAAACTCGCCGAGCGGTTCGGCTGTTCGCGGCAGGTCATCGTGCAGGACATCGCCCTTCTGCGCGCGGAAGGGAAGGAGATCATCGCCACCAACCGCGGCTATATTTTGGCGGGCGGCAGGCACGAGCGGGTGTTCAAGGTGCGCCACAGCGACGCGCAGGTGAAAGAAGAGCTGTTTATCGTCGCCGACGCGGGCGGCTGCGTGGAAGACGTGTTCGTGTGGCACAAAGTGTACGGCAAGATCGCCGCGCCCATGCACATCCGCTCGCGGCGGGACGCCGAGGCGTTCGCCCAAAAGATCGAGAGCGGCGTTTCCCGCCCCCTCAAAAACATCACGGGCAGCTATCACTACCACACCGTTTCGGCAGAGAGCGAGGCGGTGCTCGACGACATCGCCCGCGCCCTCTCCGCGCACGGTTTTCTAGTGGGGGAAGGGGAAAATTGAGCGCTTCCCCCCGCCGAACACTTGACATGGCCGCGCGGATGGAATATAATTGAAATACAATTGGATATGCATGAAGGAGTAACCGGCGCGCCCGCAGTACTGCCCGCGCGCGGCAAGTCTACAATCACGTGCCTTTCGGCATAGGCTTGCCTTAATCGGCGAGATTCAGAAGCTGCGGCGCACTGAGGACCTGCGCCCGCCCTGTTTTTCGCACCCTTCTTTTTTTGGCCGACGGGCCGCATGTGCGGAAAGCATGTGCGGCTTTTTCCTTTGCCAAAGCCCGCGGCGCATGATTTTTTTCTTCGATAGGGATATTAACATAGGAGTGTTTTTGCTATGACCTACTTCGACAAAAAAGCGGACGAAGTATTGGCCGCCCTGGGCAGCGACGCCCGAAACGGCCTTTCCGCCGAACAGGTGCGCGAAAACGCGGAAAAATTCGGCCGCAACGAGTTTACCCGCGTCAAGCGCAAGTCGCTGCTTGCCCGCATCTGGGAAGCCGCCACCGAGCCCATGCTCATCCTGCTGCTCTTTGCCTGGCTGATCACCATCGCCGTCAACGTCGTCAACGCGGTGCAGGGCGGGCATTTCGACTGGGCGGAGTGCGCGGGCATCCTCGTCGCCATCCTCATCTCCGTGGTGCTGACCGTGGTCATGGAAGGGCGCAGCGCCAAGGCGTTTGAAGAGCTGAACAAGATCAAAGAAGGCGTCGAGATCAAGGTGGTGCGCGGCGGCATCGTCCAGTACGTTCCCCAGCAGGAACTGGTGGTGGGCGACGTCGTCTATCTGGAAACGGGCAACAAGGCCGCCGCCGACGGCAGGCTGCTGGAAAGCTCTTCCCTCACCTGCGACGAATCTTCTCTGACGGGCGAATCGGTGCCGGTGGAAAAGGACGCGGCGGCGCTGCTGCAAGACCCCGAAACGCCGGTAGCCGAGCGCGTCAACATGGTGTATTCCGGCACCTTCATCACGGGCGGCACGGGCAAAATGGTGGTCACCGACGTGGGCGACCGCACCCAGTTCGGCCTCATCGCCCGCGAGATCCAGAAAGAGGCGAGCGGGCAGACCCCGCTGCAGGAGAAGATGGGGCGCCTGGGCAAGCTCATCACCATCGTCGGCGGCGTGTTCGCGGCCCTCATCTTCATCATCCAGCTGGTGCACATTCTGACGGCGGGCGAGATCACCTTCACCACCATCAGCGGCGCCTTCATCGAGAGCATCGTGCTGATGGTGGCGGCCGTCCCCGAGGGGCTGCCCACCATCGTCGCCATCTCCCTCTCCATCAACATCGCCAAGATGGCAAAGCAGAACGCCCTGGTCAAAAAGATGGTCGCCAGCGAAACGGTGGGCTGCATCAACGTCATCTGTTCGGATAAGACGGGCACCCTCACCGAAAACCGCATGAGCGTGGTAGACGTCTGGCAGGGGGGCGGCTTTACGGACAAGTCCGCCGTCGGCGAGGGGATGCTGCGCAACTTCTGCATCAACAGCACCGCCGATCTATATGAAGAAGGGGGCGCCGTCCGCTTTGTGGGCAACCCCACTGAAGGGGCGCTGCTCATCGCCGCCCGCGGCTGCGGCGCCGACTATAAAAAACTGCGCGAGGAGGCGGAAGTTTCCGACCTGTACCCCTTCTCTTCCGACCTCAAAAACATGACCTCGGTGGTGCGCGAAGGGGAGGGCTACACCGTGTTCACCAAGGGCAGCCCCGAAAAGATCCTCCGCCTGTGCAATTTGCCGGAAGCGGAAAAGAAGGCGGCGGAAGAGGGCATCGTGCAGCTGCAAAAGCGCGCCCGCCGCGTGCTCGCCTTCGCGCACAAGCGCACCGCCGTGCGCCCCGCCTCGCGCGGCGAGGCGGAGGCGGACATGACCTTCGACGGCTTCGTCGGCATCGCCGATCCCCTGCGCGCCGAAGTGTACGACGCCGTGCACACCTGCAAGACGGCGGGCATCGAGGTCAAGATGCTCACCGGCGACAACATCGTCACCGCCACCGCCATCGCCGAAGAGCTGCACATCCTCGACGGCGAGCACATCGCCGTGGAGGCCTCTTACCTCGAAGCCCTCTCCGACGAAGAATTTTCCAAGGTCCTGCCCAAAGTGCGCGTCATCGCCCGCAGCACGCCCCTTTTGAAGATGCGCGTGGTCAAGGAACTGAAGGCGCAGGGCAGCGTGGTCGCCGTCACCGGCGACGGCATCAACGACGCCCCCGCGCTGAAAAATGCCGACGTCGGCATCGCCATGGGCATTTCCGGCACAGAAGTTTCCAAAGAGGCGGCGGACATCGTGCTTTTGAACGACTCCTTCTCCACCATCGTCACGGCGGTCCAATGGGGCAGGGGCATTTACGAAAACTTCAAGCGATTCATCCAGTTCCAGCTCACCGTCAACGTGGCGGCGGTGCTCATCGTCTTTTTGTGCACGGTTTTGGAGACCTTCGGCGTGGCGGGGTTCGATTCTCCCTTCTCCGCCCTCGACCTGCTGTGGATCAACATCATCATGGACGGCCCGCCCGCCCTCACCCTGGGGCTGGAGCCCATCCGCGGCGACCTGATGCAGCGGCGGCCCACCCCGCGCGGCGAGAACATCCTCTCCGGCGAAATGATGCGGCGCATCGCCGTGGGCGGCGTGTACATGACCGCCGTCTGCCTCTTACAGATGGGGTTCGACTTTTTGCAGGTGGGGGAAGAGCGGATGGGCACGGTCATCTTTACCCTGTTCGTCTTCTTCCAGCTGTTCAACGCCTTCAACTGCCGCGAACTGGGCAACGGGAGAATCTTCCCCAATTTCTTCAAGAACAAGTTGATGCTCGGCTCCTTCGCCGTCTGCCTGGCGCTGCAGGTGCTCATCACCCAGTTCGGCGGGGCGGTGTTCGGCACGGTGCCGCTGGATGCGCTCACCTGGCTGAAGGTGGTGGGCATGGCGCTGTCCGTCATCGCCATCGAAGAGATCGTCAAGCTGCTTGGCAGGGCGTTTTCGCGCAGGCGTGCGTAAGGCGCGGCTGCCGTAAAGCGGCAATATCGATTTGTGCGGGGGAGCGCTTTGCGCTCCCCCGTTTGCGCGCCCCGCAAAGCGAGGGCGCCCCTGCTGCGTGCGCCCGTTTTGCGCTCCGCAAGGGGCGCGCCTTTGCCTCCGCTCTGCGCGCCTTCCATGCCGCCCGTTTCAGGCGCTTCCGCCGCCCCCGTTTTGCGCGGCGGGTTTTTTGAAAAAGTCCTTGACGAAACGCCCTGTTTATATTATAATAAATCATGATGAAAATCTGATCCGGAGAGGTTATTGTTATGGTCCTGAAAGTATGTGTGGGGAGCTCGTGCCATCTGCGCGGCTCGTACGACGTCATCGAAGAGATGAAGCGCCTCATCAAAAAGTACGGCGTGGAAGACAAGGTCGACCTGCAGGCGACATTCTGCGTGGGCAACTGCACCAACGGCGTGTCTGTCCTTGCAGACGAGGTGCTGCTGCACAACGCCAACAAGGATAACTGCGAAGAGCTGTTCCTCACGCAGGTGTATCCGCTGTTGAACGCATAAGCGGCAGGTGCGCGCCATGATCCAGTATTTAGAGTTCAAAGACGCCCGCTGTAAAGACTGTTATAAGTGCCTGCGCGAATGCCCCGTCAAGGCGATCAAGGTGGTAGACCACCACGCCAAGATCATCGAAAGCCGCTGCATCCTCTGCGGCCACTGCACCAAAGTCTGCCCGCAGAACGCCAAAAGCGTGCACTCCGAGCGGGCGGAGGTGGAAAAGCTGCTGGCGGAGGGGAAGGTGGTCGCCTCGGTGGCGCCCTCCTTCGTGTCCAGCTTCAATTTGCAGGACTTCAACGTCATGCGGCTGGCCCTCGGCAGGCTGGGCTTTGCCGACGCGGAAGAGACGTCCGTCGGCGCGCGCGAGGTGACCGAGCAGTACAGGCGCCTGCTCGAAGGGGGTACATATAAGAACTTCATCACCTCCTGCTGCCCCGCCGTCAACACCATGATCGAATTGTACTATCCCAAGGCGCTCTCCTACCTTGCGCCCGTCGATTCGCCCATGGTCGCCCACGCCAAAATGCTGCGCAAAAAAGACCCCGACGCCAAGGTCGTGTTCATCGGCCCCTGCATCGCCAAAAAGCGCGAGGCGCGCGAGAGCGGCGTGGTAGACGCCGTGCTCACCTTTGAAGACCTCGCCGCCATGTTCGCCGACAAGGGCATCGCGCCCGAAGAGATCGCCCGCCTTCCCTTCAAGGCAGGCGGCGGCGTCAACCGCGCCAAATATTACCCCATCAGCCGCGGCATCATCAAGTCGTTTGAAAAGTATATCGACGGCTACGAGTTCGTGGCGGTAGACGGCGCCGAGCGCTGCAAAGAGGTGCTGGAAAACATCGAAAGCCTTTCGGGCATGTTCATTGAAATAAACAGCTGCGACGCCGCCTGCGTCAACGGGCCCTGCTCGCTGTCGCTCAAGGCGGGGGCGCTGCGCGCCAACGCCGATATCCGCCGCTATGTGCAGAAGGATATGCAGGAGCACGCTGCCGCCCCGTACGAGCCGGTCACGGATATCGACTTCACCTGCGTGCACGAACGCCGCCGCACCGAAGACTTCATCCCCACCGACCGCCAGATCCGCGAGATCCTCGCCAAAACGGGCAAAACGAAGCCGGAAGACATGCTCAACTGCGGCGCCTGCGGCTATAATACCTGTATGGAAAAGGCGTGGGCGGTCGCCAACGGCTACGCCAACATCGATATGTGCGTGCCCTTCATGCGCGAGCGCGCCGAGAGCATGAGCTACGAGATCATCCAGACCAGCCCCAACGGCATCGTGCTGCTGGACAACGACCTCAACATCCTCGAGATCAACGGCAAAGCCAAAGAGCTGTTGGGCATCCGCGATCACGACATCAAGGGCAAGGGCATCTTCCATTACTTCAACCCCACCGACTTCGTCATCGCCCAAAGCGAGAACAAGAGCATCCACAACAAAAAGGTGTTTTTGGAAAAGACGGGCAGCTACATCGAGCTGACTATCATCGTCCTCAAAGACAACAAGGGCACCTACGCGGTGATGAAAGACATCACCCAGGAGACCAAGTCTTCCGAGCAGTTGGATAAAGTCAAGCTGGAAACGCTCGCCACCACCGACGAGGTCATCAAAAAGCAGATGCGCGTGGCACAGGAGATCGCCTCCCTCCTCGGCGAGACCACCGCCGAGACAAAGGTGGCGCTCTTAAAGCTGAAAAAGACGCTGCAAGAGAGCGAGGAAGGCAAGTGATATGGCGGCGCTGTGCTTGGAAAGCGGCTACACGTCGCTGAATAAAAAGAACGAGGAGCTGTGCGGCGACCGCGTGGAGAGCACCGTTTCGAACGGCTACACCACGCTCGTGCTCGCCGACGGGTTGGGCAGCGGCGTCAAGGCGAATATCCTCTCCACCCTCACCTCGAAAATTCTTTGCACCATGGTCTCCAACGACATCGACATCGAGGAGTGCGTGGAAACGATCATCCAATCGCTGCCCGTGTGCAAGGTGCGCGGCGTGGCGTACTCGACCTTTTCCGTCATTCACATGAACGAACAGGGGAAGGGGTATCTCTTCGAGTTCGACAACCCGCAGGCGATCTGGATCCGCGGCTGCAAGTGCCGCGATTTTCCGCGCGAGGAGATGGATATCCTCGGCAAAACGGTGTACAAAACCGCGCTCGACTTGCAGGCGGGCGACATCGTCGTCGTCATGAGCGACGGTGTTATCCATGCGGGCATCGGCATGACGCTCAACCTCGGCTGGCAGCGCCCCGAAGTCATGGAGTATCTCGACAATAACGTAAAGCCGACGATGAGCGCGCGCGCCGTGGCGTGTCTGCTCGCGGGCGTGTGCAACGACCTGTATCTCGGCACCCCCGGCGACGATACGACGGTCGCCGCCGTCAAAGTGCGCGAAAAATTGAACGTCGATCTGATGATCGGCCCGCCCGTGGATAAGGAGAAAGACGATTTTTACATCTCCCGCTTTCTGGCGGGGGAGGGGAAAAAGGTGGTCTGCGGCGGCACCAGCTCGCAGATCGTGGCGCGGCACCTGAAGACGACCGTGCGCGCCTCTTTCGACTTCCCCGATAAAGACGTGCCGCCCATCGGCTTCATCGACGGCATCGACCTCACCACCGAGGGGGTGCTGACCATGCGCCGCCTTCTGGAACTTTCCGAAAAGTATATCGACGTGCACGACCTGACCCCCAAGACCTTCACCAAAAAAGACGGCGCCTCGCTCTTGGCGCAGATGCTGTTTGAAGAGGCGACGGACGTACACTTTTTTGTGGGGCAGAGCATCAACGCCGCCCACCAGGGGCTGCCCATCGATATCACCATGAAGCTCAAACTGGTCGAAAGCCTCGCCGCCAATCTCAAAAAGATGGGCAAGGGTGTGGTCATCGACTACGATTGACCGCACAATCATTTTATAAAAGATTTGTTATCGTCAAGGAGAGAAGACCATGCCGGACAATAAGCGAATTTTCGACACTTCTGTACAAAAGCTCAAATACGACGTGCTCAAAGCCATCATCCGCAACGAATACGAGCACTGCTACGAAAATATCTGGACGGATATCCCCAAAGAGATCTCGCCCGGTCCCAAGGCGACCATGCGCTGCTGCATCTTCAAAGAGCGCGCCATCGTACAGGAGCGCATCAAGCTGGCGCAGGGTGGGGATAAGAACAACCCCAACGTGGTGGAAGTCATCGACATCGCCTGCGACGAATGCCCCATCGGCGGCATCTTCGTCACCCCCGCCTGCCGCGGCTGCATCGTCCACCGCTGCCAGGAGGCGTGCCCGAAAGACGCCATCCAGATCATCGACCACAAGGCCGTCGTCGATAAGTCTAAGTGCATCGAGTGCGGCAAGTGCACGCAGGCGTGCCCGTACGGGGCCATCATCCACCAAAAGCGCCCCTGCGTCACCTCCTGCAAGGTCAAGGCTATCAGCGTCGGCGAAGACAAAAAGGCGGTCATCGACAACAAAAAGTGCATCTCCTGCGGGGCGTGCGTGTACCAGTGCCCCTTCGGCGCCATCGTCGATAAGTCTTTGGTGCTGGACGCCATCAAGATCTTAAAGGAATCTGAAAACAACACCAAATACCACGTCTACGCGGTCATTGCCCCCTCCATCGTCAGCCAGTTCAAGTACGCCAAGATCGAACAGGTGGTCACGGGCATGCGCAAGCTCGGCTTCCACCAGATCGTAGAGGCGGCGCTGGGCGCAGACATCACCCTCTACCACGAGGCAAAGGAATGGCAGGAGCAGCGGATGCTCACCACTTCCTGCTGCCCTTCCTTCGTCATGTTCGTGGAAAAGAACTTCCCCGACCTGGTCAAATACATCTCTCATTCGGTATCGCCGATGGTGGAGGCGGCGCTGCTCATCAAGCGCACCGACCCGACCGGCAAGGTCATCTTTATCGGTCCCTGCGCCAGCAAAAAGCTGGAGTACAAGCTGCCCAAAACGCAGGGCGGCATCGACTGCGTCCTCTCCTTTGAAGAGCTGCAGGCATTCCTCGATGCCCGACATATCGACGTCGCCTCGCTGGAAGAGACCTCGCTCGACAACGCCTCTTTCTACGGCCGGATCTTCGCCAAGAGCGGCGGCATCACCCAGGGCGTGGCTGCGGTCGCGCAGGAGATGGGGGTAGAAGGGATCAAGCCCCTGGCGATGAACGGCATCGACGAGTGCCGCGCCGCACTGATGAAGCTGAAGTTCAACAAGGCGACGGAAAACTTCTTCGAGGGGATGGCGTGCGACGGCGGCTGCCTGAACGGCCCGCTCGCCCTCACCCACGGCCCCAAGAACGTGGTAGACGTCGATAAGTACGGCGCTTCCGCCAAAGAAAAGACCATCGACAATTCCGTCAAGCTGTATAAACTCAGCATGGGCGAGACCGATCAATGACAAAATGACAGGCAAAAACAAAAGCGCGGCGGCTGCCGCGCTTTTTGCGTATCTTGATGCTTTATTTATATATCGGCGCTCCTATATGGCCGCTCGGCTTGCCGTCAGACGATGCTTGCGGAGTTCGCCCAATCGGCAAAGGCGTCCCACAGCAGCAGGCGGTGGAAGATGAACAGCCCCAGCAGCGTGCACAGCAGCCCCAGCACCATGCCCGCGAGCACGTCGGTGGCGTAGTGCACGCCGAAGTAGATGCGCGTAAAGCCCATGGCGATGGGGATGAGGAAGGCGAGCCATACCCAGCCGCCCGGCAGGCACAAAAACAGCGCCGCCGCGAACGACATCGCCGCCGTCGTATGCCCGGAAGGGAAGGAGTACCCGCCCGCCGGCAGCACGCCCGCGTCTACCCAGAACTTGTAGAACAGCGAGATGGTGGTGCGGAAGGGGCGCTTGCGCCCCACCAGCGGTTTGACGATGGCGTTGGCGATGACGGTGCCGATGGCCATCGCCAGCAGCGAAACGAGGCCCGCCTGCCGCGTGGTGCGGAAAAACACCAGCAGCAGCGAAATGCCGATAAAGGTGATGCCGCCGTCGCCGGAAAACGTGATCACCTTGCACAGGGGAGAAAGCACCCTGCCGATAGATTGTTTGATGCGGTTGGCAAACCGCGCTACGCTAAGATCGAATGAGAGCATTTTTGCCATAGCTTATCCTCTGTACGGCCATATGCGGCATATCTTCTCAGTTTAATTATAACACATTTTTTGCCGAAACGCATCGGTTTGTACAAAAAAATTTTATCTTTCTACCGTAAAATATTTACAGGGGTGTACCTTCTTCAGCCGCCGCATCGGTCGGCGCCCGTATTTGTATTTGGAAGGAAGGGGAAACGGGCGAGCGGGGCGCTTTTGCCCGCGGGCTCGGCGAAGGGGCGTTTTTGTCTGCGGGGTCGGCGAAGGGGCGCGTTTTTGCCCGCGGGGTTGACAAACCGCTGCCGCTCTGCTATACTGGTAAGGAAAAGATCGCCGCACGGGGCGCCGCGGCGCGCGGCAGCCTTGCGGGCGGAAGGGGGATCGTATGCCGCACAAAAGGCCGGGCGCAGCCGCGCCGCAAAATGAAAAAGCAGCAGCCGCGCCGCAAAACCGAGGGGCGGAAGCCGCGCAGGCGCAGAACGCCGCGCAAAGCGGCGAGGGCGTGCCCCCGCGGGGCGCCCAAACGCAGCCGGCCCCGCAAAAACAGAAGGGCGCGGTGCGCGCCTTTTTCTCGTATTATAAGCCGCACAAAAAGCTGTTCGCGCTGGACCTTTGCTGTTCGTTTATCATCGCTGTGTGCAACCTCTTCTATCCCGCCATCGCCCGCCTGATCATGAACGACTTCGTGCCGGACCGCGCCTATGCGCTCATCGCCGCCTGGGCGGCGGCGCTCTTGGGCATCTATATCCTCAAGGCGGTGCTCACCTATGTGGTGGGGTACTGGGGGCATGTGCTGGGCGTGCGCATCCAGGCGGATATGCGGGCGCAGTTCTTTGCGCATGTAGAGCGGCTGCCCTTCCCGTATTTCGATTCCACCAAGACGGGCACCATCATGTCCCGCATCGTCAACGACCTGTTCGAGACCAGCGAGCTTGCCCACCACGGCCCGGAAGATACCTTCATGTCGTTGATCAGCATCGCGGGGGCAGTGGTCATGCTCTGCTTCGTCAATGTTTGGCTGGCGCTCATCGTGGCGCTGTTCGTGCCCTGCATGGTGCTGTTCGCCGTCAAGATGCGCGGCCGCATGCACGGCGCCTTCAAGCGCTCGCGCGAAAAGATCGCCGAAGTCAACGCCGGCATCGAATCGTCCGTGTCCGGCATCCGCGTTTCCAAGGCGTACACCGCCGAAGAGGCGGAAGAAGAAAAGTTCGCCCGCGCCAACGGCGAATTCAAGCGGGCGCGCTCCGCCGCCTACCGCTATATGGGCATCTTTCAGGGCGGCATGGGCTTTTTCAATGACCTCTTATACCTCATCGCCCTGGTGGCGGGCGGGCTGTTTTTCTGCTTCGATAGGATCGGCGCCGGCGACTACACCGCCTTCATCCTCTACGTCACCATGCTGCTCACCCCCGTGCGCACCCTCGTCAACCTGTTCGAGCAGATCCAGGACGGCCTCGCGGGCTTCGCGCGCTTCCGCGAAGTGCTCGCCCTGCCCGCCGAGAGCGAGCCCGAACACCCCGTGCCCGTCGACCTTCTGCGCGGCGACGTCGTCTTTGACGACGTGTCCTTTTCTTACCACAATCAAGAGAGCGGCGAAACGGCCGTCCTCTCGCACCTGAGCTTTACCGTCAAAGAGGGGAGCACGGTCGCCTTCGTCGGTCCTTCGGGCGGCGGCAAGACCACAGTCTGCCACCTCATCCCCCGCTTTTACGAGATAGACGGCGGCAGCATCTCCATCGGCGGCATCGATATCCGCAACGTCACCCGCCGCACCCTGCGCAGGAGCGTGGGCATCGTCGCGCAGGACGTGTTCCTCTACGGCGGCAGCATCCGCGAAAACATCGCCTACGGCAGGCCGGGCGCGAGCGAAGAAGAGATCGAACAGGCGGCAAAGCGCGCCGACATCCACGAATTTGCCCTGTCGCTGCCCTGCGGCTACGATACCGAGGTGGGCGAGCGGGGCGTCAAGCTCTCCGGCGGGCAGAAGCAGCGCATCTCCATCGCCCGCGCCTTCCTCAAAGACCCGCCCCTTCTGATCTTAGACGAGGCGACCAGCGCCCTCGATAACTTCACCGAACGCCAGATCCAGGCCTCGCTCGCCGAGCTTTCCAAGGGAAGGACGACCATCGTCGTCGCCCACCGCTTGACCACCGTGCAGGGCGCCGACGAGATCATCGTGCTGGAAGGGGGAAAGATCGCCGAGCGCGGCACGCACGCGCAGCTGCTGCAAAAGGGCGGCGTGTATGCAGAGATGGTGCGGCGCGGCGGACCCGCCGCGGGGGCCGCAAAATAGAAAAAGCCGCGCGCCGCCTGCGCGACGCGCCCCCGCCGAGGGGCAGAGTTTCCGCAAAAAAGAGTGCGGCGGAGAGAAGGGCGGCGGACCCGCCGAGGGCAGAACGAGCCCACCCGCCGCAGAATAAAGCCGCGCGGTTGACAAACCGCCGCGGGCATGGTATAATACCAAATACAATTATTACGCGCGACGAGTTGCGCCCTCCGCTTTTGGCGGGGCGCAGAGAGCAGGGGAAGGCGGTGCAAATCCGCCGCAACGCTCATTACCGTGTGCCGCCTTGGGGCGGCGAGTCGGGTAGCCTGCCGCCGCGAAGTGATCGCTTTGCCTTTTTCGGTCGCGGAAAAAGCGCGGGCAGCGGCGCATGGCCGCAGTCTGTCCTTTTCCCGTAAGGGAAAGGGACTTATATTTTTGTATCGGAGGTTTTTGTATGAAAAAGATAGTTTCGGCCGCCTGCGCCGTTTGCTTTGCCGCCGCGCTGTGCCTGTTTGCGGGCTGCGCGCCCGCAGAGGAGCGCGCGGTGTACGAGGGCGTGCCTTCCTCTTTGGAAGGGAAGGTGACCGTCGCCATCGACGACCCCGCCACCGCGGCATGCGACTATTATGTGCAGGCGGATGCCGCCGCCTTCGGCGACGGGGCGACGGCGCTGGACGTCATCGATCATTTCGTCGCAGAAGGCAGCCTCGTCTATGAAGGGAGCGTGGGCGAGTTCGGCATGTACATGACGGCGATCGGCGTCGTGGAAGGGGGCGAAGAGAAGACGGTGCTGCGCGAAGACGCCGCCGCGGGCAGGTACCTTTCCTTCTATACCAATGTTGAAGAAGACATGCAGGGCTCTGGCGGCATCGACTACGGCGGTACGGCGGTAGAGCCGTCCGTGGTCGGCGTCGGCTCCATGCACGTCGAAGCGGGCGCCGTCATCTATATCACCTATTATACCTATGCGTAAGGATACGCGGGCGGCGCTGTTTTCTTCCGCCAAAGACGTCGCGGGCGCGGCGGTGATGTGCGCGCTGCTCATCGCCGCCCAGGCGGCGCTCTCCGCCGCGGCGGGCGTCGAGGTGGTCACGGCGCTGTTTTTGCCCTATTGCTATGTGTGCGGGGCGCGGCGGGGGCTGGCGGCGGCGGTCTGCTTTTCGCTGCTGCGCTGCTTCCTGTGGGGGTTCGTGCCCACGGTCATCATCTTATACCTCGTCTATTACTGCCTGTTCGCGCTCGTGTTCGGGGGGCTGGGCAGGCTCTTGCGCCCGCTTCCCATGGGGGCGCGCCTTGCCGCCGTCACCGCCGCAGCCGTATGCATGACGGCGCTGTTTACCTTGCTCGACGACGTCATCACCCCCCTCTTTTACGGCTACGGCGCGCGGGCGGCGCTGGTGTACTTTTACAATTCCCTGCCCGTGATGGCGCTGCAGTGCGCCTGCGCCCTTGTCAGCGTGCCGCTGCTCTTTCCGCCCCTTGTAAAGGCGCTCTCTGCCGTGTGGGGGAAGGGGGAAGGGCAGGCAAAGCCCGCGGCTGCGAAAAAAGCCGCGGCGGCAAAGAAAAAACCGCCCCTGCGGGCGGCGGACGGTATAAACGGGCGGCGGACGGTATAAACGGGCGGCAGGAGATATAAAGAGAGGCAAACACTACAAAGAGAGGCGGCAGGCGCTGTACAAAAAAGGGGAAAAGGGCGCGGCAAAAGGGCGCATCCGAACGGATGCGCCCTCGTCTTTGCGTTGATTTTTACGCGCGCTCTACTTTGTCGCTCTTGAGGCAACGTGCGCAGACGTAGGCGGATTCCACCTTGCCGTCTTTCACGATCTTTACCTTCTGCACGTTCGCTTTGAAGGTCCTCTTCGTCTTGCGGTTCGAGTGGCTCACGTTATTGCCGGCAACCTGACCCTTGTTGCAGACACTGCATACTCTCGACATATTTCACACCTCCACGGTCATATTCTGAAATTTTGCGCGCGAAGGCGCCTGCTCAAAACGAGCATTGTAACTATACCAAAAACGCAAAAAAAAATCAATCGATTTTGCCCTTTATTCCACAATTTTTATAAAAAACAAAAAAACCGCCCGCAATATGAAAATTTCTCTTGCAAATCGGCGGAAAATAGGTTAAAATATGGTTGAACCGAGTCAAAGCGATCCGGATCCGATCGGGTCATTTTGCCTTGGTTACGGGAGTCAACGCAATATGTCTGTCAATACGAGCAATGCCTACGGCAAAATTACAATTTCGGATATGGCGATCGCCAAGGTCGCCTCGCAGGCCGCGATGGAGTGCTACGGCATCGTGGATACCGTTTCGCGCCGTTTTACCGACAGCCTTGCGGAGCTGTTCAAAAAGGATACGCGCGGCAAGGGCGTCAAGGTGACGACGGACGGCGATAAGATCTATATCGACGTGTACGTCATCATCAAGTTCGGCGTGTCCATCAACGCCGTGGCGCAGTCGCTCAAAGAGAGCGTCAAATACCGCGTGGAAAGGTTCACGGGCATGATCGTCGATTCGGTCAACGTCAACGTGATCGGCGTGCGGCTGTGACGCGCATACCCCGTCAGTGAGAAGGAGTTCAAGATAGCCATGCCAAAAACCATCGGCGGCACCGAATTCAGAAAGATGATCGTATCCGGTGCGAAAGTATTGGAAATAAACAGGGCGAAGGTCGATTCGCTCAACGTATTCCCCGTGCCGGACGGCGACACGGGCACGAACATGTCGCTGACCATCCAGTCGGCGGTCAAAGAACTTTCGATGTGCCCGTCCAACCGCCTCTCCGAGCTGTGCGACGCCGTTTCCAAGGGCGCGCTCAAGGGCGCGCGCGGCAATTCGGGCGTCATCTTGTCGCAGCTGTTCCGCGGCATCTGCGCGGAGATCAAAAACGGCGACCAGATCACCGTCAAGGCGTTTGCCAAGGCGATGGAAAACGGCACCAAGGTCGCCTATTCCGCCGTATCCAAGCCCAAAGAGGGCACCATGCTCACCGTGGCGCGGCTGATGAGCGAGTTCGCCCGCCAGCAGGCGCCCAAGTATAAAGATTTTGCCGTGTTCATGGCAGACGTCATCAAGCGCGGCGAAGAGGCGCTGGCGCAGACGCCCGAACTTCTGCCCGTGCTCAAAAAGGCGGGCGTGGTCGACTCGGGCGGCATGGGCCTTCTGTGCATTTACCGCGGCTTTTTGAGCGTTTTGAACGGCGAAGAGGTGACCGAAGAGGTCGCCCTGCCCGAAGCGCAGAAGACGGAAGAAGAGGTCTTCGGCGACAATTCCGACATCATCAACCTCGATTTGGGCGAGATCGAATTTGCCTACTGCACCGAGTTCTTTGTCATCAACCTCAAAAAGCAGACCACCCTCGCCGATATCGACAAGCTCAAGCAAAAACTTTTGGGCATCGGCGACTGCGTCATCTGCATCGGCGATCTGGAACTGGTCAAAGTGCACGTGCATACCAATACGCCCGGCCTTGCGCTGCAATACGCGGTGGAACTGGGCGAGCTGGACCGCGTGAAGATCGAGAACATGCTCGAACAGAACAGGGCGCTGCGCGCCAAGCGCGAGGCGGAAAAGAAGGAGATGGGCATGCTCGCCATCTGTACGGGCGAGGGCATCGCCGCCATCTTCAAAGACCTGTTGGTAGACCGCGTCATCGAAGGCGGCCAGACCATGAACCCCAGCGCCAACGACATCGCCAGCGCCGTGCAGAAGGTCAACGCCGAGCATGTGTTCGTGTTCCCCAACAATAAAAACATCATCCTGGCGGCGGAGCAGGCCAAGGCGCTGGTGGAAAACCGCGTCATCCACGTCATCCCCACCAAAAACGTGCCCCAGGGCTTTGCGGCGGCATTGGCGTTCAACCCCGAGGCGAGCGCCGAAGAGAACAAGACGGACATGATCCACGCCATCGACAACGTGCGCGCGGGCCAGGTGACCTACGCCGTGCGCTCGACCGACGTCAACGGCTTCCACCTGGAAGAGGGCGACATCATCGGCCTGGACGACAAAAAGATCCTCGCCAAGGGCAGCAGCGTAGACGAGACCATGCTCTCCCTCATCGACCGCCTGAAAGACGCCTCGCACGAGATCATCACCCTCTACTACGGGCAGGACGTATCCGAAGAAGAGGCCGCGGCGCTTGCGCAGCAGGTGGCGGAAAAATATCCGGACTGCGACGTCGATTTCCACAACGGCGGCCAGCCCATCTATTACTATATTGTATCGCTCGAATAAATTTGCAGGTGTGCGGCGGGGGCAGCTCCGCCGCTTTTTGTTTTCCTTTCTTCCTTCTTTATTTTTTAGGAAGGGGAAGGAAATTTCCGCGTCCCTGTACCGGAAGGGGATGTGTCTTCCTTATTCTCCGCGTACAGGGAAGGGAAAGGAAATTTCCGCGTCCCTGTACCGGAAGGGGAGCGGGCCCTGTCCGGCGCCTGCGGGCGCAAAATATGTTTCTGCGCCTCAGAAAAGGGGACGGCGATCCGTTCGGGCGCATGGAGGAGAGAGCTGTGACATCGCTGCGCGACTTGAAGGGCATTTCCGAAAAGCGGGAAAAAGAGCTCAACAAACTGAACATCTTCACGGCGGAAGACCTGGTGCGCTATTATCCGCGCGCCTATTTAGACCTCACGCAGCAGGTCAGGCTGTCTTCCTGCTACCATAACGACACGGCGCTCATCGCCTGCCGCGTCGTCTCGCCGCCGCAGGCGGTGTACAACGGGCGGCGCTCCTTCGTCAAGGTGTGGTGCGAGCAGGAGGGCGAGCGCTTTTCCGCCGTGTGGTTCAACATGCCCTATGTGCGCAGCAACCTGCACGCGGGGGAAGAGTACCTCTTTTACGGGCGGGTGCAGAACAAGTACGGCATGGGCGCGCCCTCCATGGTCAACCCCTCCTTCGAACTGCGCGAAAAGAACTTCCGCTTAAAGGGCATCGTGCCCGTGTACGGGCTGAAGGGCTCGCTCACCCAGCGCGCCGTGCGGGACGCCGTGCAGGACGCCCTGCGCCGCTGCATGCCCGCAAGCGCCGTGCCCCCTTCCCTCATCCAAAAGTATGCCCTGCCGCCGCTGGCGCAGGCGTATAAAGACATCCACGCCCCCGCCTCCATGGCCGCCAAAGACGAGGCCGCCGAGCGCATCGCCCTGGAAGAATACTTCGTCCTCATCTCCGCCTTCCACTATATCAAAGGGGGGAAGGATGACGCCCGTTCCTTCCGCTATGCCTGTACCGCGCAGGAGGTGGCGGCGTTCGCGCGGCGCTTTCCCTTCGAGTTCACGCCGGGGCAGAAGGCCGCCGTCAACGACATCTATGAAAACTGCCGCTCGCCGCACCGCATGAACAGGCTGCTGCAGGGGGATGTGGGCAGCGGCAAGACGGCCGTGGCGCTGTGCGGCATCTACATGGCGGCAAAAAGCGGCTATCAGGCGGCGTTTCTGGCGCCCACCGAGGTGCTCGCCGCCCAGAACTTCGCCCTCGTGCAGCGCTACCTGCCCGAATACAAGGCGGCGTTTCTGGCGGGCTCCACCCCCGCCAAAGAAAAGCGCGAGATCAAGCGCGCCCTGGAGGCGGGAGAAATTTCTATCGTCTGCGGCACGCACGCCGTCCTGCAGGAAGACGTGCGCCCGCAGAACCTCGCCTTCTGCGTGTGCGACGAGCAGCACCGCTTCGGCGTGGCGCAGCGCTCCGCCCTCAACGAAAAGGGCGCGGGGGCGGATATGCTGGTCATGTCGGCGACGCCCATCCCGCGCACCCTCTCGCTCATCTTTTACGGCGACCTGGATATCTCCACCATCAAAGACAAGCCCGTGTCGCGCGCGCCCGTGGTCACGGCGATCATCCCTTCCCGCCGCTATGACGATATGCTCGAATACATCGGCAAAGAGGCGGCAAAGGGCAACCAGAGCTACTTCGTCTGCCCCAAGATCGAGGGGGACGAAGAGGGCTCGGTGATGAGCGTCACCGAATTGTACGACGAGCTGAAAAACCGCCTGCCGCGGGTGCGCTTCGCCCTTCTGCACGGCAAGATGAAGGATAAAGAGAAGGCGCAGGTGATGGAAGACTTCAAGGCGAAAAAATACGACTGCCTCGTCTCCACCACCGTCATCGAAGTGGGGGTAGACGTGCCGGACGCCACCATCATGGTCATCTACAACGCCGAGCGGTTCGGGCTTTCGCAGCTGCACCAGCTGCGCGGCCGCGTGGGGCGGGGCAGCAGGCAGAGCTATTGTTTTCTGCTTTCGGGGGCGGAAACGGAAGAGGCGCGCGCCCGCCTTGCCGTCATCAAAAACAGCACCGACGGCTTTGCCATCGCCGAAAAAGATCTGGAGATGCGGGGCGGGGGCGACTTTTTGGGCACTCGCCAGAGCGGCAAGATGCTCTCCGAGATCCGCAACCTGCGCTATCCTTCTTCCGTCATCTTTGAAGCGAAAAAGCTCGCCGACGAGGCGGTCGGCTGCCGGGACGCCGCCGCCCTGCGCGAACTGGCGCTCAAAAAGTACGAAAGCCTGCAAGACGTGGTGCTCAACTGAGCCCCGCTTTGCGCCGATGCACCCCACAAAAACGCGCAGGAAAGCAAGGCGCGGCGCTGAACTGGGTCCCTCATTCCGCGGGCGCGCCTTCAAAAAAACGTATAAACCCGCAAGGCGCGGAACAGAATTGAGCGCGGTTAACGGCAAACGGGCTCTATGTTATTGACAGAGAGCGGCAAAAAGTGATAAAATGAAAGAAAAACGCGCATTTCCCGCATTCCCCGCGGGCGGCGCTTCGGAGAAAAAATACCGTATGGCATACTTCAAACTGCCGGCGGGCGTGCGAGACGTCTTGCCGGAAGAGAGCGCCGCGCTGGACGCCGCGCAGCAAGTTTTGCGCCAAAAGTTCGCTTCCGCGGGCTTTGCCACCGTCCGCACGGCGGGGCTGGAATATTACGATACCTTCGCCTGCATCGACAGCCCCGTCGACCAGGCGCAGATGTTCAAGATGACGGATAAAGACGGCAACCTCATCGTGCTGCGGCCGGACATGACCCTCGCCTGTGCGCGCATCGCCGCCACCAAGCTGCAGGGGGCGCGGGCGCGGCTGTGCTATTTTTCGGATATCTACGACTTTTCCGCCGGCGGCAATTCGGACAGAGAAGTGGCGCAGGCGGGCGTGGAGATCTTCGGCGAAGAGGGCGCCGAGTCGGACGCCTACGCCGTCGCCTTTGCCGCCGAGTGCCTGCGCGCCGTGGGGCTGAAGGACTTCATCATCGATATCGGCCACGTCGGCTTCTATAAGGGATTATTGGAAGGGAGCGGGCTTACCCCCGCCGCCGCCGAAGAGATTCGCGGCTACATCAACGCCAAAGACCTCGTCAACACCCAGATCGCCCTGCGCGCCGCGGGCGCGAACGCCCGCACGCAGGCCGCCATCCTCGCCCTTCCCTCGCTGTTCGGCGGGGCGGAGGTGCTGCAAAAGGCGAAGGGGCTGACGGAGAACCCCACCGCCCTGGCGGCGCTGTCGCACCTGGAAAAGGTGTACGCCTACCTCAAACAGATGGGCGCGGAGGGCTGCGTATCGTTTGACCTGGGCACCGTCAAGAGCCTTTCCTACTATTCGGGCATGGTGTTCACGGGGCTTGCCGAAGGGGTGGGCGCGCCCGTGCTCTCGGGCGGGCGGTACGACGGGCTGTGCGCCCAGTTCGGCCGCGACCTTTCCGCCGTCGGCTTTGCCGTGGGTATGATGCGCGTGCTGCGCGCCGGGCGGGCGCGCGGCGCCGAAAAGCCGCACGGCCCGCTCAACGTGGCGCTCGCCAAGGGGCGGCTGGCGTCGGAGTGCGCAGACCTGTTCATCCGCTGCGGCATCCGCGCGGAAGTGCTCAAAGAGGACACGCGCAAGTTGGTTTTGGAAACGCCGGACGGCAAATTCCGCTTCTTCTTCGTCAAACCTGCCGACGTGCCCACCTACGTCGAATACGGCGTGGCGGATATCGGCGTCGTCGGCAAGGATACATTGCTGGAAGCGGAGGCAGACTTATATGAGATGCTCGACCTGCGCTTCGAGCGGTGCAGGCTGTGCGTGGCGGGCTTCCCCGCCCTGAAAGACTTCGCCTCCCGCTCGCACCTGCGCGTTGCCACCAAGTACGCGCACACGGCGAAAAAGCTGTTCGCCTCGCGCGGGGCGGACGTAGAGATCATCAAGCTCAACGGCTCCATCGAGCTGGCGCCCCTCACGGGGCTTGCCGACGTCATCTTCGATATCGTCCAGTCGGGCGGCACCCTGCGCGCCAACGGGCTGGAGGTGTTGGAAGAGGTGTTCGATATTTCCGCCCGCCTTGTCGCCAACAAGGTCAGTTTGAAGACGCGCGCGGGCGAGATACTGCCGCTCATCGCCGCCATGGCAGGCATGACGGGGGAATGAGCGAGGGAGGAAAGGTATGAAGATCTATCAAAATGCCGCAGAGGCGGCGGAAATACTGCGCCGCGGCGGCTTTGACGACGCCGAAAAGGCGCAGGCGGTGCGCGCCATCGTGGCAGACGTGCGCGAAAACGGAGATAAGGCGCTCTTTGCCTATTGTAAAAAGTTCGACGGTTCCGCGCTCACCGCGCAGACGGTGCGCGTAAGCGAAGAGGAGTTCGCCGCCGCCTATAAAGCGGTGGACAAAGAGCTTCTCTCCTCGCTGCAAAAGGCCGTTCATAACGTATACGAGTACCACCGCCGTTCCCCCAAAGCGGAGGATATCCGCACCGAAGGGGGCAGGACGACGGGCTATACCGTCCGCCCCGTGGAACGGGCGGGCATCTATGTGCCGGGCGGCACGGCGCCCCTTGTCAGTACGGTGCTGATGGGGGTACTGCCCGCAAAGGCGGCGGGCGTGGAGCACATCTATATGTGTACCCCCGCCAAGGAGGGGAAGGTAGACCCCGCCGTGCTGGTCGCCGCCAAAGAGTGCGGCGCCGAAGCGGTGTTCAAGGCGGGCGGCGCGCAGGCGATCGCGGCCTTGGCGTACGGCACCGAAAGCATCCCCAAGGTCGACGTCATCGCCGGCCCCGGCAACATCTATGTCACCCTCGCCAAAAAAGAGGTATACGGCGCCGTCGGCATCGACATGCTCGCCGGCCCTTCCGAGATCCTTATCATCGCCGATAAGGCGCAGGACCCCGTCTTCGTGGCGGCAGACGTATTGTCGCAGGCGGAGCACGACCGTCTCGCGCGGGCGCTCCTGCTCACCGACGATGCGGCCTTCGCCCAAACGGTGGCGGCGGAAGTGGACAGGCAGCTGGCGCTTCTGCCCCGCAAAGACATCGCCGCCTATTCCGTCGAGCACGCGGGCGGCATCATCCTCGTCAAAGATCAGGAAGAGGCGTGCGACCTCGCCAACCGGATCGCGCCCGAGCACCTGGAGCTGGCGGCGGAAAACTGCGAAGAGCTGCTGCCGAAGATCAAAAACGCGGGCGCGGTGTTCATGGGCAGCTATACGCCCGAACCCGTGGGCGATTACTTCGCGGGCCCCAACCACACCCTGCCCACCGGCGGCACCGCCCGCTTCTTTGAGGTGCTCAACCAGGATATCTTCCTGCGCAAGATGAGCGTCATCCGCTACAGCGAGCAGGCGGTGCGCGAAGACGGGCCGGACATCATCCGCCTCGCTGAAAGCGAGCACCTGCACGCGCACGCCAACGCCATCCGCGTGCGGCTGCAAAAGTAGAGACGTGCGGCTGCAAAAGCAGAAGCCGCCCCCGTGCGGCTGCAAAAGTAGGGCGAAAGCGGTTTTTCCCGCCGAAAACAAAAATATTTTTCATTTTTATTCTGAAAAACGCCCGCGGATCGCCGCGGCAAAGGGGATCGTATGCGCAGTGCAACCATCGAGCGCAAAACGCGCGAAACGGATATCTCTCTCACGCTGGAGCTGGACGGCTCCGGCAGGGCCGAAATCGATACCGGCGTCGGCTTTCTCGACCATATGCTCGAACTGTTGGCGGTGCACGCGGGGTTCGACCTTTCCGTCTCCTGTAAGGGGGATACGCAGGTAGACTTCCACCACTCGGTGGAAGACGTGGGCATCTGCCTGGGGCAGGCATTTTTCCGCGCCCTGGGCGACAAGCGGGGCATCGCCCGCTTTGCCGACCGCCTCGTGCCCATGGACGACGCCGCGGCGCAGATCGCCGTCGATATCTCCGGCCGCCCCTTCCTCAATTTTATCGATAAGATAGACGGAAAGATCGGGCAGTTCGACGCAGAGCTTGTGGAAGAGTTCCTGCGCGCCTTTGCCTTCCACGCGGGCATCAACGTGTTCGTGCGCCTGCCTGCCCGCGGCAACCGCCACCACGAGGCGGAGGCGGTGTTCAAGGCGCTCGCTAAGTGCCTGCAAGACGCCGTCAAAGTCGTCTCCGCGCGCATCCCTTCCTCCAAAGGGGTGCTGTGATGATCGGCATCGTCGATTACGGCGCGGGCAACCTGCGCTCGGTGCAGAAGGCGCTGGAAAAGCTCGGCGAGCGCGCCGCCGTTTCGGGCGAGCGTTCGGTGCTGGACGGGTGCGATAAGCTCATCCTCCCCGGCGTGGGCTCGTTCGGCGCGGGCATGGCGGAGCTGCGCGCGCGGGGGCTGGACGAATATATCCTTTCCCGCGTCAAAGATACAAAGCTGCTGGGCATCTGCCTGGGCATGCAGTTTTTGTTGGAAAAAAGCTTTGAAGAGGGCGAGCACCGCGGTTTGGGCCTTGTGCCCGGGCAGGTGGTGCGCTTTGGCGAGGGCAAGATCCCGCAGATCGGCTGGAACGCCGTGTTCAGGCTGCAAACGCCCCTGTTTGCGGGGATCGAAGAGGGCACATACTTCTACTTCGTGCACAGCTACCGCGCCGACTGCGCCGATGCGTACGCCTGCGCCAAAACGGAGTATTATGTCGCGTATCCTTCGGCGGTGTACGCGGGCAACGCCTACGGGGTGCAGTTCCACCCCGAAAAGAGCGGCGAGGCGGGCCTGCGCCTGCTGAAAAACTTCTGCCGCATGTAAAAAGTGCCCGCGGCCGCTGATAGCTTTTAGAAAGAAAAAAGCGCCGCCGATGTTTTTTTCCGTAAGAAAAATAAAACGGGCGCGAATATTTTTTGAAGAATGGCAAAAACGCCGCAAAATTTTGTGCGGCGGGCCGCCGCAGGGCGGCAAAAAATAGACGTTAGGAGGAAAATGTATGATCTTATTTCCGGCGATCGACGTGATGAACGGCAGGGCGGTACGGCTGTACCAGGGCGACAAGAACAAGGCCACCGACTACGGCGACCCGCTCGCCTTTGCCGAAAAGTGGGTGGAGGCGGGTGCGGAATGGCTGCACATCGTAGACCTCTCCGGCGCCTTCACGGGCGCGAGCGGCATCGATTCGCTCATCGGCGAGATCAAAAAGCGCTTCCCCGTGCGCGTGCAGAGCGGCGGCGGGCTGCGCCGCATCGTCGATATCCGCAGGCGGCTGGACGCGGGCGCCGACCGCGTGGTCATCGGCACCATGGCGGTCACCGACCCCGACAGCTTCGCTTTGGCGTGCTTTGAATTCCCCGAAAAGATCGTCGCCGGCATCGACGCCAAAGACGGCATGTTCGCCGTGCAGGGCTGGACGGTGCAGACGGACATCCGCGCCGACGAATTCGCCAAAAAGTGCAAGTGCATGGGCATCCGCTGCGCCCTGTTCACCGACATCTCCAAAGACGGCGCCATGGCGGGCGCCAACGTGGAAGAGACGGTGCGCATGCAGCGCGAAACGGGTCTGAACGTCATCGCCTCGGGCGGCATCTCTTCTTTGGAAGATCTGCAAAAGTTGCACGAGGGCGGCGTGTACGGCGCGGTGCTGGGCAAGTCTATCTACACCGGCGCCATCGACCTGAAAGAGGCGCTCTCCCTCTGCGCCCAAAACTGAGCGCGGGCCTTTCGCCCAAAACCGGGCGCGGGCCTTTCGCCCAAAACTGAGCGCGGGCCTTTCGCCCAAAACCGGGCGCGGGCCTTTCGCCCAAAACCGGGCAGGGGCTTTGCGCCCGAAACAGTTTCCGCGCCCTGTAAAGAGGGGATAATACACCAATCTGCGCCTGCCGGGCGGGACCTGTATCTGCGCCCGCCATGCGGCGGCGCACGGGAGAGATCATGCTTGCAAAACGCATCATCCCCTGCCTGGATATCGATAAGGGCAGGGTCGTGAAGGGCGTCAACTTCGTCAACCTCATCGACGCGGGCGACCCCGTCGAGATCGCCAAGGCGTACGACAAGATCGGCGCCGACGAGATCGTGTTTTTAGATATCACCGCCTCCAGCGACGGCAGGCAGACCGCCGTCGACGTCCTTGCCCGCGCCAGCGAAGAGGTGTTCATCCCCCTCACGGTGGGGGGCGGCATCCGCAGCGTGGAAGATTTCCGCCGCCTGTTGGCGGCGGGCGCGGACAAGATCGCCGTCAATTCCGCCGCCATCGAAAACCCGCACCTCCTTACCGAGGCGGCGCTCCGCTTCGGCTCGCAGTGCGTGGTGCTGGCGGTAGACGCCAAGCAAAACGGGCGCGGCGGCTGGAGCGTGTACCGCAACGGCGGGCGCGTCGATACGGGGCTGGACGCCGTCGAATGGATCGCGCGGGCGGAAAAGCTGGGCGCGGGCGAGGTGCTGCTCACCAGCATGGATAAAGACGGCACCAAGTCAGGCTACGACCTGGCGCTCACCCGCGCCGCGGCGGAGGCGGTCAACATCCCCGTCATCGCCTCGGGCGGGGCGGGCAGCATGCAGCACTTTGCCGACGTGCTCACCGAGGGCGGCGCGGACGCGGCGCTGGCGGCGTCGCTGTTCCACTTTGCCGAGATCGACATGTTCCGGTTGAAAGAGTTTTTATTTGAACGGGGCATCCCCGTCAGGAGAATACCATGCAAGAGCTGAAGTTTGACGAAAAGGGCCTCGTCTGCGCCATCGCCCAGGACTATGAGAGCGGCGAGGTGCTGATGCAGGCGTACATGAACGCCGAGGCGTACCAAAAGACGCTGGAAACGGGCTACGCCCATTATTGGAGCCGTTCCCGCCAAAAATTGTGGAAAAAGGGGGAGGAGAGCGGGCACCTGCAGAAGGTGCGCGGCATCTTCCTCGACTGCGACAAAGACTGCGTCCTTTTGAAGGTGGAACAGACGGGCGCCGCCTGCCACACGGGCAATTACAGCTGCTTTTTCACCCCCGTCAAAGAATGCGGCGCGGGCGCGGAGATGCTGGGGCAGCTGCAGCGCATCGTCGAAGACAGAAAGAATGCCCCCGCCGAGGGCAGCTATACCTCGTACCTGTTTGAAAAGGGGGTAGACAAGATCGCCAAAAAGGCGGGCGAAGAGGCGGTAGAGCTGGTCATCGCCGCCAAAAACCGCGATAAAGAGGAGATCGTGGGCGAGTGCGCCGACCTTCTCTATCATACCCTGGTGCTGCTGGCGGACGCGGGCGTCAAGCTCTCGGACGTGTGCACGGAACTCAAAGACCGCCATTAGCAGAAGTTACCGCGCAAGCGCGCCCCCTTTTCTGCACATACTGGCGGTAGGGCAGGGGAGCCCCTGCCGGGGAGGGACGGCATGGCGCGGTTTTGTAAAGACGACGGCGCGGCGGAGATCGCCTGGAAGCTGTTCTGTAAAACGGGCAGCCTTTCCTATTACATGTTGTATAAACAGCTGAAGAGATAGCAGGTTTATGGAGATCAAGGTAGACGCCTTAGTGCTGCGCACGGCAGACTTCGGCGAAAACGACAAGATGCTCACCCTCTTTTCCCTGCAGCGGGGCAAGCTCTCCGCCGCCGCCAAGGGGGTGCGCAAGGCGGGCGCCAAACTGCGCTTTGCGGCGCAGCCCTTCTGCTTTGCCGAGTATGTGCTGGCGGAAAAGGGCGAGCGGCGCACCGTCATTTCCGCAGCCGGAACGGACGGCTTTTACGCCCTGCGCGAAGACATCGGCAAATTTTACGCCGCCGCCTGCGTGTGCGGCGTGTGCGACGCGCTCTTGTTGGACGGCATCGTCAACGAGGCGCTCTTTCTTTATGCCGTCACGGCGCTGCGCGAAATGTGCGAAGGCGATGAGGCGGAGGCGCTCATCCGCTTTTTTCTGCGCGCGCTCGACCTTTCCGGCTACCGCGTGTCTTTGCAGGCGTGCGCAGACTGCGGGGCGGAGCTTGACGGGCGCACCTTTTTCGACCTTGCGGGCGGGTGCTTCACCTGCGGCTCGTGCGCGCGGGGGGCGGGCGTGAGCGAGGCCACGCTGCACACGCTCAAAAAGTGCGCGGGCTTCCCCTTTGCGGAAGAGAAGGTGAGCGCGGAGGGGAAAAAGCGCGCCGTCAAGCTGCTGTACGCCTACTTCCGCGCCCAGACGGGCGGCGAGGTGCGGGCGGTCGCCGAATATATCCGCCTGTAAAGGGGCGGCTCCCGCAGGGCTCCGTCCTCTGCCCGCGCCCGAAAACGGCGGCCGGTGCGCGGCGCACGGGCTTTCCCTTCGCCGCAAAAGGGCACGGCGCTGCGGCAAAAGGGCGGCTTTTGCCCGCCGCGGGCGAGCTGCGGGGCCCGATTTTCGGCAAAATACGGGTCAGTTGCAAAATCCTTGCAAAAAGTTTGGAAAATATTTGCTTTTCACTTGAAATTTGCGGAAATTTATATTAAAATAGAAGCGTTGAAAAAGCTAAAAATCCGAAATCTTATCAGGAGGAAAATTTTTCTATGGCAAAGAAATATTGCTACCTTTTCTCGGAAGGGAACGCAAAGATGCGCGAGCTCTTGGGCGGCAAGGGCGCAAACCTTGCAGAGATGACCAACATCGGTCTTCCCGTGCCGCAGGGCTTCACCATTTCCACCGAGGCTTGCACGCAGTATTATGAAGACGGCAGGCAGATCAACCCCGATATCCAGGCGGAGATCATGGAGTACATCGACAAGATGGAACAGATCTGCGGCAAAAAGTTCGGCGACAAAGAGAACCCTCTGCTCGTCTCCGTCCGTTCCGGCGCCCGCGCTTCCATGCCGGGCATGATGGACACCATCCTCAACCTCGGCCTCAACGAAGAAGTGGTGGAGACCATCGCAAAGAAGTCGGGCAACCCCCGCTGGGCGTACGACTGCTACCGCCGTTTCATCCAGATGTATTCCGACGTCGTCATGGAAGTCGGCAAAAAGTACTTCGAGCAGCTCATCGATAAGATGAAGGAAGAAAAGGGCGTCACGCAGGACGTCGAACTGACGGCGGAAGACCTCAAGACCCTGGCCGAGCAGTTCAAGGCAGAATATAAGGCGAAGATCGGTTCCGACTTCCCCTCCGACCCGAAGGAACAGCTCTTCGGCGCGATCAAGGCGGTGTTCCGTTCGTGGGACAACCCCCGCGCAAACGTCTACCGTATGGACCACGACATCCCGTACAGCTGGGGTACCGCGGTCAACGTGCAGATGATGGCGTTCGGCAACATGGGCGACAACTGCGGCACGGGCGTTGCCTTCACCCGTAACCCCGCCACCGGCGAAAAGGGCCTGATGGGCGAATTCCTCACCAATGCCCAGGGCGAAGACGTCGTTGCCGGCGTCCGCACCCCGATGCCCATCTCCAAGATGGCAGACATCTTCCCCGAAGTGTACAAGCAGTTCCAGGAAGTGTGCAAGATCCTCGAAAATCATTACCGCGACATGCAGGATATGGAGTTCACCGTCGAGAACGAGAAGCTCTACATGCTGCAGACGCGTAACGGCAAGCGCACCGCCGCCGCCGCCATCAAGATCGCCTGCGACCTCATCGACGAAGGCATGATCACCGAGCAGGAAGCGCTCATGCAGATCGACGCCAAGTCGCTCGACATGCTGCTGCACCCGCAGTTCGATCCCAACGCTTTGAAGCAGGCGGATAAGAACAACGTCGTCGGCAAGGGCATCGCCGCTTCCCCGGGCGCTGCCGCAGGCTCCATCGTGTTCACGGCGGAAGACGCGGTCGAAAAGGGCAAGAAGGGCGAAAAGGTCGTCCTCGTCCGCCTCGAGACTTCCCCCGAAGACATCGAGGGCATGAAATATGCGCAGGGCATCCTGACCGTCCGCGGCGGCCAGACCTCCCACGCGGCAGTCGTCGCGCGCGGCATGGGCACCTGCTGCGTCTCCGGCTGCGGCGACATCAAGATGGACGAAGAGAACAAGCAGTTCACCCTCGCCGGCAAAGTATATCATGAAGGCGACGGCATCTCGCTGGACGGCTCCACCGGCAACATCTACGACTGCCTCATCCCCACCGTTCCCGCAGACCCCAACAGCGGTTACTTCGGCCGCATCATGGAAATGGCCGACAAATACAAGGCACTCGGCGTGCGCACCAATGCAGACACCCCGAAGGACGCCAAGCAGGCCGCCGCGTTCGGCGCGCAGGGCATCGGCCTGTGCCGTACCGAGCACATGTTCTTCGGCGAAGGCCGTATCGACGCCTTCCGCGAAATGATCTGCTCCGAAACGGTGGAAGAGCGCGAAGCCGCGCTTGCCAAGATCGAGCCCATGCAGCAGGCAGACTTTGAAGGCCTGTTCGAGGCGCTGGGCGGCTATCCCGTCACCATCCGCTTCCTCGATCCTCCTCTGCACGAGTTCGTGCCCACGGAAGAGGCAGACATCGAAGCGCTCGCCAAGGCACAGAACAAGACGGTCGCACAGATCAAGCAGATCATCTCCGACCTGCACGAGTTCAACCCGATGATGGGTCACCGCGGCTGCCGCCTGTGCGTCACCTATCCCGAGATCGCCGTCATGCAGACCAACGCGGTCATCAAGGCTGCGATCGCCGTCAAGGGCCGTCATCCCGAATGGAACATCGTTCCCGAGATCATGATCCCGCTCACCGGCGAAGTCAAAGAGATGAAGTTCGTCAAAGACATCGTCGTCAAGACGGCCGACGAAGTCATCAAGGCTGCGGGCGCAGACCTCAAATACGAAGTCGGCACCATGATCGAGATCCCTCGCGCGGCGCTCACCGCCGATCAGATCGCCAAAGAGGCGGAGTTCTTCTGCTTCGGCACCAACGACCTGACGCAGATGACCTTCGGCTTCTCGCGTGACGACGCCGGCAAGTTCCTGCCTTCTTACTACAAGAACAAGATCTACGAATCTGATCCGTTCTCCCGCCTCGACACCGTCGGCGTGGGCAAACTGATGAAGATGGCAGTCCAGCTCGGCCGCGAGACCCGTCCCGAACTGCACTGCGGCATCTGCGGCGAACACGGCGGCGATCCTTCGTCCATCGAGTTCTGCCAC
>ERZ1643247.674-NODE-674-length-39161-cov-112.581215_pt1 | contig 39161 bp, 32 predicted proteins | sample MGYA00579264_ERZ1643247 | MGnify/ENA primary metagenome ERZ1643247 (study PRJEB29033, sample SAMEA4952262) | chicken gut metagenome | biome: Broiler Chicken; feature: Gastrointestinal Tract; material: Caecum | place: Ireland | collected 2018 | study: Broiler... | reverse complement strand
TGGATATTTCTCTGCCTTTCTATAACGGCTATTACTGGTGCCAGGAGATCCGGAAGGTTTCCAAGGTGCCGGTGATCTTTATCTCTTCCGCCTCGGATAACATGAATATTGTTATGGCCATGCAGATGGGAGGAGATGATTTTATCGCCAAGCCCTTTGACCAGATGGTGATGACTGCCAAGATCCAGGCAGTGCTGAGAAGGACCTATGATTATAACGGGAAACCGGCTTTTCTGGAACATAGAGGCGCCATTTTGAATATGGCAGATGCTTCTTTATCTTATAGAGGAGGAAAGATCGATCTGACGAAAAATGAATACCGGATTCTTCAGACCCTTCTGGAAAACAAGGGAAAGATCATCAGCCGGGAGCGGCTGATGGAAAAACTGTGGGAAACGGACAGCTTTGTAGATGAGAATACCTTAAGCGTGAATGTGAACCGCCTGCGGAAAAAGCTGGAGAAAGCAGGACTCACAGACTTTATTACCACCAAGGTGGGTATGGGATATCTGATCGGATAAGGAGAGCAGTATGAAATTTTTGCCTGCATATATAAGACAGCACAAAAGAGCCGCGGCCTTTTATTTTATAGCCATGGCAGTGTTTTTTATCCTTCTGTTTTTTTACAGGCTGCCGGTGGCGGCCTGGGCCTATGGGGCGGTGCTCTGCCTGGCATTCGGCCTGATCCTGGCAGTGCCGGATTACCTGAAATTCCGGAAAAAACATCAGGGGCTTTGCCGCCTGGAAGGGCAGCAGGAAATAACCGATACCGGGCTGCTGCCGGATCCGGAAGGACTTCTGGAACAGGATTATCAGGGGCTGATCGCAGGTCTTCTGGAAAAAGAGAAGGATACCCAGGATAGACTGAACCGCCGGTATCAGGATATGAGCGACTACTATACTATGTGGGCCCATCAGGTGAAGACCCCCATTGCCGCGTTAAAGCTGAGCCTGGAAAATGAAGACAGTTCTCTGGCCAGGGAGGTCCGGGGAGAAGTGACCCGGATCGATCAGTATGTGGATATGGCCATGTGCTATCTCCGGCTGGATTCTGAGACCACAGATTATGTTTTTGAAGAGTGTGAAATAGACAGGATCCTCCGTCAGGCAGTGCGGAAGTTTTCTTCTTCTTTTATCCAGAAGAAGATCCGGCTGGAATATGAGCCAGTGGACTGGAAGGTAGTCACTGATGAGAAATGGCTCCTTTTTGTGATTGAGCAGATCCTTTCAAACAGTTTAAAATATACCAGGTCTCAGGGAAAAGTTGTCATAGAGCGGCAGGAAGGGGAGATCCTCTGTATCCGGGACAACGGTATAGGTATTGCTCCGGAGGACATCCCCAGGATGTTTGAAAAGGGCTATACCGGCTATAATGGCAGAAACGACAAAAAAGCCAGCGGCCTTGGCCTGTATCTGTGCCGCCGGATCTGCGAGAATCTGGGATACCGGATCTGGGCTTCCTCTTCTGTGGGAGAGGGGACGGCAATCTATATAGATCTGAAAAGGCGTCTTACAAAAATGTAAGACGGTGACAGGGAAATGTAAGCCAAATCGATAGCGGCCCATTTCCCTGTCCTGCTATAATGGCCTTGTAAGAAACAAGGAGGAAACAATATGGCGATCTTAGAAGTGATAAATCTGAAAAAAACCTATACCACCCGCTTCGGCGGCAGCCAGGTACGGGCTTTGAAAAATGTGAATTTTACTGTGGAAAACGGGGAGTATGCGGCAGTCATGGGAGAATCCGGTTCAGGAAAGACTACCCTGCTGAATATCCTGGCAGCCCTGGACCGGCCAAGTTACGGCACAGTACTTCTGGACGGACGGGATATCACCAAGCTGAAAGATAAGGAACTGTCCGGTTTTCGCAGAGACAATCTGGGATTTGTCTTTCAGGATTTCAACCTTCTGGATACCTTTTCTGTCCGGGATAATATTTATCTTCCTCTGGTACTGGAGGGAAAGCATTATCGGGAAATGGAGGCAAAGCTCCTTCCCGTGGCCAGAAAACTGGGGATCACAGATATCCTGGAAAAATATCCCTATGAGATCTCCGGGGGCCAGAAGCAGCGGGCGGCAGTGGCCAGGGCTCTGATCACCAATCCACGGCTGATCCTGGCAGACGAGCCCACCGGCGCCCTGGACTCCAGGTCCACAGAGGAACTTTTGGATCTGTTCTCCGCCATACATGCAGAGGGACATACCATTCTTATGGTGACTCATTCCGTTAAAGCTGCCAGCCGGGCAGGGAGAGTGCTCTTTATCAAGGACGGAGAGGTCTTTCATCAGCTTTACCGGGGAAACAGCACGGATCAGGAAATGTATGAGAAGATATCCAACACGCTCACTGCCCTGGCGGGAGGTGAAAAGCTGTGAAAATGAGACTTTATCCAAGACTGGCCTGGCAGGGGATACGAAAGAACGGGAAGATCTATTTTCCCTATCTGGCAGCCTGTATTTTTGTAGTTATGGTCTTTTATCTTATCGGCTTTCTCTCCAGCGACCCGGTGATCCGGGAAATGGAGGGAGGGGCCCAGATGCAGGTGGTTCTGTCTCTGGGGACAGCGGTCATGGGCGTTTTTTCCGTGATCTTTCTTTTCTATACGAATTCCTTTCTTATGAAAAGAAGGAAGAAGGAGCTGGGGCTTTATCACATTCTTGGAATGGATCGGAAAAATATTGCTTTTGTGCTGATCTGGGAAAATCTTATGACGGCGGGAATTTCTCTGGGAACAGGACTTCTGGGAGGCATTCTCTTTTCCAAACTGGGGCAGCTGGCTATGATCTATCTGCTGAATGGGAAAGTAGATTTTTCTTTTTCTATTAATTTTCATGTTTTTATCCTTACCCTAAAGACTTATGGTCTGATCTTTCTGCTGCTTCTGGCCTATCGGATCCTGCAGATATTCCGGACCAGGCCTCTGGACCTGTTAAAAAGCGAAAGCCTGGGAGAACGGCCTCCGAGAGCCAACTGGATATCAGCGCTTCTGGGAGCGGCGCTCCTGGCGGCAGCTTACTTCCTTTCAGTGACCACAAAGGAGCCTGTTGCCATTATATGGCTGTTTTTTGTGGCAGTGTTCATGGTGATCGGAGCTACCTACCTGCTTTTTATGGCAGGGTCCGTTACTCTGTGTAAAATATTGAAGAAGAACAAGAAGTATTATTATAAGACAAATCATTTTGTATCTTTGTCTTCCATGATGTTCCGTATGAAGAGAAACGGCGCCGGCCTGGCTTCCATCTGTATCCTTTCCACCATGGTCCTGGTCATGGTGTCCGGTACCGTAAGCCTGTTCCTGGGAACTGAAGACAGCCTTCGCAGCAGGTATCCCAGAAATCTGGTGGTGAATACTCCTTCTTTGGACGATGGCATTGTAGATCAGGTCCAGCAGATCGTAGCCGGGGCTTTGGAAAAATATGGGGTTCAGGAAGAAAATGTCCTTCATTACCGACAGCTGGTAATGTCCGGTATGGCGCAAGGAAATCAGGTGATCCTGGACTATGCAAAGAACGGAGAGTTTTCTTATGCAGAATATGAAAATGTCCGTCAGATCATGGTGGTGCCTGTGGAGGATTACAACCGGATCATGGGAACAGATGAGAGTCTGGACCGGCAGGAGATCCTGGTGTGCAATACCAAGACAGACTGGGAGGAAAATTATCAGGAACTGACTCTGGAAGGCCTGGGTACCTGGAAGATCAAAGACCAGGTAGAGTTTGTAGATAACGGCGTAGACGCTATGCAGATCATTCCTACCACCTATCTCTTTGTATCAGATGTAAGTGTAATGGAGGAAATGTATCAGGATTATCCGAAAGCGGAAGAACAGTTTCAATTCTGGGATTATTACGGGACAGACCTGGACTGCAGTGATGAGACCCAGAGTCTTATCGCCCAAGAGATCAGCTCCGGCCTCCAGAGCCTGGGAGAACAGGATCCTGCTTTTTCGGGAACGACTGTAGAGTGTGTGGGCGTAGAACGGATGGATTTTTATTCCATGTATGCGGGGATGTTCTTCCTGGGGATCCTGCTGGGTATTGTCTTCCTTTTGGGAATGGTGCTGATCATGTACTATAAACAGGTATCAGAAGGCTACGAAGATCAGGACAGATTTGAGATCCTCCAGAAGGTGGGCATGACTGAAAAGGAAATCCGGAAAAGTATTCATTCCCAGATCCTTACGGTGTTTTTTATGCCTCTGATCGGGGCGGGGATCCACACAGCCTTTGCTTTTCCTATGATCTATCGGCTGCTTCAGCTTTTCAGCCTTCATAATATGTGGCTTCTGATCGGGATCACCGGAGGCTGCTTCCTGGGCTTCGGGCTGGTATATGTGCTGATGTATCTGCTGACTTCCAGGAGTTATTATAAGATTGTCAGGGGCGGAAATTTCAATTCTTCCAAAAGAATTTTCTGAAAAACTATTGACTTGTAAAGGCGACAGATGTAAACTATGCCCTATACCAACAAAGGCGTTCTGGATAATATCCGGGATGCCTTTATTTTTTGTGCAATACGCCGGTTGGGCGGCCGCCGTGCCTGCACGGGCGGGCATCCGAGCGGCAACGGTCATCAAGTGGCAATGCCACCAGACGAGGGAGGTATCGCGATGATCGGGCAGGGAAGGGAATCTTCCCCTATCCGGTCTGAATAAATGCCGGAAGCAGGGAAGCTTTGGCAGAAAGAAAAATAATATTTAGATTATTTGCAGAAAAAAGATGAAAATTATAGATGTTTTCAACGATTTTTCAACGTGCATATTATATAATTTAAAAAATATTGGCAAAGGAAGGAGAGGTGGGGAAATGCTGTTAACCTGTAAAATTAATGGTGAATTTATAAGCAGGGAAATTGATCCCCAGAAGCGCCTTTTAGATTTTTTAAGAGAGGATATGGGGCTTACAGGAGTAAAAGAAGGCTGCGGTGAAGGAGAATGCGGAGCCTGCACAGTACTGCTGGATAATCAGGCGGTTACCAGCTGCACCGTTTATGCAGGACAGATCATGAACAGAGAGATTCTTACAATAGAAGGATTGGAAAAAAACGGGGAGCTTCATACTCTTCAGAAAGCATTCATAGAAAATGGAGCTATACAGTGCGGCTTTTGCACTCCGGGCATGATCATGTCTTGCTATGCGCTGCTTCAGGAAAATCCAAATCCTTCTAGACAGGAGATCCGGAGAGCAATTGAGGGAAATCTGTGCCGATGTACAGGTTACGAGAAAATTATTAAAGCGGTAGAGTCGGTAAAGGGGGAAAGAAAGTGAGTTTTTTAATACCTGAGGATCTGGAGCAACTGGTTTGTGCGCTGGAACAGAAAGACGACCATACATATCTCTGTGCCGGGGGAACGGATCTGCTGATCCATTTGCGGGCAAAGAAGAAATTTCACTATTCTGTTATAGATCTTACACATATAGATGAAATAAAGCATATTACGGAAGATGAGGATCAGGTTGTTATAGGATCCGGTGTTACCATGACTCAGCTCGAGAAGAGTACGGTTATAAAGAAATACTTCCCTGCCCTGCAAATGGCGGCTTCCATGGTAGGCTCTACACAGATACGGAACAGGGCGACACTGGGCGGAAATATTGCCAACGCATCCCAGAGTGCAGATACGGCGCCGGTACTTTTCGCTCTCGGGGCAAAAGCGGTGGTCCTTAATGAGAAAGGTGAAAAGAAGTGTTGTCTGGCGGAAGATCTGGTAGAAGGACGGGAAAAAAACCGGCTGGCTGACAGGGAAATGATCTTGGAGTTTCATATCCCCAAAAAGGAGTGGAGGTCTGCATTTGCGAAAGTAGGATCCCGAAAGGCAGTTACGATTTCCAAGATCAACGGCTGTATCCGCACCAGGGTAAACCAGGGGATCATGGAAGATACCGTGGTATATTTGGGAGCAGTAGGAGTAAAGGCCTCCAGAGCTTACCTGATCGAGAAGGCTTTGGACGGGAAAAAGCTGGAGGGTTTCCAGGTACAGTCTGTAAAAGACGAGATTTACAGGCAGATTGAAGAAAATATCCCGGACCGCCCGTCAAAACATTATAAAAAATCTGCGGCAATGGGGATTGTAGATACTCTTTTAGAAGAACTGAAAAAAGAGGGGAAGGAGGGCTGAGATGGAAACCTTAAAATATGTGGGCAAACCTTTCGTAAGGGAAGATGCTTTTGATAAAGCCAGAGGAAAAACACAATATACCTGCGACAGAAAGATACAGGGGATGCTGTACGGGAAACTGGTCCTCAGTGAAAAGGCCCATGCCAGTATTCAGATATGTACGGAAAAAGCAGAACAGGTGCCTGGGGTTGTCCGGATCTTTACCCATAAAGACGTACCGGAAAAAAAGTATAATCCCCATAATTGGACTGCTGGTACAGGTGTTTTTGAGGATATGTATATTCTCAGTGAAAAGGCCCGCTATGTGGGAGACCATCTGGCTTTGGTAGTTGGAGAGACAAGGGAAGCTGTGGAAGAAGGAGCTGCTCTGGTAGAACTTCATTATGAGGAAGAGCCTGCTGTGATCGGCTATGAGGCCGCCAGAGAGGCCGGGGACCATGTGGCTTTTGAAAAGGAAGTGAAATGCGGCGATTTTGAACATATCCAGCAAGAGGAAGTGCTGGAGATTGAGACCGCAGGCAGTACCCAGGCTATTCACCATGGACCTATTGAACCCCATATCGCGTTGGCGGATATTGATGAAACCGGAAATTTAGTAGTATGGACGCCGTGCCAGACAGTATTCATGGTACGGTATCATATTTGCAGTCTGTTGGATCTTCCCTATACAAAAGTGCGGGTTGTAAAGGCTGTTATGGGAGGCTCCTTTGGCGGAAAGGGACTTTCTGTAGTGGAACCGGCATGTGCATTCGCCGCCTGGACCCTGCGCAGGCCGGTGATGCTGTATATGGACAGACCGGCGGATATTACTGCTACAAGGAAGCGTAATCCTTCCTGTATGACGGTCAGGACGCTGGTGACCAGGGAAGGCAAGATCCTGGGAAGGTATATAGACAGTGAATTTGACGGAGGGGCTTATTATACCAATGCTTCCGCTATTGCCATGGCATTCAGCAAGAAACTTTTCCGTCTGTACAGGATCCCTAATCAGACAGTCCATGCAAAAACTTATTACACAAATACTACGCCGGGCGGATCCTGCCGGGGATACGGATCGCCCCAGGCTCACGCGGTAACAGAAATAAATCTGGACCAGGCTGCAAAAAAGCTTCAGATGGATCCCTGTGAATTCCGTCTGAAAAATGTGGTCCTTCCAGGAGACAAAGATCCTTCCGGAGGAACAGATCTGGGAGACGCAAGGATCAAAGAGTGTATTTTGAAAGGCATGGAAGCTTTTGACTGGAAAAACAGACGGGAGCATATAAAAGAAAAAGACACCGACAGATATGCCTGGGGGATCGGGATGGCCTGCGGGACTCATGGTAACGGCTACAAGGGAGGCTATCCGGATTTTACAAATGTTATGATGCAGATCCATCCCGACGGATCCGCAGAGGTCCGTATTGCTGTCCATGATCAGGGCTGCGGTACGGTTATGACTATGCAGCAGATAGCGGCAGAAGCGCTTCATATGGATGTCTACCGGATCAAGGTACCGGAGGCGGACACTTTTATAAGCCCCTATGATGCCGCAGGAACCCAGGCCAGCCGTGTGACTTATGTATGCGGCAGGGCCGTGCAGAAAGTGGGAGAGCAGCTTCTTGACAAAATAAAAAATGCCTGTTTGGCTTTATATGGCTGGGAAAAAGAAAAGCAGGAAGCTTTGGATGGTGAGATTATCTACCAGGGAACGGAGAAAAAAAGCTATGGAGAGATCTCTATAGAATATGAAAAGACTTTTCACCGCTATCTTCACACAGAACTGGAATATGAACCGGAAGAAAACCCGGGAGTGTATTGCGCGGATTTCGCGGAAGTGAAGATCGATAAGTATACCGGGCTGGTAGAAGTGACAGATCTGCTGGCAGTTCATGATGTAGGGCAGTGTATGAACCGCACCTTATCAGAAGGGCAGGTAGAAGGCGGCGCGCAGATGAGTCTGGGACAGGCTTTGTTTGAAGAGATCTCTTATGATAAAAAAGGCGGCGTCCGCTCTCAGAATTTTTCAAAATATCATATGATCAACGCCCCGGAAATGCCGGAGGTAAAATCTATTTTCATTGAAAACCATCATGCCCAGGGACCTTACGGAGCAAAAAGCCTGGGAGAGGTAGTGGCGGTGGCCCCTGCGCCGGCAGTGGCTAATGCAATTAACTTTGCTCTTGGAAGCTGTTTTACAGATTATCCTATTACTCCTGAAAAAATCGTGGATTTTCTGGAAAAACAGTCCAATAGATAAAATTTATAAATTACAGATAGGAGGGTGCTGGATAAATGGCAGAGGAAAAAATTTACCTTACAGGTAAGGACCTGACCATCGATCAGGTAAGGAAAATCGCTTTTTCAGGAACAGAGGTCGAAATTGATCCTGAAGCCATGAAAAGGCTGGAAGCTGCGAGAAATCTGATATTTGAGCTGGACAAACGAGGAATTGCGGTTTACGGATTAAATACCGGCGTGGGCTGGAATAAAGATAAAGTCGTATATGCGGACCGTTATGACGCGTATAATAAAAATCTTTTAAGAAGCCATATGATCGGCGTGGATCCAGAATGTACCATACCGGAGGTTCGGGCAACAATGGCGATCCGGCTAAATGGTTTCCTCTGCGGAAATACCGGAGTGGCAAAAGAAATAGCGGAATATTACAAAGAATTTCTTAACAGAGGCATAACGCCTGTAATGAAGTCCCGCGGTTCTGTAGGCGAAGCGGATATCGCCACTTTGACGGCAATTGGACTGACTGCCATCGGAGAAGGCGAAGCATGGTACCAGGGAGAGCGGATGAGCGGGGGAGAAGCGCTGAAAAGAGCCGGACTTTCTCCTTTAAAGCTGGGCCCGAAAGACGGACTGGGAATTGCTTCTTCCAATGCTCAGGGGGCGGCTTTTGCTTCAATGGCAGTGATCGAGGCGGAAGATTTTATCCAAAGGTACCGCAGAGTTTTCTGTCTGAGTCTGGAGGGACTTAACGGTGTTCTGGAACCTATGGACGAAAGTGTGAATATGGCCAGGGGCTTTGCCGGGCAGGCAGAATCCGCCAGAGAATGCAGAAGGATTCTAAAAGGCAGCTATCTGGAACGTCCCTGGGAGGGAAGAGCCCTTCAGGATCCACTGAGTTTCCGCTGTCAGAGCGCGATTACAGGTTCTTTGATGGATGCCCTGGAATATCTGAAAAAACAGCTTCATGTGGAATTAAATGCTACAGACGATAATCCCTGTCTGCTTCCTGAGGAAGACAGAATGTGCGGCAGTCCTAATTTTGAACCTCTGACCTGGGTTCTGGCTGTGGAAATGGCCGGCATAGGCCTGGCCCATGTGTCAAAGATGATCGCCCAGCAGATCCTGAGGATCGGAGATCCTGCCTTTACGCATCTCAGCAGATTCCTTACTCCCCAGGAAGGTTCTGTGATCGCCTACGGCACGATACAGAAGACCGTTTCTGCACTGGATGCGGAAAACAGGATGTATGCGAACCCGTGTTCTCTGGATTTCCTGAGTATGGCGGGACATATAGAAGATACGGCATGTAATTCTGTTATGGCTGCCACGAATATGAGAAAGATCATTGATAATCTTTATTATATGATGGCAATAGAACTGATGCACGCAGCCCAGGCGGTTGATCTGAGAGAACATCCTGTCTTGGGGGAAGAAACAGAGAAACTTTTCGAAGCTTACCGGGAAATTGTTCCATTTTTGGATAATGACAGGAATATGTCTGAAGATATTCAGAAAACCTATGACTTTTTGAAAGACTATGAGGTTTAGACAAAGATCTTAAATGCAGACGGCATTTTTGATAAAAAATTATTTTACTAAGGAGGGTGTATGTTATGAGTGGAGAAAACAAAGCACACAAAAAAATACGTTGGAGCGTTTTTATTCCTGCCTTCATAGTTATCGGAGGCGGAGCGCTTCTTGGTATTTTCAGGAATGAATGGCTGACAGCCAGCTGCTCGGCAATCTTTACCTGGTCGCTGAAGAATTTCGGCTGGCTGTATCAGTTGGTTGCCATTTTCTGCCTGGTTATGGTGGCGATTCTTACTTTCTCTAAATTAGGAAACATACGATTCGGAGGAAAGAAGGCGAAAGCAAAATATTCTTTTGCTTCATGGTTTGCCATGACCCTGACCGGCGGTATAGCTACAGGATGTATTGTATACGGGGCAAACGAGGTTATGATCTACTACGGAAATATTTATGGAGAGCTGGATCAGTTGGGGATTACTCCATTGACTGCTGAGGCTGCCCAGTTTGGCATGGGACGTGTATTTTATAACTGGACCTTTGTACCCTACGCCATGTATTCTATTATAGGCTGTGCCATGGCTTATATCTACTTTAACAAAAAGGAAGAATTATCAGTTGCGGCGTCCCTCACACCTCTTTTCGGACAGGGTGTAAAGAAGGGATTCTGGAGAAGTCTGATCGATGTGGTTTCTATAGTAGCCCTTGCTCTCGGCCTTTCCAGTAATCTTGGCATGGGACTTGCCTTTGTAGGCACAGGTCTTGAATCTGCCTACGGGATCAAGCAGGGACCAGTGGTCTGGATCGTGCTGTTCCTGATCATCACAGCATCTTTTATACTCGCTTCTGTGGCGGGTCTGGACAAAGGTATCAAGTGGCTGGCAGACGGTACTTCCAAGATCTTCTATATACTGCTGATTTTCTTATTTATCGCAGGACCTACCGTGTATATCCTGAATATGATGAACGTAGGACTTGGATACTGGCTGGATCACTTCTGGACCTGGGGATTGGATCCTTATATCGTAGGCGGGGAAGCGCTGGTTACCTGGTGGACAATGTTTGACTGGGCATGCTGGATTGCCTATGCGCCTCTGATGGCAATTTTCTTCGCAATGATATCTTATGGACGTACCATCCGTCAGTTTATGATCATTAACTGGATCATGCCTTCTGTATTTGGCGTTTTATGGTTTTCCGTTTGGAGCGGAACCGCACTGAACTGGCAGGATCTGGGAAGCGTAGATATTGTGGGAGCTATTACCAATGGAATTGCCGTATCCGGATTGTGGGAACTGCTCAGTAATGTACCGCTAAGTTTTATCATCATTCCGGTGGTAATGATCACGATGATGGCGGCATTTTCTACTACCGCGGATACTATGGCGACAACGATTTCCCAGATCTGTACAGAAGGATCTAAATATGATGAAGAGCCTGCAAACTGGCAGAAAGTACTCTGGGGTCTGGCTATCGGAATCATTGCGGTTGTCATGGTTATTTTCGGAGGCGGCCAGCAGGGTGTAGAAGGTGTAAAATATCTTTCCGGAGTAGGAGGATTCTGTGTACTCCCGATTTTTATCCTTCAGCTTGCGGCGGCATTTAAAGTATTCTTCGTAGATAAAATTGTAGAAGATCTTGATGATGAAGTTATGGAGGGAGAATTCCAGGAAATAAAAGAAACTCCACAGGGTTCTTGATCTTTGCCAAAAAGGAACTGCCCGGCAGTTCCTTTTTGTTCATAACAATAGGCGGTCCGCGAAGCGCACCGTCTATTGTTTGATTTGACTATTTTAGTGTAATGAAGTATCATAAAAATTAAAAAGGAGATGTAGGAATATGAAAAAAGAACCGGAAAGACTGGAAATGGATCTTCAGAAAATATTTCTTACGCCGCCGAATACTTTTCGGGAAAAGGTTACTTTACTGCTGATGATGGTAGTGCTGTTTATGATGTTTTTCGGACCGGTGATCTTTACGGAGGTTTCTCCTGTAAAGGGAGCTGTGCTTGCTGCTGTCCCGGCACTATCAATTTCCTGGGCATGGATGGTACTGTTAAGAAGCCTTTTCAGAAAAAGAGAGTTTTCAAAAAACGGAGAGACGGAAAAGATAAAGGAGAAAAAAGTTGGAAAAGGACATTCTAAGAGATAATGCAGATTTAAAGGTATACCTTTTCAAAACTCCGGAGATTTATTTTTGTGGAGAATCAGTGACCATGCCTTATAAAAAAGCGGAAGCTCTGCTGTACTATATGATCATTGAAAAGCGTACAACAAGAGAACATGCGGCTGCGCTTGTATGGGATAACTGTGACGATTCCACCGCGAAAAAGAATCTGCGGCATGCTCTGTATACGATAAAAAAAGTATTTCATATAGATGTGATCATATCACCGGACAGACAAAGTTTATGTTTAAATCCCCGGATAAAGTTTTACAGTGATTATGATGATTTTATGGAAAATCACAATATCGATCTGTATCAAGGGGAGTTTCTGTCCGGATTTTTTGTAAAAAATGCTTATGCCTATGATGAGTGGCTGGTTTTCTGCAGAAATAAAGTGCAGAATCTTTATCTGTGTATCCTTGAGGAGAAACTGGAAAGGCAGGAGGATCTGACAGTCCGCCAGGCAGAGGAACTTTTTGAAAAATACATAGCTCAGGACGCACTTGAAGAAAGAGTTTATTATCATATGATGAAAATATACGGAGACAATGGCCTTTATCATAAAGGGATCCGGATCTATCATCAGTTAAAATCTCTTTTATACAAGGAACTTAAAGTACTGCCTGGAAAAGAACTGGTCAGTCTGTATGAAGATTTCTTGGAAAAGGACAAGGAAAAAGCCAGGGACAAAACGGACGTAGGACATGAAAAAGAAAGAAAGAGACTTTTGGAGGCGTACCGGAGATTTCGCGGAGGAAGTCCTGAAAATCTTTTGCTCACAGGTGAAAGCGGAGTAGGAAAAACTTATCTGCTTGAGCAGTTTCTCAGTCAGATAGCAAAAGATGACTGTCTGGTATTTAAGGCGGTCTGTCTGGAGAATGAACAGAGGATACGTTTTCAGCCATGGAATGTGCTGATGCTTCAGATGATGAAAACTGTAAAGGATCGGAAAATACAGGCAGAGGATTATACAAAAATAGTGGAGTACTTATTTCCAGCTTTTTCATCGGAAGAAGGAGAAGACGCCTTTATGGCGGACTGCACGATTCCTTATAGTTATATAGGGATCCGTAATCTATTTCTGAAATATATTCTGAAGATCAGCGAAAATTATCCTCTTATATTGGTGTTTGATAATGTTCAGTATATGGATCCTATGAGTTTGGAACTGCTGACTCTGCTGGTCCGCAGAGAAGAAAAAAATCTGATGGTCCTTATGACAGGTCCGGAAGTATGGGGCGGCAGGATGAATGAGTATTTTGCGCCTTTGATAAAAGAAAAATATGTGGAAAAAATAAATGTAACACCTTTCGCAAAAGCAGAGGTGAAAAGTATTATAGAAAATAAGTTGGGAAAATCAAATCTGACTCCCGGGCTTATTGATAGGATATACGAAGAAAGCCGGGGAAATGCTTTTTTTTTGGAAATTCTTTTGAAAGAATACAGCGAAGGACGCCTGAAAGACGGCGGCCCTTCCTGTTTTGATAAATTGTTTCAGGTACAGATGAATACTTTGCCCAAGCTGGAAAGGCAGATACTGGAAGTGATCTCTGCCTGTCAGGCCTGGGCGGATTTTGAATCTCTGGAATATATCCTGCACAGAGATTCTCTGGAATTGCTGGAGGCTTTGGACGGCCTGAAAGAGAAGAATATCATACAGGAAAAGCAGACACAAGGACAGAGCCGTTTTATGTTTACACATGGGGATATGCAGAAGTATGTACATGAGCAGATGCCTTTTTCAAAGCGAAAGGTCCTCCATGAAAAACTCGCAGAGTTTATTGAGAAACAGCCTTCCTATGATTTTACAAGAAAAGAGAGGCTGATCTATCATTACTCCATATCCGGAAACCGAAAAAAAGTTTTGGAATATACGATCAGATCTATGGCGGAATATGCCGAAAAATATTATGAGTTATATCCTATATATTCCAGTTCCTGCCGCAGAGAGGAATTTCAGAGCTGTTCTCTGATCGAACAGTGCAAAGAGATCGAGGATGAGCTTTGCGGGCTTTATCAGCAAAAGCAGGAAGATCCATTTTATGCCAGGCTGTACATACTTTTGCAGCTGACCAAAGCCCAGTATTATATCCCGCAGGGATATTATGAGGAGGGTCTGGTCTGTGTAAGAAAAGCCAGCGCAACCAATGAAATGGTTGGCAGGGATCCGCTGACAAGGATCCGGTGTCTGCGGTTTGTGATCTACTATCAGTTAAATGTATGGAAACTGGAAGATACGGAAAAGTATCTGCAGGAATCGCTAGAGCAGGCTCAAAAGGAAGGGCTTGATCAGGAATACGCCATTACCTGCCGTCTGTATGGACTGTATTTTTCTATGACCGGTGAATTCGATAAAGGTATGGACTATTTAAAAAAGTCGTTAGGATTTTTCCTGAATGCGCCTATTAAATCCAGGGTATATGCTCTGAATATTTCTGCCTGCTATAATTATATGGGAGAAGCAATGCGTAAACAGAAGAAATTAGAGCAGGCGATAAATTACTATCAGAAAGCTATAAAGATCTGCGAGAGCAATCACTGTTCATGTAATGCGATCATTTATACAAATATGGGAAGGTGCTGGATCGCCATGGGCAGAAAGGCAGAAGGAAGAAAGGCAATTTTTATGGCGGAGGAAGTTTATAATGAATCTTTTACTCTGATCGGCAGATCTATTAATAAAGGCTGCGCCAGCATTTTTGAAGCCGAAGACGGCAATAAGGAAAGAGCCGCGGCACTTTTAAAAGAAGCTGAAAAAAGTGCGGGACAATTTGCTTCTCCTTATGCACTGGGGATCCTTAACCTTCATAAAGCATATCTGAAAAGGAAATTTCCAGAGATGTTCCGGGAAATTTTGAATCAAGACGAAAGGCAATATAGAGAAAAAGCCAGAGCCTGTCTGGATAATATACCGGGAGGATACAGTACGGAAGAAATTCAGGATTGAGCAGAAAGGAGCGTATCTGTCTATGACAGTTCACATAAAAAAACATCTGAATCCATGTTTTGAGATCATAGGCCTTCTCTATGACAGCGTCCGTCCGGAATCCGGGGAGGAGGAAGCATGGAAAAAGGCTGCCGGGAACCGGGGACTAAATCCAGAAGAGATCAACAGGAAAATCGGGCCTGTTATAAGAAAGTACCATGCCGCCTTTCAGAAATACAGGACAGGCAGGGATATGGAAGACTTTGACTTTTTCTTTTCCCATGAGGAATCAGAGTTTCTCCTTTTCCTCCAAACTGTCTGCGGAGAGCATCCGGAATGGTTTGAAAGGGAACTGAAAGAAGAGCAGAAAGGAGAGATCCAACTGGTTTTTCTCCAGGAATTTTCAGAAGAAGAGAAGATCACAGAGCCGCCGGCTTTAGAGGAAATGGTAAGAATCCTGGAAGGAGCCGGTTACGGCGGCGGCCTGGGATGGAAGTTCCTGCTTTTTCTTCAGGAGCCGGTGAAAAAGCTCCAGAATCTTTCTCAGATCTTAAAGGCAAACTTTTTTGCATTTGAAAAAGCAAAAGAAGCCGTTCAAAAGCAGCTGGAAAAGTTGATGGAAGATTTTCAGAAAGGTAGGGAAAAGGAGTATCTGATCGCTAAAATTTCCGGGGATGTTACAGCCTTTCCCTCCTTGGTATGCCCGGGAGCAGAGATCATCAGTTCAAATCCGGAAAGCACCACAGCTTATATCGGTCTGTTTGTAAGGGATATCTATAAAATGCTGGAAAAGAGCAGAAATAACAGAAAACATCTGCTCCCTGTGCTGAAATCTCTAAGCGACGGCAGCAAATTTGAGATCCTTCAGTCTCTGCTCATAGCGCCTAAATACAATCTGGAGATCGCAGAGGAATTAAAGTTATCCCCTCCCACTGTGTCCCATCATATGAGCGTGCTTTTGGGAAACGGACTGGTAGATGTAGAGAAAAAAGAGGGAAAAGTATATTACACTCTTTCCAAAGAAAGGCTCAGAGAAGTAGTGAGAGAATTGGAGAAGATTTTTTCACTGTGACAAGGAGGCCTCGTAACTGACAAGAGAAGCAATGACGGGGCCCTCTTGTAAAAAAAATAGCCAGGCGAAAGTAGCAGATAATATCTTGCGGCAGGTCTTATCGGACCAGCAGGCGCTTCAACTGTACCATTCAAAGCGAGAGTACGGTTAGAATCACGAAAAATGATATATAACCGTACCAGAGAATGGAAAAGTACGGCTCAAATTGCAAAAGATGAAAAATAACCGTACCAGAGAATGGAACAATACGGTTCAAATTACAAAAGATGAAAAATAACCGTATCAGAGAATGGAACAATACGGTTCAAATTACAAAAGATGAAAAATAACCGTACCAGAGAATGGAACAATACGGTTCAAATTACAAAAGATGAAAAATAACCGTACCATTCAGAGTGAGAGTACGGTTTAAATCATAGAAATCAAATCTTAACCGTTCAAATGTGTTTATTAGTACGGTTCCAACACAAAAAATCAAATCTTAACCGTCCAATTATAAAATAGGTACGGGTCTATAGTCAAAATGTATTTTCCAACCGTAATTTTTTAAATATATGAAACTTGTTTTACAGAAAGGGGAACTTATATGACAAATCTTAAAGAGAGCTTATTAAAAGAGCAGAGCAGACTGGAGAAAATATTAAGAAAGGCGGAGAAACAGTTGAAAGATGCCCCTCAGGGGACAATGCGTTTGTCCAGCAGTAAGAAGCAGGTTCAATATTATCATTGTATGCCGGGAGAAAAGAAAAATGGCAGGTATCTTCCGAAAACAGAAGAGCAGCTGATCCAAAGGCTTGCTCAGAAATCTTATGATGAAAAGGTAGTAAAACTGGCAGGAAAAAGACTGGCGCAGATCAGAAAAATAACGAGAGACTATGAGGAAGATGAGATTGAAAAATTATTCTCAGATGAGCATATAGAAAGAAAAAAACTGATCAGTCCTATTATACCTACCTGGGAACAGCGAGTAGAAAAGTGGGTATCTGAAGATTATATAGGGAAAGAATTTCAGGAAGGTACACCTGTGATCCTGACGGAGAAAGGTGAGCGTGTACGCTCTAAGTCTGAAAAAATCCTGGCGGACTATTTTTATCGGAATAAGATCGCCTATAAATATGAATCTCCCCTTCATCTGAAAGGATACGGGATCGTTTATCCGGATTTTACATTTTTATCAAGAAAGACAAAGCAGGAAATTTACTGGGAACATGACGGCAGAATGGACGATCCTGCATATGCTCAGAACGCAGTCCGAAAAATCCTGGCATATGAGGAAAACGGAATATATCCCGGTGAAAGTCTGATACTTACTTTTGAAACGGAAAAAACCATATTGAATACAAAGATTATAGAAAGACTTGTGTACAAGTACTTATTGTGACCTATAAAGATACCAAAAGTCAATACAGTGAATAATATTTGACATATATCTAATTTTAACCTATTATATATTTTATAAATATCTAATTATAAGAATACGCACAAACCTACAGACTGAAATATACAAAGGGGAAGTTCCTGCGGATTTGTGCGTTTCTTATTCTTGATAAATTAGATAATTATAAAATATATTAGAAAGGAATAAAATTATGAAATCAAAACTTTTTCACAGAAATTTTTCTCTTCTCATAGCGGGACAGGCCAGCTCTCTTCTGGGAAACGGGATCCTGGATTTTGCCATGTCTATGTATGTCCTGGAGAAGACCGGATCAGCGGCAGCATATGCCGGATTCCTGGCAGCATCTATGGTGCCGGCAGTATTATTTTCTCCCCTGGGAGGGATCCTGGCTGACCGGGGAAATAAGCGGAACATTATGGCAGGGCTGGATTTTCCTTGCCAGTCTGGGCGTGCTTTTGGCGGCTTTGTTTATGCGGGAGAGCAACAGCCTGGCAGTAATCTGCATGCTTCTGCTCTTTGAGTCTGTTCTGGGAGCTTTTGAGACGCCGACGGTCCAGTCCTGTATCCCTTTTATGCAGACAGGGGAAAATCTGGTCAGAGCAAATGCGGTGGTCATGCAGATCAACGCGCTGTCCGCCTTTTTCTCCCCTATACTGGGAAGCCTGGTCTATACGGCTTTTGGATTAAAGCCGGTTATGTATGCAGGAGTCGTCTGCTTTTTCTTCACCGCATGTTTTGAATGTTTGATAAAAGTGAACGGTCCGGAGTATGAGAAAAAGGAAGGTCAAAATCCGCTGCTTCTGGTGAAAAAAGATTTTCTGGATAGTCTCCGCCTTATAACCAGAGAGCGGCCGGCCATTCTGAAAATCTTCGGTGTGATCAGCGTGGTCCTGTTTTTGATCCAGGGGGTAACTGCGGTAGGATTTCCCTATATTATCCGGAATGTTCTGGGGCTGAGCTCCATTTACTATGGCTTTTCAGAAAGCGCTGTAGGCCTGGCAGCCATAGCAGGAGGAATCCTGGCAGGTCTGGGAGCCTCCAGGATCAATGGAAACAATATATACCTGCTCATAGGCGCGCTTGGATTTTTTCTGACCCCGCCGGGAATTTTTTTCCTGCTGTCCGGGAATCCTTATATCCGGTACGGGACGCTGGTGGTGTTTACCGTATTGATCCAGCTTGCCGCCTGCGGGTTTTCCATCTTTGCCACTTCCTTTATCCAGAGACTGACGCCAGGCAATATGATGGGGAAGGTTTCCTCTTATTCAAGTTCCTTTTCCCAGTGCATCCAGCCTTTGGGACAGATCTTTTACGGCTTTCTGTTTGACTGCTTTGCAGGCGGGACTGCCTGGATCCTGATCTGTACAGGGATCCTGACGGGAGGCTTTGGCCTGATGGTAAAAGGTTTTTTGAAAAAATGGAAAAAGAATTTACGGAAAATCAACATTGCACGAGAAAACCGCAGAGCAACTAAAAATCATCAGAAAAATAGTATAAATTACCTCTGGCTTTTCTGTATAAAAATGGTAAATTTTAGGTATGAGGCGGAAGAAAGAGAAAGAATTCTCTGTGGCTCTGCACAAATTTCAGGAAGGAGCGTGATACTATGAGCGACCCATTTTCCGGGTTCGGTAAAAAAAGAGATTATCTGATCTGCATCGATTCCGATGGCTGTGCCATTGACAGTATGGATATTAAGCATTTCAGATGTTTTGGTCCCTGTATGGTAAAGGAGTGGGGCTTGGAGGCCCATGAAAAGGAGCTTCTGGAAAGCTGGAATGAGGTAAATCTCTATTCTATGACCAGAGGGATCAACCGTTTTAAAGGATTGGTGAAGGCTCTTACGGAAGTGCAGGAAAAATACCAGCCGGTAGAGGGGCTGGAGACATTGGTGAAATGGGTGGAAGAATCTGATGAACTGTCCAATCCGGCTTTGGAGAAAGCAGTGGAAAAGACCGGAAATATCTGTCTGAAGAAAGCGTTAGCCTGGTCTCAGGCAGTAAACGCCTCTGTAAAAGAGCTTCCAAAGGAAGAGGTAAAGCCATTTGAAGGCGTGAAGGAAGGCATCGCAATGCTTCATGAAAGCTGTGACATTGCCATTGTATCTTCTGCTAACTACGAGGCAGTAAAAGAAGAGTGGACCAGATTTGGCCTTATGGATCATGTGGACGTGGTGCTGGCGCAGAACGCAGGATCTAAGAAAAGCTGTATTGAGAAGCTTCTGACTTACGGATATGACAAGGACAAAGTAATGATGACAGGAGACGCTCCGGGGGATATGGATGCGGCAGATAAGAACGGCGTATTCTTCTATCCGATCTTAGTAAAACATGAAAAAGAAAGCTGGGCCGATATCGGAGAGGCTAAGGACAGACTTCAGGCAGGCACCTTTGGGGGAGAATATCAGGAGGGATTAAAAGCAAGATTTGTTCAGAATCTTACAAAATAGCAGGAGGAAAAATAAAATGGTAAATTTAAGAGAGAAACCTTATTATCTTAATGACGAGCAGATCCAGTGGGTAGAGGATACCATTGCAGGGATGACCATTGAGGAGAAGATCGGCCAGCTGTTTGTAAACATGGTCGGAAATGCCGAGGAAAGAAAACCGGAGAATATCAAGAAGGTGCTGGATACCTATCATCCCGGCGCTATCCGCTATCATAACGCTCCAAAGGAAGAAATCTGGGCCATGGCGGACTGCCTTCAGAAGACTACCAAGATCCCTCTGCTGATCGCTTCCAACTGTGAGGCCGGCGGAAACGGCGGAACCGGCGGAGGAACACCTATTGCCAACGGCGCAGCGATGGCAGCTATCGACTCTGAGGAAGCCGTAACAGAAATGGCAGCCATCTCTGCCAGAGAAGCAGCTGCAGTAGGCTGCAACTGGAATTTTGCTCCTATCGTAGACCTGACTTACAACTGGAGAAATACCATTGTCCAGTTAAGAGCTTTTAATGACAATCCGGATGATGTTATCCGCTATGCAAAGGCTTTCTTCAAAGGAATGAAGACCCAGAACTTTGCTACCTGTATGAAACACTTCCCAGGCGATGGAACAGAAGAAAACGACCAGCATCTGATCATGGGCGTCAATGAGTTTGACTGCGACAAGTGGGATGCTACCTACGGCAAAGTATATAAAGCACTGATCGACGAAGGTGTTATGACCATTATGGCGGGACATATTGCTCTTCCTGCTTATTCCAAGAAACTCCGTCCCGGGATCAAAGACGAAGATATCCGTCCTGCAACTCTGGCTCCGGAACTGATCACAGATCTGCTGAAAGGCCAGTTAGGATTTAACGGTCTGGTAGTTACGGATGCTTCTCATATGATCGGTATGTTCGGCGCTACCATTCCGAGAAAAGAGCAGGTTCCCCAGGCTATCGCTGCAGGCTGCGATATGTATCTGTTCTTCAATGACAGAGGAGAAGACTTCGGCTACATGATGGAAGGTTATAAGAACGGCACGATCACAGAGGAACGTTTAAATGACGCACTTCGCAGGATCCTGGGCGTAAAGGCAGCCCTGAACCTTCATATCCTTCAGAAGGAAGGCAAGCTGGTACAGCCTAAAGAAAACCTGGCAGTGGTAGGCTGCGAAGAACACCACAAAGCTTCCAGAGAGTTTGCAGACAAATATGTGACTCTGGTAAAAGACCGTCTGAACTATCTGCCAATGACACCGGAAAGATATAAGAGGATCAAACTGATGTACATCGGTTCTGACGCAGTGGTGATCGCAGGAACCAAGTTTAAATCTAATGATGAGAATATCATTAAAGACATTGTGGCACAGTTAGAGGAAGCCGGCTTTGAAGTAGACGCAGAAGTTCCAACTGCAAAAGGGAAGATGGAAGACTTCAAGAAGAAATATGATTGTGTGCTGCTGATCCTCAACGTACAGGGATTCGCCCAGTACAATACGATGAGAGTAAAATGGGACGAGCCGGCAAAGCAGCCATGGTATATGTCTGAACTGCCGACCTTTGTGGTATCTTTAAGCTATACCAACAATCTGATCGACGTTCCTATGGCAAGATGCTACATTAACTCTTACATGGATCACCATGAGAGCTTTGCAGCCACTCTGGAAAAGATGATGGGCAAGAGCGAATTCAAGGGAAGATATAACGAGAATGTATTCTGCGGAAGATGGGAAACCAGATTCTGAGTTCCCCTGCTGCCATGAAAAAGCCCCGCTGCTTTCAGAAATTTTTCTGAAAAGCAGGGGGCTTTTTAAAGTAAAAAAATGATTTACTCTAAGGGAATGAACCAGTCTTCCATATCTCCAATGACTTCCATATCTACCAGCTCTGTGATATCCCAAAGGGCTTTATTTTCATCAGCGACCATATAGCAGTAGTTCCCGTCTTCAGGAATGTCCACCTTAATATCTTCTCCCTGATAATCCAGGGTTTTCCAGATCTCATTGTTACGGAAAATGACGATCTGGGAAGGAGAATCGCAGGCAGATAAAATATCAGCCTTTGTTATAGTTGCTGTACCGGCTTCCACTCTTTTTCCCAAAGAATACTCCCGGTATAACAGATCGTTGTAAACTGTGTTTTCTGTCTGGGTAGTATTTTCCCTGACAGGACGGGGCTTATATTGGACAGAAGAGGCTGGAGCCCGGGTATCTTGGACAGAGACTTCAGATATGGGACGGCTGCTGGCTTCCAGGTCAGACCCCGTCTGACAGCCAGACAGAAAGACCAGAGCGCCGGCAAACAGGACAAGAGAAGGAAAAGTGGTTTTCTTCATAAAAGATCCCTCCTTTCATATAAATCACGTTCCTATTTATCTATCTATATCATATCATGGAAAAACGAAAAAAAGAAGAGACAGTTCCGCATAGATTCCAGACTTTAAAAATATCTGAATTCCATGGAATTGTCTCTTCTTTTTATTTGACGCCGAAATCTGCTAACTGGCGCATAGCGCTTTTTCTGCCGGTAAAGTGTACAGCATGGAGCCCCTGGGCTCTGGCTTCCGCCACATTATCCAGAAGATCATCGATAAAGACTGCTCTGGAAGGATCAATGCTGAAATCCTGGATCAGCTTCTGATAGATTTCCGGTTCAGGTTTCAGACAGTGGATCTGCCAGGACATATAGCCGCCTTCCATAAGGTCCAGGAACTTCATTTCTTTTTGACACCGGTCAAAGAGAGGTTTGGAGAAGTTGGACAGGATATAAAGCTTATATCCCCGCTTCTTGAAATATGTAAGCCAGCTCTTTGTGTAAGAACAAACACGAATGGTCTCTCCCATCCGGTCAAAGGTCTCTCGGATCTGTTTTTCATGAGCAGGATCATTATTTATGAAAGCCTGCAAAAGCTCTTTCTCTGAAAGGATCCCCCGGTCGCCTTCGGTCCAGGTATCGCTGAGGAATACGGCTTTTGCCACAGCGTGGGCTGTCTCTTCATCATATTTCAGATCCCGCAATAATTTCTTCCAGTCATAGCGGACAAGTACTTTGCCAATGTCAAAGATCAGCGTATCGATTTCGGAAGTTTCCGCCAGGATCTTTGGAATCACTTCATCTTCCGGACGGGTCCATTTATACACCAGAAGTATGGCGTAGATCAGCACGGGTATGATCACCGTTCCGAAGAGGGAAGCCATCAGCATATTGCCTGCCGCAGAATTATCCGTCAGGGCAAAGAACAATGTAAGGATATACATGCCCGCCAGAAGGACAACTCCTATGAGCGCAAGAAGTCGTTTCAGGTTCTTCACTTCTTAATCTCCCTTGTCTAGAATATCTATTATTATAATAATTTTTGAGGTATCCGTCAATGTATAAACAACTTGGCCGCAGATTTTGGGGATATACTTATGAAGAAATGGAAAAGGATCTGGAGATATTCGCCAGGGCTTTTCCTGAGATTATGGAACTGAGAACTCTGGGAAAAACTGCAGATAAAAGGGAAATTTACTGCTTTATACTGGGAAGGGAGGACGCCGGAGAAAAGATATTTCTGTTTGGCGCCATTCACGGAAGAGAATATATGACCAGCCAGCTTCTTATGGAACAGACCGCAGAATTTCTTACAAAGCTGTACCGGGAAGAAACTTATAAAGGATATTCCTATAAAGAACTGCTCAGGGGAAAGGCTGTCTATGTGGTGCCTATGGCCAACCCCGACGGGGTCGTCATCAGCCAGCAGGGTCCCAGAGGGCTGAGGGATCCGGAACTTCAGAAACTGGTATGGAAGATCGGGGAGAGGGAAGGGGGAAGAATGCCCTGCGGTCCTTATTACAGGAGATGGAAAGCAAATGCCAGGGGCGTGGATCTGAACCGGAATTTTCCGGCTTTCTGGGAAGAGTACCAGGATCTGAAGGGACAGCCCTCCAGGGAAGGCTACAAAGGCCGGGCGCCGGAGGACCAGGAGGAGTCCAAGGCATTGGCAGAACTTACCAGACAGGAAAATTTCCAGAGGACGGTCAGTTACCATTCCTCCGGGGAAGTCATTTACTGGGACTTTGGACAAAAAGGTGAATTCCGGAAAAGATGCCGAAATTATGGAGAGCGGATCCAGAGGATCACAGGATACGGCCTGCCGGAAGGATGGGATCATCTGGACCCTGCAGGCTACAAAGACTGGGCCGTAAAAGAAAGGAAGATCCCCAGCCTCACCATTGAAATAGGAAAAGCAGAGTCTCCCCTGCCCCCCTCCGCCTTCCGGGAAATCCTGAGAAGGAACCGGGGCGTCTGGGAGGAGACTCTGCTGTCTTTGTGAAAAGAATTTTGATGAATTCCTGCTATGTACGAGGCTGCTGCGGTAAAATGTATCTTGTTGCCGTACGCCCTTACCGCGGCAGCCTTGTTAAAAGGGGAGGATAAAGTATTTCTACTTTTTCTTTGGTCGTCTGCGGAAAGCGTCACCTCTTTGTGCCATCCCTCCGTGGACTATTTCTAGTATTGCCGGGAGAAAAAAATCTATACATATTTCAGAAAAAAATTATGGACTGTTATAAAAATAGCGATTTTGGGTAATACCCCAGCGCCTTTTTTAATCATCAGAAGTTACATAAAATAGTATCTTGGTAATATATTCACTTTCGTCATAAGAGGTAATATAGTCATTGATACAGAATTCGTAGGAATCGGAGCAGATCTTCAGGTTATGGCTGCGGCAGTATTCCAGGATCTTTTCATAGGAGCGCCCAATGGACAGATAATCCCCCACATGGTAGATCCCCACGCATTTCCCGGCGGGAAGCTTACGCATATTTTCGGCTTTGTCGGTTTTCTCTATGGGAAGAAAAGCATGGGAAGCCTCTGTATAACGGCCTTCCTGGATACGTTCCAGGGGAACGATGACTCCGCATTGAAAAAATACGGGGAGTTGTTTCTGGAAGGAACCGGCAAAGCATTTTTTTGTGGCAATGCTGATCTCCCGGAGAGTGTAAGGCTCTTCTACAGGCTGGAGCAGGATGTACTGGGAGTTGATATCTTCAAGAAATACAGAGTTTTCTTTTCCCCGAAGCTCTTTTGTCTCTTCCATCTGCTGGCAGCGGTTCACCAGACGGCTTCGGATCATATACAGTTCCAGGATCCGGCTGTCGATGACCGAGAGCTGGTTTTTCATGGCAGCCAGACTGCTGTCAATGGTGTAATGCTGCATATGCTCTTTGATCTCGCTGAGAGAAAAACCGATTTTCTTCATAATGAGAATGGCATCCAGATAGTCTAACTGCTTGGCGCTGTAGTACCGGTATCCATTGCCGGGATCTACATAATCGGGACGAAACAGGCCGATCTTATCATAGAAGATCAGGGTCTGCTTTGAAATTTTCTGATATCTGGCTACTTCGCCGATGGAAAATAAGTTCTCCATGCCGCCTCCTTTGAACAGAATACTCCGGGATAAAAACACTGGCTATGCAAAATTTTTTCGCCCGGACCTCTTGACATTATAGTTACTATATCCTTTATTATAAAGTTCCAAAAGAGAAAATACAAGGAGGCGTTTTTGTGAAAACAAACTGGTTGATGACCATAAGAGATAAACTTACAGAGGGACTGACATGGAAGAAGATCCTTTTCATTATTATCGGAGCGGGGATCTGTACTTTTGGCATACACAATATCCACCAGCGTACAGGGATCACAGAAGGCGGGGTTATCGGCATGATGCTCCTGGTGGAGCGGTGGCTGGGAATCTCTCCTTCGGCTATCACTTCGGTTCTGGATATTTCCTGCTATCTGCTGGCTTTTAAATATCTGGGAGGGCAGTTTATCAAGATTTCCATGATCTCTACTTTCAGCGTGTCCCTGTTTTATAAATTCTGGGAGCTGTTCCCTCCCATGCTGCCGGACTTGTCTGAATATCCCCTGGCAGCGGCTATAGGCGGAGGACTCTTTGTGGGGATCGGCGTAGGGATCATTGTCCGCCAGGGAGGCTCCAGCGGCGGTGACGACGCCCTGGCCCTGACCATATCCAGAGTGACTCACTGGCGGCTGTCCAGATCCTATCTTTTTACAGACCTGGTAGTCCTGGGACTTTCCCTGACTTATATCCCGGTTTTCCGGATTGCTTTTTCTCTGATCACGGTTACCATTTCTTCTTTCCTTATCGATCTGGTACAGAATTTCGGAAAGGACAAAGTATCCGAAACATCTAAGATCCAGACCCAGGGAGAGTAGGACAGGATAATAGAAAAAGAAATGAGGTGTTAATAATGGCAAACGCAGCAAACATTCTGCAGAGTTTGGTTCCGATTTCTCAGTTCAATAAAGGAAAGGCAGCTCAGATCTTTGACAGGCTTCGTACAGAAAAAGAACTGATCGTGCTGAAGAATAACCAGCCTTCTGCAGTTATTTTGTCGCCGGAAGAATATACACGGCTTACAGAGATTGAAGAAGACTATATGTTGCTTCTTGAAGCAAACAGCAGACTTGAAGCAAATGGGGATAAACCAGGCATTTCTTTTACGAATGTACTTAATGATCTGGGTATCAGTGAATCCGATCTTAATGATGCAGAGGAAGTGGTTATTGAATGATTTGGAGTATTGAAGTTATTCCTGCGAGCAACGAGCCAAGCGGGCATGCTTGCATGTCCATTTGGCGACTGCCGCAAGGGTCAAATCCCCCGATGCTTGCATTGCTATAAGTTTGGTGCCCCGTATGCTTGCATCGGGGTATTTGACTGAAGAAGCAGAAAATGATTTAAAAAAACTAGATCATTCTGTTCAGCTCCAAGTCTTAAAAGGAATCCGAAAAATGAGCCAGAATCCTCTTCCTGTACAGGAGGGAGGCTATGGGAAACCTTTAGAAAACAGAACTGGAAATAATCTGACAAATCTTCTGAAAATAAAGTTTCGGAATCTGGGGATCAGAGTTGTATATAAGACGATTCAGATTGATGGTATAATGAAGATTATTGTTATTTCAGCATGAACAGATGAACAGGTATACAAAGAAGCAGGAAAACGTCGGGAAAAGTACGATTTGTAGAAAAATTTTATCCTTAAAAATATCTTGCCTTTTCCATGAGAACTCCCATAATAGTAGTTGGAGGAAAAGGAGATTATGAATAAGATTCTGATTTTAGAAGACGACAGAAAATTAAATGACGGAATCCGGCTGGCTCTTAGAAGGGAAGACTGCACGTTTCTCCAGTGCCAGACTATAGAAGAGGCCAGGGAACTGCTGAAGAAAGAAAAAGTCCGGCTGATCCTTCTGGATCTGAACCTTCCGGACGGAAACGGTCTGGATTTTCTTCAGGAGATCCGGGCAAAGAGCGCCGTGCCGGTGATCATCATTACTGCCAATAATATGGAAACAGATATTGTTATGGGGCTGGAGATGGGGGCCAATGATTATATTACCAAGCCTTTCAGCCTGATGGTTTTAAGAGCCAGGGCAGGGGTACAGTTAAGACAGCAGGATATGTCCGGGCAGACACTGTATCAGGAAGGCCCTTTTTCCTTTGATTTTCAGCGGCTGGTCTTTCAGGTGAGAGGCCGGGAAGTGGAGTTCAGCAAGACAGAACAGCGGCTTCTGAGAAAACTGCTGGAGAACAGAGGAGCTACTTTAAAGAGGACCTATCTCATTGATGAAGTGTGGAGCGGAGATACAGAATTTGTAGATGAACATGCCCTGACCGTAGCCATCAAGCGGCTGAGGGACAAGATCGAGGAAGACAGTAAAAATCCCAGATACATCAAAACAGTATACGGGATCGGATATACCTGGGCGGCACAGTGATATGGAAATGATAGTATTTGGAACAGGAATGCTTGTCTTGGCAGCAGGGATCTGGGTTTATGGAAGACAGAAAGAGCGGCGGCTTCTGGAACGGCTGGATTCTATGCTGGAAAAAGCAAGGAGCGGAAGCTTCCGCCAGGAAGAGATCGACGAGACTATGGTATCTTCTGTGGAAAATTCCATGGCCCGCTTTCTGGAGGATAGCAGACTGGTAGAAGAAAACCTAAATCAGCGTAAGGAGAAGATTCAGACCATGATATCGGACATTTCTCATCAGACGGCTATACCCATTTCCAATATCCTGGTATACAGCCAGCTTCTGGAAGAGGACTGCACAGATCCCCAGATGAGAGAATATGGGACCGTGATCCGCCAGCAGGGAGAAAAGCTTCAGTTTCTCCTGGATTCCCTGGTGAAGATATCCAGGCTGGAAAACGGGATCATACAGACAGTCCCTCAAAAAGGGGAGCTGAGAGAACTGGCCTGCCAGGTAAAAAGCCTTATGGAACAGAAAGCCGGAGAGAAACAGATATCCCTTGAGGTAAAGCCAGGGAAAGAGAAGGCTTATGCCTGGTTTGACTGGAAGTGGACCAGGGAAGCCCTGATGAATCTGGTGGATAACGCAGTGAAATATACGCCGGCTGGTGGAAAAGTTACCCTGGAAGTGGTTTCTTACAGCCTGTTTTCCAGGATCGACGTCCGGGATACGGGGATCGGCATAGAAGAGGAAGAACTGCCGGAGATCTTTCACAGGTTTTACCGGAGCCGGGACGTCCTTTCGGAGGAAGGGGTAGGCCTGGGCCTGTATCTGGCCAGAGAAATTGTCAGAAGCCAGGGTGGGTATATCAAGGTTTCTTCAAAAAAAGGGGAGGGAAGCGTTTTTTCCGTATTTCTTCCCAGTGAAAAAAGAGAAAATGTCTCCAGACTGTGATATTTCAGAAACGGTCTGGAGATTTTTTTCTGCTATCCTCTCTTTAAAGAAAATCCGGTCCTGCGGGTTTGAAGTTTGAACAGGGGACCGGGGAAAAGGAGGCATTATGAAAATACTGGAAGTAAAAGATCTGAGAAAAATATACGGAAAGGGAGAGACTCTGGTGAAAGCCCTGGACGGGGTCAGCTTCTTGGTGGAGAAAGGAGAATTTCTGGCAGTGGTGGGCACCAGCGGCAGCGGAAAGTCCACCCTTCTCCACATGATGGGAGGACTGGATATTCCTACCGGCGGAACGGTGCTGATCGATGGAAAAGACCTGTCTTCCATGAAGGAGGAAGAGCTGACTATTTTCCGGCGGAGAAATATCGGCTTTGTATTCCAGAGCTATAATCTGGTCCCTATGCTGAACGTTATGGAGAATATCACCCTGCCCCTGGGGCTGGACGGCAAAAAGCCGGACAGAGAGTATCTGGAAAATGTGATCGGTATGCTGGGTCTGGAAAAGAAGAAAAATAGTCTCCCCAGCCAGCTTTCCGGAGGACAGCAGCAGAGGGTGGCCATTGCCAGGGCTCTGGCGGCAAAGCCAGCCATCCTGCTGGCTGACGAGCCCACAGGGAACCTGGACAGCCGGACCAGCCAGGATGTGCTGAGTCTGCTTAGGATCACCTGCCAGCAGTTTCACCAGACCATGGTGATGATCACTCATAACGAAGAGATCGCTCAGACAGCGGACCGGATCTTGCGCATTGAAGACGGAAAACTGGTGAAGGGAAGTGATGACTATGGTATTGGTGAATAGCAGAAAGACCATCTGGCTTCTGACCAGGCGTTTTCTGAAGATCAACCGGGGAAGAAATATCATTGCAATCCTGGCGGTGGTCATGACTGCGGTAATGTTTACCGCTTCTTTTACGGCGGCAGTTTCTGTGCTGCGTTCGACTATGAATCAGGAGATGCGGACCAGTATGGATTCCAGCCAGCTCTCTATCCAGGATCTTACAGAAGAACAGTTCCGTCAGATCAGCCAGTATGACAAGATCAAAGAGACGGGCTACACGATTTTCCTGTCAGTGGCGGAAAATGAAGAGCTGCAGACCATCTCCACAGAAATCCGTTATGCAGATGAAAACGGGGCCAGGAGTTATCAGTGCCTGCCTACCCAAGGAACACTCCCCCAGGGGGAAAAGGAGGCGGCTGTCAGCACGATTGTTCTGGATCTGCTGGGCGTACCCCATAAGATCGGCAGCACCGTGACGCTTACCTATAGTGCTTCAGGAAAACAGATTACCCAGGATTTCCGGCTCAGCGGTTTCTGGGAAGGAGATCCTCTGCCAAGGAGCCAGATGGTGTGGGTTTCCAGAGATTACTGTCTGGCTCATATGAAAACCGCCACAGAGGAGTCCATTGCAATGGGAGATTTTGAGGGGGACTATAATCTGAGCCTGTGGTTTGACAATATCTTTAAGCTGAACCAGTATAAGGAAGAGATCGAGGAACTTTATCATGTGTCGGATACTCCCGCCAGGATGGATATTCCTCCGGCTTATGACAAGCTTTTCGGAGAAGACGGTTTTCCTTTTGCCACGGTAGGGGCAGTGGTTTTTCTGGTCTTTCTGTCCGGTTATCTGATCATTTATAATGTGTTTCAGATCTCGGTAAAAAATGATATCCGGGCCTATGGCCTTCTGAAGAATATCGGGACTACGGGAAGGCAGTTAAAGGGGATCGTCCGAAGGCAGGCCCTGCTCCTGTCCGGAATAGGGATTCCCATTGGCCTGCTCCTTGGGTGGCTGGCCGGCAGGGCCATGGTGCCTTATCTTCTGGAATCGGATCTGGGGGCAGACCCCCCGGAAGTTCTGGTCAGTGCCAGTCCCTGGATCTTCCTGACTGCCGTTTTTTTCTCCCTGGCTACAGTCTATATTGCCTGTATGCGTCCCTGTCATATCGTAGCGAAAGTGTCTCCTGTGGAAGCGGTGCGGATGACGGAAGGATCTGCCCGGAACCGGGAGAGAAAAGGCCATAAGGTCACTCCGGGGATCATGGCCCTGGAAAATATGAAAAGGACCTGGAAGAAATCTGTACTGGTGGTGTTATCCCTGACCCTTCCTATCTTCCTTCTGAACTGTATCTATACAATACAGAAAGGGTTTGATTTTGATATTTATATAGATACTTACATCTCTTCGGACTTTAAGATCACAGGATCCGGAACGATGGCTCAGTATGCCGATATGAATGCACTGACTCCCGGGATATTGGGGGATATCCAGAAGCAGGAAGGCATAGAAAGCATAGCCTGTGTCTATGACACAGAGGAACTCCATCTCTTGAGCGAGAAAGAGTATAAGATTCTGGAAAATATGATGGATCTTGCAGAAAAAGAAAAAATTTATGACAGCGCCTGGGCCCAAGAAGAGAGAAAGCGCCTGGAAAGCAGACAGATGCCCTCTCATGTATTGGGTGTCAACCAGGCGGCCTTTGAAAAAATGGAATTTCTGGACAGCTCCTGTACCTGGCGGGAATTTACACAAGGAGACTATGTGATCGTTTCCGCCAGTACCTACGGCTTTGGGGGATATTCAGAACCGGGGGACAGGATCACCCTTGAGCTTGGAGGACAGAAGAGAGAGTTCCAGGTCCTGGGGGTGGGGGCTGTGCCTTATGATCTGGAGTATCCTTTTGGAGCAGGTACTTATTATGATATTTCTTTTTACCTTCCGGAAGAGACTTATCTTCAGATGGGAGGAAATCCGGGGGCTATGACTGTGGGGATCGAGGCAGAGGAAGGAGAGGAGAAAGCACTTGGAAAATGGCTGGAAGACTATCTGGCTGATAAGCCCCGGCTTCTCATGGACTCCCGTATGGAACTGGAGCAGCAGTGCAGCCAGTTTGCCGGAAAATATATGTTGATCCTGGGCCTTTTGTGCGGGGTGCTGTTTGTCATCGGCGTACTGAACTTTTTCAATACTTCGGCGGTGTCTGTGATCAGCAGGAAGAAGGAGCTGTCTTTGCTGGAAGCGGTAGGAATGACCAGAAAGCAGGTTCTGAGGATGCTGTGTACCGAAGGCGGGGTCTACTTCCTGGCAGCCCTTGGGCTGGCGGATACAGCAGGGATACCTCTGATGCGGGCAGTGATCGCAAGGACCGCAGGCAGGAGTTTTTTCTTTTCCTATCACCCTTCCATAACGGTCAGTCTTCTGGCCGTTCCCCTTCTGGCCCTCATAGCCTGGGGAGTTCCCAGATATCATTACCGGAAAATGTGCCGGGAGACCGTTGTGGAGCGGATCAGGGAAGAGTAGGTCCTGTAGTTTTTCCGCGCTTGGCATGACCTGGATCTTTTGTTATACTTTTATACAGAGTGCAGATTTTGCAAAAGTTTTGGCAAAGTATGCTGCAGCAAGGAAAAACAGGAGGAACTTTGAAAATGAAAGAAGACAGTAAAAATGACTTATTTGAAAAGACGCCTATTCCCAGGGCCTATTTCACCTTTGCCCTGCCGGTGGTGTTCAGCATGGTGGTCTCCCTGGTCTATAATATGGTGGATACCTTTTTTATCGCCCAGACAGGGAATACAGACCTGGTGGCGGGAGTTTCTTTAAGCGCTCCTGTATTTACACTGATGATCGCTCTGGGAGATATTTTCGGACTTGGGGGAAGCTCGGTGATCTCCCGGCTTTTCGGTCAGAAGCTGGATAAAGACGGGAAGCGTCTCAGTGTATTTTGCTTTTACGGCGCGATTGCCTGCGGGATCCTGGTGACTGTGCTTCTTCTCATATTCCGGGAGCCGGTACTTACTCTTTTAGGGGCGGACAGAGATACTATGACCTATGCCTCCCAGTATTATACTTATATCGCCTTGGGCGCTCCCTTTATCATTGTGTCCTATACGCCCCTGAACCTTTTGAGAACAGAGGGGTTTGCAACCGCTTCCATGGTGGGAAGTATCCTGGGGGCTGTGGTGAATATGATCCTGGACCCGGTTTTTATCTTTACCTTGGGTATGGGGGCTGCAGGAGCAGCTATCGCCACAGTGATCGGAAATATCTGTACAGATCTGTTTTTCCTGTGGTTTCTTCTGAAGAAAAGCAGGAGGCTGTCTGTAGATCCTAGAGGATTTCATATCCAGAAGGGAGAACTTGGACAGATCTTTGCCATTGGGATCCCGGCTTCTGTCACAAATTTAATGCAGAGTCTGGGAATGGCTCTCACAAACCGCTTTCTCCTTCCTTATGGAAATGACGCTGTGGCGGCTATGGGGATCGTGATGAAGGTGAATCTCATAGCCGTGCTGGTACTGGTGGGACTGGCCTTCGGCGTTCAGCCGCTTATCGGCTATAACTATGGAGCGAAAAACAGTAAGAGACTGAAGGATATCCTGAAGTTCAGTTATGGCTTTGAATGCGGGACGGCGGCGGTCCTGGCGCTGCTTCTGTCTGCGGCGGCTCCGGCGCTGATCAGGATTTTTATGCAGGATCCCGGGATCATTGATCTTGGGGTTCCCATGCTCCGATTCCAGCAGGCGGGAATGATCTTTATCGCTGTGGTACTGGTGACCACAAGTACCTTTCAGTCTGCGGGGAAAGCTCTGGGAGCCTTCCTCCTGTCTGTGAGCAGACAGGGCGTGATCTTCGCTATTGTGATCTTCCTGGCTTCAAAAACTTTTGGCTACAATGGCGTCCTGGCTTCTCAGGCGGTTTCAGATTGTCTCACAGCTATTCTGGCGGCAGTGCTTCTATTCCGGTGGATACATAAGGAAAAGGGAAGTGTCTTTTAAAAGAAATATAGCCAAAGAAAAAAATATCTGTTATACTGTATTCAGAAAGTGAAATATCCCGTTGAAGGCGGGAGTCAAGGATTCAGCAAAGGCGCTGACGGAGAGAGAGCTCTGTCAGCGCCTTTAATTTTTATCAGGAGGTTATTTATGGGAGCCTTTGACAGAGTTTTAAGCGGTATACCGGGGCTGGACGATCTGCTGGACTATATCCGAATGGGAGACAATGTAGTGTGGCAGGTGACAGATCTGGAAGAATTCCGGTATTTTATGGAGCCTTTTGTGGAGCAGGCCATTCGTGATAAGAGGAACCTGATCTATATGCGGTTTGCGGACCATGAACCCCTTCTTTCCCCCAGAGAGGGATTGAAGATTTTTGAGTTTAATCCGGATAAAGGATTTGAGGCTTTTACCGTGGATATTTACAACCGGATCACTATAGAGGGGAAAGACGCTTTTTACGTGTTTGACAGTCTTTCTTCCCTTCAGTCAGTGTGGTACACGGACCTGATGATGGGGAACTTTTTCCGGGTAACCTGTCCCTATCTGTTTAAGCTGGATACAGTGGCCTATTTCCCCCTTCTCAGAGGAAGACATTCCTTTGACGCGGTGGCCAGGATCCGGGATACTACCCAGCTTCTCTTAGACGTTCATACAGGGGATAAGCTGTATGTCCATCCTCTGAAGGTGTGGAACCGGTATTCTGCCAAAATGTTTCTTCCTCATTCCTGCAGTATGGATCTGGAAGACTTTAAGGCGGTAGACGGCGGAGTGGCTTTAAGCCGCTACTATCAGATCCTGGAAGAGGAAGAGACCCAGAAGCAGGACCAGAACTTTGACAGCCACGACCGGTTCTTTTCCATGGCAAAGCTGGAGTACCAGCAGGGAAGGTTCCGGGAAGAGACGGAAAACCAGATTTTGGAAAGCACTATGACCAAGGATAAACGGCTGCAGGAAATGCTGAAGAAATATTTTAAGCCCCAAGATTATTTCAAGCTCCGGGACCGGATGATCGGCAGCGGCGCTATTGGAGGAAAGGCCTGCGGTATGCTCCTGGCCAGGAAGATCGTCCATACCCTTCTGCCGGAATACCGGGCCCACAGGGAAGCTCACGATTCCTATTACATTGGTTCAGACGTATTTTATACCTATATTGTTTCTAATAACTGCTGGGAGACCAGGATTGCCCAGAGGACAGAAGAAGGCTATTTTGAAAAAGCCGGACAGCTTCAGCAGGCCCTGCTCTCCGGGGAGTTTCCTTCCAATATCCGGGAAAAGTTCCGGTCGGTCCTGGAATATTTCGGCCAGAGTCCCATAATCGTCCGTTCCTCCAGTTTCCTGGAAGACGGATTTGGCAATGCCTTTGCAGGAAAATATGAGTCTGTGTTCTGTGTAAATCAGGGAACTGTGGAAGAGCGTCTGAAGGTCTTTGAGGACGCAGTGCGGAGGGTATATGCCAGTATCATGGATATATCCGCTTTGGAATACCGAAAACAGAGAGGCCTGGAGCACCAGGATGAACAGATGGCTGTGCTGGTCCAGCGGGTTTCCGGCTCTCACTGGGGAGACTATTTCTTCCCCGCGGCGGCAGGGGTGGGATACAGCTACAGCGCCTACAAGTGGAGCAAAGATATGGATCAGAGCGCCGGAATGCTCCGGCTGGTGGCAGGTCTTGGGACCAGGGCCGTAGACAGGACAGAGAACGATTATCCCAGACTGGTAAACCTGGACCGGCCGGCAGTGTCCATGCAGACAAATGTGGCGGATAAACACCGGTTTTCCCAGAAAAATATGGATGTGCTGGATACAAAAGAAAACCGTCTTCTTACCAAAAGTACAGAGTCCCTTATGGAAATCCTGCCTCTCTGGTATAAACGGGCGGTAATGGAGAGAGACTATGAGGCAGAAGAAGCCCTGAACCGTATGGGACGGTGGCGCCAGGTATGGTTTGTCACCTGCCAGAAGCTTTTGGAGAACCGGGAGTTTACGGGACTTATGCAGAAGCTTTTAAAGACTCTGGAGCAGGTCTATGGAAATCCGGTGGATATTGAATACACAGTGAATATAGATGAGGAAGGAGCCTTTGTGGTGAATCTTCTTCAGTGCCGGCCTCTATTTACGGGAAGCAGAGGGGGAAAAGTGGAAATCCCCAGCCCTTCACAGGAAAAGACATTTTTCCATCTGAAGGATTCTTCTGTAGGAAATTCTTTGAAAAAACAGATCCATGTGGTCATACAGATCGAGCCGAAACTGTACTATGAATATCCCTACGGAAAGAAGCACCAGGTGGCGGAAGCGGTAGGAAGGATCAACCGGTATTATAAAGGCTCGGGAAAAAATCTTCTTCTCATGACGCCCGGCAGAGTGGGTACATCCTCTCCAGAGCTGGGGGTTCCCGTAACCTTTGCAGACATTTCCGCTGTCTGCGGGATCTGTGAAGTCTCTGACAGCCGGGCCGGCTATATGCCGGAACTGAGTTACGGCAGTCATATGTTCCAGGATATGGTAGAGGCGGAGATCTTTTACAGCGCCCTGTGGGAGGATAAGAGAAAGCTGGCTTATAATCCGGAACTCTTTGCGGAAGAGGAAAATCTTTTCCCGCAGATCTGTCCGGATATGGAGGAACTTTTCCCTATGTTCAAGGTTACTGAACCGGAAAATCTCTATTACTGGAATGACGTTATGTCCGGGGAGACTCTTTGCCAAATTGCCGAAAGTTAGGATTGAAAAATAATCAGATATCGTATATACTGTACCTGTTAAATTAAAACAAGAGAAACATAAAAGGCAGGTAAGATATATGGCGTTATTACAGGAGTGGAGAGATAAAGCGTATTCTCAGCAGGCGGACAGAGGCCAGCTGCAGAAATTCTGGACAGATTATTTTTTAATTGAAAAAGGAATTTATGAACAACTTCTCAGCAATCCTGACGAAGTGGTAAGAGGAACCGTAAAAGAGCTTGCAGAAAAATATAACGTAGATGTTATGACAATGGTAGGCTTCCTGGACGGGATCAATGACAGCCTGAAAGTTCCAAATCCTATTGAGGAGATGGAAGAAGATACAGAAGTAAATCTGGGCTATGATCTGGAGACTCTGTACAAGAACATGGTAGACGCAAAGGCGGATTGGCTGTACGAACTGCCCCAGTGGAACAATATTTTCTCTGAAGAAAAGAGAAAAGAATTGTACAAGGAGCAGAAGAAATCCGGAACTGTTGTAAAAGGACCGAAGATCGGCCGGAATGATCCATGTCCATGCGGAAGCGGTAAGAAATATAAATACTGCTGCGGCAGAAATAAATAAGTAAGAACAAAGGAACCTTTTGCACAAGATGGCAGAAGGTTCTTTTTTCGGAAAGGAGAGTTATGCCGGAAATCATCTTCCTTTGGCTGGGCCTTCTGTGCTTGGGCTATTTTGTGGGAATTGCCAGATATGCAGGCTGGTCTTCCAAATTCTTCGTAGTCTGGGCGGTTCTGGGAGGCGTTTTGCTGGCAACGGGGATCCTGATCCTGACAGACAGTATTCCCAAAAGGATCCAGACCCTATGCTGGAGCTTTGGACTTCTCCTGCTGGTCGCTGTGCTGGCAGTGGTAGGAGTGATCGGCTCCGTCATGTTCCTGCCTGTGGAACCGGATCTGGATTATCTGGTGGTACTGGGGGCTCAGGTAAAGGGAACAAGACCAAGCCTGTCCCTTCAGTACAGGATCGACAGCGCCTGTGAATATCTGAAGGAAAATCCCGGTACCCGGGCAGTGCTTTCCGGGGGAAAGGGACCGGACGAAGGGATCTCAGAGGCCAGGTGCATGTATGAGGAAATGCTCCGCCAGGGAGTGGACCGGGATCAGCTGATCCTGGAGGACCGGTCCGCCAGCACCAGCCAGAATATTGCATTTACCCGGAATCTTCTGAGAGAAAAAACAGAAAGAGAAGAGGGCGCAGAAGGGATATCACGGCGCCTGAAGGTGGGGATCGTCACCAACGGCTTCCACCTGTACCGGAGCATGGCCATCGCCCGGAAGAAAACAGACTGGCAGGTCTATGGAATTGGAGCCAAAAGCAATGCCTTTCTCCTGCCCAATTATTTGTTCCGGGAATTTTTCTGCGTTATAAAAGACAAACTGCTGGGAAATCTGTGACCCTTCAGGAAAGCTCTTTTCGGTTGCAGACGGAAAAGAGGAATATAAAAATGCATTTACTTACAAAGAGACAGAATATAGACACAAAACTGATCAGGGAGATCAACCGCACCGCTATTCCCCTGATATTAAGCACCATAACAGGAACGGTCATGGGAATGATGGACCAGGCCTTTGTGGGACACATTTCTGTGTATGCCTATGGCGGCGTAGGACTGGTAGCCTCCTGTATCAACAGCCTGATCGGAGTATTAGGAGCTTTTTCTATAGTATTTAATATCCGGGGCTCCCACAGAAGAGGAGAGGGGGACCAGGAAAGTCTGAACCAGCTGTTTGGCAATTTTTTTCTCCTGTCTCTGATGGCAGGCATAGCTTTGTGCCTGGGGTTTGTCCTGTTTTCACGCCCGGTTCTGGAACTGGGCTTTGGACTTCATGGGGAAACCCTTGCAGAGGCGGAAAACTATCTTCAGATATTCAGCCTGACCATCCCTTTGAATCTGACGTTATTCATCTATTCATCGGTATTTAAGATATTCCGGAAAACAGGGATCATTTTTCTGGTATCCCTGGGAGCGAACCTGCTCAATATCCTTCTGGATTATGTGTTGATCTTCGGACATCTGGGACTGCCGGAAATGGGAACTAGAGGGGCTGCCTTGGGAACGGTAACGGCTCTTGCAGCGAATCTTGGCTTTTATGCCTTTCTGGGGAAGGACTATGTAAGATTCTCCCGAAAGGATCTGAGCCTGGAAATGATGGGGCAGATCTTTCGGTTTTCCCTTCCTTTTCTGGGACAGGAAACCATGGAAGATATTCTATTTGTCGTAGGGCTTAACGGGATCGTGGCCAGGCTGGGAGTTACGGAACTGGCCGCCTATAATCTGATCGCTCAGTTTACAAACCTGATCCTTATGCCAATGTTTGGCTATACCGCTGCCAATACTTCCCTGGTCAGTGAATGGGTTGGGAAAGGCGACAGGAAGCAGGCAGACAAGGCAGGCAGATATACCTTTGGCCTGCTCTGTATCTGGTTTGCAGTATTTTATGTGATCTTAGTCTTGGGAAGAGAAGGATTTGCCCGTCTGATCTCCCCGGACACAGAGGTGATCGCCCTGGCCGCAGCCTGTATGCCTCTGGCTTTGCTGATACAGCTTCTGAATTATTATGGAAATGTATGGAAATCCAGTCTTCAGAGCCTGGGCTGGCAGAATTGGACTCTGAGGACAGCTTTTATCGTAAATCTGCTGGTCCTGGGCTTTATGGGAGCCGCAGCCTGGATCCGCGGAAAGATCCTATGGATCTATCTTATCCAGGGGCTGGGATACCTGGGGCTTTCCCTGGCCTATACCTGGAAAAAAGCAAAGGAGTAAGTTTTAATTCAGTTTTCGAAACTGGAGAGGCGTGACTCCTGCAGTCCGTTTAAACATAGTAATAAAATGGCTGACGCTGGAAAATCCCGTAAGTCTGGCAATATCCTGTATTTTTAAGTGAGGGTCTGTGATGAGCAGGCCCTTTGCTTTATTGATCCGGAAGGAAGTCAGATACTCATAAGTGGAACACCCCAGGAAACGTTCGAAAAGCCGTGCCAGGTACTGGGGGGTGATATAGACCAGACGGCTGAGGTCTTCTACGGTCAGTTCCAGACTGTAATTATTTTCGATTTCTTTCA
>ERZ1643247.673-NODE-673-length-39217-cov-65.583423_pt1 | contig 39217 bp, 34 predicted proteins | sample MGYA00579264_ERZ1643247 | MGnify/ENA primary metagenome ERZ1643247 (study PRJEB29033, sample SAMEA4952262) | chicken gut metagenome | biome: Broiler Chicken; feature: Gastrointestinal Tract; material: Caecum | place: Ireland | collected 2018 | study: Broiler... | reverse complement strand
CCAGTTCCCCTGCCAACCGGGGACAGCAACCCCAAAGGGGAACCAGTTCCCCTGCTCAACGGTCGAAAGCAACTCCAAAGGGGAACCAGTTCCCCTTCCTTATTATGTAGAGAATTTTCCGGTTGCCCAGATTCAGCTGCCAGATCCAGCTGATACAGATCCGCACCCACGTCTTCAATTCGATGGGTACGGCATTCATGCCGGCGATTCTTTCACCGCCTGGCTGCCGGACGGCTGGCATGAGATTACACTCGAAATCAATTGGAACGCGGAAGGCCCAAACTGCTGGTTTATCAGTGATCCGGCGTTGCGCAATGTCTGCCCGGTCGGTTTGTGGTGTCGAATTTGAAGTTTTCAGATGAAGATCACTTATTTTGCTTGCATATGCTTGCAATTAACTGCAAAATAGGAAGCAAATCCTTTTTCATTTATCCACAAATTTTATGATGGGAGGAGGTTTCACATGGATGAAAAGACCCGCAAAGCTACCGTTTCGGTCCGTGTAACAGGCAAAAAAGATGATGTCATGCAATATTTTGATCGTGACAAGCAACACGTTGAAATAAAATCTGTTCCGCATTTGCAAAGAAATAGGTCGGAAAATAATTCTTACCGGCTTTTCTACACCTGTGAATTTGATACATCTATAGAAAACGTCAGAAACAAAAAGGAGGAGTGACCATGTCAAATCAAACAGTGTCGTACAGCGACCTGTTGAGCGAATTAGATACCGCCTATCCGTGCAAACGATGCCACTGCTCCGTACAGCGCAAGAAAAAGGGGACATGCATGTGTGAAAGCTGGAAGAATTGGTTTGTTTCGGTGTGGAGATCGATAACCGTTATCATGGGGAAAGAACAAGAGAAGGCAAAAGAATCATGAAAGGGACTTATCGCCTTCGGCAAATTATGAGAAACAAGGAGGAGGTCATATCGTATGAAAAATGTAAAAAAACATGAATACATCGAGAAAGAAGCAGCAAAACGTGCTGTTTTGCATGGCGCGCACTTGTATCCAGTTGAATACGACGCAATTTTTGAGGCAATCGATGCCTTACCTGCCGTAACTGAGCTACACAAAAACACTAATTCCGACATGATAGCCGATGAAATTGGGCAACATCATTGACCTTACTGTTGGGCAAGGCAGCAGAACACAAAAGGGAGATAATCCCGTATTTTGTATAAACCTCCGAAAAGGTGTAGAATAGAGACACGACAAAGGAGGTATCATGATGACCAGAAAGAATCGGACCCCAGAAGAGGACGCGTGTCGTGCAAAGATCAGAGAGCTGCTGCAAATGACAGACATTATCAAAGCATCAAACGATTGAGAAAGGACAGGAGAATGACAGTTGAATTCTGCTGCAAGAATGGACATTTTGAAACAGCTTAAAAAAACATGTCGATGGAAATTCCGATTTCCACGTGTTTAATATTTGCTCTAACCCGACTCTATCAGATGAGCTATACAGCGAACTTATGAAGTCCCTTGAAAGCGCCGAGCTGGCGGCAAAACGTAAAGCACACTATCAGCCCAAAAAGGGACTAAAGTAAGCAAAAAAACCGGCTGACGAATTGAAAAGCTTCCTAAAACGAAAGGAGAAAAGCTATGCCTGAGAAGGAGAAAACCGCTTTACTCGATGCATACAAGCAACGGAAAGCAGTGATGCAGAAAGCGTATTATGAAGCTCATAAAGCTGAAATCAGCGCAAAAAGGAAGGCTTACTATATGGCACACAAGGATAAGATCTCAGCATATCGCGCAGCTCACAAAGACGAGATAGCCGCCAAACGAAAAGCGTATTATGAAACCCATAAGGCCGAAATTTTAGCACAGCAAAGGGCCTATCGTAAAACTCACAAATCCGAAAGAGCCGCTCTGCAAAGAGCCAAACGCGCAGCTCACAAAGGACAGCGCTCCTTAAAAGAGAAATTACCACTGGAGATAATCTGATCAGAGACTTTTACCATCGTCAATAGAGGTCTCTTTAAAGTTATCCAGCAAAAGTGTAGCTTCAGTTCTTAGCCAATAGATATTCACAATATAGATATAAAACGCCATATTTTGATTTAAAGAATAAAAATTTCCTAAATAAATTGATTTTTTTGAAGAATTAAGTATACTGATAGTTGGAAAATTTTGCGAAAGGGAGATTGCACTATGAAAAAAGCAAATAAGCTTTTAGCCACAATCCTTACAGCTTCGTTAATTCTCGGCGGTGCGGCCCCGGTGGCCTTTGCTGCGGATACGCACTCTCAACAGAATTCAATGGGAACCAGTGTCTCCACAAAAGCAGAAACTCCCTATGTAAAATCCGACACTACCATGGATTTTACAGTTACACAGGGACAAACGTATGCATTCCGGTTTGAAGTCATCGGCACACATGCAAATCCGAGCATTGCCGCAGGAAACGGTTCTGTCCTGCGTACCGAGGAAGTCAAAAAAGTTGTCGAGAACGGCAATGATGTATATTACTTCAAGGTTCGCGCAACAGGTCAGCCAGGCCAGGGCAGCGGCGTTTACACCACGCTACCTGGGCAAAAATCTGTCAAACACTGCACCATCCACGTAGGTGCACCCTATGTAAAATCTGATACCACAATGGATTTCTCCGTCAAACAGGGAAACACTTATGCTTTCCGCTTTGAAGTTGTTGGCCCGCAGGGCTTGGAACCGAACATTGCCGCAGGTAATGGTAACGTCCTGCGTACCGAAGAAGTCAGAAAGGTTGTCGAAAAGGGCAATGATGTCTACTACTTCAAAGTTCGCGCGATTGGACAACCGGGCGAGGGCAGTGGTGTTTACACCACGCTGCCCGGGCAGGCCGCGGTAAAACATTGTACCATCCATATTGATGGACCTACCTACGCACTGACTTGCGACACCAACAATGTTAATATTCCGAAGGACGGAACTTATACTTTCAAATATACCGCCAACGGAATGTACCCTGGTAAAATGCCTTTTGTGGACTGCTCAGACGGTTCACTGTGGATTACCGGCAAGGACTTCCTTACGGAAAACGGTAAAGATGTGTACTATGTCACTGTTACAGCCAAAGGTGATGTTGGTCATAAAACAACCGTGACTGCAACCGTAGACGGCAAAGTCCTTTGCACCAGCAACGTAACGATCACACAAGCAGCCACACCGGCACAGGTAACTTTGGACACAAGCAATTATACCTTCTCTGACGTCGGCAAGACCTACAATCTGCTTGTCAAAACTACAAATAATGTGAAACCTACGGTTATTTCCAAAGACACAAACGTTGTGACTGTTGGCACACCCACATGGAACGCATCGGACGGTGGTTATCTTGTAACCCTGACAGCTACCGGCAAAGGTTCCACAGACATTGTGGCGTCTGCCGGTGGTGCAAGCGCTACTATGCACGCAACTGTAAATCAGCCAAGTGTTGTAAGCCAAATCGTCAGTACGAGTATTACTGGTACAAAATCAACAGGGACTTATCTTTTTTCTGCACTCGATTATGACTACTGCCTGTACATCAAGACACAAAACAACATTAAACCAACCGTTACATCTAGCAATCCGAAAGTGGTTACCGCTGATGCCCCGATCTGGTTTGGCGAATTCCGGCAAGACTACGGTTCCACGCTCACTCCAAAATCTTATGGTGAAGCGGACGTAACAATTAAAGCGGGTAACTCCACTGTTAAAATTCATGTAACAGTCACGAACGACCAAAACAAAATCAATGCCGCGCGAAAGGCAATTGCAGACGAAGTCAATGCCATGGGGAAAATCGGAAGAATGGTCTGCACACCTGATGCCGTAGAAGCTGGCTGGCTTACGTTTGATCCTGAGGCAACAGCTGAAGATATAAAAGACCAAATCCTTTTGGAAGATGAAAAAATTGGTGATAGCTATGCGGGTACGCCTGTCTATTATGTAGAATACAATACCACTGCTAAGCCGTGGTCTGCTAATCCATCGTGGACAATTCCGGCAAATACATTCGTTATCTATCGCTAATGCTGTACTTTATTCTGTGTTTCCTGCTGTTTTATACACAGCGCACTTCCTAACTAAAAAAGCGTTTCCAAGAGGAAACGCTTTTTTCTATTTCGATACAAGAATAACTGTTAACAGAGCAGCTTCCTCTTTCATCTATTGAAGATAGAAGGGTATTGTGCTGATGTGGGACTTCTATTAAGCCATGAACTTGATCCTGCTTTCTAGCAACTCTCCATTGAATTACCTACTTTTCGACAAAAGATAAAGTACCGAGGCAATCACTTTTGTGGGCGGTTATTCCCTTCATTTATAGTATAAATTCTCATAATCGAGCAAGGCATTCAAAGCGTCTCCTTTTTAGGAGGCGCTTTTTGTGTCTAGCGGAAAGGAGTTTCTCCATGAAGCCATTATACCCTCATGTGCGTTCCCCCACTCATTTCTAATTAACATTAACCAGCAAAACAATCAGAAAGGAGAGTTTTCAAGCAATGAAAAGGCTGAAAAGCTTTTGGAAAAAGGCAATTGCTGTGGCGACATCCATAGCGACAGTCCTATCTGCTTCGCCACCGATACCAGCGAATGCTGCAAATTCCGGCACGCTTGCATCGAGCGGATATATGTCCGGCATCACCTCGCATTTTTGGTTGAGCAGTGACACAAGCAAATACGGAAAGTTTGCCGAAAATTCATTTCAATTCCAAAATTACACCATTCGAGATAGTTCAGGAAACGTTAGAACTGCATACTGTATTGAACATGGCGCGAAGCTATCATCTTCGTTCACCGAACAGTCGGCAGCTGAATATAATAAGCTTTCTAGCACACAGAAAGACTTAATTAATGATGCTATGCTGTTTGGGTATCAATTTAAATCCTCGTATGGTCAATCTCAATCTGTGGAACGCGCTGCCACGCAGCTGTTGATCTGGGTCATCCAACTAGGATACTGGAATACCTCCGTCGAGACAAATGTAGTCAACGCGGTCGCCGCACAGCCAAATAACAGCGGGATTAAGACGGTCTATTATCAGATCAAAGATAAGATGACCAGCTATGAAAAAATCCCCTCTTTTTCTAGAAAAAGCAGTTCTTCAGCTCCAACATACACACTCACATACGATACCTCAAGCCAAACATATAAAACGACCCTGACAGACAGCAACAATGTACTGTCAAATTTTCCGTTTTCAGGCTCTGGCATTAGTATGAGCGTCAATGGAAATAAACTGACTATCACCAGCAGCACGCCAAACCTAAGCAATGTAGTATGCTCAGCACAGAGCAAACTATATTCTCAGGCACAGAACGCCAACAGTGGCGTCGTATTTTGGTATAGTGGCGCTGGACAGGATATGGTTGGCTTTACAAATGGACGCTTAGACCCTGTTCAAGCATATTTCAAAGTGAATACCGGTTCGCCGCCTCTGCCAGGCAACGGCCAGTGGACCATGTTTAAGACAACCGAAGATGGTAGTCCGCTCGAAGGTGCAGAGTTCACTATTCGCGGTGGTGCAGGGGGTGCAGCAAAAGCCAAGTCCAATGTCGCTGCAATGGCCGGCACGCAGTTGTATTCGATTTCGGAAGATGCTCAAAACCAGCCACAGGAACAGACCACAAGTCTGCCTCTCGCAAACGCGATGGGTTCTGTCCCGGCATTAGCTGCTATTTCTGGCAGCTTATCAGGATACACCGTTACTTCTGATACGGACTCCTATACATTTACAAATATTGGGCAGACCTACACGTTTGGTATTACCGTCAGCCCTGACACCCAGATTACTGCGGGCCAAGGTAACGGCAGTGTCATCAGCGTTGACGCGCCGGTCAAAGTGCGTTCTGGCTTCTACACGGTCAAGGTGCATGCAGTAGGAGAAGGTAGTACCTCTCTTTACATTCAAATCGGCGGTCAAAATGTGCTACGAGTTCCGGTTAATGTAACCACCTCGGTTTCGATAGTCTCTGATACGTCTTCATATACATTTACGAGCATCGGACAGACATACACCTTCAAATTTACCGTCACACCAGATGTAAAACCGGTCGTCACCCAAGGTAACGGCAGTGTCGTTTCTGCCGATGCCGCAACCGGAAGTAATGGTGTTTATTATGTCAAGGTACATGCGGTCGGTGAGGGAAATACTTCATTATATGTTAGTGTTAACGGAACTACTAAGCTAACCATACCAGTAAGCGTGCGATTACCATCCTATACGGTTACATCTTCCCCATCTTCCTATACGTTTACGAGTATCGGGCAGACCTATACCTTTAGAATTAATGTGTCACCAGATATAAGGCCGACGGTCACTCAGGGCAACGGCAGCATCGTATCAGCAGATGCTGTAACCGGGAGCAATGGCACGTACAATGTTAAAGTACATGCCATGGGTGAAGGTAACACCTCTCTATATGTGAAAATCAACGGTGAAACAAAGTTAACTATACCTGTCTCGGTACATGTAGAAGTAAGCTTGTCTGCCGACACAACGTCAAAGAGTATGAGGGTTGGAGAAACTTATACAGTTGGTATCAATATTTCTCCAGATATGGTCCCGTCCTGCTCTCAGGGCAACGGTAGCGTCATTGATGCTGATGCGCCAGTTAAAGTGCGTTCCGGTTATTATACCTGCCGTGTGAAGGCGGTTGGGGAAGGCAGTACCTCCCTGTATATCAGAGCAGGTGACAAAGAGGTACGTGTCCTGTTCACAGTCACATCTGATGTAAGTCTAACAGCTGACACTACCTCCTATACGTTTACAGAGATTGGCCAGACATATACTGTCAAAATCATGGTCAGTCCAGATATGCCCATTACAGCAACGCAAGGTAATGGGCAAGTAATTTCCGCTGACGCGCCAACGGGTGGCAACGGTGTTTATTACGTGAAGGTTCATGCTGTTGGTGAAGGAAATACATCTCTTTATGTCACTGCTGGCGGCAAACAAATAAAGATTAGTATGTCGGTCAAACTTACAGAAACCGTCATTACGCCAGCCGTTACGGACATCACTATTCGGAAAGGCAGCACATATGACTTATCCTTTACTGTTGATCCAGATGTCACACCGAGAGTGACTTCAGCCAATACGCAGTATATAGACGCCAATGCTCCGAAAAAGGTCAGCGCCGGCAATTATACGGTTACGATTATTGGTAAAGAAGTTGTCACCAGCACTGGCCTGTACATCAAGGCTGGTGCAACACAAATCAAAGTGCTGGTTCGCGTCGTAGATGGCATTCAAGAAGGTGAGGTCGTCTTTGTCGGCAAGACAGATGCATCCGGCCATTTGGCTGCTTCCCTCCCTCCCGGAAACTATACCTGGGAAGAAAGTGCTGCACCAGACGGCTACATTCTGGATAATACAAAGCATTCTTTTACCGTTTCGGAAGGCGGCGTTGTCACCGCAACCTTGACTAACAAATCCGTACAACATCATCTGGTTATATACAAGTCAGATGAATCTGGCACTTCCCTGGCGGGTGCGGTATTCCAAATTGTCAATAGAGATTCCGGCGCTGTTGTCTACACAGGCACAACGTCCAGTAGCGGTCAGATCACCACAGATCTGCCAATTGGCTCTTATACGGCGATTGAAACGCAAGCGCCCGATGGCTACGATTTGGCAACATCACAGGACTTTGAAGTCACTGCGTCTACTGACACCATCCGTCTATACTTCACAGACACAAAGACACCGCCGCCACCGCAGAAACATACCGTCCGTATCTATAAGACAGATTCTGAGACAGGCGGGCCTCTGGCTGGTGCAACCATTGAAATCACAAACGATCAGACCGGTGAAAAAGTCTTCTCTGGCACAACCGATGATAGTGGCATGTTGAGCACAACGCTCGACACTGGTTCTTACACTGCAACCGAAACGAAAGCTCCCGAAGGATATAAGATTGATGAGTCTCAGCAGCGCTTCGATGTTGAAGATGATACGCAGATCGTGCGTGTCAATTTCTCGGATACGAAAGAACAGCAGAACCCCGGCACGATTGAAATTTACAAGGTCGATGAAACCGGCGGTCCTCTGAAAGGCGCGGAATTCCAGATTACCAACGCACGTGGTCAGATCGTCTACACTGGCACAACGGACGCAAGTGGCAAACTGAGCACGACGCTTCCTGTTGGCAGCTATACGGCGACTGAAACCAAAGCACCTACCGGCTATCAGGTCAACGTCAAGTCGAAGAACTTCACAATCTCAAAATCTGATGAAGTAATCAAGCTCACCTTTGAGGACACAAAGCTGCCCGATAAGACAGGTGAGATGGATATTCTGAAGGTTGACAGCGCAACCAACGGTCCGTTGGAAGGCGCAACCTTTGAGATCAAGGATTCTACCGGCAAGACTGTCTACACTGGTACAACCGGAAAAGACGGGAAACTGAACGCCACGCTGGCCCCTGGTACTTACACTGTAACAGAAACGCAAGCCCCAGATGGGTATACCATCGACAAGAGTACACAGGAAGTTACCGTGCAGGCGGATAAAACCGTTACGCTTAACTTCTCCGATACAAAAGTTCTGGGCGGTATTACGCTCGCCAAAACTGACTCCACGGATTCCAGCAAAAAGCTGAAAGGCGCGACGTTTGAGGTATTTGCGGATACCAACAGCAACAAGGCCTACGACAAGGGAACCGATAAGTCAGTCGGCACAATGACAGACAACGGTGATGGCACTTACGTCATCAGCAAGTTAGCTCCTGGCCTGTACTTTATATCTGAGACAAAAGCCCCTGATGGATACCAGCTGAGCACCGAAATTGTTTCTGCCGAGATCACATCAGAACAGACGACGATCACGGTCCCCTTTGAGGACGCACCGAATAACGCCAAGATCGTTCTGAACAAAAAGGGCAATGACGGCAACTCGCCTCTGGAGGGTGTTACTTTCCGTCTGGCGGCTGCTACAGTCAAGGACAACGATTGGGATAAAGGCGATTGGACAGAGGATACCTCTTCTTCTTTCCAGCCTGTAACCGCGATCTCCGATAAGGATGGTCAGGCTGTCTTTGACAATGTTCCTTACGGTCACTATCTTGTGACTGAAACAAAGGGTCCTGACGGCTATCAGATTTTGGAAGTTCCTCTCAAGATCACTTTGGATGGAACAACCGTCAAAAATGGCGAATATACCCGTACCGTCTACAACAAGGTCAACCCAGCATTGCCCGCCACTGGGAGTATCGGATACATCATTCCGATTGCCATTGGTGCTTGCCTGGGAATTGGCTTGATTGTCTACGCTGTGATCAGCTTCCGTAAGCGTAGGGGAACCTGAAAGTAAAAGGAAGTATGAAAGTGTATGGCCCTACTAGAAACAATTAGGGCAGTCCGCAACATAAATTAAGAAAGGGCTGACGAAAGAAATGCTCGGTAAACACGGAAGGCTGTTTGCGCGTATGCGCCATGCAAGATACAGACCGCTTCTAGCTGCGATAGTGGCCGCAGCAGTATTGATGAGCAGTTTGGTGACCACGTATGCCGCGCCATCAGTTCAAGATGATACGGAACAAAGCGAAGGGATAAATTGGAGCAACGTAATTTCTCCAAATGCAGACGGCACTTACACAGACACCATGTCCGTGACCAGTCCAATCATTACGGACACTGCACCCTCTGTTAAGTCCTACATTTATCTGAGCCTGGATGCTTCTGGAAGCTGTGCTGCCTATCTTGAAAACGAAGTTGCAGATGCTATTACCCATTCAGGTTTGCAAGATTTTCTAGACAAAACCGGATCAGAGGTTATGATCTGTTTGCAGCCAGAAGATACAGACTCTTCGCCGACAATTCCTCGCTTAACTGGATGGACAAGCAAGCTGCCTTCTACAAATAGCTTACTTGATAAAATCCACGAAATACAGTCCGATGGCATGGATAATATAGAGCTGTCAATTGCAGATGCTGCTGAACAGCTCCAGGCTGTAAAGAAAAAAGATCCGAGTGCTCAAACCGCCATGATCGTGTTCGGTGACGGAACTGGCGGTGTAAATGCCCCCACCGCCGACAGTTCTGAGTTAATCAACAAGGCAAAGCTGTGCCCTGCTAATACAGTTTTTGCCGTTATGAATTATGGAGATGCAAGCTATATGCGATCTTTTGCAAACAAATTGAAATCCGCAAAGCTTGATTCCCATTACTACGACGCCACAAATACGCCGCCATCGAACATTATTAATGAGATCATTAAAGTCATAACAAAGACGCAGCGTAACGTGTCCATCAGCAATACGCTATCAGCTTACGCTGACTTAGCCGGTACAATACCGTCTGACGGAAACATCACTTCTATGGTGACACTCACCATCCATGACGGTTCCGGTAAGTCAATTTCCCCACCGGCCGGCTGGAGCGCAACGTATGACAAAGCAAGCAAAAAAATCACGTTCGCGTTGCCCGCCACCTATGATTTGGTGGACAAAGCTACCTATTCGTTCGCTTTTCAGGTTATGCCGTCGCAAAAAGCGTTTGATGATCGCGCAGCTAACTTGGTTGCTGGGACTGGCCAGGACGGCTATCTTCACACTGGCGATCCGGATACCGGTGCAAGTAGTGCGGGAATGGACGGTTTCTTTGTGAGCGACAGTACGCAGCTTAGTTTTTCAATTTATGACGGGACAACTGCAACTCCGCAGACACCGGTGGCATTTAAGATTCCGGTTTTGCAGCTTCCCATGTCCTCTATATCTATCTCAAAGGCGTGGGACGATAATAATGCAGCAGACCGACCGACGTCTGTACAAGTCTTAATTAAGCAGGACGATAAACCTTTCCGTAACCCCATTACGCTGACAAAGGATAGTGGATGGAAAGCAGAAATATCAAACGTTCCTGCTGGTCCTGATGGTCACACCTACACAGTCGAAGAAGTAAAAACAAACAATTACGACGTCGCTTATACGCCAGACCAGGGAAAGGCGGTATTGAAAGGGATCGATGGCGCGAAGCAAGCATTATATACTATTACAAACAAGCGTTCTGCTGGGCAATTGATTGTAAACAAATACGATGCAAACGCGCAGCCGAATGAAAAGCCATTATCTGGCGCAGACTTTGAAGTGTTCACGGATACCAATAATAACGGGACCTATGAACCGGATGTTGACCAATCCGCCGGAAAGTTAATGGATAACGGTGACGGTACTTACACTTTGAATTCGCTTGCTTTTGGCAAGTACTTCCTGGTGGAAAATACCGCACCTGAAAACTATCAAACAGCTGATGTACAGCCTTTTGATATGAACAGTTCCGAAGTACACCTAACTGTGCAGGACGTGCATGTTCTTGGCACCGTGATTCTGAATAAGAAAGGAAACGACGGAAATTCGCCGCTGGAGGGTGTAACCTTCAGACTGGCCGCAGCTAAAATAGACGATGGTAAATGGAAGGAGGATGATACAACAGATTTCCAACCTGTTACAGTCACAACCGGGAAGGACGGCAAAGCTGAATTTACGGGATTGCCCTATTACGGTCACTATCTTGTGACTGAAACAAATGGCCCTGAAGGATACCAAGTGTTGGAAACACCGCTTCAAATCACATTAGATGATACGACCTGCAAAAATAACATCTATACACGGGATGTTTACAATAAGGTCAATCCAGCGCTGCCCTCTACGGGTGGTATTGGATATATTGTACCGATTACAGCCGGGTGCGCAATAGGTATCGGCCTATTTCTTTATGGAATCCGCCGTATGCGCAGACGGGCTTCCTGATCGGTGCACAAACGCAAATACACAATGAAATAAAGAAGGGAGGCAATGCGATGCATCATTACTTTTGCAGAGCGCGCGCAAGTCCGCTGGCCAGCGCAGGACTTGAGTGCGCTATATTTTTGCTCGTATACGATTACGAACCATAAAAGAGAAAGGAATTGGTAAGCAATGAAACACTCACTATTGAAAAAAGCAGCGATGGTTTTTGCTTCTATCTTTGCAGTGAGCTCTCTGGCGGGCGCTATTGCAGTCAACGCTGCGGATGAGACAGGCCCAGACCTGACAAAAACCGATTGTTCCATTACGATTCACAAGTATATCAAGTCCAGTACATCGGATTGGCCTGTACAGGAAAATACGACCGGTTTGGAGCAGACCGTCAATGATTCTGACGCGAAGCCCCGTGAAGGTGTCTCCTTTGTCCTGTACAAAGTGGTGGCAATTGACCCCGGTAAGCCGATCACCCAGGACGACGGCAAACTGACCAATGACATTGAACATTTAGGCGTCGTTGATCAGAGTACTGGCGAAGTCAATGAGGCAGCGCTTGAGGCCAATAACCTGAAACTGGATTCAGATGCTGCCACAAACAGCTGGAAAGGTACGACCGACGAACAGGGCGTTTATTCCTTTACTGGCCTTCCGACCGGTATCTATCTGGTTGCTGAACTTGACACGCAGGACAACACGAACGACGACACTGCAATTGCCGATCCGGCAGACCCGTTCATCATCAATCTGCCGACGCAGTATAAAGATGAATCTGGCGCTTATCAGTACAACTACAACGTCCACGTATATCCGAAAAACGGCTCTCTGAGCATTCACAAGGACGTGCAGCATATCGGCAACCAGGATCACACCGCCAATATTGACGAAGATGAAACCTGGATTATTTATCCTTCTGTCCCGCATGATATTGCACGTTCCAAGCAGTACACAGTGACCGACTCCATCGACCCGCGTCTTGACTACAACGCTGGCCAGACTGTTGTCGTAAAGCCCGCAGGTGCCGATGGTGCTCCGTTGTCCGACACTTCCAAAACACTGGTTAAGGACACTGACTACACCGTGACCGAACCGACAAGTGAAGATAAGACCCTGACCATTGACTTTACCGAAGCAGGCCGCAAGGCACTGGCCGATATGGGCGCAAAGCGCGTCTTTATCTCGTACACGACGAAGATCAACAACACTGTCATCGAAGATGACCTTGGTGTTGACATTCCGAACCAGGCGCAGCTGCATTACACCAACTTTTATGGTGTCAAAGAAGAACCTGTTTCCGAAAAGCCGGAGGTCCATACCGGTGCTGTTAAGGTGACGAAATTGATGGCTGGCGGTACTGTTGTTTCCGGCACAACGTCCAGCGACACCTCTTCCGAAGAAAGCTCTGAGACCTCTTCTGAAACCAGCTCCACGTCCAGTGATGCTTCTTCCGAAGAAAGCTCTGAAGCCTCTTCTGAAACCAGCTCCACGTCCAGTGATGCTTCCTCCGAAGAAAGCTCTGAGGCTTCTTCTGAAACCAGCTCAACATCCAGCGATACTTCTTCTGAAGCCAGCTCTGAGACTTCCTCCGAAGAAAGCTCTGAGGCTGCACTTGAACCTGTTGCTCTTGCAGAAAACACACTCTCTGACGGTACTGGAACGCCTCTGGAAGGTGCAAAGTTCTCCATCTATGCATCTGAAGACGATGCGAAGACAGGCACGAACCCGATTGAAGTTACTGATCAGAATGGCGACCGTGTCACAACTGTAACGACCGGTAAAGACGGCGTTGCGGCGTTCTATGGCTTGGCCTACGGCCCGAAGGCGGATCTGTCCGAAGCAGTCGGCACGCAGCAGGGCAAAGACGCACAGGACACGAGTGCAGATAATGCGACGACCTACTACATCAAAGAGACCCAGGCTCCCGACGGGTTCGCCGTCATGACGACAATTGTTCCTGTAACGATTGGTTCTGACGGTACGAAAGTGATCGCGATGCCGCTGAAGGATATCTATAACAGCAAATTTGCGATGCCGCTGACTGGTGCAGAGGGCATCTTCCCGATTATCGCAGCAGGCACAGTGGTTGCGATCATTGCAGTGTGTGTCGGCGTCCGGAAGTCGAAGAATGGCCGCGCGGCTGCATAAGAAAACACATCCAAATTATAAAAAAAGAATTGCCGTTGTCCTTCTGGCAGTCCTGAGCATTGGATTGCTTGCTTATCCGTTTATCCGCAATACAATTGCTACGCACCAGCAGGCCCAGGTGATCGACGGCTATAATCAGGCTGCGGGGCAGCTTTCAGAAGCGCAGATTCAGCAAGAATTAGAAGCTGCGCAAAAGTACAACGCATTGCTAGCACAGGGAACGGTCCCGCCATCCGGCGGTACAAGCACAATCCCGGCTTATAACGATTTGCTCAACCCACAGAAGGACGGCGTTATGGGATCACTCACGATTCCCAAAATCAACATTTCACTGCCCATCTATCATGGCACATCAGAAACCGTGCTGCAAAAGGGTGCGGGCCACATGGAGGGTACAAGCCTTCCGGTCGGCGGGGCAAGCACGCATGCAGTATTAACCGGCCATTCCGGCCTGCCCAGCGCTGAATTGTTTACAAACCTCGATAAGTTGGTTGTAGGCGATACATTCACCATACACATACTGAACAAAACATTGCAGTACAAGGTAGATCAAATTCGCACGGTCCTGCCCGACGATACATCCGATATTCAGATTGAAGACGGGAAGGACTATGTAACGCTTTTGACCTGCACGCCCTATGGCATCAATGACCACCGGCTGCTTGTTCGCGGCATTCGCACGTCGGACGCAGTGCCAGAACAGGCAGCCGATCCAGATGCCAATCAGATTAAGCTTTCGTTTGCGGAAACCGTACTGCTCTGTGTCATGTTTCTAGCTGTGTTTGCAGGATACTTTATCAGCCTGCGCATGCTGCGCGATGACCAACCCTAACATATCACGAAAGAAGGTGTCTTATATGAAAAAGCTGTTTCGCAAGGTGGCAGCCATTTCTTTGTCTGCTATTCTTGCAATCAGCAGCTGCGCAACCGCTTTTGCCGCGGACGGCGGTGAAAACACATCTACGCAGCCGCCTGATCTTACACGGACAGACTGTTCGATCACTGTCCACAAGTATCAGGTGCCTACATCTGCCGACTGGACGACGCAGGAAAATCAATCCGGAACGGCGCTGGAGAGTGGCATGGATGGCCTAAAGCCCTGGCCGAATGTTACTTTCAAGCTGTTTAAAGTCGTTCCAATCGACGAAAGTAAATCAATCACAGACAGCGAGGGACGCTTAGTCAACGATCAATCGCACCTTGCTGTTATTGACCAAACCACAGGTGAACTGGATACAGAAGTCCTTGCAAATGATAATTTGCAATTGGACCCGGACGCTGAAACGACTACCTGGACTGGAACAACTGGTTCAGACGGTACTTACACATTCAACGATCTTCCTACTGGTAAATACCTGATGGCAGAAATGGCCACCATCCAAAAAGGAGGCAGCGCAAATAGCGAGGAAACGACTACATCTACCTCTGATGAATCCTCCTCACAAAATACTGAAGCCGCTTCTACGGCTTCAGCAAATGATGTTATTGCCGACCCGGCAGATCCGTTCCTTATCAATCTGCCGACGCAATACAAAAATGATGATGGTACGTATTCTTATAACTACAACGTGAACGTGTATCCGAAAAATGGGACACTGGACATTCACAAGGCTGTACAGCACCTTGGCAACCAGGACCATACGGCGGCCATTGGTGAAAACGAAACCTGGATCATCTCTCCTTCTGTCCCGCATGACATCGCGCGCGCAAAGGAATACGCCATAACAGATCCGATTGACAGCCGTCTGACTTATACAAAAGGCCAGGAGGTTGTTGTAAAGCCGGCCGGGACCGATGGATCTCCGATTGACGGTGCGCAAGCATTGACAGCCGGAACGGATTACACCGTAACGGAACCGGATGATTCCAATGATGCCACGCTTTCGATTTCTTTCTCGGAAGCAGGCCGAAAAGCATTGTCTGACGCCGGTGCAAAACGTGTGTACATTTCTTACACCACCGTTATCAACACCAGCGTCATCGACAAGAACTTTGGCACAGCAATTCCGAATAAGGCGCAGCTGCACTACACCAACTTTTACGGCAACACCATTACCATGGATTCCGAAACACCGGAGGTCCATACCGGGGCAATTGAGGTTTCCAAGGTTTCTTCATCAGATGCAAAGACCGTATTGGAAGGTGCAACATTTGCAGTATATGCCTCGAAGGAAGATGCCGCAGCCAACAAAAACCCGTTAGAGCTACTCAGCAAAGACGGTAAAAAGCAAAAAGAAGTCGTAACCGATAAGTCCGGCAAAGCCTACTTCTATGGCCTAGCATACGGCCCGAAAGCTACGCTCTCCGAAAAAGCTGGCGTACAGGAAGGCGCGGCGGCGACTGATACGTCTGTTTCGACTACGTATTATCTGCGTGAACTAAAAGCCCCATCTGGCTATCAGGCAAATAACAATGTAATCGAAGTCAAACTTGATGCGTCCAACAACGCAGTGGCCGTAGTAACAGTGCCAAATACACCGACTACGCCTGCAACTCCCAATAAGCCACAGGCTCAGACGCCAACAACGCCGACCCCGAATAATCCACTCAGCAACATCATTCCAAAAACCGGTCAAAGTCCCTTTGTTCTGGCCGTGGTTCTTGCCTGTGCTGCCGGTGCAACGATCTATCTGATCCGGTCGCGCAAACGCAAAGAACAGGACGCCTAGTAATATGCGTAAGCATAGAATTGGCAAAGTCATTGCAGTAATCATTGTCGCGATCTGCGCTGCGTGGCTTCTCGTGACATATGTTGCGGAGCCACTCATCGATAATCGGGAACTGACTCCTATTCGACAGCTGCACACGCAGCTGCAGAAGGATGAAACCGCATCAAGCACAGGTGGCGGCACGTCAAATAAGGAAACCGGAGGTGATAAAAGCCTGTCCTCTCTGGGCATTCAAAACCTGGTTGGCTGGATTTCGATTTCTGGCACACAAGTAGACTACCCCGTTGTCCAGAGCACAAAGGATGACCCAGACTTTTATCTGCATCACAACATCTGGGGGGCGTTCCAGCACGGCAGGCAGCATTTATTTAAATGCAAATACATCAATTGACCGCAACTACTTACCGATTTATGGACATCACATGAATAACGGTAGTATGTTCGGCGCATTGGTCAAATATCAAACGCTTGATTTTGCGCGGCAGCATCCGATTATTAACTTTGAATCCATCAAAGGCGGCGAAAGCCGGTACAAATTGGCTGCTGTCTTTACGGAGGCGCAAAATGACCCTCTGCATGTAAACGTAGTGGAGCCGCTGGTGGAAGAGACCTTTACTGCGCAGTGGCAGATGCTTTCGGAGTATTCCTGGTATTGCGCTGCGGATGTACAGTACGGCGACCGGCTGATCGTCTTGTGCACTTGCTCTTATTCGCATAAGAACGAACGCACGGTTGTCGTTGCTCGACAAATGCGCGCTGGGGAATCCGAAACCGTGTCAATAACAAAAAATCCAGAGGCAAAAAGCCCCTGGTAACTCATAAATCCTTAGCCGCCGCAAGGCGGCTTTTGTCATGGGTTTTACGAAAGGGAGTGATTCCAATGGACTAAGCTTTTTATAACGGGTGGCGGCCCGTATCGGGCGTTACACCATCGAATAATGTTTTGATTTATGAAATTAAGGAGGTCAAAAATATGTTCTTTACGTTCGCTACAGGGCGTATCGCCGCCGAACCATACACGCGATCTTTCATCATCCCTGAAACAGGAGAAAAAAAGTCCATTCAGGTATATCGTATCGTGACTGATACAGGTGAACCGATTGATCTTGTCTTATCGGATGATAGTTCCGGTGTGCCAAAAGATTTGGCAATTGGAAAGTCAATAGTCTGTTTCGGGGCGCAATCTACCTATGAAAGCCCCATCGATCAAATTACCTGTACACGTATCTTTGTAAACAGAAACGGCAAGGTTGAGCTGCTAGAACCCCTTTCGTCTTCATCAAGTTTACATTCCAAAATACCAAGTGGATCTGTTCCGGCCACATCCTTCCCTGCCTTGCCAAAGGTTGAAGGAAGAAATCCAGCCCCATCCCCTACACCGTCCGCTCAAGACACGTCCTCTGCTCGTGACGAAGCTCCCCCCGCCACTGAATCAGTTCAACCGCAGGCAGAGACTTCCCCTTCAAAGAAAGATGACAACACAGAGATAGATGTACAAGAAGATCTGGGACTCACAGCAGATGAATCCGAACCATTTTTACAACTTGAAGCGCACGAGCAAATCATTCCCGAAGAGAATACAGCTTTTGTTGTGCGAATTGAAGATAATGGCCTGGTCTTACTGAATAATGACGGCAAAGAGTTCTTCCAGCCAATGGAACATGTTGACGACTTTTCAGTTGGGCAAAATATCAACCTCAACGACTGGACCGACGTAAAGCAGAAAGCACTGGTATCGTGAGAGGAGGCAACCTGATGGAAACAAAAAAATTATATCAACTACTCAATGAGACTTATGACACAATCCAGGGAAATCCGCAGGCATTGACCGAGGCGTTGCAATTTGCCGCTCGTATCCGCCAGGATTCCATACGTAACAGCCTCCTTCTTCAGGCGCAAGACTCCCGATCACGTTATGCCGATACACCACAAGGTTGGCATACTCGCGGCTATTCCGTAAATAAGACCGCCAAAGCCTTGCGAATCTTATCCCCTGTTGAACGCACATTTTACCAGGACGGCACAACAAGGGACGGCGAACCAAAGTGGCGCTCCATCCGTAGAGCAACGCAAGCGATACGCGACCGGATCGCTGCTGGTGAAATTCCTACACGAAAGGCCATTTATTTTATTCCCCGAATCGTGTATGACATTACGCAAACCAATTGTCCTCCGGATGCTTACTCTGCAATTGCCAGAGATACGCTCACACCGGAAATGTACACCCCCATATTTAACGGTGTGCGACAATGGGCACAGGAATGTGGTTTTCCCGTGCTATTTGAAGATACCGAGCAGGGCTACTACGATACCGGCAGACACTCCATTGTGCTGAATCGGAAAATACCAGACGAGAAAAATCTAAATGTCCTTTTGCGAGAAATTGGCACAGCTGTTGTTGACGCATCCAAGGCACAGAACGATAGAGTACATACGCAAACCACTGAAGAGAATACCTTTGAGGCATCCGCGCTGGGCGTTATGCTGCAATCTTCTGTTGGTCTGCAACCGGACAGTGAAAGCATCAAACGATTAAATAACGCTTACGCTGCTTGTCTTGAGCAAAAAACATTTAGTTTGAGGAATCTCTTACATCGACTGCATGAAAGATATATAGCGCTTGCTGCGCAAATCCGGCCCAGGATTGATAGAATCATGGACACTGTTCGTGTGAGGCTTCCGGAACGTGACCTTGCTGAAAGCCGACAGGAAGCGACACAAGAAAGACAAACCGAGGAGGTTATTACAGCAGAGCACGCGCAAGAAGAAAATGAAAAGAGGCAGCAAAGAGTTGAAACCGCAACAACAGTAGCCGCTACAGCTGGCGCAGCTGCTCTCGCCGCTGCCATTGCACTTTCCCCGGAAGAAATGCGCACGCATACGCTGCAAGGTAGAAATTTTTCAGGTGTAGATTTATCCAATGCGGATTTTTCCGGCTGGCAAATCAAAAATTGCCGGTTTGATGGCTGCAACTTGACACGAAGCAAATTCGATCATGCGACCATTTTGAATTCCAGTTTCCTATCAGCCAATCTGGCTGATGCCAGTATCCAGGACGCAAGTCTTATGGAAAATGATATGCGGTTTGCAATTTTTGATCGTGCCGATCTTCAAAACACGTACTGGAAAAGCAATCAGGTTGACTGCACTTCAATTGACCAGACAAATTTCGATTTCGGCGTCCTACGTAACAATATTTTCAATCTAAGAACCGGCGCTGCGAAAGGACTCAATACATTGACATGTGTTCCTGCCGATATATCTGCGCAAGAAGCTTTTGAGCATGCAACGCACCCTGACGAAGTTTTGCTCCAGCAGCGCGCCTATGCACAGAATCTTCTGGATACAATGGCGGCCGAGGGCAACACAAGCGACGCCTATAAGGTACTCGAGCCTAAGTTGCGCGAGTTAACACAACCGGCAAATACGAATCAGAATATACCACCAGCTGTGGATGCCTTTCTCCGGCAGCTAACCACATCCGGCACAATGGACGAAGCAGTCAGAGCACAGGCTGCTGTCCTGCTCAAAAGTCTTGCGAAGCCGGCGGCTTCTATCCCGCAAGAACAGCCGGCTTCTACAGGACGCGGCTCGCTTAAACTAACACAAGTCGAAGTAAAAAACAAAACTTTATATGGCCGAGATTTTTCAGGGCAAAATTTATCTGATATAGACTTTTCAGGATGGCATCTGGAAAACTGCAACTTTGACAATGCAACAATCCAGAATGCGGATTTTTCACATGCCTCAATCATCAATTCCAGTTTCGTTGCTGCGGATTTACGAAACGCCAATCTGCGTCACACACAATTGAGAAACGTAGACTTGACCCTCTCTACACTTATACACGCCAATTTTGGTGATGCGGCACTTGATAACTCCGTACTGACAGCTGCTTCCGTGGATGCCACCCAGTTTAACGGAGCGCGCGCGGCAAATACGAAATTTAATCTTATAGAGGGTGCCGCCCAAGGTGTAGAAAATGTGCGGTTCCTGGCGCGAAATGCACAGGACCCCGCCGAAAACAAACTGTACAGAGAGACAGAGGTACGTTCATTTACACGTGCGGCCGAAAATTCTGCGGAAGTTCAGGCAGAACGACAAGCGTGGGCACGCAAAATGATTACCAATGTCACAAACGGCACCTACGAGTCCCCCGCTTCTTACGACGCTATGGCCCCTGCCCTGCAAGAGCTTGCGCAACCTACCGACATAAATCTGACCCCGGCAACAGCAGCAGCCGAAACGACCTCTTCTGTGTCTGCTCCCGCGAGTACGCCCCAAAACCCACAGAACACGACACCGGACGCACTGTCCGACAACTTAGGGCCTGATCTGACACACCTGGAGGATTCCCCTGCCACCGTTTCAGAACAGACGAGTTCTACGCCCGAACACTCCGATCCTCTCGCTGGAATGGTACGTCAGATGAATGGATGTTATGAACTTCCCAGCGTTGAAAAGGCCCGTGAACTGCTGGATGCCAATATTCCGGTTCGCTTCATCGCGTTTGGAGATGACAATGTGCATCCCGGAAGCAGAGCATTGGTTGCCGTCTCAATGGCAGACGGGCGGTTAGCACCACAAAAAACATGGTTGTCGCCAACACCTGAACAACTTGAACCTATGCTTGCTGAAACGGCACGCACAGCCGCAGCAAATGGAGAAATTGTATGTCTGGTGTCTCAAAGCGATCTGCCCTCGCTTTCTGATTTGGTTCGCAAGCACGCACGAAACGCGGAAACTAATCAAAAGCCGGCGCAGAAGCCTCAAAGCACAATGGTTGAAAGCATCCCCTCACAAACACAATCTGTTTCCTCACAAGCTACTGCGACCTCGACCCCGCCCCCGGCGTCTGAACGTACCGTCACTTTGCCGCCCGCGGCAGACGGCAAGTTTAGTCAGCTGTTTGGCTACCTGACAACACGGCACGGAATCAGCTACGATGTGGCACAGAGCTGTGTTGAAAAGCAGCAGCTTTATCAGGACAAACGGTTTAATGCCGTCTTTGTGCAACGCGACAGCAACGGTGAACCAGTTTGGGCGATCAAGTTACCAACCGGACGAGGGACATCCAAAGCATATACAGTGGCGGGCAGCAAAAATATAGGATGGTGTTATGAAAATCCTTCAAATGTCCTGTATGTCGCAAACACACCACTTGATGCTTTGAGTATCGTCACAATGGAACAGAAAAAAGGCGCAGACATAAATCAAGCCAGTTACCTTGCGCTCAATAGCAAATCAAACTTGTCAGCCCTTTATAATTATCTTCAGAAACATCCGCAGATCGATACCGTTGTGCTGGCTATGGACAATAATGAGCAGGGGCAAAAGCTGCAAGGTGAAGCGATACAGGAACTGGGCAAACAGAATCCAAATCTTCAGCTCTTTACTTATGTGTATGATGCACAAGGCAGTACACCAAATGAAATGCTGAAGAACAAGCTTGGCATTTCAGGGCAAAATCCTACAACACAAACTGTCTCTGTAAATAAGCAGGCACCGCCTTCGCATGGCCCTGCAACCGTTCCAGAGGCCGTTTCACTGTGAAGGGAGGTGAGGAAAGCCAATGGCAGGAAGAAAGAAAGGAGACGACACAGCAGCACAGGAAATCAAGCTACTGGACACGTGGCTGAAAAAGCAAGGATCCTCCTATGAAGAATGGGCTGCCGAGCAGCGCAAAAAAATGCTGGTCCAGCTGATGACCACGTACAGCGATGACCTCATTGAGCTCATCGAAACATCACCAGAAAAAGAGATGGAGGGACAAAAGTGAATCGAGTGTTACTGAAATCGCCTTTACAAAAGGCTGACCGCTTCCGACTGTTCTTTTTACAGGGCAGCCGGATTTTGTCAATGCTTTACATGACTTTTTTGGCGTCGCCTGTATTCGCGTATGCGGACGGCCTATCCAGTACAGTTGACAAGATTGTTGGGTCTGTACAGGGGGCGGCAATCGGTCTGGCAGTTATCATGCTGATCTGGATCGTCATTAAAGTTGTAGTTCAAGGCGGCGGCCCGCAGGCGCTCCATGAATTAAAGGGGCAGATTATTGTTGCAGTTGTCTGCATCATCATCCTGTTCAATGCTTCCAACATTGTGAACTACGTTAAGGGCCTGTCTGGTTTTTAAAGAAACTACGGTTCTGTGTTTCGACCATGGGCACGGTCGCTCCGGCGAGCGTGCCTATGCCGAAGTACATAATCCAACAGATGTTTTTAAGGAGGCGACATTTTAAAAATGAAGAAACGTCGTTTTGCGTTTATGCTTGAGGAAAAAGACGGAGAGATTCGCTTTGAAGTCTGGCAGGATAAAGAAACAGGAGTCAACTACTTAATCAGCAGAATTGGCATTACACAAAGTGTAACGCCACTGTTGGACAGCAATGGATCTCCCTACTTCTTCCCGTTTCAGTATGAAGGTACGAGCGAATAAACAGAAAAGTGAGGAGGTGAGTTTGCCATGATTCAGGAAGATATGTCCCTGTATGAAAACGAGCGTGTCATCGAACATCCGGCATATGTGATTGGGTATCTTGAAAACGCTGTACTCTTTGAGGATGACTTTGGACGCCAGTACACCCTGCGTATGGAAGATCCGCACATTTTTGATATTGGCGTTGTAGAAGACGCTGACGGCCCAGATATGAAGCTGATCTTTGATCCGGAAAAAGAGACGCCGTAAAGACGGATAAAAAGTAATGAGGGGAGTGATCTCAAATGGCATCTCAGTCAAAATTGAAACACTATCAGGAAGTGTATCATGATACACTGACACATCTGATGAACAGCCCGCAGGAATGGATGAGCTTTCTGAATACTGCGGCGCGTATGTACAAGTATGAATTTTCCGATCAGGTCATGATCTACGCACAAAAAGCTGAAGCGACTGCCTGCGCCCAGTATGGCGTCTGGCATGACCGGTTTGGGCGTTATCCGCGGTCTGGCACAGGTATTGCTCTTATAAAAAGGGACAAAGTACAACCTTACTTGCAGTATGTGTTTGATGTCTCTGATACCGTGCCGCTACAGCATGCGCGCAGCCCTTACCTCTGGCAGGTCACACACGATAACACAGCCGGTATCGAACGGTATCTGCAAGACACGTTTGAAGATCTCCAGGCAAATACGCTGCCAGAACAACTGTACGCCCTTTCAGAAGATATTGGCGCAGAAACATGGCAAGAAGATTCAGAAAGCGTCATTCAGTATCTTGAAACTGATGGAAATTTGACATATAATAGGAGACAAGAATTACGGCACTTTTTGACGGTGAGCGCAGGCTATATGGCAGCTATACGCTGCGGTCTGCAGCCGGATTCCGTATATACAACAGCAGACTTTGCCGCAATCCCCCACGACGAGGACGCACTGGCCGCAATTGGGAAATTGATTTACACAACTGCTGGCCGCATTTTGCGCACAGTGGAAACAGAAGTAAAACGAGAAGATCGGCAGCGCTATGCAGAAAGGATGAGTCGGAATGAAAGAAATGAAAATGGTCGGCGGGCTGCCCGCAACGGAGAATCTGAGGTACGGCCCGCAGGCGGATCTGGATTACACAGTGGACGAGAACGGGAACAAAATCCCCGAAATGACGCTTGGCGACGTTCCACCGGAACCGCTGACGTATTACGGAATGAAGCGTCTCGAGTTTCTCAACAAACACAAGCCAATCGAAGCCGAAATTCTCTTCCTACACGAGAAACTGTGGACCAGCTGCTACGAAATCGAACAGCAGGCGAAGAAACGGTTCGAGGAAATGATGGAGGCATACAAGAAGAACTGGGGCATCACGGAGGAACTCAAGGAGAAGGACCCGATGAGATGGGTTCGCCTGATGAACACAGCGAAGGAAGAAATCAATCAAGTAATCTTCCGGGAGCTGATCTACAGCTAAGTTTCTTCCCGGATGGAGAAAAAAGAATCGAACAGGAAGGGCCGGACGTTCAATCGTCTGGTCCTTTTTCTATATCTCAGGCTGATGTAGATAATGCCCTTATGGCCGGAAGCGGCTATAAAGACGGCAAACTGCGTATCTATGCGCTCTATCAGCACAACGCAGACAGCAAGGACGCTGCTGATTATTTAAAAAAAGAGTATGGTATAGGTGGCAGCAGCTTTACCTTTTTAAACGGCAGCTCCGGCTTTCTAAACTACAATAGCCGAGGCTTGCACTTTAACCGTTATGAGCCTGAAAGGCAGGAAATCCTTTTAAAATGGCCTGTTGTGGAACGCCGTCTGCGGCAGCTGATTCAGGACGACGTCTACTTGACCGATTCGGAAAAAGCCCAATATGCCGAATTAGAACAACAGTATGCTGGTTCTGGCGGGGTTCCTTATCCCACTCCGCGCAGTGCGTTTCCCGAACCGAAAGTCCAGCCGGAAATATCTCATGAAGGATCGGCAAACCGGTCTGTGCCGCTAGACCTATCCAACCAGCCAATCTCCCGCGAGGGGAGCACCATCACCGTCGGAAATGGCGAGACTTCCCACGAAATTGATATTTCTGTGTCTAATGAGGAATACGCCGCAATTCAGCAGGCCGTCCCGGAGGCGGCTGCCTCCCCCGGTTATGACCCTGCTCAATTACCTTACAAAGTTGGCGACACAGTCTATCTTGAAAATCAGCAGTACCAGATTATTGAACTACACGACGAATCGGTACAGCTTCTGCCTCCTAGTACGACATATCCAATCTACCGGACTGAGCGCAGAGAAAGGTTCGAACAGCTTCTGCGGGAAGATACCCGCAATGTGGCTATCACCGAATATCTTCCTGTTGATCCAGAACAGGTAAATTCGGACCTGCGGTATGTATTGACACATGGCCTAATAGGCCCTCCGGATAAGGCGATCATCTCAGGACAGTTTCAGACTGGCAAGAGCAACAGCGAACTTGCCCAATGGCTGAGTCAGAACTTTCGCGGAATAGTGGAGACAATAAAACTGAAGACCGGCGATATAGCCGACTACCGTACAATGGCCGAAGGCATCGAGATAGAAATCCTGGACAGTGATGAAAAAAAGCTTGGCCTTACGTTTCTACGCTGGGAGGAGATGCCGCCTATTCTTCGTGGTCTCTACGTCCGTAGTCTGGATGGATTCACCCACCAGACTATTGCACAGACTGCAAAACTTGTTTCCCCGGAGAAGTCTTCCAACAATCGTTCGATAATTACTGCTGAAGCGCAATCCGAGCAAGAAGAGGAACGCCCCGAGGTTATGGCACGATATCAGTCTACAAGTGCCATGCAGGATGGCTATGTTGAGAATATTGCCGTCCTACGTTATCCAAACGGTAAATTTTATAATCATTACGGATACGACGAAAAGACCCAGATGGGAGCCAGCACTGCGGGACCATTTGACACTTTGGATGAGGCAAAGCAGACAGTACGGGCACACAGATCAGATGCCCAGGAAGTAATACAGCTCCCTATCGGACAGGATTCGCCGAAACCAGCTCCTGGCTCATCACCTACAGTGCGAGAAATCTTCGATCACTATCTTGCTATCGTACAAGAAAAAGTTCTGGCGGATGTACCGTATCAAAATGCCTGTAGGAACTCAGACCGGGAAAACGCCATGATAGAAGGTAACGCTGCCATAAAACGTGCCGTGATTACCATCCTAGATGCCAATTTTCTGAACTCATATTATAACCTTTCCCGTTTTCACACTGACTTCAATAAGAAAGTTCTGAACGAAACCTACACCGCTCTACTGAATCCAGATAGTGCTCAACCAAAGGGACCGACATCTACACCAATAGTTGATAGCGACCCTACCACGCATACCGCAGAAAGTACGCCCACGGCAGATGCCGAAACGGCTCCGATACAAGCACCGGAAACACCAACGGCAAAGCCGTCTGCACAGAATTTCCATATTACGGACGACCACCTGGGCGCGGGCGGCCCGAAGGCCAAATTCCAGGCAAACTTTGCGGCCATACAAACTTTAAAGAAGATTGAACAGGAAAACCGCAGCGCGACGCCTGAGGAACAGGACATTCTTTCCCGCTATGTTGGCTGGGGTGGTATTCCAGAAGCCTTTGACAGCCGCAAAGCAAATTGGGCATCGGAATATAAAGCTCTACAGCGTGTTTTGACGCCGGAAGAATACGAGGCGGCGCGCGCTTCGGTGCTCAACGCACACTACACCTCCCCCACCGTTATCAGGGCAATCTACGAGACAATCGGCAATATGGGTTTCACGGCTGGAAATATCCTCGACAAAACCACACCGAGATTGATACAATTCCATACCCTCAAAAATGCCGTAAATCCGCCGCTTCTGGGCGGTTTTTCTATTTTCGGCACTGTGGCGGCGTAGGCAGAACAGCGGTTTTGCCAGGGTGATTCGCCCTTTTCAATGATACTCTGTAACGATAGAAAAGCTATCGTTACAGAGTAGGACTATCGTTAGAATGTAGAAACTGTCCTCGTTGTGGTATAGAGACTTGACTCTGGACTGAAAACAGTTTATAATTAGACTGAATTAAGGGCGAGGAGGAAAGGCACCATGACAGATTCATGCATTTATCTTGATACCTATGTGTTGCAGCAGGATATGCGAGTAAGAATGCCGAAAGCAATCCTTTCTAATATGGGAGTTGAAAAGGGAAAGACCACTTTTGATATTTATTTGAATGCGCAGGAAAACGAATTGATTTTCCGGATTCATCATGATAAAGAAGGAGAAAATGCCGATGAGTGAGCCGTTAAGAGCCATTTCGTTGTTTTCTGGGGCGGGCGGCATGGATGTCGGTTTTGAGAATGCTGGGATAAAAGTTGTGTTTGCCAATGAACTGGTTGCCGATGCTGCTGAAACCTACAGAGCCAATCACCCAGACTGTATAATGGTCAACGATGACATCAATAATGTAATCGATTCTCTCGGCAAATACGAGGGGATTGATCTTGTATTTGGAGGCCCTCCATGCCAGGGCTTTTCAGTAGCGGGGAAAATGGACCCTGATGATGACAGAAGCAAATTGATTTTTACCTTTCTGGATGTCGTTGAAAAAGTCAAGCCAAGGGCTTTTGTGATGGAGAATGTAAAAGCCCTGGGCGAACTGAGTAAATGGAAAGATGTACGAGAACGCTATTTGAAGAAGGCTTCTGACCTTGGATATTCGTGCCATTATTTTGTCTTAAATGCCACAGATTATGGCGTGCCGCAGAAGCGGGAGCGCGTATTCTTTATTGGAATCCGAGGGGATTCGTTTGATGAAAAGCGTCTTCATCAGCTTATCACACATCATAAAACGAAGGCTGCTCCCATCAGGGATATCTTGTTACCTCTTGGCAAAGCAGGCAGTGAGGAGAATCCACGGACTTGTGTGGCAAAGATTAATTTTTGCGCACGGCCGGTTATGCGTAAATCCCCTTATGCGGGTATGTACTTTAATGGGCAGGGACGCCCGATAGATATCGATGGCTATGCGAATACCCTTCCGGCTTCTATGGGCGGGAATAAAACGCCGTTTATAGATGAAGACTACTTGTATGGGGAGGCAGATGATAATTTCATCGAGAACTACCATAAAGGTTTGATGGATGGAACGATTACCCCGGAATACAAGGAAGCTCCCAGCCGCCTTAGAAGAATTACGATACGGGAAGCGGCTAAGATTCAGACCTTCCCAGATGATTATATCTTCTGCGGCAAGCCGGCGGCAATTTATAAACAAATCGGCAATGCAGTGCCTTGTAAAATGGCGGAAGCCGTTGCATCGGCTGTTGCTGAATATCTCCAAGCGTAAAAAACGGGAATGTGTTACCTTAATGCGGTACACATTCCCGTTTTTTTATGCCTGCATTGCTTCGGTCAAGGCATCGTTCCAAGCCACCTTAATCGTTGCTTGTACATCCTGGGCATTGAACAGTTCAAACATTCTTTCATTGTATGCAGTCCGAAACGCCTCATCTCCAGAAAGCAGGATGTGGATGGTTAAATCTGTGATGGAAGCGAAATTGATATTGTACCCCTGCGCAAAATACGCTTTTGCCCGTTCCAGCGCATTTTCCCTTGGAAGGTCGTTTGTATAAACGAATAAGTACTCAGCGGCGTTGTTCAGTGTGATTTTTGTGGAGAAAGTGGAATCAACGCGGGAGCCGTCTATTGGCCGCTCAGTAACTTCAATGGCTTTAAAGATCGCTCCATCCTTGTAAATCGTAATGTCACCTGGTGCGCCGGTCGCACCATCTGCGGCGTTGATCTCCTGGCGTTCTATGGTCCACCCCGCATTCATCTGACCATTGATAGTGGAGAAGACGGCATCCGTCAGGAGCATGGGAATGAGGCCGCCACTCTGGCGATGCTGTAGTTTGTTTAGGAACATACGGTACTGATCGATGCGGAGCCGGCGGATTGGAACAAGCCGGACAATCGACTGCTCACGGAGGTCGATAAAGCACTTCAATAATGCAATGATGATCGTTTCCACCTCGTCACTTTCGGACACAGCCTCCAAGGTGGAAATCAGTGACAGCAAAGCGTCAAAGCCTTCCTTATCGCGCAATCCATCCCTTGTATCTTCAGTGAAAGTAACATTTCTGCGGAAAGTCGCCAGATAAGGACCTTTGGAACAAGGGATCTGCTTTGAAAACAGGAACGGATTGACTGCCTTCTCATCCAGAGTGCGCCCATTAAAAGCATCCTCGCCCTGTTTGACATAGGGGTGCCGGATGTTGCAGCTTCTGTCCTGATACCTTGCCACTGCACAGCCAAGCAGAACCTCACGGTAGGACTGTGTTTTTGAGGAAAAGATCGTATTCAGCGCATCCTTATTGTCTGTGATATACTGAGTCACGGCTGCAGGAAGTTCCTGGGCAGCTTTTTCGTATGAGTTGTTGAGAAGAGCCTTTGCCTGTTCGTAATCAATAGCCATTTTACTTTTCCTCCTGATCGTCAATCGTTTCAAGAATATCCTCTATGTGGCAATTCATCGCCTCACAAATCTTAAGAAGCACATCCGTGGTAATGTTTGCGCCTTTGCTCAGTTTGGCAATAGAGGCTGTACTCACGCCGCTTTTTTCTGCCAGGTCGCGTTTGTTCATATTTTGGTCAATCAGCATTTTCCACAATTTGTTATAGCTTATTCTCATCGTCTGCCTCCTGCTCTTTCATTAACAGCAAATTATGTAGGATCATTGATCTTCCGGATTAAAAACCTCGTTCAAAAGACCGTATCTACCGTCTTGCTTGTTCCGGGTAAAGCGAATCACATGGACTCCTTTTTCCGCATCCTCAGAGGGAATAAAGGGCATACGCTTTGTCTGTTCAACAAGGATCACCTGGCGTTCATGAGCATGATCAATGAGATATTCAATAAAATTCTGTTTAATGGTATCGCTCTGCTCTTTATGCTCCGCCTCAGATAACTGCGTCAAAGACGAATCAACAGCATAAAAACCGGGAGCCGGCCGCCCCAACTCTATGAGATAAGAACTCATCGCAAGGGTGGTAATCGTGTTCAATATGCCGCAGAAGCCGCCGCCCATTGAAACAGATTTCTTTAGCCCTCCAATCTCAATATCAAAATTCTCCATATTTAGTCTGGCCGTTTCTGCGCCGCCAACTTTAGATGCCCTTAAAATTTCCCGCAATTTTTCCTCAAAGCCGTGAATGATATCATAGCCATAATCCTCAAAAATGCTGTGCTTTTGAGGTGTCGATATCTCTTCCGTTTCTTTGCTGAACAAATCACTTCTATACTGGACTTCATCCTGCCGGATAATCTCCAGTTCATTCGACAAACGCATCAGCTTAAGCTGCTTTTCAAGTTCTTCCTCAAATGCAGATAGCTTTGGCCGCAATTGTTCTGAAATTAAAGTGTCGATAGCGCCCTTTCGTTCTTCCAATGCACGGATATTTGCCATAATTTTTTCCTGCTGGCGTGCGACACCATGCTGCGCATCGTTTAGTTCAGATAAATGCCGTCTGATCTTTTCAAGTTCAGCGGCAGAAGCATCAATAAAGGTCGTGTCATAGGTTCGCTCAGTTTCTTCACCGCAGACCGGACATTTAACTTTTTTACGCACAGGCGAAGTACTTGCAGCGCCTTCAACGATGAAGCCGATTCTTCTGATATCAGATTGATATTGCCGCCGCAGGATATCGAAATTATGCCCCACGGTTTGGGACTCGGAAAGTTTTCCATTCCATTCATATATTTGCGACATAATCTGCTGGCTTTCTTTTGAGGCGGCATCCAACTGTGCTTGTAGTTCGGAAATTTCTTTTTGCACCCGCTCAACACTCGTGTGAGGGCTTGTGATTTCTTCAGAAGAAAGTGCCTGCTCCAGCTTTTCACGTCTGACAGACAGTTCATTCACTTTTTCCTGAATATAGCCTATCAGAGCTTTTTTCTTTGCCGCGCTGATTCTTGGATCTTCATCCGCTTCAAGATCATCTGCATCTTGGCCGGTCAACAGATAAAGTAAAACGGCGGCAGAGGCTGTAGGACCAAAACTACCAGGAGCTAACAGTGAAGAGCTTTCTCTTGCCACGTCAGCTTGGCGGATAAAAAACAGGTGAAGCATACTTCTCCATGTCAGTTCTTGGGTTTTTGAGCCTGTTTCTGCTGAACGCACAGAATGCGGTTCATCAATGCCCAGCAAATGAAGGTATACGGCATTGATGTTCTTTTTCGCATTGTGGTTTACACTATAAGAACCGTGATCAATGGTAGGGTCTGTTCCACTGACACTGATTTTGGAATCACCGATCTTACGCTCCAAAACTACCGTTCCCCGATCAGTGGCCAAATGGAGGGCAATGCGGTCATATCCATAGCTGTTATCAACAATCTTGGAAGGGCGGTTCTTTTTAGGTGTAAATCCGAACACATAATCCATGCAGTCCATCACGAGACTTTTTCCGGTGTTGGAAGGCCCTAAAACAAAATTCAATCCTGGCCGGAAATCGATAACGGACGCTTTATGCCCTCCGCCAGACACGACGAGTTTTTCAATATAGAATCTATTCATGCCTGACCTCCTTCTAATGATTGGATGGTAAGCCGATTAATTTCCCGGAGCATCAACTCAGCGTTTGCATTGTCAAAACTTTTTATCACAGTTTGAACCGCAATTCTATATTCATCGGCATAGTTGCTGGTTAACTTCTTACAGATGCTTTTTCCTGCCTCTGTTATGGAATACTTGTACCCTGTTGGAGCCATCTGAAACCGGACATTTCCATCCAGTAAAAGCCCTTTTATGGCAGAAGAAACGAGACGTTTCCTTGCAGGATATTCGCTGAATCTGTAGTTGCTGTAGCCATGAAGATTTTCGTCTAACAGGCCAAAATCAGCCGCATAGACAGAAATAAAATCAACCGCTCCAATCTGTTGCTCGTCCAAAGCTGTCCCGTGTACCTCGTTCAACAGCAAAAGAATACGGAGAGAAATTTCAAAAGTGGAGCCAAGAGCAGAAGTATTCATTTCTTTCGCCTCCTCTTTACCCATACTAACTTGCCGTCATTTACGAGATGATGGCATACGCCTTTTTTAATTTTCCCGCTGATCCAATATGGAGAGGCACTGAGTAAGTAATTCGTAACTGGGATAAGAACTGCCTGTTCCATTACAGCAAGCATATGATCGAAACCGTTCGGATGGGTTCGTTTTGCGGTATCTTTCACACCCGTGAAAGTTTCGCTCTTTAACACATCAAATTGGTCAGACAAGCCACCACTTCCAAGTTCCAGTACACCACGCCGTATTGTTTCAGCAGCATAGAAGTCAATGCGGCGATCATCCAGATCCTCCGCATAATCAGGAAAGCTGGAAAGGTCATCATCCGAAAAAGAATCCAGTCCTTCGGCATCAGCATATGCCAAATACAGTTCGCTTATATATTTTTGCTCATCATCGGTCGCTACTGCGGGAACCGGCACATTAGCCGGCCGCGGCAGCGACTTTATTTTTTGCTGTATTTCGTCAATCAGCGCCATATCGATTTCTGATTCTTTCTCAGTCTGTGATATGGAAGAACCATTGATGGTATCAAGCAAAATTTGCTCTAACAACTTGGCGCACGCAACAGCCGGGTCTTCATCCGTGATACCATGACCGCTTAGCCAATCCACTACATTGTCATAGGATTCAGAATCATCCATTCGATCCCATATCCATTTGGAGAACTTATCTGGATCACGGTGGTCGTAAAGGTACTGTGCGTGTTTTGGCTGTATAGGGCGGTCTCCTTTGATATACCGATATTTCGTATCTGGCTGCCTCTTTAATATCTGACAGGAGTCCATTGCGGCATCTTTTATAAAATTTCCGACAAGCTCTGTGAAATAGTCATGTTCAGCTTTCCCGAATGAAATAAACGGAGAAAGGCCTAAAGCATACTCAGAAAATGTCATGCCTCATTTACCTCCTTGTCCTAAGATTTACCTTCTGTCCGAGAGCGTCCGTGGCTGTCCGCCCAGTCCGCTTTTCAAATAGGCCGTTTTGCTACAATAGAATCAGCAAACCGAATTACCGGAAATCCTTCGTGTAAGTGTAGTAATCAATAAAGATTATATCACACTTGGATTCGGATTTCTACACTTTTCGCAAAATTTTATGTTGCGAACGCATATCAAAATTTGCGTGATTAAAAATTTGGTTTGCACTGCTGTAAAGCTCATCCGCTGATCACGGATGATTCCAGAGTAGAGCGGCAGACAACTGAACACAAAGCCAACGACTGGAATAGTTGGCCAGCACTGAAATGAGGATTTCGTTTCGGTTGGCCAACTGCGCATTCTTCCGGCTGCTCTCACGAGTCCTCATTTCGACCAGACAGGGTCGAAGGAGGGCCCGGAGAATGACGGTAAATCAGAGTAAAAAACAGGACAAGCAGTATCAGGTCCCAATGGTGGTAACGGACGAGGTCATCCGCGATTTCGGTATTAAGCCAGAGGAAGTCACCTGGCGGCGCATCGGCAACCGCAAGTGCCGGGTGGTGATGGTGGACGCAACCGAGGAAGAGTATCGGGCATATATGGCGCCGATCTGGACGGAAATCAAACGGGAAGACCGGGATGGCCGCTGCATGGTCAAGGGCAAAAACGGCAAGCTGATCCGCTGCCCGGAAAGTAACCGCTGTGAGGGGTGCAAGCACTTTTCGGAGGCCAGCCGTGAGCGGAATAAGCCCGCCTCCCTCTCCGTACTGATGGATGAGGGTGCGGAGCCGGCCGCAGAAGGGTCATTTGAGGAAGATGTTATCTACGAGACGATTCTGGAAGACCTTATCGCCATGCTCAGCGAAATCAAGCCGAAGTATGGCAGGATCTTCCGTCTGCTCTATGACGGAGCCACCCAGCAGGAAATGGCGGACGAGCTTGGCATCAAGCAGCGGACGGTGTCGGATGACATTAAAAAAATCCGCAGCCTGGTGCAGCCGCTGGTAAAAGACATTTTCAGCCGTTAAAAAGTGAGCGGTGCTTATCATCACGATAGGCACCGCCTTTTTCAGTCCTTCTTGTAAAACATGGTTTCATAGCCGTCCGCCCGGAGATTCAGACCTTTGATCCACGGCGGCGTCCTTCCCATCTGCTCACAGACGGCATCCGGGGAGACATCCATGCTGCACTCAATAATCAGCTCATCGTGAACATGGCCGACGATAAAACAGTGGGACAGCGTCCGCATGGCATACATGAGAATGTCCCTGGAAATGGCCTGGACGATGTTTTCCACAAATTTCGGGCCGTAGGATTCGATGCGCTCCCACTTCTTTGTGCTGCCGACGCCTTCATAGGTGACGGATTCACCACCGAACTTGTTTGTCCCCATCTTCGGCTTCACATAGCAGAGCTGGCGGCCGGATGGCAGAACGATGAAAAGCATCCCGCTGCGATAACGGAACCGGATGCCGTGTGTCTCTGTGTCCAGCCGCTGGCGGACGGTGGTTTTCACCGCATTGTCCACATCCCACCAAAGCTGCACGATGTTCGGATTGGAGATGCGCCACGCATCCACAAGAGGCTGGAGTTCCTCCTCGGCAAGACCCATCTCCAAAGCGCCCATCGACTTGAGGGCTCCTACCGACCCGCCGTATCCGAGGGCCAACTCGGCAATCTTGCCCTTCTGCCGTAGATGGGCGTTCTGCCCGTGCTTTTCCACCGGCACATGGAACATGGCGGAGGCACTGGCGCAGTAAATGTCGCCGTTTTTCGCAAAGACCTTCAGCCGCCAGGACTCGCCGGCCAAAAATGAAAGCACACGGGCTTCGATGGCGGAGAAGTCAGAAACAATGAATTTGTACCCGTCCCTCGGCACAAACGCTGTGCGGATGAGTTCAGACAGGACTTCCGGCACGGAGTCATACAGTGCTGAGAGCAGGGCGTAATCGCCGGCACGGACAAGTCTTCTCGCGTCTTCCAGATGTGTCATGTGGTTCTGCGGTAGGTTTTGCAATTGGATCAGCCTGCCCGCCCAGCGGCCGCTGCGGTTGGCTCCGTAAAACTGGAACATCCCTCTTGCCCTGCCATCCGCGCATACGGCGTTCTGCATGGCCTGGTACTTCTTCACGGAGGATTTGGCAAGCTGCCGGCGCAGTTCCAGCACCTCGGCAAGTTCCGGCGGCGCAGTTTTCAATAGTTCCTTCACGGCTTTCTTGTCCAGGGAGTCCACCTCAAGGCCATGCTTTGTGAGCCATTCCTTCATCTGCTGGACGGAGTTCGGGTTTTCCAGGGCGGTAAGCTGCCGCATCTTTGCGGAGAGTTCTTCCCTGGAACGCTCATCAATGGCGATGGCCTGTTCCACCAGCACCATGTCAAGCTGTATGCCCCGGTCGTTGATCTCCTGGTCGAGATGGTATTCCTCCCACAGGAAATCCGGCACAGGGAACTTCGACAGCTTCTGCTGGATCGCCATTTCAGTTTCCACATCCCGCTTGTTATATGCAATAAAGGTTGACCATTTTACCGGGTCATGCTCTGGGAGGTTGCGCATCCTGCCGCCATTGGCCTTGGTAGGCTTGCAGGGGACGCAGAAATAGCGGATGAGCGCCTTGCCCTCAGCCATCTTCTGGTTTTCCAGCTTGAGGACTTTGCCGATTCCCTCCAGAGAGAGGGGCAGCCCCATGTACGCGCCCCATACCAAGGAGCAGCGCCAGGAGGACGGGTCAAGGTAATTCCGGACGGTATCATCCTCTATGCTGTAGGAAGAAAAATACTGCGGATAGTTCCGGCGTAGCCAGACGGAAAGGCAGACCCGCTCGAAGGACGCATTGTACGCCCATTTGATTACGGAATTGTCCGAGAGCGCTCGGATAATATCTTCCGGCACGGTATCGCCGGACGCCAGGTCATATACGGTGACCTTGCCGCCGTTCACGGACACGCCAAAGAGCAGGATTTCAAAATTAGGGGATGAAGCGTATTTATACACGCCGCATTTTTTCAGATCGACATCGGAAAAGGTTTCCAAGTCGATGGATAGGGTGTGGATTGCCATAGTGCTGTTACCTCCATAAGAAACAGGCGGCAGGAGTGCTGTGCCTGCCGCCCGGTGCGCATTGCTTATTCCTCCGGCTGTTTTGCCGTCTGGCGCTTCTTCTCCCTGTGTTTCTTAAACTTTGTCCAGCACCAGTGCAGGAAGTCGGTGATCCAGTACACGATGCTGCCGACGGCAAATCCGTACAGAAGAATGAATATCACGATCACATCGAATTGTTTTGCGAACTCATAAAGCTCTGTCATATCCATTTACCTCGCATTTTCTTTGAATGGGTGGGCGGCAGCGGTGACTGCCGCCCTGTGTTGTCTCAGGAAAGATAATCGTCATCGTCCTCGGTGGAGAAATCATCCTCGGCACGGCTCTTGCCGCCCAGCGGCTCCCCATCGGAGATCTTCTGCAGGTTGTTCAGCCCGCAGGCGATGCCCCGGTTGCCGTTGGAGTTAAAGGCATACAGGTTGATGCTGGCCCTGCCGTATACGCCGGAGTACACCTCGGAACGCTCCAGGATGGGGTTCAGGTCCGCATCCACGATGCCGGGGGCGGTAGCGGAATTGGCGTTGATGAAGTAGGCATCCGCATAGACCGGATCATCGGGGCGTTCCGCATCGCCGTCACGCAGCGGGGTCTTGATGACCGAGAGGGCGGGAACCGTCTTGCCGTTGCCCTTCAGCTTGGACTCGCCCTCCTCATAGGCCGCCTGGATCGCCGCCTTAATGGCTTCCACGGTCTTCTTGTCGGATTTCGGGATGATCAGGCTGACGCTGTACTTGGGCGTGCCGCCGTTGATGCTCTTGGGGTCCCAGACATTCGCATAGCTCCAGCGGGTTCTGGGGCCGGTGATTACCTTCGTCTTATTTACGATCTTTGCCATAGTTGTTGTCCTCCTCATTTTCTTTGAAATCGTTAATGGCTGTGTTCATGGCCGGGCGCTTATCGCTCTCCGGCACAAGTACGGGTTTGCCGGGCGGCTTGTAGACAAGGCCGCCGAGCAGCTCTTCAAACTTCTTCCGGCCGAGGGCCTGGCTCATGGCCGTGATGCCCAGCAGTCTCTTCTCATAAGGCTCGTAGCCGGCATCCTCCACCGCTTTGGCGACTGCGTCGTCATCGGTGTACTTCCGGTTGGAGCGGCCCTCGACCACTTTGAATCCTGTGAACTTCGTCCCGGACAGGGCTTTCTGCAGGGCGTAGTCCTTGATGTCCCCAGCCCAGGAGACCAGTTCGTCCGCTTTGGTAAGAATAGCGGCGACCTCATCATCTCCCAGGAGCGCGGGCATCTCGAAGTCATACCGCGCCAGTTCCAGGTTGTACTCCGCCCGTTTGCGGCAGTTGGCCTTTGCCTTGCAGAACTGGCAGTGATCGCCGGCTTTGAACTCGCCCTTGCCCTCGTATGCCAGCTTTGCGGCGGGGGCAAGCACGGTCTTAGCCCAGGCCAGAAGTTCTTCCCGGCTCATGGTGTATGTGCTGACGTTCTCCCGGCGGGGCTGGTAGATGGTCAGGCTGACCTGTGCGATATCGTAGATGCCATCGAACAGGTCGAAGGCGCCCAGCGCATAGCAGGAAAGCTGGCTGTTCTTCTCCGCAGACACCAGGACGCCAAGCCCGTGCTTGTAGTCGATGATGTGGAGAAGCCCGTCCGAAACAATGACGCAGTCCCCGGTGCCGAAGCTGCCCTCGATCCCCACATAGCGGGAATAGTCGAGCCGCTGCTCCACAAGCACCAGCGGGTCGGCGCAGCGTTCCCTGGCCTTTGCCACTTCCTCCATCACGAAGGCACAGTAGCCGTCGGCGCAGTCCTCCATCTCCTGGGAGTAGTAGGTCAGGTTCTCTGTAGGGTCCTTCACCCTGCGGCCAAGGGCTTTTTCCACCTTATAAGCGCACAGCTCATGGCAGTCGGTCCCCTCCTGGGCGTATTCGCTGGGCCTGTCCGCATACTCCTCGCAGAGCCGCGCCGACGGCGGGCAGTTGATCCACCTGTGGCTTGCGGAAGCGGAAAGGAAAGAATGCTTACCCATCGGTCCCCGCCTCCGGCTTTCCGAGCGCGTCCGCTTCCTTCAGAAGCCCTTCGAATTTAGAAGGGTCGATGTCCGACAGCTTCCTCGCTCCGTACTTCGTAATGAGGGCTTTCACCTCTGCTGAGTGCCCTGCCTGGGCGATCACCGTCATGCGGTGGCGCACCTCCTCAAGGGTGAGTGCTTTCGGCTTCTCCTTCGGCGGCGCATCCTCTGCCGCCTGGGAAGAAAACATCCCCGCCAGCGTGTTGGCGATTTCGATGATGGTCTCCCCGCAGGAGCGCAGCTCCTTAATCTGTAAGTCCAGGTCGCTCATTTTCCCCATCCGGCGTTCCTCCTTCCTGATTTGCCGTCTGCAGCTTTCTGGCGAGACGCTTTGCGATCACGCTGATGGCGATCAGCACATCGGCGAGTTCCTCGTCAAGCTGCCTGTCTCTGGTTGTCTCTGAATTTTCCTGCATCCGCAGCACCTCCGTTTCCGAGCGGCTTTCCTGCCCCTCTGTCTCTGAAAGGACAGAACGGGGATTTTTCAGCGGAGAAAAATTTTGCCGTCCCTGTGCCTCTCACTTCTGAAAGGACAAGGACGGCATTTTTTAGCGGTGCTTTTTTGAACAAAGTTAGCTGTGGTGTGAAAACGCAGATGAATGTAATCTGATATTTGAAACCATTAAAATATAACGATTTATAAATCTTTGCATACTAAAAAAAGAGGCTATCATGTCTTGGAAAACATGATAGCCTCTTTTTTTAGTTGCTTTTGACGGCAACACCATAACGGAGCGTTTTATAAATTGTTACGCCAATCTCGAATAGGGTAATTGCAACAATAAAAGCAAGAAACCCGTTGGACACCATATCAGCGTTCCAGTAAGTGAGAAATCTTGCTCCTGAATCTGCATGATCGCCCAACGCCTGTTCAATCTCAAGTACAAAATTCGGATTCCAAATGGGTAAGACCTTTAGTACAATGATGCTCAATACAATTTGAAGTACTCCGCACACTATATTACTGATCATAACCAGTCTACAGTAGACCCCGACAACCAAGCGTAATATCTCGTCTGCAAGACCAATCAGCAGACTTAGTATAAAGACGGGAAGAACGATGCCCCACTGTTCCAGATTAAAAATAGGTACGGTCATTACGGTTTCGCCTTCTGTAAAGAACGCAGCAAAGAAATGAGGAGCAAAAATCAGCAGCACACTAAA
>ERZ1643247.672-NODE-672-length-39253-cov-6.437803_pt1 | contig 39253 bp, 44 predicted proteins | sample MGYA00579264_ERZ1643247 | MGnify/ENA primary metagenome ERZ1643247 (study PRJEB29033, sample SAMEA4952262) | chicken gut metagenome | biome: Broiler Chicken; feature: Gastrointestinal Tract; material: Caecum | place: Ireland | collected 2018 | study: Broiler... | reverse complement strand
AGAAATACTAAGAAAATATTACTTAAATACTAATTATAATACTACTTATACTAATTAAAATAGTATAAGTAGTATTTTTTATACTAATAAATAAGTATAGTAAATAATAAAAAATAGTATAAAAAGAATAATACTTAAATAATAAAGAGAATAATAAGAAAATACTAATAGTAATAATAATAGTAGTAAGAGGAATAGTATAAGGATAATACTAAGGAAATAGTAAGAGGAGTAATACTAATAATAGTAAAAGTAATAATAAGAATAATAATAGAAATAGTAAGAGGAGTAGTAAGAGGAATACTAATAGAGTAATAATGAGGATTAGTATAGGAAATAGTAGAAATAGTATAATAAATAAGACTAAAATAATTAGTATTTCTATTAGTATTTTTACTAATAAACCCTTAGAGTAGAGTACTAGTTAAGCGAAGCTTAACTAGTACTCGGTCGTAGAAACGGGGACTAGCCTAAAAATTTTGGCTTTGGGTTTGCCCTGAAAACGTAGGGCCTGGATTTGTTGTGCTGCGCACACTATCTCGTCTAAGTCAATATTACCGCTTTTTAATATTTTTAATAATTATTATGATGGGCGCGCCGTAACTATTGACTTTTCTCCCATAGTGTGGTATAATATATATAGAAGGTAAGAAAAGAGATAAAAATTTACTAAACCTAATCGAAGGAGGCCAAACGAATGTTTGATGATTTTGATTTGAAAGTGAATGTAGAGGAAATCTCTGGATATGACGAAGAAGAAGCGTTTGCGACATGGTATGGAGAGGACTTCCACTCCTACTGTGACGAGCTTCAAAAGCGCCCGCGTAGCTCATTTTACCGCAATAATCCTGATGAGTTTGATGAAATTTGAGAGAAAGTAGGTAAAAACTTACTATGATTAGTGTAAAAGAGAAGGAAAAGCAGTTTTATTTAAGTATTTTGAGTGATTTTCTGTCAAAAATAGATAATAATCAGGCGATTGTGCCTGGAAACATTGAATTTGCTAAATTACACGATGCAAATTACCGTATTTATCACGGAGTAACAAAAATAGTATTAGTTCCTAAGAATAAGGGTGCGCGCTACGTCTTGAAGATACCGATTCGGAAAGAGGATAAGGGTTTTGAGAACTGGTGCGAAGCAGAGGTGCGCGCCTATGGGGAGATTGAGAACGCAGGACTAGAAAAGTTCTTTGCAGAGACGGACTTCTTCACTGACGCCGGGCGTTGCCTAGCTTATATTCAAGAGAGGACTCGCCCTCTCTCCCACTGGTCAAGCGAGGACGATGAATGGTACGAACCGCAGGAGGACTGGAGCAATCTTAGTCAAGAGATGATTGAGAGTGCAGAGGACCTGGGTATCTGCGCGCAGCTCATAGACGCTCTTTTAGAGGAGTATCCGAGCGAGGAAGTAGAGAGTTTTCTTGAATTCTGCAATACAGAGCATATCAATGACCTGCATAGCGGGAACTTTGGATATAGCAGAAGCTCAGGAGTCCCGCTCATATATGATTACTCGGGGATAGGTGACGAAGCTCGTCGACAGAGAGGTATATAATAAATAATAGGGGGTAGGTTTAGTTTGCCTGCTCCCTATTTTTAGTTTTAGTTCTAGAAAAAATGAGTTTAGTTCGTAGGAATAAAGAAAGAGCGGGCTTATTGCCCGCTCTCTTTTCTTTTCTCTTCCAAAGAAGCCAGATATTCTCTGCGCCTCTCCCTTTCTTTTTCCTCTAATGCTTTCTTTTCTGCGGCCTTAGCCTCTTTTGCGGCCTTATCCTTCAACGCTTTTGCGTCCCGTCGCCGTTTTTCCTCTGCTTTCTTTTCTTTCTCCTCAAGCAGCATCTCAAACTCCTCAATTTCGTCATCAAGATTATAGTCTGCTTTATGGAGAGTAAACTTAATTGAGCCATAAACTGGTTTCCCCTCAATCTCTCCGCAGTCAAAGGTAAGAGTAGATAGATTATTGCCTGTTCGGTAGAACTCTACTCCAGCTTTATAAAATATATCTTCAATCCAAGCTACCTTTTCGGCGGCGAGAGCATTTCTTTGCGCAGTAATACTTGCCATACACATTACTCCTTTTACTCTTTATTCTTTTTAATCGTCTAACTGAGCTTTCTTTTCTTCTAGCTTTCTTTGCCGTTCCTCTGCGCTCTTTACGTTAGCAGACTGAATAGCCCGCTCAATTTCATACATAACGGTACTACAAAGCAAGCAATCGAAAGTATCTTTTCCGTGCGTCCCCTGGTAGTTGAGGCGGGCGCGCCACTTTTCTTTAATTGTATCTAGCTCTCCAAGGAGAATTTCGTAATCACTCATTTTTATACACCTCGATAAAGTAAGTTGATTTTACTTTTATTTTCGGCCAGTTTTCATAGGGTTCGTTTAAAATGCAGTAGTCCTGTTCGTTAAAAATACAATTTTCACAAGTAATATTTTTATGACATAGCTCTTTAATAGTATGAATTGCGTTAGCAACTTCTTTTGTAATAGCGACTTCCATACTACTATCTCCTTTCTATTTCTAATTATATTATAGCACACTATAGCTCTTTTGTCAATAGTATTGACAAGGCGGACGAGAGCAAAATTCGCTACGAAAATTCTAAAAAATTATTGATTCTGAAGAGTTAATCCGGAAAGAATATTTTTAATTGAATTTGTAGCTTTTTTAATCTAATTTATAATACAAAATTTCACAGCTCTTTCGATCAAAATTATAATAGAGCGGGTGCGAGCAAGTCACAGCTCCTTTACAGCTTTTTTTTTAAAGAAGAAGTCCCAGCTCTTTTGTAGCTCTTTTCCAGCTTTTTCCAGCTCTTTTATATTGACAAAGGCGACCCTATTGACAAAAGTGGACTAGTGTGGTGCCGGCAAGAGCACGAGGCGAAACTATTGACTTTAACGCTTTAATGTGCTAAAGTGCCGGCATCTACGAGAATGTGAAATTTTTAACAAGAAAAGATAAAAAGAAAGTGCGGTTGCCCGCACTTACTTTTAATTCTCCTTTATATTTCTTCTATTTGAATGTCAAAGTAATTTAAGCAGTACTCTAAAGCGTCACAAAGAACGTCGCCCGCCCAATCTTCAAATTTTTCTTCGTCTCCCTGGAACCACGCCCCGCCCCATTGATTTTCATCAAGCAACTTTTTAGCAACATCTTCGTACATTTCTGAAAAAACGTCCATAGAAATTTTCATTTATATCTCTCCTTTCAATCAATAATAGTCTGTGATTATTTCTTCGAGAAAATAGTCAATATCATTAAGTAAATTTTGAATACTTTCTTTGTTTTTAGAATCTTTGGACTCTTCAGAAAGAGCTTGAAGAATGCTTTTGATTTTGTTGAAAGTATCCGCTTCTTCCGAACTAAGAAATATTTTTTCTGAAATTTCAATTCTCATTTATATCTCTCCTTTCAGTATCTACATTATAGCATACTATACGCCGATTGTCAACACCTTTTTTTAAAAATTTTCTTTGTTAATTTTTTAACAAGTGCCGGCATTTTAAATTCTTGACTTTTTCCCAATTTTTAAGTATAATATAAGTATAAAGGATGTGGTATGAATGGAAGAAGAGATTCTAAAAACCTTGCGCCGGATTGAAGAAAAACTTGACAATCAAAATTTTATTACTAATGAAAAAGGTGCAATCAGAAAGTGCGATAGTTTGGGACGCGTGACCTTGCCTATTGCGACCCGCCGCAACTTAGACATTGACGAAGATACGCCTTTAAAAATTATCTGTGTTGGCGGGAAAATAATTATTGAAAAAGCCGAACAGTAATGTTCTTTATGCGGTATTTGCATACTGTAATATTACTAAAGGGCGACATAACTTTATAAAAAGGGGAGAGCATTACTCTCCCCTTTTCTCTTTTATCCTAATTCTTCAATAACTAATTCAGGAGTGATTTCAAACTCTTTCAATTCTGCTTTTCCGTAAGTCCATTCTCCATTCCCGTATCTTTCCATTGCGATATTTTTATCAAAATAAACTCCAAACAAGCAGTCTACTGCACGGTTACTATGGTTATCATAACAATAAATGGCCCAACATTTCATAATTAAAATCCCCTTTCAATAAAAGTCATTTTCTTTTTCTTTTCGATTTCGATTTTTGCAAGTTTCTTTTCTTGCGCCTCTGCGACTTTCTTTCTTCGTTCTTTCTCTCTTTTAATGGCTTCCAGAAATTCTGCTTTACTGGTAATCTTTCTTTCCATTAAATCATCCCCTTTTCCTTTTCTATATTTATTATACCACACCTTTTTACTTTTGTCAATAGGAAATATTGATAATATATTCTTTTTTAAAATTTTCTTTGTTAATTTTTTAACAAGGTGCCGGCACTTTAACGCTTTAAAGTGATAAAGTGAGAAAGCAAAAGAAAAGGGCGGTTTCCCGCCCAATTTCTTATTCCTCGGCAGTCTTGGACTTCTTCGCCGCGCGAGCCGCGGCTTTGCGTTCTTTCTCGGCGGCTTTCCCCGCCGCAACCTGCGCTTTCAGTTCCTTTTCGGCAAGCCAGTCAGCGCGAGCCTGTTCGGGGTCGAACGCTTCCGCGGTCTTGGTTGCCTTGTTGTTCTTCGCCGTGAAGGTGGCAACGGCGTAACGGAGTTCGCCGTCTACGGTCGTGGGAATCGCATAGGCGTAGTCACCCACCTGGATAGCACCCTCGGGCAGAACGGTCGCGGCAACGGCGTTCTCTTTGATAGCGATGTTCTTCTGAGCAGCAGTCATGTTAGCCATAGTAAACCTCTTTCTCCGACACTAACGCAGTCGGCTCTTTAAGATTTTTTTCGTTCCCTTTGGAACATCTTTATTATACCACAGTCGGTTTGATTTGTCAACCCCTTTTTTGAAATTTCTTTTGAAATTTCGAGAGTTTCTTGTCTTGCCGTTTGTGGTGTGTTCCCTCTTGGAACATCTATATAATACCACAAATAAAGAGAATTGTCTACTGGTAAATTGCACAAACATACTTCTAACTTTTTGTGCAAATCGCCGGCGGTGCCGGCACTTTAGTAATTTAGCGTAATAAAGTGTTAAAGATAAAAATAAGACCCTTTCGGGTCTTATTTAATTTCCAAAAAGTTCTTCATAAAGTTTTGTCTGTTGAAATCTTTTATATTCTTGCGTGGGTATCCTCCAGCAACTGCGATTTATCCATGGGTTCATTTTTTTATGCTGACAGATACACTTTAAAAGAATTTGTACTTCTATTCGCACATCATCAAGTCCTTTGTGTTCTTCGTCAAAATCTTTATTGCCTGTCATATAACGATAGGCGATTTCTGCGGAAGTTTGGAAGTTTCCCGATTTTGTAATCCACCCATTAGCAAGTGCGACTTTCCAAAAAGTTTTTTGAGTGAAAAGCACCTGACAAGCCATGTGCCAAATACAAAAGATTTTTGTACCATATGGGAAAAACCAACGATATTTTGATTTTGTGATATACCGCAAAGTGCGATTTAATCCGCCATAATCAAAAGCGGCATTATAGGCATAAACTTCTTTTATATTGTATTTCTCCATGACCTGTCGAACAAGTTTCCATGCGGTCATAAAAGTAACAACCTTGTGTGCGCCGTTCTTTATACCGTCGAGATACTGCGGGATTTTGTTTGCGTAGTAGGCGGATTGCATAAGTTCTTTTTCTTCAAAGAACATATCATAAATAATAAAGGAATGTTCTTCATAGATATGTCCCTTCTTATCCGTGACCGCAAAACCTACATCATAAGAAAGGGCGTCCTCGGCACTGTTCAAAGTCTCAATGTCCAGTACCATCATCTTTTTACGGCGGTTCAACTGCTCCATACTATCAAATCCTTTCTATCGGCGGGAACCTCTTCCCTTACCGACAATATAAGTATATCACACACTAACCGAAAAAGCAATATGTAATATTGCACAAATCGCGCGGGCGAATTTTGTGCAAATCGCGCGGGTGCCGGCACTTTCGTGTGGTAAAGCAATAAAGTCCGCGCAAGGCGGACTTTTCTTACAATTTCTTATCAATTTCAACAACAGAATATTTAACCTTTAACGGTTCAAGAATTTCTTTTATTACAAGACTTTCGCCCTGTGTTTTACTATAAATATCAATCAGTTTTACATCTTCACCGATATAGACAACGGATGCAATTCCTTTTTCTTCCAACTTTGGGATAATTACCCCACTATCAATATCGGCGGGAAGTGTCGCGGTAATTCTCCAAAGTTTATCCTTTCTTGCCTTATTAAGAATAAACTGTGCAATATAAACGCCGATAATATTTGTTAGTGCGGTGGTAATAAGTACGACCGCCATATCTTGCCCCGATACTAATTTAACAATACCACTATAAAAAGTATATGAAACGGTATTGATAACCATAGACACAAAAGGCGTTGATTTTACAGTCAAAATAGACCGCATTGTTCCCAAAATAACGTTGATTAGATTGAGAACGAAAAACAAAACGATAGACCAAACTGCGGGATTAGTAAAAAATTCTTTCATTTTTAATTTTTCCTTTCTTTCCTGATTTTATTTAATCGTCTAATATCTTTTATAATTTGAATAAATGGTGCGAGTAAGTCAATTTCATAATTTTTTGTCCAAAAATGGAATGGATTTTTCATTTTATTACCCCTTTCATTGATTTTATTATATCATATATTGAGAATAATGTCAACCCTTTTTTACAAAAAAGAAATGATTTTTTGCATCCCACCAATTTATTTTATTTGGAATATACAAGTTCCCAAAACGACCTTTACGGATTATCTTTACATTAGAAAATTTTGGATTTTCATTTAGACTTTTAACAACTTCAGAATATCTCTTTTCGGTCAACCATTCCCACGGTAACAATCTTTTAATACAGTAATACGGTTTACGCAAAAGAACAGAAACACCTTTAATAATAAGAAATAAACAAATACTTGCGAGAATCGCGGCGATAGCACCCAATACAATGCGGCCGCACCATAAACAAATAATATCAAACATAATAATCAATTCCTTTCTTTCTCTGTGTCTTTATTATACTATACTATAAAAGAAAAATCAATAGTCAAAACGACGAAAAGAGCGGGCGAAATATAGTTATAATGACGAAAGTGCCGGCACTTTAGTTTACTAAAGCGTTAAAGCGTTAAAATAAAGAAAAAGGGTGGATTTCTCCACCCTTTCGGATTAGCCCTCGCTTTCGTCCGCAGTCTTGCGGGAGCGGGACTTCTTGGACTTCGCCTTGTCCGCCTTGGCTTTCGCCTTGACTTCGGCTTCTGCCCTCTTGATTTCCTGTTCGGCTTCGTATTCCTCACGGGCAACGAACGGGTCGAACGCCTTGGAAACCTTGGTGTCAGTGTACTGCTTGGTAGTCAGCTTGACCTCGACCCAGACTTCCTGTTCACCGATAGTCTGTGGAACGTAGGCAACATTCCCGACCATCTCGGCGCCCAGCTCTTCCAGCTTCGCGGACAGCTCGGCCAGCACATTCACCTTTGCGGTAGCCTTGATTTCAGCAGCGGTCATTTTCTTTTCGGTAGCCATAGTAAACCTCTTTCTCCTACACTATGCAGTAGGCGCAAGTTTTTGTTTTGGCTCCCTTTCGGGAACATCTTTATTATAGCAGATAGTGACGCAGTTGTCAACCCCTTTTTTCAAAAAAATAAAAAAAAATTTTTGCTTTAACGCTTTACTACGCTAAAGCGGGGCCGGCATATTTTAACGCTTTAACTCGTTAAAGTGCCGGCATTTGTTAAATTTTTAACAAACGAATAAAAGAAAAATCCGACTAAAAATTAGTCGGAAATTTCAGTCATTATGACGAAAAAGTTTGCGGGGCAGTAGGTGGGATTTTCTGAAAGATTTTTGCAATTTACTTCGATGAAACTTGCAAAAATCCAGAGCAGAGCCGCCGAAAGAATAACGGCAACGATTTTTTCAATTTTATTTTTCATTTTTCAAAATCCTTTCTAACGCTTTAATAATATTGTCGTTTGCGTCAATCGCTTTTCTTTGCTTTTCAGTTACCCACATTTCCCGAACTTCTTTGCTATCATCCACCAGCCACATTTCCGCGGCGCGGCGAGCGGGCGCGTATTGTTTAGGTGTTCCATATTCAAGGGCGTAAAATTCGGAAATATAAGGCATATTTTTTTCTGCCCATTTTCTTTTTTCTTCTGTGCAAACTTCGCAATATTCAAGGCTTGCGCCCATAGGCAACCACGTAATAATACCGATTTGATAACCTTTTTTAATAAGTCGTAAGCAGACATCTTCTAACTCGCTCATATTTACCAAAGTATCACCATAAAGGAAAGCGCCTTTTTCCTCATTTCTCAACATCTCAAGCCAATTATCCATTCCGTAAAGGTCATAAACTGTTCCGTCCATATCAAAGTAAATCTTTTTCATCTTCATATCTCCTTTCATATTAAGCATATCACACTCTAGCTTGTTTGTCAAGCCTCTTTGCATAAGCTATTACTTTCTTATGCTCAAAACCGTAAATTCTGATAAGAGCGTCAAGCTCTCTTTCTGTATAAACCTTTTTCATTTTAACACCTTCTTTAATTCTTCTTTCAGCTTTCTTATTTCTTCGTTCATCTTTCTATCATCTTCGTAATCTTCGGGAGTCCAGCGGTCTTTCATCTGGAGGTAGAATTCCCGTTCAATCAGCTTCGCTAAACGGTTGTTAATCTCTTTCATTGTCATAATTATAACCCCTTTCTAGGTTGTAGGCTTGCCACAGTCAAGCTGTGGCAAGCATATTTTCAAGATAAGCTATCGTTTTTGATTGTGCAAGTCTTAATCTTAACTTGTAGGTTTTTCCGTCTGGATTATCCATTTTCCAGCAATCAACAAGGAACTTTTCAAACTCGCTCTTGCTCATTGTGTAGGTTACTAACTCGCAACCAATCAGAACTGAATAAATAAAGTATTGAGAAACAACCCTGTTGAAAAATTCCTTTATAACCTCTTGTTTGCTCTCTTGGCTGTTATCAGCTTTTTTTATTAGCTCTGTTAAAGTTGCGTTTGGGCTTTTTACACTGTACCCTATGCCGTTGTGTTCAATGTCGCTTCCCTTATCAAAGGCAACGCTATCTTTGCGGTGTTCGCCCTCACCAAACATATATTCGGCGGTCAAACATTCCAAAAATTCGCCATTGTTTAAGCTACGCTTTTTATAAATCCAACGATTAGCTTTTTTCTCAAAATCGCCGTTTACGGTATATTCACGTTTTTCCACGTTAAACCCTTCTTTCCTGTTTTGTCGTGTCCGACTTTCTGCCCCTTGCGGCAATGCTGCCCGCTTGCGGCCGGCTGTGACCATGTCGGATTATTCTGTTGTCAAGGTTCGGTCTCTTGTGTGTTCCTTACATATACTATTATACTGATTCGGAAAGAAATTGCAATAGAAAAATTAAAATGTTCATAATTTGTTTACAATTCAAAAAGCAAATAATTTATTTGTGATTATAACTAAAATATTTTTATTTTTATGTGTAATATGACGAAACGGGAGGGAACGTATGTTCACCGTCATATTGCACAAAGGTGGGGGTATACGTTGTGAAATTTTGTGCAATACGACGAAAAATGCCGGCACCCCTCCAAACATTCACGCTAAAATTCAATTTTTAACATTCACATAAAAATCGAATTTTTAAAATTCACGTGAAAATCGAATTTTCAAATTTTTAATATAACAAAATTGCGGTATTAAAATTTTAGAATTTGACTTTTTCCAATTTTCGAGTTATACTAATAGTAGAAAATTCAAAAAGGAGTAGAGTGAATTAAATGGTAAATCTCGATTTTAGTATACCTACCTCAACTGGTCGCAGAGACTATGTTGAAAAGTATATGACGGAAAATAGTGATAAGAAATTCTCTGCTTCCGATTTAGAAACGATTGCGAATTATATTCTTTACGGCAAAGACGAAGACTCTGGAGAATCTGTCGTTGACCGCAAAGAAGTCCAAATAAAGACTAAATATAACTCCTATTCTAAAAAGGAACCGGAATCGCTAGACGAACTTATCGAAAGTCCAACTTTCGACGAGCGCATTTTTAATACAGATAAGAATAGATATAAGAGTATTAAGCCGAAAATTGATAGAGAGAAGGATGCCGACGTCCCAGGTATTCAACAGCTCTGGGAATCTATCGACCACTACCAACATATTATAGATGCGAATACCGGAAAAGTCGATGACCCGGCCGCACCAAAGCTATCTTCCATTCAATTATATAAATTTAAACATATGGTTATTGATTTACGCCGCCAACAATTCTATTTAAGGGATATGGTGAAGCCGACTATTTGTATGTTCGGGACTAATGCAAGAAAAGTCCATCAAGTAGAAGATAATAGTATTCCCTGGGATTTAGAAGGTTCTAATTTCGCTATTGCGCCCCTAGGCGTTCTTATTAGTAACGACGAGAAATTCTATAATCCAAGAGAATATAAAGGACCGGATTATGAGTATAATAAAGATGCGAAGTATACGATTGATTTTAGGAATTATGAACATATTTATTATTTATTAGAGAACTATGAGGATTTGAGAATTAGCGCAGATAATAAGCCTGAATCGACTATTGGATTTTTGTTAGATACGCTTGATTTTTATATTGGACGCGCAAACTTATCAGAGCCTAAAAAGATAATTTTAGAATATAAGAAGAATAAAGTGCAGAACGAGATTATAAGAAAGAGACTGAAAAAAGATTTTGGTCTTACTCACTCTGCAAACTATATCTCAACAATATGGAAACAGAAGATATGCAAGGAAATTGCGGAGACAGCGCAACTTCACTATGATTATTACTTAAATAGAAAAAAACCTTTTGCGTGGAAGAAATGCAACCAATGCGGAAAGATTAAGTTGAAGGATACTAGAGAATTTATGAGAAAGAGCAGAAGTTCTGATGGGCTTGCCAGTCGATGTAAAGAATGTGATAGAGAGAATAGACTTAAAAGCAAATAATTCGAGGAAAAGTGTAATGAAAGATATTAAAGGTTATGAGGGAATATATGCTATTACAAGCTGTGGAAAAGTTTGGAGCTATAGGAGAAAGATATTTCTAAAACCCGGGACTGACAGAGGAGGCTATTCTTTTGTAATCCTTAGTTTAAACAAAGTAAGAAAAGCTTATAGAGTTCATAGATTAGTAGCTGAAGCCTACTTAGACAACCCAAATCTATTACCACAAGTAAACCATAAAGATGAAAACAAATTACATAATTATGTAAATAATTTAGAATGGTGTGATATGAATTATAATAATAATTATGGAACTCATAATGATAAAGTGAGAACAGCTTTATCTGTATCTGTATATTGTGTTGAATTAGACAAAGTTTTTGAAGGTGCCAGATTAGCTGGCAGAGAATTAAATATAAATAATGCCCATATTATAGCTTGTTGTAAGGGTAAATTAAAAACTGCCGGAGGGTATCATTGGGAATATTACTGCGGGCGCACCAAAGGAGATAGGAATGGAGTGTAATACAAACGGAGAAAAAATTAATGCAGTTGAACTCCAACTTGCTTTAATGGAGCTGACTTTAGATGATTTTCTTGGACTTGCACAAATAGCTAAAGTCAATATATTTACGGAAGATAATAAGCTGAGGAGAGATTTCCCTACTATTGAAAAAGAGATAGTTTCTTTCTACCAAAATTTAACTAAAAAAGAGCGTAATAAGTTCTTGCGCCGAGTCCGTCAAATTGCTAAATATAATAGAATTAAAAAGCTAGAAGAATTTGAAGAGGAAAATTCTTGAGTTTTTCTCTTTTAGCTTTACCTATAAATAAGGTGGTGATAATATGGCTAAGCTAATGAAGGAGTGCACTAAGTGCCATAATAGTTATACTTCCGATTGCTTTATAAAAGTTAAAAGTCCTTTCTTTCCAGAAGGAACGCTTCCGATATGTAATACTTGTATAGAAAATTTTTTGCTTATTAATGAAAATAATTTTGATTTTTTTGATAAGTTATGCCAATGGGCAGATATTCCTTTTTTAACTGAAGAGTGGATGAAGTTATATAAGTTGAATAAAGAAAAAACTTTTGAACTATACGCTAAAATGTATTGCGCCGGAAAGTATGGGAATGTTGATTGGAGTGATATTACTAAAAAATATAAACAAATGGTTGCTGACGGAAAATTAGAAAATGCTATTCCAGAGCTACAAGAAGAAAAATTCCAGTTATTGCGCGAAAAGTGGGGTATGCAGTATGATACAGAAGAGCTTATTTATTTAGAAAACCTCTTTCAAGGCATTTTAAATACTCAAAACGTAGTTGGAGAAATTCAAGTTGATAATGCGAAAAAACTGTGTAAAATTTCGCTTATTATTGATAATAAAATTCGAGCACAAGAAGAATTTAAAGATGAACTTGCTTCTTATGAAAAATTGGTTAAGGTTGCTGATTTTACTCCTAAGAATGTTAAAAATGCTAATGATTTTAACTCTGTTGGAGAAGTATTTGCTTTTCTTGAAAAGAGAGGATGGATAAATAAGTTCTATGACGGCGCCGAAAAGGATATTATTGATAATACTATGAAGAATATCCAACTTTATGTTAGAAATCTTTATATAAATGAAACAGGAATAAGCGAAGAAATTGAAAGGAGAATTGAAGGATTAAAAGTTGCACAAGAACTCGAAGACGAGTATAATACTCCTCAAGATGATTTGGATAAGTTTGAAGCTGCGGGTTATGACTTAGAAGAGCAGTTCGAGGAGGAAATTGAATGATTGACATAAATAAAATTGCGGATGATAGTAGTGTTCAAAGATTTTACAGAGATGGAATTGAACTAGAAAAAGGGGTTATGCTCAGTGAAGAGAGAATAATTGAGCATGAAGAGCTATATAAAAAATATTGTGAATTTTTTACAGCATACCCTGACTTATTTATTGATCTAATAACCCCTGTTGATTCTAACTTTCAATTATTCTTTTATCAACGGATTTTCTTGCGCGCCTGCCTAAGATACCGTTATCACTATTGCGTTGCGCCCCGTGCGTTCTCTAAAACATTTATTTCTATTTTGGCTATGATATTGAAATGTATTTTCCAGCCAGGTAGCAAATGCTTTATTTGCGCGCCGAAGAAAGAACAGGGTGCGAAAATTGCGAAAGAAAAAGTAGAAGAAATTTTAGACCTATTCCCTCTATTGAGAAAAGAGTTGATTAAAGATGATTATACTTCTGGTAGCGATTATCTGAAAATGGTATTTAGAAATGGTTCAGTATTTGATGTTGTTGCGGCCTTAGACTCAACTCGTGGCGGAAGAAGGCATTTCGGTCTTGTAGATGAAGTGCGTAAAGTGTTTAAAATTTTATACAAATTTTGATGAAAATCTACTTATTATTAGAGGTGATAAGTATGAAGTGTTATATTTATTTTATTATAAACAATATAACTAGTCAAAGATATGTTGGTCAAACAACAAATTTCACAAGACGAAAAGCCGAGCATTTGTTAAAATTAAAAGAAAATAGGCATCCAAATATTAAACTTCAAAATGCTTATAATAAATATGGATTAGATAATTTTACAATACAAAAAATCCAATTTGATGACATCACAAAAGAAGAATTAAATGAACAAGAAATATATTATATTAAAAAATATAACAGTTTTGAGAATGGCTATAATTTAACAGAAGGGGGCACTGGTGGAGATACTAAGTCAAAATTAAATTTTGAAGAATATTGTTTTGCTTATTTTGGTAATTTAAAATATAAAGGAATGACAAACAGAACAGGAAATTTTTTAGGAGTAGACAGTTCTTGTATTTCCGCAATAGTGAGAGGGAAAAGCTATGATAAATTTAGAGAGAGGGCAGAAAATCTTTCTAATGAAGAAAAAGAACAGTATATTAAAGATTTTGAAGAAAAATTAGATGTTATTAAAAATAAACCTTGGACAGTGAAAAAAACTTTAGATGATGAAACAACCTTTTATATTATGTGTATTGTTTCAACTTATGGTAGAGGAATAGAGCAAACAATATTAAAGAAATTTGAATTATCTAAAGGATTTATTTTTCATCTAATGACTGGAAATGGAAGGGCAGAAATAAAAGAGAAATATTCTAAATTATCTCAAGAAGAAATTGAAGAAATTGGAGAAAAATATTTTGAAGAATGGAATCTTCAGAGTTATTCTAAAATAAAAATAAAAAAAGAATATACCGACTTAAATAAAAAATATCTGCGTTGATTGCGCACTTTAAACTCCTTGAATTGCTGGAAACTCCTAATAGGTAATGCTAAGGACAATCAGCAGCCAAGCCGAAAATCGGAAGGTTCAACGACTATCGAAAATGCCTCTAACATGAGTAGAGTAGATACAAGTGTATCGAAGTAGGGAGTGCCTATATGGTAAAGATATAGTCTAATCTTTATAGTAATATAAAGCAGCGAAAGCGGGGATAGATTAACGACCTATTCTGAATAAATATAGATCATGACGCAGATTTACTAAATGAAGTCGTCATTCCTCTCATGAACGTTAATAGAAGAACAAAAGCAAGATTAGTAAACCAGAATGAGCCTCACCAAGCTCAGTTTTATATGACATCTGCGGGGCAGCGAAATTCTTTTGCTTATCAAAAATTGATTGAGTGTTTTGAAAATGAAATTATAAATCCTAAAAGTTCTTTTGTCTGGGGATAAACTTTAATCATGTCCCCTTTAAATTCTTTAAATTGCTGGGAACTCCGACCAAGTAAAGTTGAGGACAATCAGCAGCCAAGCCGAGAAATCGGAAGGTTCAACGACTAAAGTAGGGAGAAGTCTCCTGAAAAAAGAGAAAATATAAAAGGAGTGTTTGTTATGCAATTATATTATTATAATGGTCAGGCAACCAATTACCAAATAGATGAAACCGGGAAGCTTTATAATTTAAAAACAAAGAAGTTTTTAAAAGGAAGTATCAATAAATTAGGATATTTAGTTTATCGAGTATCACTGGGAGGCTTTAGTAAAGATTTATATGCTCATCGAATGGTTGCAGAAACATTTATTCAAAAGCCTTTTGGAAAAGATTGTGTAAATCATAAAGATGGGAATAAACTAAATAATTCTATTTCAAATTTAGAGTGGGTTACAAAAAAAGAGAATAACATTCATGCGATAGAAAATAATTTAAACATTTTAAATAAAAAAGTTTTTTGTTTTGATAAGAAAAAAACTTTGATTTGTGTTTATGAGAGTCTTGAAAGTGCTCACTTTTTAACAGGTATAGCAATAAATTCTATTGCTGATAATGCTAGCGCTATATCTAAACCTTTATGTAAAGGATTTTATTTTAATTATTCTGAAGATTCTTCTTTCCAAACTTACGAAACAAAAGGCGGAGGAAGAAAACCAATAGGAAAATATTCTTTAGATAATATCCTTATTGATACTTATGAAACTATTACTGAAGCAGCAACAGTTAATCATTTTCCAAGAGCAAGATTAAGTGATTGTGCACATGGAAAAATAAAAACTTACGGTGGATATATTTGGAAATTTATATTATGATATAGTCTGAACACATAAGTAATTATGTGCCGAAAGGAGCAAGTCTAACGAACTTGTGAAACAAAACAAATGGTGATTATAGGGTTCCAATGATGCATGGTCTATTAGATAAGACTTACCTTAATGAAATTAAAATGAGTGCAACTTATAAAGATGAGTCTTTTGCTCGCGAATATTTAGGTAAATGGACTGGCGGCGGAAGTGATAGTTGGTTCGATTATGATAGACTTCAAAAATATCGTAGGCTTATCAATCCTGAGAACTCTCAAAAACTTAAAGGTGCTAACAATATTTTCTACTTATTATCAGTGGACGTAGGTAGAATTACTTGTCAAACAGTTGTTACTGTCTTCAAAGTATTTAGACATGAGAACGATTTTGAAATGAGTCTTGTGAATATGTATATTTTAGGAAAGACAGAACAGACAAAGCACTTTTCAATTCAAGCTCTTGATTTAAAGAAAATAATTGAAAGATTCGACCCCTTAGAGATTGTAATAGACGGTAATGGGTTAACTACACTAGCCCCTCAATCGTGCGAGCGGTTGAGCAAAGCTTCTTAATTGCTGGGAACTCCTAATAGGTGATGCTAAGGACAATCAGCAGCCAAGATTTAAAATCAAATATAAATACTTTTTTTGGAGGTATAAGAATGAAAAAACTTATTAAAATTTGTAAGTATCCATTAAAATTTAATTATTATGTTACTGATGATGGTAGAATATGGAGCGAAAAAAGTCACAAATATATGGCTATGAGACCTGATAAAGACGGTTATTTAAAAGTAGCTCTTATTTCTTCAGAAGTTCCAGAAGGGAAAAGACATAGATATTCTGTCCATAGATTGATTTTAGAAAACTTTAATCCAGTTCCTGGTATGGAGAAACTTCAAGTTAATCATAAAGATGGAGATAAAACTAATAATAAATTAGAAAATTTAGAGTGGATGACTTGCCAAGAAAATATTAGTCATGCTATTGATAATAATTTAAGAGCAGAAACTAATGGCGCGGCGAAACTTACAAAAGATAAAGTTTTAGAAATTATTGAGTTACTTCTTAGTAAAAAATATACTAATATAGAAATAGCTAAAATGTATAATGTCAATGAAGAAACAATAGGAAGAATTAAAAGAAAACAATCTTGGAAAGAATTAACTCAAGATATTGATTTTAAATAAGGTTCAACGACCAGTCGAAAGACGTAGGGACAAGCGTTCCGAAATGGAAGCCTTCTCTTTAATAGAGAAGAAGATATGGTCTTATCTATATAGTAATATATAGCAGTTATAAACGGGCGTAGATTAGCGATCTATGTTGAAAGTAATGTAGGTGTTGGACTTATGGACTATATGGTTCAAGAGTCTTATGACGCAACAACAAATCAATATTATCCGGCTTATTGCTCAAATAATAATGATGATTATCGTCAATCTCTTTATCCACAAGCTATTCCAAAAATCTATGTTATTAAAGCCAACTCTACTTTAGATAGTAAAATCCACGGAAACTGCTATTCTAAAGTATATAGTGGCAAAGTTTCCTTCCTTGCGCGCGAGCAAGAAATTAAGAATAGATTACTAGAATCTAAAAAAGGACAAAAAATGAAAATTGAACAAAGAGTAGCAAGAGTTCTTCCTCACGAATTAACAACACGTCTTTTCGAGGAGATGGCGAACTTTAAACTTAAACCAACCGGAAACGGCATTGATATTAAGTTAGAGAAAATAAATGCTCGTACTTTAAGCGATAAATTTAGTTCTTTTGAATATGGTTTATGGAGAATTAAAGAGATTGAAGATGAGTACTTTAAGAAACGCCGTCGCAAAGGAGGAAGGAATAGGAAACTCGTATTTTTTACTCAAGGGGGTGAATAGATGAAGGATAAGAGTAATTTTACAGTTGAAGATTTCAAAAAAAGTGTAGATGCTATGATAGCCACTTCAGATAGCTCATATGCTAGTGATACTTCTTTTAAAAGAGTTCCTGATTTAGTAACTTACACAAAAGAAGAGGCTCAACAAATTATTTCTACTGGCGAGCCAGAGGAATTGAAAAATCTTTCTGTTGCCTTCTTTTACTCAAGCGGCTTTTATAGACGTTTTATGCTTTATTATGCAACCTTTCTAAAATATACTCCTGTAATCATTCCTCATATGAGCAGAAATCAAAAATCAATTACTGATAGTAAATATAGTAAGAGATATTTTGAGAGTCTGGAGTTTTTCAATAGATTGAATTTTGAAAAGCTATGCCAGAATTTTACCTTAAAAACAATGGTAGAAGGCGCATATTATGGTATTCTTAGAGATTACGGCGCCGATGGTGTAGGTATTCAAGATTTACCTTTTGACTATTGCAGAACAAGATTTAAAACTCCCGAAGATATTGATATTGTTGAGTTGAATCTTGCTTATTTTGACACAATAAGAGATAAGAAAAAACGAGAAGAATGTCTTGCGAGTTTTCCACCTGATGTTAGAAAAGCATATAATGCTTATAAGAATAAAAATTCTAGTAAGTGGCATATGTTAGAGCCAGGCGTAGGAATCCACTTCTGCTTATATGAAGAACGGCCATTTATGTTAAATGTTATTCCTGCAATTATTGATTTTGAAGAATACAGAGAAATTGAAAAGGATAAAGATAAACAAGAATTAAAGAAAATTTTAGTCCAAGAAATGCCAATCACTTCTGATGGAGAGTTGGTATTTGACCCCGAAGAAGTTCAAGAAATGCATCGTGGCGTAGTCGGAATGTTGAAGAAGAATAAGGATATTGACGTTCTAACTAGTTTCGGTGATGTAAGTCTTGAAGATATGCAAGATGCTCGAAGCGTTATTACTAATAACCTTGAAAAAATTGAAAAGACAATTTATAGTGAAGCTGGAATTAGTAAACAAGTCTTCGCTGCTGATGGCAACTTATCTCTTGAAAAATCTATTCAAAATGATATGGCGTTGATGATGTATCTGGCTGGGTCTTATGGAATTTGGCTTTCATATATAATCAATCAGCGTTATGGAGATAATAAGATTAGTTTTACTGCAAAAATTCTCCCCGTTAGCTATTATAACAATGACGAGTATATTAGTAAAACTCTAAATATGGCACAATATGGATATAGTTTCTTAGTTCCATCTGTTGCGCTTGGCTTAAATCAATCAGAGATTACTGATATTAAGAGATTAGAAATTGAACTCTTAAAACTTGATGTAGAACTTGTTCCTCTACAATCTTCTCATACTCAAAGCGACGGCGGCCAGACCATTGATAAAGATGAAGAATCTGCCACAGGAGAAAAACCAAATAACGAAAAGAATCAAGATGAAAAGAGTGATAGAACTCTTGAAAATGAACAATCGAAAGACGGAGGTGGCAACTGATGGCAATAGAAGATATTAAAGACGTTAATCTTTCTATACCCGTTACTGTTTTCGGAAAGCTAACTCCGTACAACGATGTAATTTCCAAAGCAAGGGTACGAATTTTTTATAAAGGTCTTAACCGAAATAACACTTATATATCGGATGAATTTGCAGAAAAATTACTCTCAACAATCAGCTATTCTCCGATATGCGGTATTTATAATGATGATGATTTTACCGACCACGGTGAAAATCGTAGCATAGGTAAAGCATATGGTGTCGTACCAGAGAATCCCAATATTACTTGGGAGAAACATTTGGACAAAGATGGCGTAGAAAGAGAATATGCCTGTGCAGATGTTCTTTTATGGACTGCACGCTATAAAGAAGCATCTGAAATTCCAGGCAAAGCACATTCGATGGAATTATACGATAAATCTATTAACGGAACTTGGAAATATGCTAATGGAAGAAGATATTTTGAGTTTACTGATGGATGCTTTATCGGACTGACTCCTCTAGGGGATGGAGTTGAACCGTGTTTTGAAGGTTCCGCTTTCTACACGCTTGCCACTTCATTAACTGAAATGGTGGAAGAATTAAAGAATTATACTAAAACACTCGAAAATAAACTAGAAGGAGGACAGGGAAAAATGACTATCAATTTCAAACTTTCTGATAGTGAAAAGCATATGGCTATTTGGTCTTTACTGAATACCAATTTCACTGAAGAAGGAAACTACGAAATTCAGTATGACATTTTAGATATTTATGATGATTACGCTTTAGTCTATGACTATGATTCTCGTAGTTATTACAGAATTAAGTATTCTAAAGATAACGAAAAGAATGAAGTTACTCTAGGCGAAAGAGAGAAAACCTATGTAATGGACGTTAGCGAAACTGAATTAAATTCTCTAAAAGCTATTAAGGCTCTCAATGGAGACACCTACGAAAAAATTGATGAAACCTTTAGCGGTAAAATCGGTGAGGTCGAAACCTTAACCGCAACTGTTGCAGAAAGAGATGGCTCTATTGAAGAACTAAATGGTAAAGTAGGCGAGTTTGAGGCTACTATTGGTGAATTAAATGCCAAAGTAGATACTTTAACTTCTGACAAAGCTGCTTTAGAGGCTGATAAGAGTGCTCTTGAAGCAGCAAAAGGAGAGTTAGAGACTTATAAAGCAAATAGAGAAAAAGCTGAAAAACAAGCAGTTTTAACTCAGTATTCTGAGAGACTTGACGAAGCAGTTATCAGTGAGTTCTCTGCAAAAATCGACGAGTACACTGTTGAAGATTTGAGCAAAGAATTAGCTGTTAAACTTGTAGAAGCAAATCCAAGCCTTTTCTCAAAGAGCGGAACTCCTTTAATCCCACAGGCTCATAGTGATAAAGAAGATGCCGCATTAAGTCCTGCCGCAAAACTTCTAAAGAAACATAGAAATAGAAATAAAAATGGAGGAGAAGAATAATGGCTCTACAAAGACTTACTATCGACGGCTACGGCCAAATCGAACCTAATAATGTAACTTTTACCCGCGATGGTAGAATCGAAGCCCAATGCGCTCTTGCTAGTGAAGATTTCGTAGCAGAGAATGGTATGCTTTTAGCTGTTGATGTTGCAAATATGGCTGTAAAAGCTCCAACCGCTTCTGAAACCCTTCCTATCGCTCTTCACTATTCAACTGAAAAGATTTACAATCAGTTCACTCCTGGTTTAAAGAATTTCAAATTAACTCAGAAAGACGGATACTATCCAAGAATGGGTTACTTAACTATTGGTGAAGTATTTACAACTAACTGCATTTGCTACGACACTACTGATTTTACTGATGATTCTAAATTGAAAGAGGGCGTAGCTGCTGTTGGTACTACCCCACTTTATGGCGGTATTTCAACCCTTGGCGCTATCAGAATTCAGAAAACCAAACCAACTGTTGGTCCTGTTCTGAAAGTTGCGAAAGCCACTACCATGCCTGATGGTCAGTATGCTGTAGAATTCCAAGTACAGTAATTCTAATAAGGAGGTAACTTAAAATGGCTAGAAATATTGAAGAAATCAAGGATTTAGCTCGCCACGCTGTTAGAGGCACTGTGCCTGCTGATTTTACAGCTAGTAAAGAGGAAGTTAATGAGACTTTAAGAGAAGAGCTATCTGCCCTTGCTAAAAACTATAACACTTACAGACGTAATAAATTAGATATTTTTGAAATTATTCAAGAGGCTGCTGATGAGATCGTCCCAAAAGAAGTTCTTTCAACTATGGGACAGTTTGCTGAAATTCGTCAGTTTGCTGATAATACCAAGCCTCAATTTAAAGTTAGGAAGGGACGTAATCGCGCTAAGAGATTCGTAACTCGTGCTGCCCAATCTGGTGTATATCGTGCATTCAGACTTGATACTGATGTTATTGATGTTAATACTTATGCTATTGGTACTGCTGCTTATATTGATTTCGAAAGATTCTTAAGCGGTGAAGAAGACATGGCTGAAATGGCAGATATTATCACAGAAAGCATTAGCGAAAATATCTATGCCGATATTCAGAAAGCACTCCGCGCAACTATTAACGAAGTTAGCCGTCCTACTGCTAACAAAGTCACTACCAGCTCTTTTGACGCTGACCAGTTCGCAAAACTTTGCGCCACTGTTAAAGCCTATGGCAACGGTGCTGTAATTTTTGCTCCACCGGAATTTGTTGCAGAGATGGGACCTCTTGCTGTCAATTCTAATATTACTCCTAACGTTTCTGTAAACGACATTGAGGATATTAGAACCAAAGGCTATATCGGAATCTTCCGCGGTTGCCCAATTGTACAGCTTCCTCAGTCTTTCACTGATGAAACTAATACTCACACTATTATCGACCCTCAAATCGCTTACGTATTCCCAACTGGCGGCGAAAAAATCGTTAAGATTGCTTTTGAAGGCGATACCATTGTAAAAGATTGGGAGAATAGAGATAACTCTATGGAAATCCAAGCCTACAAGAAATACGGCGTAGCTATTATGAGCTACCACAACTGGGGCGTTTATCGTAATACTGGTATTACTCAGACTTACGAAGGCCCAGCTCTTTCCTAAGATAAAGCCCAATAAGTAAAGATATAGGGGTGGGTAGAATTATTCACCCACCCCTTAAATTTTTGAGATAAAAGGAGAAGATAATAATGAACACAGATGGAAGAAAAGTTACAGTAAAAAGTATGGTAAATTATACGGTTGGTTTAACTATTCCTGATTTAAGATTTAAGAGGGAATTTACCAAAGAAGGCGAAACCAAGAGTATCGACTTTGATACTTTGTTTGAGGGGGTTACCTCTCTTGGAGTAAGAACTCTTTTTGAAGAAGGAATTTTGTATATTGAGAATAAACAAGACCGTATTGATTTAGGTCTCGAAGAAGAGGGACAGGAAGAAAAATTCAAAATTCTTAATAGAGGCCAGATTTTGAAACTTCTGAAAGTTGACCCAATTTCCAAACTGGAAAGCACTCTCGAAGTTTTACCCAGAGAGCAAGTCAACAGAATTGCGGAAGTTGCTATCGAAGAAAAATTTACCGATTTTGATAAATGCAATGTAATTAAAAAGTTCTGCGGAATTGACGTAATTTCTAGCGTTCAAAATATGAATGAAGAATAAGGAGGGATATAATGACTCCTTATCAAGTAGTGTACGATTCATTTCTCGCTAAAATCAAAGAAGATGACTGGTGTTGTGAAACAGATATTGAAATGATTTTATGCGATTGGCGCGCAATTTTAGAAAGTGCTATTCCTTTCTTTAAATTTCCAAGAGTTTCTTTAAGAAGAAACGACGAAGGATTTATTGAGGATTTGGGTGATGATGAAATTCAAATCCTTGCTAATTTAATGAAAGAAGAATGGCTTTCAAGAACAATTAACTCTTGGGAAAACGTAAAAGTAATGTATGATGAAAGAGATTTCTCTCAAGCTAACTTACTTGATAAGTTTATAAAGCTCCAGGAGAATGTTCAAGCAAAAAATAGAAAACTTCAAAAAATGTACTCTCGCTCCATTTTAGATAAGGAAGATGGTCTGAGAAAACCGTATGATTATACGAAACTCGCGGGCGGTGGTGATTAAAATGATAGAACAATTTGAATCATCAAATTATAACGACCGCTTAATTAAAAAAGAAGTCCATTCTGGATATCTGAATAAAATGAAGAATAGACTTTTTGGATTACTATGCGAGAAAGAGAAAAAAGGTGAATGGGAAAAATTCCTAGATACGATTCTGATTGAATTATTAGGATTTCCTGATAATTCAAAGGGAATTAACTACTATATGCTTTTCTATAAAATTTCTAGCTTGAGATATTTAGACTATGTTTATTTTAGGAGAACAATTTTCGAGTGCATGAATCTTGTTGATTCGCTGGATGCTCAGGGTGATGCGAATGGCATACTTTGATACCGTGTACTTAAAGAGAGTAAATAAGTATGGTACAAATATCCAAGAGAGAATTCAAAATAAAAAAATTCACGATTTCCGCATTGTTCTAAATAAATCCCCAAACAAAGTTGCTGTTTTTAAAGATTCAGAAACTTATGAAGGAGTTCTTCAAAATAAGACAAATAGCGAAAAGGAAGTTGTTGATTATCTTTTAACTTATAAAAATATGAATTGGTCTGATGGGACAATAATCACTACGGAAGAAGTTGTTGATTTAAAAAGAAAAAAGTGGCTTATTTTCCACCTTGATGAATTTGTTTCAATTGGATATGATAGATATCAGATAATCGAGTTGGATAGAGATATACAATGGATAGATGATGGAATTATTTATTCTGAATATGTTCACTTTACTGGTTCCGGCGCGAACCTAAGGGATAAATCTATTACAAGTAAATTTTCTATTCAATATGATAGTTCCGCTATGTATCTTCCTAATAAGATTTTGAATCTCGTAATGAAAACTAATCCAAAGATGAAAAAAGGAATTAGAATTTTAATTGGAGACGAAGTTTGGAAAGTTAGCGGTATAGATAAAATCAGTGTTCCTGGAGTGTCTTATGTAACTCTTGAAGAAGATTATATAGACGAACAGGATGATGTTAAAATCGCAAACAGCAATAAGTTGGCAGATTGGAATATTCAATCTAGCGTAGGAGATTTAATATCTCTCGTTGAAGGCGATAGTTCTCAAATCAACTTTATTCTTTATTATAATGATATTATAAGAGAAGAGCCATATAAAGTTACTATTAAAGATAGAACTATTGCTACTTATAATAAAGGTGAATTTACTGGTCTATCTAATGGAGAAACTATTTGCAAAGTCTCTTTAATAAATTCTCCAGAAATTGAAAAAACTTTTACTCTGAAAGTTTCAGATGTGAAAGAAGAGAGCTTTGTTATTATCGGACCAGAAAGAGTTAAAGTGGAGGGTGCTTTTGAATTCACAATTGTAGGAAATAAAGAAGATGTTTCTTTTGAGTCTGAATCTGGTCACTTTACTATCGAATCCGTAGAAGGGGATATTATTACTATCCGAGGAAATAGTATTGGAAAAGACAAGATTGTCGCAAAGAAAGGGTCTGATATTATTTTTGAAAAGAGTGTTAATGTAGAGAGTATCTGGATGGAGGGATAAAATGGGTATTAGAAATTCAGAAGAATTAGGAGTAAATTTACAGAAAATCGCTTTACGACTAACAGCGAATCAAAAACTCTGTAAGTATCTCCGATATACAAATGATAATCCCTTAGATAATCCAGATTTCAAAGACCCAGTAAGAGAAATTCTCCATAAGAATATTAAAATTATTCCTTTGGTTAATATAGATAAAAACACTACTCAAAGCACAGTAGTTCTTATGTACGGTGCGGCTCCTGTTAATAGTATAAATAGTGAGTTTGATGATGTGTTATTGAATGTTCTTGTCTATGTTCCTATTAGAGAATGGCAATTAAATGATGTGAATTTAAGACCATTCTTAATAATTTCAGAAATTGAAAAGAGTTTAAAGGATAAGAAAGTAGAAGGACTTGGCAGATTAAAATATTCGGGTTGGGACAACGAGTTTACGACAGATGCCTTCTCCTGTCACAAAATGTCCTTTATGATTTATGCCTTCGACTGATTTATATTTAAAAGCTCTTTTCGGTGCAGCAATTCCTATTGATGATATTTGTCTGGTTTATCCTTTAACAGTCAAACAAATCATTGGAATGGGAGAGGAAAAATATAGACAGCAACTTAATCTTTTAACACTAACTTCTTACGATTTATACGAACACTATAAGAAAAAAGGAATTGAAGTTTCTCCAGACATAGACGTTTACGATAATTTAATGGATAGCTGTGAAAATGATGGTTACTTTTTGTTAGATATGCAAGAAGCTTTTCACACTTTTATTCGAGAGCAAGTGCAGATTTTATCCGACCTTAGAATAATTGTTATTGGTAATGGAATGGAAAAAAGAATTATGGATAAAAATAAGTTTTTTGTTTTTCAAAATATTCTAAGGATTCAAAATCGAATTCCTGAAGTAGAAGAAATACCAGAAGACGAAAGTCCAATGCAGAGAAAATTCAGACTGCGCCGAGAGGCAGTAAAACAAGCTAAAAAACGGCAAGCTGAAAAGGAATCTGATAAAGCAGTTTCTTTCCATGATTTGATTTCCTCATTGTGTTGTTACAACATCGGAATCAACTTGCAAAATGTTGGAGATTTGTCAATTTATGCTTTTCACGAACTTTTTGACAGAATTCAGGAGAAAGAGAAATACGATTTGGATATGCGCGCGATTTTAGCGGGCGCAGATGCAAAGAAAGTAAAGCCAAAAAATTGGATAAGAAATTTAAGAGAATAATAGGAGGTCATTATAAATGGCAAACTTACTTGAACAATATGGTATTAAAGAAGTTGCTGACGTAACTATTTATCAAATCAATGATGATGGTACCACAACTCCTGTTCTGTTTTTAGATACTTTAAAAGTTTCTACTATCGAACAGACCGCTGAACAAGCAGAAGCTCGCGGCGGTAAAGGTAATCCTCCTCTGATTATCTGGGACTATGGTAAAGAGATTACAGTAACTTTGGAAGACGCTCTATTCTCACCTGCTTCTATGGCTATCATGTTCGGTGATGAAGATGGAGTAAGCACAGTTTCAACTGTAACTAAAATGAGAAAAGTTGCTTTAACCGCATCAATTACTACTCTTCCTGTTTCTGGCAAGAAATACTACAAAGCTGGAACTAGCGGCGCGCCAATGGTTAGCGCAACTATTGCTGATTTAACTGCTGGTGCAATTGTTTACGAAGAAGAGACTATTTCTCTTGGCGTTGGTGGTTCGGGTTCAAAAATTGAAATCACAGCAGAAAAGTTCCCTGGAACTTATAAACTGGTTGGCGAAACCTACGCTAGAAACAAAAAAACTGGTAAAGACGAATACTTCCAGTTCGTTATTCCACAGGCAAAAATGGGTTCAGAGAATACTATTACTCTTGAAGCCGAAGGCGACCCATCTGTCTTTAATATGACTATGAGAGTTCTTCGTCCTGAAACCGGAGCTATGATGGAGTTAATTCAGTACAAAGTAGGCAACTGATAACGGCCACATTAAAGGGAGTCACTTATGTGGCTCCCTTATTTGATTGGAGGAGATAAAATGGACGAGTATTTTGGTATTAAAGAGTTATACGATGTCTCTTTAAAATGCACATTTCCTATGGAGATAAATGGAAGACAATATGATACAAATGAATCTATTATTAAATTTGATAGGATTCAATTAGCTCCAATTTCTGAAAATAAAACGAGAAGATTTGCGTCTGGCGGTTACGGTAACGCGCAACTTATTAACTGGGAAAAAACAAACGAAGTACAGTTTTTGATAAGTGAGGGTGTTATTTCTAAAATAGGATTGGCTATTCTTTCTAATTCTCATTTAGCAGAAAAGCAAGAAGGAGAGCTAATTACCGTACCATTTACAGAACAACTTGAGACTGATGATTTGGGAAAGGTAAAATTAAAATACACTCCTTATCAAGATGATACTTTATTTATTTATGATAAGGAAACTGGTGAAAAATTATTATCTTATGAAATTGAAGATAATACTATTGATTTAAAAGTTCCATATAAAGAGGTCATTATCGAATATACTTTTCCATATGAAAGTAAGGCAGAAATACTTACTATTGGAAAGAGATTAGTAGATGGATACCTTAAATTAGATGGAAAATTGAGATTAAAGGATGATTTTGACGGACAAACGAAGACCGGGATTATCGAAATTCCTAGGGTAAAACTTATGTCTGACTTATCAATGAGACTTGGTAGCGAAGCAGTTCCATATGTATATAATTTCCATATTGTTGGGCTACCGGTTGGAGATAGAGGAAATCAATATGTCTGTAAGATTATCATGTTAGATAATGAGATAGATAGTGATTTATGATTGTCAGCATAAGCGTTTTGCTTATGCTGATTTTTATTTTGGAGTGATAAAATGCCTAATATATCTTCTAATACTCAACAAAATTTAGTTTCTAATAGTTATTTGCATAGTAATCCATTTAATTTTACTAATGCTGTTGCTATTGCTACTTCTGGCTCTGTTTTTAATTTACAGAATCAACTTACCTTGGTAAAAGAAAAAATGAATAAAAGTTTAAGAATATTGAAAACTAGAGAAGCTCAATTTTATAGTTATATAGGGGTTAAAGATTATAGGGAATTTAATAGTAAGTTTAGAGAAGTATTGGAAGAATATCAATGCTTAAATGAGTTAAAAGGAGTTGCTTTTGCCAATTTTATAAATTCTTCTTTTATGGACAGAGTTTTATTTATTGCAGATCAGTTGGGGGAATTTATTGAGATAGATGAGCAAAGTATTGAGGAAATAGAAAAACAAATATTAAATATGGTTAATGATAATTATATATTGCAAGATAATGAGCGGAAATTAAACGTTGCTTTTTCCGCGCGAGGAGGACAAAAATCGTTAGCTCGGCCGACTAAGAATATTCAAGTAAGATTAGATAAGATAATGCTTAAAAAGGGTTTAGAGAAAAAGGCCATTAAGAAAGGAATTTTGGTCAAAGATCTTGGTGACGCCGCGGTAGAATTTTTAACTAAAAAAGGATATGTTGTTTCCGCTAAATTAAGGAGTATTCTAAAAACCTCATTTGAGCAGATGAAAAACAAGATAAATCTGAGTGTTACTGACGAAAGTAATGCTCTAGGTGTTGTTGGAGAATTTCAATCTCAAATTTTGTTCAATTTAGTTTTAGAAAAAACCTCTAACCAAGATAAAATGAGAAAGGCAATGTATGTTGGTGCTGATAAAGATAAAAGTACTGGTCGTCAATCTTCAATAGACTTTCTGATTGGCAAATTTGGTATTCAAATAAAGAATACAAAAAGAGATTTAGCAAAAGAAGCTCTAACTGACAAAAATCATCATAGCATAAATTTGGTTAGAGAGATTGGATTAGATAATTTTTCTTCAAGAATATCTGAAGGAGATTTATATAAATACTTGGTTCAAAACGTATTATTTTTAAGTCAATATGGACTTGATAAGAATGGGAATCCTGATAACTTAGATTTTTCTCAGGAAAGAATTTCTAAAATAATTGATTTTATAACTTCTATCCTTAATGCAAATTCTCAATCTTTGCTTCATGCTGAAGTTGATAAGGTATTTTCAGATGAAGTTGAAAAGAGAATTTCAAGAAACACTTATGGTAATGTTTTCTTCTTATTAGGTGGAGAATATTTAATTCCTGTCTCTTTAATGTTGGAAGGAATTATGCAACAAATGATAGATGATTTAGCTGGATTCACTGACGGCGCGGGAATTGGAACTTATACTTACAATAATAGAGTTGGAATTGAAAATAGTAAAATTGGAAAAACTCAAATAGTTTATCAAGGAAGTTCAGTTAGTGCGGTAGAATTACAACAGAGAAAAAAGGATGAAATTGCTAATATTGACTCTGCTAATGATGATGAATATACTTATCCAGAAAACATTATGGCCCTTGGCAGAGAAGCTGGAAATTCTATTAGGTCAGGATTAAAAGTTAAAATTTCATATAATTATAACTTAAAAAGACTTTTAGATATAGCTGAAAAAATCAGTATTACTTAAGGGAGGGAAATGAATAATGCTAGAAGAAGAGAAAAAAACGTATTTTAGAGGTATATTTAACACAGAGCAAATAATTACCGCTACTCAACAACTTCAACAGCGGTTTGATAAATTAAATTTAAATCAAACTAATATAAAAGCCTTTAGTAAATCTTTTGATACAATTATTAGAAAAGCTGAACAATTAGCAGTAAAAATGAACCAAGGATTTTCTTCTACGAGAGAGGTAGAAAAATTTTCCAAAGATATGAGAGCATTAGAAGATGAATTTACAAAAACATCTTCTAGTATGCAAAGATTAGTTAAAAATATGAGCTTTTCTGATTTGGATACAAGCGTTTTTAAAGAAGAATTAGATGAGATAAATAAAAAAATACAAGAAACTGCAAGTACTTTTAAAAATACTAAAAGAATTTTATCGGAAAGATTGTATAGTATTTCTTCTAGTATGGGCGCAGGACTGACAAGAGGAGAAGCATCAAATCTTGCGGATAACATAAGAGATTCTAATGAAATATTAAATATACAAAATAGAATTACTCAGGCGAAAAAAGATGAGATTCAAGAGCAAGAAAGAAATAAAACTCAAATAGAAGAAAATCTTAATGCTCAAAAAGCTCTAGTTGCTTCCTTAGAAGAAGAGCTTAGGAAAAGACAAGAGATAGGCAATGTTGAAGGATTAGACGAGAGGAGATCTTTTCTTTCTGGAAGAATAAATCAATATAATGAAAAAGAGAGACAAGGCGGTTTAACTAGTTCTGAAAGAGGATGGAGAACTCGCTATCAAAAAGAACTTGACTCTTTAGGAGAAGTATCTACCAAAGATATTAGTGCGCAATTAGAGGAAGCTCAAAAAGGATTAGTTACCTTAGAAAAGCAAGCTGCGCAAACTAGTAAAAGGTTAGAAAATTTGGCTGATTCTCTCGAAAGAATTGCCACTTATTTTAATGCAATTCAAGGGAAAGGAGGATCTGACTATCAAAATTATGCAAATGATATTAATGAATTAGCTAATTCTGTAGATAGAGCCGATGATGCTTATGAAAAGGCGAAAAAAGCTAAAAGAGAATTTGAAGAAACTAAAATAAAAGAAACAATTAAAGAAGTAGATCAAGCATCTGATTCTTTAGAAAAAATGGGTAAATCTGCTGAAGATGCTCAAGAGGGAATTAGAGAAGCTGCGGAAGAAACCTCTAAGATGGAAGAGCAGAGTAGAAAATTTACTCAAATGAAGGAAAGATTGGCTGAGTTCTTCAGCGCAGCTAGTGCTTTTTATACTTTTAGAAGAGCTATAAATGCTTCTTACCAGGCGATTAAAGAATTAGATGCAGCTTTTACTGAAATTGCTGTTGTTACAAATATGTCTAATGAACAATTATGGGAATCTTTTGATACTTATAATGAGATGGCTCAAAAATTAGGAACTACAACAGTTGATGCTATTAAAACTTCTGCTCTTTACTATCAACAGGGTCTTGAAACTGCGGAAGTTATGACATTAACAGAAGAAACTATGAAAATGGCTCGTATTGCAGGGATGGACTTCGCAGAAGCTACTGACCGTATGACTGCAGCACTTCGTGGTTTTAAATTAGAAATGTCTGAGGCTTCAAGAGTTAATGACGTTTTCTCTGCTCTGGCCGCAGAATCTGCCGTTGATACAGATGAGCTTTCTTCTGCTTTAACAAGAACAGCTTCCATTGCAGCTTCTGCTGGTATGGAACTTGAAACTACTTCGGCCTTTCTATCGCAGATGATTAACTACGTTACTTACACGAGGGTAGCGTGATCAGTCCCTTATAATAGTGATATTATATTGAACCCTGAATATGCCGGAAGTTCCTTAGAGTCTTGACTACCGAAGAACCTTGAGGGTAATGACCAAAAGATGGTAACAACGTCAAGAATTGGATAATCGGCAGGGATTTAAAATATTGCATTTTCTATCATAAAATCTTATACTTTCTATCATAATTTTCTCCTTATATTTAGGAGATGATAGAATGTATAGATATAATAAACAATTTTTTAACAAGATTGATACAGAAGAAAAAGCTTATTGGGCAGGTTTTATTGCTGCGGATGGCAATATTCGCAAAGATTTTTTAAAAATGAGAATAGAATTAAATATTCAAGATTATTCTCATTTAGAAAAATTTAAGAAATCTATTGAGGGAAATAATCCGATAAAAGAATCAATAAGATCTAATAATCATTCTTGTTATATAGATGTAAATTGTAAAGAATTTTGTTTAGCTTTAAATGAACTTGGTATTACTCCAAAAAAAAGTTTGAATTTACAAATAAAATTTGAATTAATTCCTAAAGAATTAAGAAATCATTTTATAAGAGGTTACTTTGATGGAGACGGTAGCATAAACAAATATCAAAGAAAAAATAAAAGTTATTTAGAATGGGAAATTTCTTTTATTTCTTCTAAAGCATTTTTAAGTCAAATATTAGATGAAATAGGCAAAGAAAGGAATTTCTATTCTTGCGGGAACAATTTTAGAATAACTTTTAAAGCTAAAGAAGATATTAAAGATATAATCAATTATCTTTATAAGGATGCAACAATTTACATGGATAGAAAGATAGAAAAAGCAAATACATTTAAAGCCCTCAACGACTACCAAGGGGCAACTAATTAAATTAGTTGATGGTATAGTCTACTCCGACTCTTAAATGAGTGTTAAAGTATTCTGAAAAGAACGGTAGAAAGGTGAAACTACTCGTGAAGCTCCTGCAAATCTTGGAACCGCAATGAAGACTATTATTGCGCGATTCCAAGAATTAAAGACTGCGGTAAATGATAGTGTTGAAATTGACGGAGAACTTGTTGAAGTCAATAAAGTAGATACTGCTTTACAGAGCGTTGGGGTTCAACTTAGAGATAGTTTAACTGGGCAGTTTAGAGATTTGGATGATGTTTTCTTAGAGTTATCTTCAAAATGGGATACTCTTGACAGAAATACCCAAAGATATGTTGCTACTATCGCCGCGGGTTCAAGACAACAATCTCGTTTTATCGCTATGATGGACAACTACGAAAGAACTCTTGAACTTGTTGATATAGCACAAAATAGTAACGGCGCTTCAGCAGAGCAATTTTCAAAGACATTGGATAGTTTAGAATCAAGAATTAATCAAATAAAATCTAGTTTTGAGCAATTAAGTGGTACGTTAGTAGATAATGATTTTGTTCGTAGTTTATTAAATGGAGTAAATAATATTCTAAAATTATTTAATAATCTAGCTCAAGCTGGCCCAGTTGTTTTTGTTCCATTAACAGTACTTTTTGTTAATTTTATAAAAAGTCTCGTTTTAAATATTACTAATGGATTAAAAGTTGCTTTAACAAAAGTAAATGATTTTAAATCCAACATCTTAAGAACTCCTATCTCAGTAAAAGTTACGTCAGATACAACTTCCTTAGATCAGAATTTGGAAAGAAAAATATCTGAATTGGAATCTGATAATATAGATCTTCACATAAAAGTAAATGGGATGGAACAACTTAAAGAAGTTGAAAATACAATTAACAGAATAAATGGGAAAAATATAAATGTAACAACCACAGATACAACAACAGGTAAAACTGTCCAGATGAGCAATATAAAAAATAATTCTTCTGGAAAAATTCTATCAAAATTAAATACAAATACTGTATCTCTGATTTCTTCTGTTAGTTCTTTAATAAGTTCAGTTTTATTATTAAATTCAACCATGAGTTCTGAAAAGGCGGTGGAAGGAGCAGCTTATGGCGGAATTGCAGGTAGCGCAGTAGGAAGTTTGGCCGGTGGAATTATAGGAAATTTATTAGCTCCAGGTGTTGGAGGAGTTATAGGAGCATCAATAGGAAATGCTATTCTAACTCCTATTACTACTGCCTTAGGAAGTTATTTAGGTCCAGCAATAGATGATATGGTAAATGGTATTGCTTCAGAGGCAAATCAAAAAATTCTTGCCGAAAGAAAGCAACAATACAGTACTGAATTAAATGAAATATCGCAAGAAACTTCATCGCTTTTTGATTTGGCTGATGAGTACGAAGAACTTTCATCTAAAGTGTCTTTAACAAATGAAGAAAAAAATAGATTAAGCGAATTAAATGCGACTTTAATAGAACAATATCCAGAACTTATTGCTGGCTATAATGAAGAAACAGGAACTTTTGAAACTAATAATAAAACTTTAAAAGAATATATATCTTTAAAAAAGCAAGAATTGGCTTTATCAACTACTAAAAGTGCCGCAGTAACTTTCGCTGAAGGATATTCGCAGACAATTTCTAATTATGCAGAAGGACTTAAGAAAGCTCAAGAGGGGCTTAATGATCAAGAAGCTATTAATACTTTTGCTCAAAATTCGACTGTTTATGTTTCAAGATTGGAGGATTTTAGCGAAGAAGCGAGAGAAGTTTATTCTGATTACATTTCTGAAATTGAGAAAATTAGAAATGAACTCGATAAGTATTCTGATTTTATTGTAAAAACAGAAGATGAGTTATCTGGTACAGGCTATTCTTTGCGATTACCAGAACTGGAGAATTATTCTGATTTAGAAGAATACCAAAAGATGGCAAATGAAGCTCAAGGTTTATTAATGAAAGCCAATGAATTAACTTCATTGGGAGGATTATATAATCCAGAAACCGAGCAAGAGAGATTAACAAATGCTTATGAGGAAGGGAAAAAAGGGATTTCTGATAGAATATCAGAAATAATTGATAGTTATGAAGAATATAATAAATTAATAGATGAACAAGAACAAAAACGGGAAAAATTAACAGAAGACTTTTTAGGAACCTCTTTAGATTCTATTATTGACGCTGGTCTATCTCAAGTAGATATTAAAGGCTTTGCTGCAAAAAATGAGGCTATCATTGAAGACATCGCTCAAAATTCCATTACTATGGAAGATATTTTAAATAATTTATTTACTTACAACGAGGAAGAAGGGAAATATAGCCAAAAAAGTGATACTGAATTTGAAAAAGGTATGCAGGAATTGTATAAGATTTTAGAAGATAGTGTTTCTGAAACTATTGAATCTTTAGAAGACTTTACTGTTCCTCAGCAAGAAGCATTTGGTATAGCCATGAATATGTTTGGACTAGTAGAAGATCAAACTATTATTGACTATTTAGAAAGTGTTGGAATAAAAGATGCTGAAGCTATTGTTAACGGTTTTAGCGAAGGTTTTAAAGATAATTTAAAAGCTCAGTATGCTAACCTACAAACATATTTTTCTGAAGCTGCTCAAGTAGGAGAACAAAGTTTTTTAGAAGAATTAGCCGATTTAAATCCAGAATTTCTCGTTCGCTTTGCCTCTGTTGCAACGAAATTAACAGAAGAAAATCCTGAATTTTTAAAAACTTTTTCTAGTGCATATCAGGATATGATTACAAAATATTCAGAATCAGAAAACTTTGATGAAATTATGGATGCTTTTTTAACTGTAGATCCAACTAATTTTCAAAGTATAGCTAGTTTTCAAAATACATTAAAAGATTTAACTAACGATGAAGAATTAGTAAATCAATATCTAATGGCTTTTGGTAGAATTTCTAATCAAGTTGGCTCAGACGCAGCGAGTATTTTTGAACAAGTATCTAATAATATCGAAAAAGCAAGTCAATGGACAGAAATTATGAATAACAATTTAAGTGGACAAATGAGTTTAGATAATGTAAAAACTCTTTTAGAAACAGATACTTCTTTAACTGCGGCAGATTTTGTAGCTACTTCCGAAGGATTTCAATTAAAAGATTATAATAAATTAAATAATATTATGAGAGAAAATTTAGAATTGACAAAAGAACAATATGGACGTCAAATTCAAAATCTAACTCTCGAAAAGATGTATAATGAAGAAGTAGCAGAAAGACTTAAATTAAAAGCTGAAGAGCTTGAATTAGAAGGAAAAGTTACTGAAGCTGCTGAATTAAGAACTCAAGCCACAAATTATCTTAATAAAGCCTTAGACAATGAACAATCAATTACGTATTTAAAACTAGATTACGCAAGACAATTAGCTCAATTAGAACAAGATGAAATAGATCGTCAGAGAGAAAAAATAAAATTATATAAAGATCTTATTGCAGAGCTAGACAGATATTATAATATTAATAAAGATATTTTAATGCTTGAGAATCGGCAATCTATATTAGAATTAGATTTTGAATTAAGTGATAGTATTTCGGATAAAACAGATATGATAGCAGAACAATTTAAAAATTCTGCTGACTTAGAAGGATATTATCTTGGATTATCAGAAGCATACAAAGACGATGTACAAAGATTAGGAAGTATGATGGCTGAAGAATTTAGTCAATACGTATATATTGATGAGCAAGGAGTATTGAGACAAAGAACTGATGCTATCGCTGATCTAATAAAACGAATTTCAAATGCAGATAATGATAGTCAGAAAGAAAGTTTACAAAATACATATGAATTACTTCAAGAGAATATTGATCTATATGATGGATACTATGATAAACAAATAGAAAATTTAGAACTAGCAAAGCAAGAGCAAAAAGAAAGACAAAAATTATATCAAACTCAGTTGCAAAATATTGATAGTTTGCTAAAAAAGATAGCAGAGTTAGAAAGAGATAATGACAGAAAAAGAATTGAAGAAGTAGAAAATATGTATTCAGAAATTAAAAAACAGGATAATGATTATTTAGATTCTTTAAAAAAGAATATTGATAAACGTAGAAAAATCAGAGACAGAGAAAACGAAGATAAAGAAATAGAAGAACTTCAAGCAAGAATCGGTTTATTAAGCAGAGATACTTCTGGAATTTATGCAAAAGAAATAGAAGATCTGCAAGAGGAATTGAATGATAAATTACAAGAACGAAGTGACGCAGAAATTGATGATATGTATGAAAGATTAACAGAAGAAAATAACTATAGGGCTGAATCTATGGACAGGGAAATTGAGTATTTAAATAATATGCAGGCTTTGCGAGAAGAAACTATGCAAGACTACTATAAATTTGCTCAAGAAATGTTAGATAAAGTTAAAGATACTAATTCTCAGGGATATAAGGATATGATTGAATTTTTCCACGAATCTGACGAAGAATGGAGAACTAGTTCTGAAGCTGCGAGAGAATTATATGATATAAATATTAAAACTAGTATAGAAAACGCGAAAGCTGCTCAAGAAGGATTAACTGAATCAATAAAAACTGGTGTTGAAATAAGCGTTCCTAAAATACAAGAATTAAGAACAGCTATTGATGAATATTATACAAAAGCAGTACAAGAAGCTAATAAAGAAGTAATAAAAGTACAAGTAGATACTACTGCACTTGATGAATTTCAAACTAAACTAGATAATATTTATAAACAATATCGATTTAACCAAGCAAAAACTAATTATGATGAAGTATATCAAACTTATTTAGATAATCCAACAACAAAGAATTTTGAAAATTGGATGTATGCTCAGGATGCTTTAGAAGAAGCTGCATCTGATTACAGCCCTAATGGTCAACTTATGGTTCAAATGGGAAAAACTAATGAACCAAATTCATATAGCCGTAAAGGTTATCCAGTTGGAAAACAGGCAGATGGAATAGAATATTTACAAATAGGATCTGGAAAAGATAGCTTATATTTAAGAACCTCTGATCTTGTTATAGGAAGTCAAATTGGGAATAGAGTATATAGTTATGCCACAAAAGGAGCTGTTCCTTATTATAAGAAATTTGCCGCTGGTGGTATGGTAGACTATACTGGTCCTGCCTGGGTTGATGGCACCCCCTCAAAACCAGAAGCTTTCCTTTCTGCCTCAGATACTGCCAATATTGCAAATCTCCGAGATATTCTTTCTAAAGTATTTGATTCTAAAAACAATTCTTCTAGTTCTATCTCTTCAGTAGAAAATACTGGAGATACTTACTACGAATTCCACATTACAGTAGATGAACTAGGTGATGGCTACGATGCAAAAGATATGATGGCAGATATGGAAAAATATATTATCCAAAAGTCAAATTATCGTAATGTTATCAATATTGGAAAAAGAAAATAAGGAGGAATGGAGATGGCGCGAAATACGGATTTTATTGGATTTACTTTTAATGGGCGCCACTCCTCTGAATTTAACATTTATTCTGTAAGCGATGGGTCTAGGTATCAAGATGTCTTGGTACCTAACCCTATCGACTATACAGAGCAAGTGCCTGGAGGAGTAGGTCAGTATTACTTTGGTAGTGATATGGATATTAAAGAATTTCCTTTAAGTATTGCTTATGATAAATTAACAGAAACACAGGTTAGAGAACTTAGAAATTGGCTCGCGCCTGACGCAGTAGGGGAGTTAATTTTTGACGAAAGACCTTATAAAACATATACAGGTAAAATTAGTACTTCTCCTAGTTTATCTTTTATTTGCTTTGATAGTTATAATAAAGAATCTGGCAAAAAAGAAAGAGTTTATAAAGGAGAAGGTTCTATTAACTTCGTCTGCTATTATCCTTTAGGAGTAGTTAGCGGAGAAAAAAAAGAGCTTAATTGGTATAGAGAACAAATTGATGATAAGATTTATAAAACTATTGGAGGGAATTCTCCTTTTATTAGCTATAAATTAGATGATAAAGAAATCGCTGTTTTAGAAAAGATAAAAGGAAAAACCACCGAGATTGGCGAAGGGGAGAAGAACCCGGACAACCCGTATACGCTGAGCGGAGCCAAGCCTACGGCCCTGACGGTGTGCGGGAAGAACCTGTATGTAGACCGTTTTGAAGCCTACAGCAAACCGATGGATTATTGGATTTGCCCGGTTTCGCTGGTACAGGGCTGCACCTACACCCTGTCGGCAAGCCGAACCGGGAGCCAAATAGCTGGCTGCACCGTCGCGTTTGCCACCGGCGGTGATGATTACGCGGAATTCAACACCCCGCCCAACCAATTCATCACTCTGGTGACCTACGACGGCACCGTGCAGAAAACGACGTTCACGGTGGACGCTACCTTCACCGCGCCGGTGCTCGCGATATTTGCGTCCGACCAGGCGGCGTTTGAAAAGCTGTTCGCTAACTATGCGATACAGCTAGAGCTGGGAGACGCCGCCACCCCTTACGAACCCTACGCCGGGCAGAGCGTGGAGCTGCCAGAAGGTCTGGAGCTGTACGGCGCGGGCGAGGTATGCGACGAATACGACGCGACATCCGGGATGCTCACCCAGAGGTGGGAGCGACTAGACTTGGACGGGACGGAGAGCTGGAACGCGTATATATCCGACCACGTCGGCGCGGACGTGATGGTCTACACGCTGACAGGGTATGATTTCAGGCTTGTCTATCAGTCCTCGGTCTGTTCCTGCTTCCGCAACGTCAATTATGCGTGGCAACACAATGTGCCCTGGGAGTACAGCGACCACGACTCGCAGGTCTACAAATATTTCACCGTCCCGAAGGAGCAATTCCCGAACGTCAGCGCCTTCAAGGCGTGGCTGGCAGAGCAGAACGCGGCGGGAACGCCGGTGACGGTGGTGTATCAGCTCGCCGCGCCAGTCGTGACAAAAATAGAAGAAGTTTCTCCTTTCTCTTCAGTTTCTTCTATGAATGATTCTAATCTTATTATGAATATAAATCCAGAACACTTCAATTACTTCACTGATTCAGCAGCGGATATCTCTCTAAGAATTTATGGAGCAAAATATGCGAATGTTGATGAATGGAGCGTAAGCTCTGGAATGTTAAATGATTTGAATACTACTGGCGTGAATGTTGGATATGACCATTATATTACATTACCAGATGGAAGTAAAGGTATTCAACTTTATAATCCTGGAGATAAAGAAACAGATTTTATTTTAAGTTTTAACAAACCCAAGCCAATGAATGATATAAAATTTACCTTATCAGATGGACAGCAATTTGTTTTAAATTTACGTTCGGACGATACTGATGTAGAAAAATATGGCGCGGTCAGTGACGAAGAAAAGCAAGTAGCTCAAATGACTGGCGGAGTGATTACAATAGATACGAAGAAAAATCGTATTATGTATAAATACGGCGCCGGAACCGCAGAGGCTTTTGAAACCTCAATCTATTTTGCGTTAAAGGAAGGTCAGTTCTTTAAAATACCAAGAAATAAGACTGCTCAAGGTGGATATAACTTGGTAATAAGTGCTGATAGTTATTTTGATGGGAATAGTATAGATATTGATTATGATTATTTGT
>ERZ1643247.670-NODE-670-length-39329-cov-9.551535_pt1 | contig 39329 bp, 51 predicted proteins | sample MGYA00579264_ERZ1643247 | MGnify/ENA primary metagenome ERZ1643247 (study PRJEB29033, sample SAMEA4952262) | chicken gut metagenome | biome: Broiler Chicken; feature: Gastrointestinal Tract; material: Caecum | place: Ireland | collected 2018 | study: Broiler... | reverse complement strand
AAAAAAGCAAAATACAGCATCGACAACTTCGTTTATTATATTTCATCAGCTTTAAGAATACAGGTGGAAGATATGTCGAAAGTGTAAAAATAACCACAAATGGTGAAAAAGCCTGTACGGGCTTTTTCACCATTTGTAGAGTTATATAGGGTTAGGTCAAAAAATGGTTTCAAGATTAGATAATACAATATAATTTCTTCAATTCAACAATACAAATGAAAAGATTACACCGTCAATACCAAGTATCAGCAAATAAATTGCGATAATGTAGCCGACTGACAGGAAAGACAATATAGGATTCAAAATCATCAGGAAACCGAGAATCAAGCCGATGATATTTACAATCATAGTGAAATAATAGTACCCGTTGCCACATGTCATACGTACAAATGGCAGATGCGACAGCCTACCGATACAGTGCATGATGAACCAAAGCGGGAACAGAATCAGGAGAGCCCATTCCCCGGCCATGAGATGAAAGAGGATAAATATACCTGCAATAGCACTGATGATTCCTGATATCAATGAAACAGCGGGTGCAAATCCCGTGCGCTGCTCCGCTTTTATGTAATACACAATATCCATGATACCGGTCACCAGAGCAAAAATACCATAAATAACTGTGACGCCTTTCACTGCTGCCGCTGGCTTCACAAAGGTATAAATACCTAAAATTATCAAGAGAGTTCCTACAATAAATTCGCTCCAGCCAACTGTTCTTCTGCTTTTCATAAGTCATTTCTCCTTCCAAAGAACACACTTTACAAGTTATTAGCACGATCGGAGAAATCCGAGGTACTGAGTTTCTATTGCTTTGAACAAGCGGAGCGGATATTTTTATTTTCGAATTTCTATCTTCTACTTTTTATCTCTCTTTTTTTGTTCAACTACGTTATAGCATCATTTGTCAGTATTGTCAATATTTAATCAATATTTTTTGAAAATTTATCGCATTTTTCATATATAATCTGATGATTAAATCTTTTTAAATATATTTTCTAACTTTTAAGTAAAGTAAATGCCATCACGGCAAGAGCGTCGGCTATATTATAACTCGTCAAGCACAGAATAAAAATCTTTTTAACCAGAACATTATACGCTCTCCACCTTTCCGATACTGATCCAACAGGGAATACAGAATTGTTGTTACTTTTCCACTGCAATTATTTTCTTTTTCATGTAGTCCAACACTACGTCTCCAATATAGGCCGCATCTTCTGCCGCATAAGCAAGAGGAAAATTATCAGAAAAAAGGATCTGTGCAGAAGGCGTAAACTCTTCATCACCTGCCCACAGGATAAAGCAAAGTTTTAACTTATCCAGAAATTGAAACTCATAAGCTATGTCTCCATATTCCCTTTTCTTTCCTTTTAATCCTTCCATAATTGCCTGGAAAGTATCTAATCTGTTTCCAAACATCCTTGCCAGTCTTTTAATACATCTTCCGTAGAACTGACGGTAATACACCTCACCCCAGGGCAGATCCCGATAAGACAGCAGGTTTCCTGTACCCTCCATGCGATCTCCCTCCGTAAAATACCTCAATAACAATATTTTAGCGTGAATATCATTGCACAAAACTGCCTTCTCATCCTCTTCACCCAGACAGTGGATCTCCAGATCCGGATGGCTGACTGTGTAGTTTCTCTCCATAAATTTCACCTGAAAAAGCCCGGTATTTTCATCAATCGGTATTTCTAGATGCCGGCTGATATCCCTTGGATCCATGTTCTGATATTCCCTGAGATAATGATGATAGGGCTGCATTTCCAGATTATGTTTCTCATATCGTTCTTGTAACATATGTCTCCTTCTGTTCTGATGCCAGGGAAAGTAGAAAATCTGCCAGTTGCTCTATAGGTTCTGGTTTTTCTGACAGTTCTTTTCCGGTCAGACCTTCTTCCATAATAATCTTGTCTGAACTAAGGCAGGCTGCCACCTGTTCAGGCTTCCATACATGTTCATACATCATTTTCCGATTGTCTTCGGTGACTTTATTAAAAATGTAATAAAACGGCTTTCCAATGCTCTCCGCTAATTCTCCAACTTTTTTAGAAAGCTGCAGGGATTCGTAAGATGGATCTACGATCATAAGCACCAGATCCACGCCATTATCAATTCCCCGTCCAAAATGTTCTATTCCGGCTTCCATATCAAGAAAGGCAAACTGATTCTTCGAAAGCCGCAGGTTTTGCACAAACTGTGTCATTACCGTTCCCATAGCGCAGGAACATCCCTCGTTAGCCTGATGGATTTTCCCGCTGACCATCAGCTTTACCCCATCTTTCATACTATAATATTTTTCTGGAATATCTTTCACGGTCCAGGTCTCCTGGAAAAACTGATGGGTGAATTTCGACAGCATCATATCGTTTAACACATTTTCCTTTCCTCCGAAATACCCAGTGAAATCTCCTGGAAGTTCCATGCCAAGCTGCCGATGAAGACCGTAATTAGACTCATCAGAATCAATCACCAGAACCTCTTTCTCCCTCCTGGCCAAAGCTTTTGCCAGCAGGCTGGTCACGGTACTCTTCCCGCAGCCGCCTTTTCCACATATTGTTATCTTCATCCGTACATCTCCTTATTGTTTTACTTTTTCAAATCATCCAGATACGATTCCAACACAACACCCTCTGGAATCGTAAACCCGCACTGATCGCATGCGCTGTCGCCAATCGTCTGATTATCCCGCTCAAACACTTCTATTCCATCTTTTGCTCCGCATTTTGGACAGTCGATTTCTTTGATCACTGTCATTTTCCGGATATCCTGGCAATCTGCAAATACGATCATTTTTTCACCTGCTTTCTACGTAATACAACTTTACTGCTTTTGCATTGACATAGTGTCAAAAACTTCTTTGATCTGCCGAATTTCATCGGTAGCAGCCTTGCTAAATCCGTAAGGTGATACTCCTTCCCGGTCAGCTTCTATGACTTCTGGGTTATAATGGATACAGCCCAGAAAATCTCTTTCCGGTATTTTTGACATGACAAATTTTTCATCTTCCTCATTCCGGACTTTGTTGGCTATGACTTTTACTGCTTTCACGCCCAGTCCTTCTACCAGCCTCTTTACATTCCGGTAGGTCTGTATACTTCTGGCTCCTGGTTCGATCACAACAATAAACTGGTCCATTCCTTCCGTAGTCCCCCTTCCCAGATGTTCCAGGCCGGCTTCCATATCCAAAATGACAATATCATCCCTATGCAGGACCAGGTTATTGATGATCCTTCGCAGCATCACATTTTCCGGGCAGACACAGCCGCCTCCTGCTGTTTCCACCGTTCCCAGGAGCAGAAGCCGGACGCCGTTATATTCCTTTCCATAGGTTTCCGGAATATCATCTACTTTCGGATTTACCTTATAATAGGTATTGCTTTTATCTGCCACTGTCCTTTCTTCGATCAGCTTTCGCATCTTACTGATGGGAACAATACTTTCCAGTGCTTCTTCCGGAAATCCCAGGGCGAGTCCCAGGTTTGCGTCCGGATCTACATCCACAGCGAATACCTTCTTTCCTTCTGCGGCATACAGCCGTGCCAGCACTGCGGAAACCGTTGTCTTTCCCACACCGCCTTTTCCAGTTACTGCAATCTTCATGAATCTGCTCCTTTGCTCATATACCTAGTTTTTCTATGATCTCTCTCAAGGCTTCCCTGACTGGTGAATCTTTGGGAAGCTGTACAGTAGGACGTCCTTCGCAGTCGAAACGATAAACATCCTCATCCTGGGGAACCACGCCCAATAAATCCAGCTTCTGCTTTTCAATCTCTTCCAGGGTTCCTTCATCCAGTTTCCCTCCAGGCGCCCGGTTTACAATGAGACCAACCTTGTTTGGATGAAAATTCAACTCCTTCATTAATGCGGCAATTCTCCCGGCAGCCTGTACTCCTCTCCGGGAACAGTCACTGACCAGAATGGCGATTTCCATATTGGGAAGGATTCCTCTGCTAATATGTTCCATACCGGCTTCGTTATCCACAACAATATAAGGGTAATGGCTCTGCAGTTTCTGCACCTGTGTCTGTACAATCCCGTTTACAAAGCAGTAACAGCCTTGCCCCTGGGATCTTCCCATTACCATTAAATCATAATCATCTTCCTCTGTGAGGGCATCCGCAAGCCGGCTTTCCAGATATGCTGCTTTTGTAACACCAGCCGGAATTTTGTATTTGGGATCCACTCCTGCTCTTTCAATTTCCTCTCGAAGTTCCCCTAAAGTTACTCCCGCTTCCACACCTAATACCTCATTAAGATTTGCATTCGCATCTGCATCTACCGCAAGTACCGGCTTTTTCCCGCTCTCGCAAAGATACTGGATCAGTAAACCACACAGCGTTGTCTTTCCCACGCCGCCTTTTCCTGATACTGCAATGATATGTCCCATAATATTCCACCTCGTCTCTATAATCTGCTGTCATTTTTTATTACGATTAAATAGTTTTTTAATCGTTGTGCTCATCATATCTACTTTCTTCTTTCCGGTCAATCGCTCTGGAGTATATCCTTCCAAATGGGTAAATACTTCTTCTGATCAGGCAAATTTAATGCCTGCTTCCCCTTCGGCTCCCTGGAAAAAATTTTAAACAGAACTAAGAAAATTGCTTTGGCTTCATACTAAAATATGGGAAACGTACTTCGATCCAAGGGTACTCCGGCAAATTTAGCAATCCGATCCAGCCCGATAGCTGCAATCGTCACTACACTTTCCCCATGAATAAAATCGGTAGCACTGGCATCAAATAAGACATTTCCCTGCGCTGGAAATTCATCGTCTCCATCCCAGAATAAAAACCTTACCGGAATACATTCAAAAGCTTTCAATTCATATCCCGCATCCGACCAGGGCAGTTTCTTTCCATTCTTCCTCTCCCCATTCCTTTGCCAATTCATGAAGAATCTTAGCCATATCTCCGTCAAGTCCCCGGGACTTCTCTCGGATCTCATCTGGAATAAAAATCTCGCCCAGATTCACCGTAACATAAAAAGCCTTGGGTTCTCCGGCAGTTAGCCTCATCAGTGGCGCTTTGATCAGCTGGTTTCTCCATCCGATCCCCAGCTCCAGAATCACCAGTTTTCTTCCATGGTACCGTTCCAGAAAATCCTCCAAATGTTTCCGGCCTTTGGTGTCCGGGATAAAATTGTCATCCATCTCCATGTGCACCTGCATAGGGCCGCCGCAAATCGGGCAGCGGGGAATCATTGCGGATGGAATTTTTCCTCCCTTTTCCTGGGTCGCCATTTTTTCTGCCAAATCTGCCCAGGGATAAAGTTTATCATGGCAGCGGGAGGCACATTGTATAGTCAGCCAGTTCCCCTCGATTTCGTAAATTTTCTTCGGATTGAATCCACACAGTTCAAAATGGCATTCCCCGTTGGAAGTAATGACAAAATAATCCTTTTTTTCGATTACTTTTTTCAGATCCGTCATCACCTGGGTTTCCTGATATTTCCCGCAGTAATGAGATATCAGCCGGCTCCAGAACCCCCACTTTTCTTCTTCGGAAGGCCACCTTGCCCCCATTCCCTGAAGGATACAGGAAAGTCCATATTTTCTTTTCAGATCCCCGAACAATTCTTCAAATGCCTGATTATCCGCAAACAGATGCAGACCCTCTGAGATAGACAGACCGTTGCTGGCCCCAATCAGAACTGCGTCCGCCTCCTCTAATTTTTGAATAACCTCACTGATTACCTTGTCCATGTATACTCTCTCCTTCCATCATTCTAAACTCTCTTCCGCCGCAGATTTTAATCTCGACAGCAAGATATCTCCAGCCGTTACTGCATCCTCAATTGTCAAATAATGATCTGCATTTTTGCTTAAAAGCATTTTTCCGGAAGCGTCAAATTCCTCATCTGCAAACCATATTTTCAGCCATATAGGATAATGGGGAAGGAAAGGAAATACCGCACAAAGATCAGATCTGTCCTCCACAATTTCTGCTCCAAGGGATTTGCAAATCTTAAGGATCTGTTCCGATGTCTTGTCCGCCAGGAACAGACCCAGCTCCTTCTCCATATATTGATCAAATTTTGTTCCCCGGATAAGCCCATCCTTTAATCCGCCAAAAGAGACTTGCTCTTTGGACACTTTCACACCGTCTGCAAGATCAAGATAATGTAAAATTACTAATTGATGCCACTCTTCTATATGCGGCGTAAAATCACATTCCGGAATAGAAATTTTAAGTCTCTGGTTCAGGCTCTGTATTTCCAGACACGTGTCTTCTTTATGGAATATGGCGCCGCTCTTAAGAGCAATTTCGTTTAACAGATGATTTTGCAGCCGTTGAACAGCAGACGTTCTCATCTTGGAAAACGCACGGTTCTCCTGTATTATAGGTTCCATATTATCTGCTCCTTTCTGCTGCATCTTTCAGCACCCTGCCAATATCCTCTACAATCACCATTCCTTTTCCTTCTATATCTTTTGGGAGGAAATCATATTGGTTATTCACTGCGATATATCTGGCCTTAGGAAAGCTTAAGGTCAGATTCCAGAAGGGCTCCTGGATAAACATAGGGGTAAGACGCCCCACGCCCAGTTCCAGGAAAAGAATTTTTCTATCTTTATGCTCCAGCACGTAACGGGACACATTCTCATACTGTTCCTCATACTTTTTGCCCTGCAGGAAGTTTCCGTACCCCCGCACCCAGGGGAAAGCTTCACCGCCGCAGTGAGGACACCGGGGAATCATTTCCTTGGGAACCGCCGTCCCCTCCCCCATGGCTTTCACCATCTTTGCTACTGGTTTTACTGCATCCCAGGTTTCATCCGTACAACACCTAGCACACTGGAAGAAACGATGGTCCCCCTGGATCTGCGCCACTTTATCCTCCGGATATATCTTTACAAACTGTGTATCCTGATTAGTGGTGAGAACGAAAAAGTCTTTGCCCTGCAAAAGATGATTCAGATCTTGGTAGGGCTTTCGGATCCCGGCCGTCTGGGTGGTATAAAGAAAAGTTGCCAGATAACCCCAGAATTCTTCCCGACTCTTCCACTGATGCATCATTCCGTCAAAGGCCCCTCTGAAATGATATTTCTTTGCATATTTTCCAAAATATTTCCGGTAAGAATCATTATCTTCATAGTAAAAGTCTCCGCCGCCTGCCGCTGACAACCCGGAAGCCCCGCCGATCAGAACACAATCCGCTTCCTGGATTTCTTTCACCAATCGGTCAATTTGCTTTTCATAGGGAAGCGCCGTTTTCTTTGATAACACATAAGGCGTTTTTCCCGACGCATACAGACTGTAATATCTTGAATAATTCATCTGTGTCTGCATGACAAGATCTTCATAAAAACTCATGGTTTTCTCTCCTCTTGTGATTGTTGTAAATATTATTCTAACAACATCAGTCTATCATCTGCTTGCATGACTGTCAATATGCTGTTATAATTAAATTAACATTAAAAAGGAGGAACACACTATGAAGTATTCCACGAAAGTCAGCGATGCTGTTCATATCCTGGCTTTTATCCAGCTAAATCCTGTCGATTCCCTATCCAGTAATCGTATCGCTGAAAGCATCCGTACCAACCCTGGCTGTGTCCGTCAGCTCATGTCCGCTCTGCGAAAAGCCGGGCTGCTATCTAGCATCAAGGGACATCCTCGTCCTGCATTGACAAAAGAACCCTCAGCGATCACCTTGCTGGATGTCTATAAAGCAGTGGAGGGCGATAAGCCCCTGCTCCATCTGGATACCCATACCAATCCGGAATGCGGCGTAGGCATTTATATTCAACTGTCTCTTCAGGACTATTTCGACCAAATACAAAAAACTTCAGAGGAGGAAATGAAGCGAATCACACTTCAAGATATCCTGGATCGTTACCAGGAAAAAGTCTTTCTTTCGAACAAAAAAGAAATAAAAGAATAAAAGGATGTGCTTTCTATGGAACAAAAATCATTTCAACGTATAGAAAAGAATCTTCAGGATGTTCCCAAAGGTACCCTTGTGGTAGAACATCATTTTGACAAAAATAAGGAAAAGAATCTTTTTACAGAGTCTTTTCAGACTACTATCATCGGAAAAGGTAAGATGACAGCATATCAAATATTCCCTGGAATTCAGCTTTCATTGAATTACTACCATTCAGAACAGGCCGGCTTCCATCATGATTCCCATGCTCATATCCTGGAGATCAATCATTGCCGCCTTGGAAGAGTCGGTTGGGATTTTCATAACGGTTCTTCTGTTTACCTTGGTCCCGGCGATCTTGCCCTACATAGTATGGAATATTGTGCGGATTCCGAAATGACATTTCCCCTGGGTTACTGCGAAAGTCTTTCCGTGTCTTTAGATCTGGCAGAACTGAAGAATCATCCTCTTCCAATCCTGCGTGAGACATCCATAGACCTTGAACAGATAAACCGCACTTTTTGCCGATCTGATAAATCCGTTGCCCTGCCTTTCTCATCGGCAATTAATGGAATTTTCTCGCCTATGTATGCGGCTCCAGAGGAAATACGTCTGCCCTATTTCAAATTGAAGATTCAAGAGTTGCTTTTATATCTGGGATATCTGGATCCGCAGACCGCAGGACTGACGCAGTACTGTTCCAGACAGACAGCAACCGTTAAAGAAATTCATGCTTTATTAACAGAACATTTGGATCAAAGATATACAATTGAAGAGCTTTCAAAAAAGTTTCTGATCAATACTTCTTCGTTAAAAGAAGTATTTAAAGGAGTCTATGGACTTCCCATCGCAACTTATATGAAAGAATACCGAATCCATAAAGGAATAGAGATGTTGAAGCAGACAGATGACAGCATTGCTGAAATCGCGGCAAAGCTCGGATATGAAACCCAGGGAAAATTCACAAAGGCATTTAAAGATACTGTAAAAATGACGCCTACTGCATATAGAAAAATGTATCTTCATTAAGAAATATAAGTTTTTCACGTTGAATGCCGGCGGATGACCCGAAGAACAATCAAAATAGAAATCACTATCGCCGCTGAAGACACTCCAGTGAACAGGCAGAACATTTCTTCATTTTTTCGATAGTATTCGCTCACAACTTTCTGCGGATCATCTAGATTATAGCGTAATTTCTGTATAGCACCGACCTTGATGTCCGGATTTAATTCCGTGATCTCCTCGACAAACCGGTCAGCTTCATTGGTTTTCTCGCTATTTGTATCTTCTTTGCCCGTAACAATTCTGCCATCTTCTGTCTGGTAACGATATGAAATGATAGTAAAATGATAGGCTTCGGCATCATCATGCCATCCCATCCAACGTTCAATTTTTACGATTTTCCCTACAGAATGTCCCCTATAATTTATATTTTGTATGGAAAGTTTCACAGCTGAATAGAAAAAGCAGGCAATCCATAAGAGAAGAAAAACTAGACCAAAAGTCAAAAACAGAACCTTTCCGGTATGGATAATCTTGTTGATTTTTTCTTTTATCTTCATAATGTTCAACTATATCAGAACCATGTAAAATCCAATCCGAATTTATGGTAAATCTTATGTAAATTCTCTCACGAAATATCCGCTGCGCTTCTGATGCGGATGCGCCGGGCCAGGTCATCTGCATCTTCTACTGTAGTTCCCGATATATCTTCATCTTTCAGGGGGATCACTTTCGGTTCCCTGTCTGTCATATGAAAATAATTTTCACTGAAAATCACATCCGAACCTTCAACGAACGGTAAAATCCATCTTTTTTAAGGAAATCCGCATCCGAAAAGCCTGGTTTTCAGAAGTCTCGTTCTCTGCCCAGAGATAGATTCTGCTTCCCTTCACCTCCATACTTCCTGCCATACGGGCATAGAATTCTTTTGCCATATAGTGGAGAGCTTTCCATCTGCCAAAATAGTCTATACTCGACCAGGACGGCGCCGGCCAGTTGTCATTTACCTGCCAGTAAAGGGCGCCCATACAGCGTCCCCGGTTTCTCCGCCAGTGCTCCACACCGTACCGGACTGCCATTCCCTGCAGGATCTGGCTGACATAGACCGTCTGCTCCAGTGTGGAAGGGCAGCGAAAATTTTCCGAGAGATAGTACAGCATTTTGCCGTTCGCACTGTCATTCTTTTGATGACTCTCCATCACCCGGGAGAAAATATTCCGGTCAGCTTTCTCTGTGAAACTCTCAATCGTTTTTATACACGGGAATGACTGGAACCCGAATTCTGAGCAAAACCGGAAGAAATGATTTCCAAAGTCTGTAAAGGGGAGCTGCCCGTGCCAGACTGCCCAGTAATGGGTATCTCCGTTATTTTCGTTGTCAGGGTCGTCAAAACATCCTCCCGAGGAGGGGGATGACGGCCAGTAAAATACATCCGGTGCGTTTTCCCTCACCGTCCTGGGAAGGATCTCTTCAAAGAGATGGAACCGCCGAAGAATCCGATTGTCAGTTCTTCCCCGGACTGTGCCCGTCTCATACATGATTTCAGTCTGGTAAGATCTGGTCTAGTCATTGGTCTGTTTCTCCTCTTTTGTTTTTGGGTCAGCTTTGATATACTTCTTAAAAATCCGGTTCAGAAATACCGCATTGATTCTCGCCGTCAGCGCAAAACCCACGATCATGTAAATCGGCGTCGCCATCGCCATCGTCGTAGTTCCCAGCAGGACGCATAAGACAGGGATCAGATTCAGTGCCATCATAAGCACCGTAAACGGAAAGTGGCGCACCGACATATACACAGCGTTCCTGAGTGTATTTCTGACTGTGTTCTCAAATCTTGCCTGTACGGCAAACACATAGGTAAAAAGCATTCCCCACACAAAGAGCAGTGCTCCCACCGCAGCGTTTAAGAGGTTCCACATATCCCTTCCCACCAACACGTCAAAGATGAGCAGACATCCCGCCGCCAGCAGGATCAGCCAGATTACGGTACTCTTCTTCCACTCCTCTCCATGCGTGGAAGTATTCTCGCGCCACATAATTACTCTCTTTCCTCGCCATCCTGAGGGTCACCCGATACATGGCACACAGAGACGTGCCGATTGTGACCACCGGAATACAGGTAATAACAAATAGTATATTCAATATCAGAATATCCCCGACTCTTCCCATAAAATCAAAGAACGGATTGTCTATGCCAAATTTCTTCATCTTCCCATCTCCCACATTTTCGTTACTCACTGCCTGTTGAGGCAAAAGCCTTCCCTGGTTTGATAAAATCAAGGAACTCCTGGCACGCTTCCTCATGCCCTCCCGTATCCGGAAATGCCAGCAGAAGCCGTTCTCCCATCTCATTGTCAAGATAGTCTGCAAGGGAAGTGTCCGCCACATCTACTGCTGTGACTTCTCCGCCATCCTCATACACGGACATCCCTTCCGTATCCCAGCCGGCTATGCTGCGAAATGTGCCCCCCAGCTCCCGGCAATATTGATAGAAGCTCTCTGGCAGGACGACCGCATCCAGTTCTCCGTTCTGCCATTTAAAGAAAAACTTCTCGTAAGAACTCTCATTGACGCCCTCCAGCTTTGTATCGCCGTAAGAAATATTGTAATCTGAATTAATGTCCATCCGGTCTGGATCGATCCCGGATGCTTCTGAAAAATCTTTCTCCAGTTCACCGTCCCTCTCATAATTAATCTCCTGATTTACCATCGCACAGGTGAAAAGGGGCGGATCCTCCCGGAAGCCAAAATGTATAATAAGAAAAAGAATCAGACCCACGGCTGCGACGATGCCCAGTATGTGATACCAGTAATATGTCAGGATGTATTCTGCTTTATCGCGCACGCTCATGCCTGCGGTGTTCTGTCTGATTTCCCTGATATAATGCCTCATAGTCCTCAGCCTCTTTTCTGATTCTCTTTTTGTTTTCCAAATTATCTTTGTTTTTTCTTTGGATCAGGCGCCTCGGCGGCATTTACGCCGCCGCGCGTCCTGCCAGTTACTGTTCTTTTCTGAGCAGTTCCATATTTTTGTCGATCAGTTCACATCTCTGTCTTACACAATCCGGTGACCGCAGCGGATCTTTCGGTGTGTGGAACAGATAATCTTCCATCTTGTCAATCGTCGTTGTCGCCACATGCATTCTTGTATCTGACGACGCGTAGTAAATATAGATATCCCCGTTTTCCTTTGCGATTGCCCCATTTGTAAAGACAACATTAGAAACATCTCCCACCCTCTCGGAGCCAAAGGGCACGAGGAATACACCGGACGGCTCTGCGATTACCTGATCAGGATGCTCAAGATCCGTGCCGAATGCATAGAGTACATATCTAAGCCCTGCCGCTGTGTTGCGTACACCGTGGGCAATATGGATCCAGCATTTCTTTCCGCGGATCGGGACTGCGCCCGCGCCGTTCTTGGACGCAGTGAGTGTATGGTAGATCCTCCTGCTGATGATCTTCTCTTCGTCGATCACCGCATGTTCGATGTCATCACAGAGTCCGAACCCGATCCCGCCGCCGCTTCCAGTCTCGATAAAGCCGTCCATAGGGCGCGTATAGAATGCGTATTTTCCGTCCACGAATTCCGGATGAAGCGCCACGTTTCTCTGCTGAGGCGACTGAAGTGTCTTTAAGTTGTCCAGTCTCTTCCATGTCTTCAGGTCTTTCGTGCGGACAATGCCCGCTGCAGCCACCGCCGCCGAGAGATCCGGATTGTCCGGATCCTTGCTCTCGGAGCAGAACACGCCGTAGATCCAGCCGTCCTCGTGCTTGGTCAGTCTCATATCATAGACATTGGTCTCCTCCGGGCAGGTGTCCGGCAGTACAACCGGATAGTCCCAGAAATGAAAACCGTCGATTCCTGAATCACTCTCTGCCACCGCGAAGAATGATTTCCGGTCATTGCCCTCCACGCGGACAACAAGGTAATATTTTCCATTCAGTTCAATGGCTCCGGAGTTCATCACTGCATTGATGCCAAGGCGTTCCATAAAGTACGGATTGGTCTCTTTATTCAGGTCATATCTCCAGTGAACCGGGGCGAATTCCCTTGTGAGCACCGGATACTCATACCGGTCATAGATTCCGTTATAGAAGTCTGTCTTCTGATTTTTTCTTGCGACCAGACGGTCGACTTTCGCTTTCTCCACGTAATACTGTTCATGTAACATTTTGTGTCCTCCTGATCACTTCCATGCACATCCTGCCGTTGTGATACGGGCATTTCCACGGTTCTACCACCGGTTTCTCAAGGGGATGTCCCTCCTGATCCACCGCCCAGAACCACTCGGAACCTGCTCTGTGATCCACAACGTATTTTTTGATGTACTCCCAGATATCTTCCGCAGCTTCCAGATATTCCGGATGCTCCGGACTTCTCTGCCAGCCGTTCAGGAAGCCGACTACGGCTTCCGCCTGCACCCACCAGACTCTTGTCGTATCCACCACGCCGTTCTCCGCTTCGTTGACCAGTGAATGTCCTGTGTAAGCGCGCTCGTAAATATTCTTGGTTATCTCTTTTGTAATAGGACGCAGACACTTGTGATAAAATGCGTCGTCCAGTATGTCCAGCCCTCTGTCCACCAGCCACGCCGTCTCAATGTCGTGTCCGTAAGAATACAGGTCGATCAGACTGTTCCAGGTGCGGTCAAAAAAGACTTCCTGCCGCCCCAGTTTCGGGTTGTATATCTTATCCGCAATGAGGTCCAGCATAAAACGGATGTTGTCTCCCACCTCCGGTTTTTTTGTCACCCGGTAGAGTTCCGTATACGCCTCAAACACATGGAGCAGCGTATTCATTGTCTTTTCCGCCATAACACCGTTCTCGGACAGCTTATCTTTGTCTTCCGGCTCAAACCGGACATTGAATGCTTCCAGATAACCGTATTCGTCTTTACATTTCGCCTCAATCAGACGATACAGCTCTTCTGCCAGCTTGAGCGCTTTCGTATCTCCCGACGCGTCATAGTAAGAGGAAAGTGCATAGATGGCGAACGCCTGATTGTAGGTATGCTTTGTCGTGTCCTCCGGCGTGCCGTCAGCGGAACTGATGCCATTTGTTCGCACCGTCCAGAGACGCTGCCTCGTACAAATCGGAGTCCACAGACATCATAGCGCCGAGAAACAGAATCATGTTCTGTCCGGTGTATCTCCATACCGAAGTCGCCGCCAGCGCGATATTATTGATCTTCCGGTCCTGAAGCCACATCGGGATATTGTCAAGGTTCATACCGAACATCTGCAGAATCGAGTCGAGCACGAATCCTCTTGCGTAAAAGAATTTGAAAATAAATCCGATCGCGATACCGCAGATCAGGTAGGGGAAGAACATCGCTCCTTTAAAGAAGCCCGCTCCTCTTACCTTGAACACCATGAGCGATGCGAAGAAAAGTGCCAGTGCTAACTGAATCACTGCTCCGCCCATATAGTAAAGGCTGACAAACAGGGAGCCGAAGATGTCTTCTCTCTGGAATACATCAATATAGTTCTGAAGTCCTACGAATGTTCTCTCTCCGATGTACTTCATATCATAAAAACTGAACTGCACCATCTTTGCAAACGGTATGTAAGTAAAAGTCAGAAGCAGAATCAGCGGGATTGCCATAAACAATACGATCACAAGTCCCCTCTGTCCCTCTCTCCTTTTCATCAGCTCCATAAAACCACGCTTCTTCTTAGGAACTGCCGCTGCCTGTCTACTCATAATATCCTCCTTTCATCTAAGGAATCTTCTGTTTTTATCCATCCAGGTTCTTACCGGAAAGGGAAAGGCGGCACTCTCGGCCGCCCTCCTCCTTACACGTTCTCATACCTGACATCAGATGGATGAACTGCTATCTTACATATTTACGTCTACTCCTAATGACTCCTGTGACGCAGACCACTGTGCGTTCCACTCGTCAATAACGTCGTCCAGTGTCTTTGTTCCGTACAGCGCACACTCTAACAGATAGCAATTCGGATAGTCGTCGTTGTTGATACCTACTTCACTCTCATTGTTCACGTCGTTGAACAGCTCTTCCTCGCCTTCCACCGGCGGATTGTCGGAGAGAAGCTCTACGCCCTCGAAATCAGCGAGTGCATCGGGAAGGTTCTCGCCTTTCAGTGCCGGGATACTTCCCTCATCCTCATAGATGGTGGAGTCTTCGATGAGCCATTTCAGATACAGCATTGCCGCGATCTGGTTGTCTGTGCTCGCCTGATTGTTGATACCAAATGCATAGTTGCCGCCTGCTCCCGCATACTGCTTTCCGTCAACCGTGATCGGGAATGGCATATAACCTACATCGTCCGGTGTGTCGCCTGCATCTTTACACTGCTGTACAGCCCATGAACCCAGTACCATGGTAGCGATCTCGCCGTTGTTGATTCTTGCCTTGGAGGATTCCCAGTCGCTGCTGGCTGGATCTTCTTCCACGAGTTTTCTGGCAACGGATTCATAACATGTGTAGTAAACTGCATATGGTCCTGTCATATCGTCGCGTTTTGCGAACGGATCTTTCATATGCACAATGTCGTGGTTCATGAAATCCGGATTTCCTGTCGCAGCGATTCCGATGTATGCATCCCACGCTCCCATTGGCCATCCTGCCGCGAAGTTAGTATACAGCGGGATTGCGTCTGTCTTTTCCTTGATAATCTGCAAATCGTCCAGGAATTCATCCGGTGTCTTCGGAAGCTCTGTGATTCCCGCGTCAGCCCATACCTTCTGTTGTAAACAACTCCGTTTGCCGTACCACCGTTGGCAATACCGTATATTGTGCCGTCATAGGTCTTCTCTGTACAGAAGTTATAGATCGGATCCAAGGTATCGAAATCTCCCAGCGGTACGAAGTAATCGCCAAGTTCGCTCTTGTCCACACTGGTCGGAATGAAGCACAGGTCACCCCAGTCGCCGGTCGTCAGACGGAGTGTCAGGGACTCTTCATAGTCTGTAACCGCTTCATACTCGACATTAATGTTCGGATACAATTTCATAAACTCTTCCGCGTACCCTGCGTATACCGTGTCGACGATATCCGTTCTGTTCGTCAGTACCTTGATGTCCGCTTTGATATCTTTATAATCCTCTCCCACTGTGATCCGATCAATCGTGGGAACTGCCTCGCCGCTGGAAGAACCGCCTTTGTCGTCCCCACCGCTTCCGCAGGCTGCCAGTGAGAGGATCATTGTCGATGCCATAGCCAATGATACCGCACGTTTCAACGTTTGTTTTTTCATCTTTTTCCTCCTTCATTTAAGTTATTTTAATCTTATTATTAATTTATTTTAATTTCAATATTTCAGGGAATCTTTTCGTCATTTCTGCTATTTTCACATAATTTTAAGTTCCTGTTTGTGTAAAAACAACAAAATTTTCGCTTTTGGGACAGTGTTTAATTAATTAAATTTAATATTAATTAATTAAATTTAGTTTTGCCATTTAAGTATTTTTCTCCAATAAAAAAAGATCCCTTTCTTTTCGTAAAGAGATCTTTTTTTCACAAACACGATTTAATTCAGACTTTTCACACTCTGCCGTTCAATAATGACACTGTCCACGTATATGGTTCCCCAGTGTCTCTCAGCGCCCCGGATTTTTCCCCGCAGCAGTTTCACTGCCTGATGCGCCATCTGCTTCATATCCACATTGTAGGTGGTCAGCTGTTCCGCAAAACTGTTATCGTATAAATAATTGTCATACCCCACAATGGAGACATCTTCCGGCACACGGTAGCCTTGATTTACCAGCTCATTATACAGAAGTCCCGCAGTCCAGTCACTGTTGCAGGCAAACGCAGTCGGCATATTTTCCGGCACTTCAATGATAACATGCCCATCTTGGACATCTCGGTCCTCCAGAATCCATTCCCTGCGTTCCGGAATGCCCGCTTCCATGAGAGCTTTCCGATAACCATAATATCGATCCATAATATTGTCATTATCTCCCACACTTCCCACAAACGCGATATCCCTGTGCCCTCTCTCCAGCAGATATCTGGTCACTTTATACATTCCCACATAATTGCTGGACATCACAGCATCGCACCGCACGCCTTTCATCTGAAAATCCAGAAACACAGTGGGCACCTGCGCGGCGTCCACAATCTTCTTTACATAGGAATCTGTCATCCAGCCAATGATGATAAGACCGCTGATCGTCTTCTCCCTCAAAAGTTTCGGCATCTCTTCCGTTTCTTCCATCGAAAATGTGAGAATCTCCAACATAGTCACACTCTGGGACTTGGCCGCTTCATATGCCACTCTCTGATAGAGAGCCCAGTAAAAAGACTGCCCTACGGTGATGTATTTCTCCGGGACAAGCACGCCAATCACCATCCCCTGAAAATTGGGTTCATTCTTCTTCATATCATACCCAAGTTCCCTTGCCGCTTTCTCCACGCGGAACCTGACATCGTCACTCACACCTTTGCGCCCCGCGAGGGCGTTAGATACCGAGACAACACTCACGCCCACCGCGGCGGCAATGTCTTTCATCGTTACATCCGACACATTACTGCCTCCTCTTCTTCACGGTATTGCCTTCCACGATCCGGCCCCCGACGATCCGCACGCTCTGCGCTCTGTGACCGCTCTCGATCCTGCGCAGAAGTGTATTCATACTGATCTGAGCGATTGCCCGCTCATCGTTCTCAAAAGTTGTCAGCTTCCGGTCACCGGCAAGCTGCGCCTTATAATTGTCAAAACCCACAATCGAGACATCCTCCGGCACACGTACACCCCGTTTCAGCAACTTCTCAATCAGGATGCCAGCCGTCTTATCACAATTGCAGACAAACGCTTCGGGCAGTTTCTCCGGAAGCTCGATATGGATATGGTAATCCCCGTTTTGAAAATCCCGGTCCGGCAGGATTCTCTCCTGCGCATCTGTGATTCCCGCTTTTTCCAGTGCTTTGCAGTAGCCCAGATAGCGGTCTGTAATATTTTTTGTGGCAGTGGGGGTACCCACGAACATCAAATCCCGGTACCCCTCTTCCAGAAGAAGTTCCGTCATGCGCGTCATCCCGCCGAAGCCGTCCGTGACAATATAGTCCAGATCCTCATATATGTCATAATAGTCCACGCACACAACTGGAATGTCATAATTCCTGCGAATTGCCTGTATATACTCCTTGTGCAGTTCCCCGATAAGGATCAGCCCAGCCGTCTTTTTCTCCAGAAACGATTCAAAAGGTTTCTCCAGATTCTCCTTTTCCGGAGTCACCACTTCAAGCACGGTAAGGTGCCCTTTCTTCACCGCCTCCTTCGCGATTCTCTGGTAAATATCCATGTAAAACGATGGAAACTCCTTGACATATTTCTCCGCGACGGCAACACCGATGATATAAGAGCTGCAGTTTTTTTTCTCCCTCGCGGTGTTCTGGTATCCCATTTCCTGCGCGGTCTGCACGATCTTATCACGCATCTCATCGCTGACGCCTTTCTTTCCTTTCAGGGCATTCGATACGGTCACAATGCTCACATCAAGCCTTTGGGCGATATCCTCCAGCTTCACTTTCTTCTTCTGTCCCATGCCACTCTCCTCTTCAGCCTGTAATCTCAATCAGCCTGCTCTTAAAATCTCCAAATTCCGCAGGGACGCGCACACCAGCCTGCATCAGAGTATTTCCAGTATACTCTCTGCCTTCGACCGTATAACGGCGTTCCGGATCCAGGCCCGCAAGCCGTATGAATCTACTCTTGGCGTTCGCCCGTGCCCGCACCTGCACGTAGAACAGAAGCGCTCTGTCCTTCGTTTTATCAACAATCATCCAACTGTCATAATAACCGTTATCCGCCACAGATGCAAGTCGATAATAGTCCCCTTCACGGATTAAATCATTATATTTGTGGTATTTTTCTACTTGTTCCTTCACCTGCTCCTTCTCTTCTGCCGAGAGTTTCGTAATATCCAGCTCATAGCCAAAGGTGCCAAGAAGAGCCAAGTCCCCTCTCGTCTCAAAAGGCGTTGTCCGTCCCACTGCGTGATTCGGACATACACTGACATGGGCGCCTATCGTCGAGATCGGATAGACCAGTGCCGTTCCTTCCTGAATTGCCAGACGCTCTATCGCATCTGTATCGTCTGAACACCAGATCTGAGGACTGTAATAAAGCATTCCCGCGTCAAACCGGGCGCCGCCGCCGGAACAGTTTTCCAGCAGAATCTCCGGAAAATCTGTAATCAGGCGTTCCTGCATCCGATACACGCCAAGCACATATCTGTGGGAGAGTTCCCCTTGCCGGTCCGCAGGAAGCGCATAACTTCCAAGCGTCGCAAGCTGCCGGTTCATATCCCATTTTACGTAAGAAATATCCGCGCTTTTCAGGACTTTCGCGATCATTTCATAGACCCCGTCCACAACTTCTTCTCTCGAAAAATCCAGCACATACTGGGCGCGGCTCTGGGTAATATCCCTGCCCGGAATCTGAATTGCCCAGTCCGGATGCGCCTCGTAGAGCTCCGACTCCGGGGAGATCATCTCCGGCTCCACCCAGATGCCGAACTTCATGCCCAGTTTCTTTACATTTTCCACCAGCTCACACAGTCCGCCTTTCAGTTTCTCCTCATTCACGTACCAGTCCCCGAGAGAGCTGTCGTCATAACTTCTCTTGCCAAACCACCCGTCGTCCATGACAAGCATCTCGATTCACAGCTGAGAGGCATCTTTGGCAATCTCGAGAAGTTTCTTCTCATCAAAGTCAAAATAGGTCGCCTCCCAATTGTTTATCAGGATTGGACGTTTCTGGTGAAGATAAGGGCTGCGGATCAGGTGTTCCCTGTACAGGTCATGGAAGGTTCTCGTCATCTTTCCAAGTCCTTCTTCGGAGTAAACCATTACCACTTCCGGAGCGGTAAACGTATCGCCGGGTTCCAGCTTCCACGTAAATTCTTCCGGATGGATTCCCATCGTCATACGCACGGAATCAAACTGGTTCTTCTCCGCCTGCGCGATAAAGTTTCCCGAGTACACAAAATTCATAGCATAGACTTCGCCTGTATCCTGTGTCGTTCCCGGCGTTACAAGAGCTATAAACGGATGTTCCTGATGACTGGATTCCCCTTTAAATGATGCAACATTCTGTCTTCCATACCCCAGCGGTATTCTCTGAATGTGCCGCTCTCTTGCCCATGAGCCCGCCAGACTAATCATCTCGAAACCACGGTCATCCATATCCAGACACGCAGAGAGGATCTTTTCGATATAGAACGGCTCCGTCCCTTTATTCTCCACAATCACCGAGCGGGTCAAAGCGTCCGAACCGTTGAACACGGAATACAGAAGTGTCACTTTCATTCCAAGCAGGGCGTCCTTGCAGAAAATCTTAAGCGTACTGCTGTCAGACTCGCTTCCCCATGTGGCGGGAAGCCCCTCAAGATGCGGCTTGCCCTTCATGATCTCATAGCCCATATAGACAAGCTCGCTTGCGCGGTGTCCTGCCACACTTCTGACGCACAGCGCCGACTCCCGGTAATCTCCCATCCCGGTCTCCGGCAGTTCCATAGGCGCACAGTCGAGAAACGCCCCCGTCTCTCTTTTCTTCTGCGCAAGTGTCAATGGACCCTCATCTTCGCGCAGCAGATAACGCAGGTTCTCACCTTCAATCTTCGCACCATACCAGAGATGCTCCACATATCTGTCGTCCACAACGGCAATTCCATACGTGGTATTCTCTGTATTCAGTAAAAATACTTTGTTCTTCTCATCATAACGGATCATAGGCATGTCTCCTCTTTTTAAGTTAATTTATTATGTATTTAACTCTATTTTTAATTATTTTTTTCTTTTGTCAATGTTTTTTTAATTTAAGTTTCGACAAAATCAAAGAAACGCAGAAAAAAGGAGTCCGTTCTTTTAAGGACAGACTCCTGTTCTGCTTAAATCATTTTCACTCATCCCGTCTTCTTAGCTGCCAGCTTCTTTTTGTTTCTCTCCTGTTCGCCCACCTCGGACTGCAGAAATTCCAGCGGAATCGCCCTGAGCTCTTCATATACCTCCTGGAATTCCTCTCTTGTCTCAATCTCCGACTCCTCGATGGTCTCCACCGCCACCGCAGGGCTGCCGGTGAGCTCACTGTAGTATTCCAGCGCACTGCTGCCCACATAAGAGGGGATCCTCTCTTGCTGGCGTTCTCTGGACTTAGACAGTTTGCTCAGCGAACGGGCAATCCGTTTTCCCTTCCTGGAATACCGCAGAAACAGCGTATTTCTGGAACGGCGGCGCACCGTCTCCCGGTTGCGGAAATCCAGATATCCCACACTTTCATATTCTTTGAACACATGCATCAGCGCCTTTGTCTCATTCTCGCTCCCGGCGCAGTCATGAATAGAAGTTCTCTGGTAATCCTCTGTGGGAAAATTCCCCTGGAGATCCACGCCCCTGGCATTACATTTCCAGTCTGTGTTGGACTTGCGCAGCATTTTCAGCATCTGTCTCAAAATCGGATTGCCAATGACAGAAAACCCTTTTCTGCAGATCTCATATCCATCCGGATTGACCAGCGGAATCATACAGATACTGGTCTGATCCAACAGTTCCTCCACCGGATACTGCCGGTCAATCATCCGGCTGCACTCATAAGCCTGACAATACTCTGCCGCCATCTGCAGCAGAAATTCCACATTTTTTTGCTCTCTTCCATAAATCCCGGCTGTGCAGATGAGAACTTCCCTTCCCCGTCCGATCTCCAGCATGGGAATCACCCGCTCATCATGACTCTGTCCGATCATGCGGAATCTGGTGAATTCCCGATACCTCTGAGACAATTCCCGCAGCTGATAGTAGACAGATTCATAGGTACTTATCTTAAGATCCTCCAATTTCATTCCCTCCCTTGGACATACTCTCCATTCCATACGTAATAGTATATATGCGCCTGTCCCGGAAAGTATTCGCCCCGCCAGACAAAAAGAGACTCTCCCGGAAAACCGCGATTTGTAAAATCCGGCTTTCACAGAACAGTCTCTTTTCCATGTCTTTCAGAGCACCTATGCTCTGTCAGTCTCTTATATTTTCACAATTTTTTATTTCTGATCCAGTTTTCTCTTGCGGGTGATTACCAGTCCGCCAGCCAACACAGAGGCTGCGCACAGTCCTGCAAGCGGAAGGATTGGCGTCTCATCTGCCGTCTTGGCATTCTTTGCCTTGGAGGTAGAGGAAGATTTGGAAGAAGATTTCTTCGCTGACGCAGAAGATTTCTTCGTTGTCGTCGTTGTCGAAGCGGCAGTTACCCGGAAGGTCTTGCTGGCAGTTACTTCCTCATTTCCTGCCTCGCTCAGATTCACCGCCTGGGCGTCTGCCCAGCTGTCAATCCCGTCCGTCCATTGACGCAGCTCGTAATAGACCGTCAGAGTACTGTCTCCGGTTGGAACTTTGGATTTTGACAAAGTGGCATTGCCGGAATACTCTCCGCCCTCATTGTTGACTGCGATGGAATATCTCTTCCCATCAGAGCATGTCAGAATACTGGAAGTGGGAACATAGGCGGTATCTCCTGCCTTCGGCTCCTCTCTGTCCAGTCCGGCTCCCTCAATGGTGAAACTCAGACGGCTGTTCTGTTTGTAAGAACTGGATACACCGAGAATCTGATTTTCATCGGTATGCTGTGTCGCATCGTAGCCTGTGGCCGGAGCTGCTGTCACCTTCAGAGTCTGGCTTGCTGTCGCAGTCTTGTCTGTCTCCGATGCATTCTGTGCCGTCTCTGCATCCTCCCAGCTTGTGGTGTTCTCGCCCCACTGTCTCAATTCGTAATAGACAGTCAGAGTATAATTATCGGCCTCAACCCGCAGATTCGCGCTTCCCTCGTATCCGCCGTTCTCTCTCACGCCGAAGTTCTCAATGGAATATCTCTTTCCCGTGGTATTGCCCTCTAAAATCGCGTCAGTGGGAACATAAGCAGTGTCTCCTGCCTTCGGTTCCTCTCTGTCCAGTCCGGCTCCTGTGGCCTGGAATATCATTCTCTCGGCCTCCACGTAGGACTTCTTGAGTCCGGAGATTGTGTTCTGCTCTTTATGTTTTGTGGCGTCATAAGTATCCTGTGCCGGCACAGTCGGTGTAGGTGTCGCTGCAGCGGCCAGAGAAGCCTCTTTCTTCGCCTCATCATACTGAATGGTAAGTCCGGCGTTCTCACAGGTCACATAACTGTTCACAGACGCAACATTAGTTCCCTCAATTTTATAAATCAGAGTTCCCGCATCCGTCTTCGCACTGGTCACACCGACCTTGGAGCCCTCTTTCCAGGCACTGTCCACCTTGAAAGAAGCACCTTCTGCCAGGTACAGGTTCTTCTCTGTCTTCTTATCCGCTGCTTTATTGCCGGTAATACTCAGGCTTCCGGACAGGATATTCTCTGAACCGGTCAGATATACCGCGCCGCTGTCTGAGGCATTGCCGCTGATGGTGCAGTCGCGCAGGATTACCTTGCCGCTGCTGTAAATCACAGCTCCGCCCTTCGCGCTGGAATCCGCGGCACTGACGGAACCATCCATCTTCACGCCGCTGACAGTCAAAGTGGCGCCTGACGCGACTTTGAACATATTTCCAGTGTAACCGGAATGTCTCTTGACGGTCAGTGTCTTTCCTTCTGCCGGTTTGATCTCGCAGGAGGACTTCACTTCCACTTCCTCTGCGACTTCCAGGACAATCTCCTTCTCCTGTGCCGTCTTGATCTCCTCAAGAACGCTTGTCAAGTTATCCTTTTTCAGTGTAATGGTCTTGGTACCTGTCTGAGTCTCAGAACCTGCTCCCGGTGTTGTCTCAGGCTTTTCTTCCCCTTCCGGTGTCTCTGTGACTGTGGGAGATGTCTCCCCATTCTCATCTTCCGATGCTTCCTGCTCTTCCTCGGGTTCTTCTTCAGAAGCCGCCTGCTCTGCGGATTCCTCCGGCTGTTCCGCCTCCGGGGAATTCTCAGGCGTCTCTCCCGGCTCTTCTGTTGTCTCGGATTCCGTGGAAACTTCCTCAGCAGGAGAACCGTATGTATAGACTGGCGCTGAACCCACCGCCATGACGGCAGCCAGTGTCAGGGCATATAATTTTGCTTTTCTCATGATCTTTTTCCTCCTCAGAGTACAATTCTCCAAATCATTTTCTCGCAGAGAATTGTCCCAAAAACTATTCACACTATATCATAAATGTGAGTAATTGTCTACGCACAGAACGGGACTTCCCAGATATTTTATCAATTATTTAGAATATGTTTCCTTTTCTGTAACAACATAAGAAGGCTGAATGTCTGTGACTTCCCATGGAGCCTGTTCAACCATCTGGAAATCAAAGGCAATGGCAATAGTCTTGGTGTCCGGATGCTTTTCCAGAAAACGGTCATAAAAACCGCCGCCGTATCCCACTCTGTGGCACTGGGCGTCAAAAGCCACTCCCGGCATAATCATCACCACACCTGGCCAGTCCACGATCTCTCCTCTTGCCGGCTCCGGAATATGAAAATATCCCTCCTCCAGCTGATCAAAACTGTCAAGCTCATAGAAAACCAGGTCTTGTCCCACAACCTTGGGGACAGCAACCTTCTTGCCCTGTTTCCAGGCTTCCTCAATCAGAAAACGAGTCATCACTTCATGGTTATAATCCGCATAGGCATAAATCCGGTCTGCCTCCTGAAAAAGCGCAAGCTCCAGAACCCGCTGTGTCACCTGGCGGCTCATCTTTTCAATCTGTTCGTCCGTGTGTTCTTTTCTTCTCGCAAATATCTGCTTTCTAATTACTTTTTTTTCTTCCATATTTCTCTCCTAAATTCACGATGGTTCCATCTGCTTCCTGTACATCGATGTTATCCAGCTGTCCGCGAAGGGAACGGCGGATGGCTGCTATGTACTCCTGACGCAGCTGTTTCTGCTCTGCTTTTTCCTCCTCGGTCAGCCCCACGCTCTTCGCTTTGTGTGCCAGCGCGTTAATCCGGTCGATTTTCAAATTATCCATCATTTTGACTCATTCCTCACATATTTTTAATATAATCCAGCAAATAGAATTCTTCCTTCGGCTTCGCCGCGAACAAGGTTCCATAATCCTCTCCTTCCACAATCTTGTGAAGTACATGGGGATCCCGTCCATTGGCAATCACCATATCCGCCCCCGCAGAGGTGGCAATCTTGGCTGCGGAAAGCTTTGTAGCCATTCCTCCTGTTCCCACCTTGCTTCCGGTGCTCTCCTTTCCCATCTTCAGGAAATGTTCATCCAGACTGTCCACCTCATCGATGAACTGCGCCTGCGGATTCGTCCGGGGGTCATCGGAGAACAGGCCGTCAATGTCTGACAGAAGAATCAGAAGATCCGCCCCGATCAGAGCAGCCACGATGGCAGACAGGGTGTCATTGTCACCGAACTGGATCTCATAGGTGGATACCGTGTCATTTTCATTGACAATGGGAATGACTCCCATCTCCAGAAGAGACTGGAAAGTATTGCGGGCGTTATACCGGTTCAGGTCATCCAGAAGCGTATTTTTAGTCATCAGAATCTGGCCGGACATCTGGTTATACTCCATGAACAGCTTCTGGTAGATCATCATCAGCCTTGCCTGTCCCACAGCCGCACATGCCTGTTTCTGTCCCAGGTGAGAAGGCTTCCCGTTCATCCCCAGAGCAGCACTTCCCACTCCAATTGCGCCGGAGGAGACCAGAACCACTTCCTTGCCCTGATTCCTGAGATCACTCAGCTCCCGGACCAGAATCTCCAGTCTGGTGAGATTGAGTCTTCCCGTCTCCACATGGGTCAGAGAAGAAGTTCCGATTTTTACCACGATTCTTTTTTTATCTTTCAATGTAGCACGAAGATTCACGTATGTCGCTCCTTTTTTTCTTGATCCTCTCCAGTGTACAACATTTTTCGCGGTTCGTCTACCCTGGCCGTCTGAATCCCAAAAAAAGCTTTCCCGTCTTTCCTAACTGGAATAATTCTCCAGAAAACTGTAGAGATCTTCCTCGGAATCCAGATATTTTCCTGCCCGGATTTCTTCCTGGAGCTGATCCGGAAGCTGATCTACCAGAATCTCCGTGGGCTCATACAGAGTCTCCTTGTCTCCTTCATAAACCTGAACTTTTCCATCTTCCTCCGTGAGATAATAAGTTTCATAGAGTGTCCTGGTCTGCCGGATCACCACGTGTTCGGGAGAGAAGGCTACCAGACTGTAAGTGTAATACGGTGTCTGGCTTTTTTCCAGAAAATCTGTCAGTTCCTCCCGGTTCATTCCCAGAAGGTTCGCGGAGGTCACCTTCGTTCTCTGACGCAACTCTCCGGAGTTCTTGTCGTACTCCTCAATGGTGCACTGAGTATCCGCCTCAATCTGACTTTGCACATTGTCCGTCTGGACTGATCGCTGTTCCTCCAGCTCTTTCTCCATGTCGATCAGACGAAGACGCATATCTGACAGCTTATAAGTCCCATAGGACCCCAGAGTCAACAGGCACAGAACCATAAAAATACCGATACCATAGAATACTTTTCGCATAGTGCTTGCTCCTTTTTTCGTAATCCCAGTTACGTTCTTTTCCTTTAGTATCGGCAGTCGATTTAAATTTATTCAATTGAAAAACAGATCTTACCTGCTGGAAAAACCTTCTTTGCCTAACGGCTGATTCCCAGCTCCTCCAGTGCCCGGGACTGCTTGTCCTCCATCACTTTCGCCTCCTCGGGCGTCATGTGATCGTACCCCAGCAGATGCAGCACACTGTGAGCCACCAGAAAGCTGAATTCCCGCACCTGGCTGTGGCCGTATTCCTGCGCCTGGCTTTCCATTCTCGGAATGGAGATCATGATATCGCCAAGAATCAGCTCTCCCGTATCCAGATCAAAGTAGGAGTCATCTTCGTCCAGAATCCCATAATCTCCCGGTGTCTCAAAAGGAACCATGGGAAAAGAAAGAACATCCGTGGGGGCATCGATGCTGCGGAATTCCCGGTTCACCCTCTGGATTTCCTGATTATCGGTGAGAACCAGATTAATCTGGGTCTCATAGGGACAGCCTTCCATATCCAGCACTTTCTCCGCCACCAGATTGGCATAATGCGTACAGTCCACCGCAATCTCGCCTTCATATTCCTTTTCAATGAGCAGAGTCATTTCTTCTCTTCCTTCCTCTCGATGAATTCATTTTTTTCTCATAATTATCGTAAGCCTGCACGATCTTCTGTACCAGCGGATGACGCACCACATCCTTGCTGGTGAGCTCACAAAAAGAGATTCCCTCTATTTTCTTCAGAACACGCATGGCCACATCCAGACCGGAGACCGCCCCGGGGGGAAGATCCTTCTGCGAGGCATCTCCAGTCACAATCACCTTAGACCCGAATCCGATACGGGTCAGAAACATCTTCATCTGCGCCGGCGTGGTATTCTGAGCCTCATCAAGAATGATATACGCATTGTCCAGTGTTCTTCCTCTCATATAGGCCAGAGGCGCCACTTCAATCAGCCCCCGTTCCATATTTTTGGCGAAGCTCTCCGGTCCCATAATCTGATAAAGGGCATCGTAAAGAGGTCTCAAGTATGGATCTACCTTACTCTGGAGATCTCCCGGGAGAAATCCCAGCTTCTCCCCCGCCTCGATCGCAGGTCTCGTGAGAATAATCCGGCTGACCTCCTCGTTGCGGAAAGCAGTCACCGCCATAGCCATGGCCAGATAAGTCTTACCTGTTCCGGCCGGCCCCACACCAAACACGATCATATTCTTGCGGATCTGATCCACATAATTTTTCTGTCCCAAAGTCTTCGGCTTGATGGGGCGTCCCTGAATGGTGTTGCAGATCAGATCACTGTCAATCTCAGTCAGAGCACTCTCCTTCTCTTCCATCAGCAGGGAGAGCGCATAGTTCACATTCTGTCTGGTAATCACATTTCCCCGTCTGGACAATTCCAAAAGCTGCTCAAATAATCTCCTCGCCTGATCTGTGCGAAAAACATTTCCTAAAATCTTCAAAACGCCGTCTCTGGCAATCAAGGTTACATTCAAAGTCCGTTCAATCAGCTTGATATGCTCATCAAACTGACCGAAAATATTTTTCTCATGTTCTGCCGGCAAATCCATCCGGACTTCCACAATATTATTGCTCATCCACTAGTTCCCTTTCCTCCGGCTGCGTCTGTTCTGTGATGAGCCGTTCCGTCCCGGCCTCACCTTGCACAACCAATATTCCTTCACTGACACATGAATTTTGATTCAATGTTATTTTAACATTATTCTGTGAGATTTCTACCCCTTTTTCCAGAAAATTTTCCAGCACAGCCTCCAGGCGGACTTTTGCCTTCTCTTTTGCCTCCTCCTTTGAGTAAGTCCTGGATACTGTCTGGAAATTTCGTTTTCTCTGCTTTTCGAAGAAAACGGGATGGGTAAATTCTCTGGAAGGTTCCCAGATAAACTGCTCTCTCACCACATCCTGATTCTTCTCGGCTACGGGAACTGCGCTTCCGATTCTCCATCCTCCGATTCCCAGTGCATAGGAAACCCTCTCCTTTTCCTCATAGATTCTCTGCTCATATTTCATAGGAAAAGAATCCCGGTATTGAAGCCGGTATTCCACGATCACATCTGCGTCAGCCTTCACATACTCATTGCGCACAACTTCCTGACTGTCGTTTTTGATCTCAATCTTGCCGCTCACCAGCACCTCCCCGGTCCGGCACAGTTCTCCCACCTTCTTCACAGGAGTTCCCTGTCTGGTAACCATAGAGACGATTTTTCCAGAGTGTTCTGCCACCAGATCGCTGGGAGCTTCTCCGGCAGATTTTGTTTCTTCCGAAATACTGTTTTCCTTGATGGTGATCTTCAGTTTCGTGCCGTCAATCTTTGCGGACACCCAGGTCACCGTGGAGAATTCCTCCCGGATTGACGCAGAAATCCGGGCGCAGTTCAGTTTCTTTTTCGCCACTCCCCAGACCACATCCTGCTGTCCCAAAAAGTCCCGGATCGCCGGTGTGCTGTTGGTGTAATTCCCCGTAATCTGAATCTGCCAGATATGGCCGGAAAATCCGTACAACAGACCTGCGCAGAGCAGAAAACCCAGAAAAAATGCCTTTCTTTTCCGGTTCTTAGCCAAAAAGAAAGGCAGTCCATGTTTTTCCAGAATATGTACTCTTGTTCTTGTTTTCCGGCAGATCGGCGCCAGACGGCGGAAATCCCGCACAGACAGATAAGTCTGATACTGCTCGCCGCTGCCGCTTAATTTCCAGAAAGTCAGCCCGTGAAAGGCGCACATCTGCAGGAAGCGCTGCAGCGCAGTTCCCCTGACTGAGAGGAGAAGATATCCCCGAAGAAAAGATTCCAATCGACTCTGCATGATTTTCCCCCATTCAATGTTCAAAACTGATCTGACGGATCCATCCTGTGATCTGCATCTCTTCTCTGGTGTAATAAGTGATCTGAAGACCCTTCCCGTAGATCTTCATCCTGCCCTTTTTCAGCTGAATACACAGATATTCCGGCTGATAGCACAGAATACTCCGGTAATTCTCCACACATAGCTGCTGTCCTGTCAGCGTCAGGATCGAATCCTGCCATGCCAGGTCTTTGGGAATTTCCAGGGCGTTCACCACATTTTCCTTCCAGTGCTGATATTTCTTTCCCATAAGCACTCCTGGCCGAAAGGGGCTTTTATTATATAAGATATGCACTGTGATACTGCTTCATGTCTAACTGCGAAATAAAATCATGGAAAACCACAGAACGGTGTTGCCGCCCAGGTTAAACTCCATCCCCTCCCGCTCGGCAATCTCCGACACAACAATCCCCTGGCTTTCCAGACAGGGATGCATTCTGTGCGGATTTCGGCAGGGAGCATCCGGATAGGTACACTCTTCACAGATATCACAGGATTCCGTGGACAGAATAAAGATTTCATATCCCTGCTCTTCCATAAAATCTCCGATTTGATTGGTAATCTGCTCATGCTGTCCCCGGTAGGAAAGCAGTTCCTCCATATCCATCAGATCCTGAGCCTCGGACACCGAAGAGAAAATCAGTCCATGGCTGTAAGACTGGCAGTGTCTCTGACATTCCTCCAGTGTGCCGACCCCGGGCGGACAGGCCCAGGTAGTATGGTATCTCTCACACTCATGTTCACAGATATAACGCACTCGCTCCTCGAATTTCAGCCGATCTGTCGAAATGATCCGATACTCAAATACCGGAAACTGGGACATAAATTCATCCAAACATTTAATTTCCATTTTTTGTCTCTCCTCGCTTCTTTTTCCCCGTTTCTTCTATCATAAAGGTTTTTGGGGGAACTTACAATCTAAAATCCAGGTAAAAAATAAATTTTTTGTCGGAAAAACGTTCCAGAAAAATTGACTATGCATACAGATGTGATATAATTGTTTCGCTTACCAACGTAACGGTTTTTTGTACGTACGCTGGTCCAATGTCACAACTAGATTTTTAAAAGATAGGATGGAGAAAAAAATGAAAATAATCATTGTGGGATTTGGAAAAGTTGGTGCTACTTTGACCGAACAATTGTGTGCAGAAAATCATGATGTCGTTGTCATCGATCTTCAGGAGAAAAAACTTGAGACAGCAGAAAGCAATTATGATGTTATGACCGTACAGGGTAACGGCGCCAGCTTCAATGTGCAGATGGAAGCAGGCGTGGAGGAAGCAGACCTTTTTATCGCAGTCACCGCCTCAGACGAACTGAATCTGCTGTGCTGCCTGATTGCAAAGAAGGCAGGTAAATGTCACACAATCGCGAGAGTTCGAAATTCCATGTATAACAAAGAGATCGGCTTTATCAAGGAGCAGCTCGGTCTTTCCATGATCATCAACCCGGAACTTGCCACCGCCAAGGAGATCGCGAAACTGCTTCGCTTCCCTTCCGCGATTCAGATTGACACTTTTGCGAAGGGAAGAGTGGAGCTTTTGAAATTCAAGCTTCTCCCTGAATTTCAGATGGATGGGCTTCGGGTGATAGATATCACAGAAAAACTTAAATGTGATATCCTGATCTGCGGAATTGAGAGAGGTGAGGAAGTTTCCATTCCAAATGGTAATTATATCCTGCATGACAATGACTATGTGTCCTTCGTCGCAACTCCTCAGAACGCTTCCAAATTTTTCTCAAAAATCGGCATGAAGATTCAGCGTGTCAAAAACACTCTGGTCATCGGCGGCGGTAAAATTACCTATTACCTCGCGCTTCAGCTTCTGAAGATGGGAATTCATGTAAAAATCATTGAGAACAACCAGGAACGCTGTTCTGATTTGAGCGAGTCTCTGCCGGCAGCCCACATTATCCACGGCGATGGAGTGGATGAATCCCTGCTTTTGTCAGAGGGAATCGAGAATGCCCAGTCCGTGGTTTCACTGACCAATATGGATGAGGAGAATCTTCTGATCTCCCTGTTCGCCAAAAAACATTCCAAGGCAAAAATCATTGCCAAGGTAAACCGGATCACTTTCAATGATATCATTGACGATCTGGATATCGGCAGTGTCATTTATCCCAAATATCTGACCGCCTATACTATTTTGAAATATGTCCGGGCCACTCAGAATGCCCAGGGAAGTAATGTGGAAACCCTCTATAAGATTTTGAACAACCATGCGGAAGCTCTGGAATTTGTAATCCGTGAGAATAGCCCTGTGGTCGGCGTGACTCTTTCACAGCTGAACACGAAGGACAATCTCCTTTTGTGCTGTATCAACCGCAAGGGACATATTATCATCCCCCGTGGTCAGGACACCATTCAGGTGGGTGATACGGTCATGGTTGTCACCACTCACCCGGGCCTTGGAGACATCCGGGATATCCTCAAAGAAAGAAGCTAAAGAAAATGAATTACTCAATTATACGTTTTATCATTGGATGGATTCTCATATTTGAGTCTGCTTTTATGATACTGCCCTGCATTGTGGCAATGATTTATCAGGAGACCGATGGCTTCGTCTATCTGGGTATCCTGGTTCTGGGACTTTTGCTCGGCTGGATCCTTGGCCACAAACGGCCTCAGAATAAAGTTTTTTTTGCCAGAGAAGGATGTGCCACTGTGGCGTTGAGCTGGATTGTCTTAAGTATCTTCGGCTCTCTTCCTTTTATTTTCACCGGTGCCATTCCCAATCCGGTAGACGCGCTATTTGAGACAGTCTCCGGTTTTACCACCACTGGTGCCAGCATTCTCTCCGATGTGGAGGCACTCTCCCACTGCAACCTGTTCTGGAGAAGTTTTACCCACTGGATCGGAGGTATGGGAGTTCTGGTATTTATGCTGGCGATTCTGCCCATGACCGGCGGATCACATATGAACCTGATGAAAGCAGAGAGCCCAGGCCCTTCTGTCAGCAAATTCGCTCCCAAGGTACAGACGACAGCTAAAATTCTTTATCTCATTTATTTGGCCCTGACATTGATACAGATTGCCTTCCTTCTGATTGGAAAAATGCCTCTGTTCGATGCTCTGACCATCACCTTCGGTACGGCAGGGACCGGAGGATTTGCAATTAAGAATGACAGTATTACCAGTTATTCACCTTACTTGCAGAATGTAGTCACCATCTTTATGATTTTGTTTGGTATCAATTTTTCCTTCTACTACATACTGCTGATGAAGAAATTCAAACAGGCATTCAAGCTCTCTGAGGTCCGGACTTACCTGCTTATCATTCTGTCCGCAGTCCTGCTTATTGCCTTTAACATCAGAGGGATGTACAGCAATGATATGGGAGAGGCTCTTCATCACTCTGCCTTCCAGGTGGCTTCCATCATCACAACGACCGGTTATGCCACCACGGACTTTAACCTGTGGCCGGAATTATCCCGAACCATTCTGGTGATTTTGATGTTCATCGGCGCCTGCGCCGGCAGTACCGGCGGCGGTATCAAAGTATCCCGTATCATTATTCTGGTGAAATCCATCACCAAAGAGCTGAACCAGTTTGTCCATCCCAAGAGTGTCCGGAAGATTCAGTTCGACGGCCGCCCTCTGTCCCACGACACACTGCGTTCTGTCAATGTGTTTATGTCTGCCTACTTCCTGATTTTCATGGTATCCACCATTTTGGTAGCCGCCTTTGATAACCAGGATTTGATTACGAATTTCACCTCGGTCGCCACGGCAATCAACAACGTGGGACCGGGTCTGGAACTGGTAGGCCCCACTGGAAACTTCGGCTTCTTCTCCATGGGCTCGAAACTGATTCTGACTTTTGACATGCTGGCAGGCAGGCTGGAAATCTTCCCTCTGCTCTTGCTGTTTGTAAAAGATACCTGGAAGAAATTCTAAATAATATGAAAAGAGACCATTTCATAAAGAATGTAAGAGCTTTATGAAGTGATCTCTTTTTCCTTACTATTGTTATTTTGACATCTGTTTTCGCTTACCCACTTCTATTCGTATTTCTTTCCCACAACATAGGTGGCCGCCATAAGTCCGGCAAGTAAAATAAGTATCGACACATATTTGATATGATTCCACAAATCAACTCCACCGATCACAATACAAAGATAGCAAAAAACAGGGGCCAAAATGGCAACTCCTAACGTAAACACCCGAAATATCGTTAATACATGTATCCAATTTCCATTATGAAACGCCAGTCCTGGCATATGTATTCTGAATACTCCCTGGGAAACAAAATTAATCTTGTTTTTATCATAATAGGCTGGCAGCACTTCTTTTACAGAAATACAGCAAACGGCAAATATGAGCATGAGAAATGAGAGATATAAACTGTCACCCATTTGCTCTATGGTGATTCCTGAGGCCTTCATATAGATAGCTTCCACGATCACAATACCGATTGAAAGAAATAATGCCAAAATCCATTTCTTTTTTCGTTGTCGAATCATATTATGCACGGACAAATCGAAGGTATCGTCTGCCCCATCCATGTTCAGGGAATGGTCCTCGTTTCTTTCCCCTTTCAAAAGTTCTGTCACAGTGATCCCGAACACATCAGCGATCGGAATAAGCAGTGCAACATTCGGCATACTATTTCCTCGTTCCCATTTACTGACTGTTTTATCCGAAACGAACAGTTGATCGGCCAGTTCCTTTTGCGTCATTGATTTTTCTTTTCGTATCTCACTGAGAAACTGGCCGAATTTTTCGTTATTAATCTGATACATTGCTATACACCTCCTAAGATCATTTTAGTCATTTATGAGCTGATAGGCAATCTACTAACAGGAGAGTTGCCTATTTTTGCTGTCTTCTAAGGAGATTTTGTATTTTAGCATGCCGATACTCTCGCGGGATATTTTCTTGACAAGATAACATATCAACTATATAATGAACAATGTTCATATTGAGGTGGTTGGATGAATACAGTTGTAACATCGAAAGAGGAGATTTTAAAAACCAGCCGGGAACTCATCCGGCAGCAAGGCTGGTCAGCGGTCAGCATTCGCTCGGTTGCCGCTGCCTGTGGCGTATCTGTGGGATCGATCTACAATTATTTTGATTCCAAAGCGGCACTGGTAGGAGCCACGATAGAAAGTGTCTGGCGTGAGATTTTTCACCGCCCGGAAGATGAGCCTGTGTTTCAGGACACACAGGCTTGCATTGTCTGGGTATATGAGAAAATGGAATACGGCTGCAAACAGTATCCGGGTTTTTTTACCCTCCACTCTTTGGGGTTCATGCAGGAAGATAAGTCAGCTGGAAGACGAAGAATGCAGCAGACCTGGCAGCATATTCTATCGGGGCTGTGCTCTGTCTTGGAGCGGGATCCGAAGATTCGTCCGGATGCTTTCACTGGAGAATTTACAGCGGAGAAATTTGCAGATGTCCTGTTTTCCCTAATACTGTCTGCTCTGCTGCGGCAAGATTATGATCCGAGTGCTGTGCTGGAAATTGTCCGCAGAACCCTTTATTAAAATTCCCACTGCGGGGTGGGAATTTTTTATCCCGAAAAATGAACACTGTTCAATTAAGGAGGTAATCTATGAAAGTAAAACGCAATACCTTGTTGCTTCTCGCCTGCCTTGTGTGGAGTGCGGCGGGCTTTAACATCCTTCGCATAGGACTGATCACTTACCCGCCTTATCGGTCCGTGCTGAATTTTCTGTTGTCTGTTCTGGTTTTCGCTGTCTTCCAGAAATTCATCTTTGGAAAGCTGGTGAAAAAGCACACAAACCGGATCCATTCCTATGTGGAAGAGCGGCATTTTTTTCTAAAATTTTTTGATGGAAAAGCCTTCGTCATCATGGCGGTTATGATGTCCGGCGGGATCGGTTTGCGGGTGAGTGGATTGGTCCCTGAGCGGTTTATCGCCGTCTTTTACACCGGCCTGGGAGCTTCCCTTTTGCTGGCCGGATTATTGTTTGGTCATAACTTTGGGAAAACGGTGTCGGCCAATGTCAAAAGCGTCTAATTAATCTTATTGACCACACCAATATTATACTAGGAGGAATAAACATGAAACGTTATATGAATCTGGCTCTGCTGTATGCGGTTCTTGCGATGATCGGAGGTGTCTTTTATCGAGAGTTCACCAAGTTCAACGGCTTTGCTGCTAAAACTGCCTTAGGCGTAGTACACACGCATTACTTTTTATTAGGTATGGTATGTTTGTGGTGCGAGGCGTGACCCAGGTGCTGGGAACTGCACTTTCCTCTGGCATGGATGCGGCTATTTCCGGTATTGCCGGTATTGGTCATATTTGTCTGGGCATCAGTCTGGTGCTTCTGTTGATACAGATCAAGCATAAGGTTAAGTGACTTTAAGCAAAAATAACAAAGTCTAAGGAAAAAGTTAAAATAAGTTTTGGCTAAAATATCCTTTGAAATTTAGAGAATCATTTCGTATAATCGAAAATACAACGTGTAGCTTTCATGCGTAATTCCAGTTGCAAAGAAAGCTGCACGTTATTTTTGTTATAAGGAGAGAAACAAAGATATGCCGAAGACTAAATTTCAAGGATTTATATTTGGAATCATTATGTCATATGCAATGGCCTACGGAATGGAAATTTACAATATTGCCATAAAAGAAGGATTCAGCCTAACAATTGGCGGTTTCAGCAATATGACAAATCTTGTTTTTTTCAAAGCCTTAGAAGAAGCAGCTTATATGGGATTATTTGTCATTTTATTTTCAAATTTATGGGGTAATCGGATAGGGGCTGCCATCAGCGCAAAACACTGTAACCCGGAACAAGATAATCCTTATATCTGTCAACTTCTTCGCCAGGCTGGAACTGTTGCCATCATGTGTCCAACTATGAGTCTGGTGGCGTCCATTCTTTTCAATATTATTTTTGCGGGCGCGCCGCTTTCACAATTGCCAGCAACTTGGATCGGAACCATTCTCAAAAACTTTCCGATGGCTTTTTTCTGGAACATGTTTGCCGCAGCTCCATTTACACACTGGCTATTCGGAAAAATATTTCACACTGATTAGTAAGAGGCTATCGGGAATCGATAGCCTCTTACTATAATCATTCTATTATTTATTCATAATCAATCCGTTCAATTTTAAAAATCACAGGTCTTGTTCCATCAGAACAACAGGTTATCATCGTGTTTTCGTCTTTCATCCAGCCATTCATAATCGAGCCGCCCTGCAATCCCGCGTAAATATAGCGGGAAATTGCGTCCCACGCTTCCGAACAAAATGGTATCTTTGGCCCGCCTGCAACCGTATTGGGATCCGCATTTGTCTTTACCAGTGTATTCAATCCAACGTGCCAAAAATCATCTCTTTTCTCATCACGAAAAAAAACAAATTCATCGCCTATGTTATAACAGGGACAGGCTCCAGAATTCGGATCAGCACAATATTCTTGCTGCAGTTTTGGATACAATTTTTTATCGAGAACCGTAACTTTGACTCTATGCTTCATACATACCGCCTCCCACTTATTTTTTCAGCTGCAATCCATCTTTAAATGCTTCGCCAACTCTTTCCGTAACCTTATAGTAACCGTGGGTATATGGATCAAACGCAATTGCAGCAACTTTAGAAATGTCAACCTTATCGCCGTCCATAACCTTCTCATCAGCAGTCGTATTTACCACCTTTCCAATGACACCACAACCATACGCTCCACCTTGATATTCAATAAATTCACATTCCATGCACAGTGGAAATTCCTGAATAATAGGTGCGTCGACATGTTCAGATTTTACAGCTGTCAGTCCACTATTTGCAAATTTATCAGGTGTATTATTTCCCGAAGCCACACCAAAATAATCGGCCTCTACTAAATGAGCGGCATCCGCTATGCTCACAGTAAACGCTTTTCGCTCCTTGATATTTTTTACAGTTTTATGTGTTTCCGTCAGGTTCAGGATCACATGGTCCCTTTCCAACATTGTTCCCCATGCGGCATTCATCACATTTACACTGCCATCTTCATTATAGGTAGCCACCATAAGTACAGGCATTGGAAAAATCGCTTCCGTTGTTTTAATATCTTTTCTCATCGTATCAGCCTCCTGTTTTTATTGCCTTTTGGCTAGATTTATGATAACATAACACCGAGATAATTAAAAGTACCCACATAAATGTAAGGTACTTTCCTAGAGGTAAGTATAATGAGTAAAAAAGATATTGAAAACGCAAATTTCGAAGATACAGGTTATAGTTACACACTTTCGCTGATATCAGGAAAATATAAGCCTATCATCCTTTATTGTCTGATGGAGTATGAGCCTGTTCGTTTTAATGAAATGCAACGCTATTTAAAGAAGATATCCGACAAAACCCTGAGTCAGAATTTAAAAGAGTTGGAAACTGACAATCTGATCATTCGCAAAGTATACCCTCAAATCCCGCCGAAAGTGGAATATTCCCTTTCAGAAAAAGGACACTCTCTTATGGCGGTACTGGATCAGTTATGTATATGGGGAATGGAGCATCGAAATCAATAAGTTCAAAACTCACGTGTGAGTCGGGCCTGAAAATTCTTTCCAAACCCGACTCCTATGCATCCATTTACGGCTTGATGACAATCTTCAGCACGGGATCTGTCTTTGAAGTCAAACGTTCAAACGCATGCTGCAGTTGATCCAGCGGCAATACATCTGTCACATATCCACGTAGGAAGCTCCTGCCTTCTTTGCCAGTCCGCCGATGAGCTGGCCGATAATGCCGCTGCCCACAACAAGTACTTTGTCGTGCAGCTTCAGACCGGACTGGTGGATTGCATGATATGCTACCATCAGCGGATCAATTAAGCCGGCAGCCACATCTGATACCGTATCCGGAAGCAGATAAGCGTTGGACGCTTTTCCCACATAATACTCTGCATACGCGCCATTGCAGACAAACCCAATATAGTTGGTTCCATTTACCTCGCGGCAGAGATGCTCCTGGCCTGCCCGGCACATATCGCACTCCCCGCAGTACATATTTGCCCAGAATACCACACGGTCACCTTTTTTGAAATTGCTGTCCAACCCTTGCCGGATTTTCACATATGAATATCGCTTCCGCATACTCCACAGGCAGATACCTTGATCTCAATCTCACTTGACTTCAGTTCCGGAATTGGTTCCTCTTTTATCTCAATTTGTCTTGGTCCTGCCAGTACGGCAGCCTTCATCATTCTTTGTTCTACAATTATTTTTTTCAGATTTCATAGATTATTCCGTCTCACTTTCCAAGAGCAGACTTTGCCCAGGCACCGGCTCCGCTGTTTACCAGTTTTCCCTGTTTCCACTCCGCCTTCGGACAGTGCTCCTGCAGGCTTTTTTGGGCTCTGCTGATTCCGCTTCCTCCGGAAGTGGCAAATGGAATGATCGCCTTTCCGGAAAAATCATAGCTTTCCAAAAAAGTATCTACAATCCTCGGCTCGACATACCACCAAACCGGGAAACCCAGAAAAACTATATCATACTGCTCTATATTTTCTACTGTCTTTGCAATCTCCGGTCGGCAGTCTGGATCATTCATTTCTTTTGTACTACGGCTTCCCTTATCGATCCAGTCCAGATCAGCCTCTGTGTAAGGCTCACGCGGACGAATTTCAAACAAATCCCCGTTTACCTCTTTTGCAATTTCTTTTGCGGCACGCTCTGTCACTCCGCTTGCAGAGAAATAAGCAACTAATATTTTTTTCATTTCAAACCCTCCTTATTTATTTTCTATTCTGACACCTTGTCAACACGTTTAGTATAATGCTATTCTGACATAGTGTCAATACATTTTTTATTTTTCTTTTCTCAGGATTCTAAATTGCTGGCTTTGGCAGACTATTTTGAAGTCATCACATTCCCACCGGACAGACGAATAGCAGGCAGTTTCATCATAAGATGCCATATACTCATCCAGCGTCTCTCTGTATAATGTAGATAGTTCCAGCTGTTTTAGCCATTTCAGATGCGCTATCGTCCATTTCGTTTTCTCATAGCGATATCCATGTCTGAGACAGAATGCGTTGAGCTGCTGTTTCACTTTTTTCAGCGCCAATTTATAGTCATCACGCATGCGCAGGTACTCCTTAACAAAATCATCTTCCTCCGTAGGAATATAAACCGGATGATACCCGCCGTATGACAGGCACTGGGCGATCATAAC
>ERZ1643247.669-NODE-669-length-39330-cov-56.373978_pt1 | contig 39330 bp, 30 predicted proteins | sample MGYA00579264_ERZ1643247 | MGnify/ENA primary metagenome ERZ1643247 (study PRJEB29033, sample SAMEA4952262) | chicken gut metagenome | biome: Broiler Chicken; feature: Gastrointestinal Tract; material: Caecum | place: Ireland | collected 2018 | study: Broiler... | reverse complement strand
CATCCTGTCGCGGCAGGAATTGCTCGTCCGGTATATCCGGCAATTGCAGGAGGAGAGCGGCGGGCAGGCTTCGGCGGCGGGCGATGCCGAACGGAGCGCCGCGACGGGCGGACAGAGCGCGGAGAATGCCGGGCAGGAGTGCGGCGGGCAGGCTTCGGCGGCGGGCGATGCCGAACGGAGCGCCGCGGCGGGCGGACAGGGCGCGGAGAATGCCGGGCAGGAATGCGGCGGGGAAAAGCGGGCATAGCGGCAGAACGGCGCGGCGCGGGCGAGAGCATCCGCGCCGCGCTTTTGCACGGGCGGCGGAGGCGCGAGGTGCGTTTTCTTGACAATTTTTCCTTGCAATGGTATACTGATGGGCAGAAAAGGCGGCGGGGGTTGCCTCTGCCGAAGGATTGCAAATGGTCATCGAATTTTACGGAGAAATTTCCGACTACACGCTTCGCCGCGCGGATAAGCTGAAAAAACGCCATTATTCGGCGTATTTTTTTGCGCTTGGCGGACTGCTCGGCGCTTTGGCGGCGATCTCGGGCGCGTTCGGCGGCGAGTTTATCACGCTCACCGTGTTCGCGGCCCTGCTTTGCGGCGCGGGATTTTTTCTCGTTTTCGCGCCGATGAAAAAGAATATCAAGGTCAAGGTGCGCTGCCGCGTGCGCATCGAGGGGAATACCCTCACCTGGGAACAGTTTCTGCCCGATAAGACCATCGCCAAAACAAAAAAACTCGACCGCGTGAAGAGGGTCGTCAAAACGGATTTCTGCTATTTCGTCGTATTCAACGACATCGGCAACGCCGTCATCTGCGAGCGGTGCCTGCTCAAAAAGGGTACGTTTGCCGCATTCGAGGCGCTGTTTCCGGGGAAGATGCGCGAAAGGGAGATGTAAGCGAGGCGCTGTTCGCGGCGCGGCAAAAGGAGAAGTTTTATGTGCAAGGAATTTCTGCGCGAGGGGGAGAGCGTGGAGGAGCTGCTCGAGGGCGGTCTGAAGATCATTCAGGACAGATCGCTCTACCGCTTCACGAGCGATTCGGTGCTTTTATCCCGCTTTGCGAAGGGCAAAAAGGGGGACAGGGTTGCCGATTTCTGCGCGGGCAGCGGCATCGTCGGGCTGCATTTTTACGCGCTCAACCCGCACGTTTCCTCCGTTACGCTGTTTGAAATGCAGGAAAAGCTGCATTCGATGAGCGAGCGGAGCATCGCGCTCAACAACCTTTCCGGCTTTGCCGCCGTACACTGCCGCGTGCAGGACATCGGGCGGGAATACGACGATTATTTTTCGCTGATCCTGTGCAACCCGCCCTACGAGCGGGGAGGCTTCGAAAACGCCGACCCCGCCAAGGCGATCTGCCGAAAGGAACTTACGATCACCTTAAAAGAGATAACCGACGCCGCCTTCCGCAAGCTCAAATTCGGCGGCAGGCTGGCGCTCACAAACCGCGCCGACCGCCTCGCCGAGGTTCTGTACACGCTCAAAAACAGCGGCATCGAGCCAAAGCGCGTGCAGTTCGTACGCGGCACGCCCCGCGCCAAGCCATACCTTATCCTCGTCGAGGGTACGAAGGGCGGCAGGGCGGGCACCGAAATTTTAGAGGACGCCGTCAACGTCGAAAACTGACGAACGTATCAAAAGCGCCGCCGCGGCGCAAAGGGGGAAGCCCATGCAAGTGTATTTTGTCGCAACGCCCATCGGGAATCTGGGAGACATCTCCCTGCGCGCGCTGGAAACGCTGCGCGGGGCAGACGTCATCTTCTGCGAGGACACCCGCCACACGCTCAAACTTCTGAACCATTTCGAGATAAAAAAGCCGCTCGTCGCCTGCCATAAGTTCAACGAAACGGCGGCGGCGGAAAAGCTCGTTTCCCTCGCCGAAGAGGGCAAAACGGTGGCGGTCGTAACGGACGCGGGCACGCCCGTCATCTCCGACCCCGGCAATATCCTTGTCAACGCCCTGCGCGAAAATGGCGTCGAATATACCCTCATCCCCGGCGCGTGCGCCTTTGTGGCGGCGCTCGTGCTGTCCGGATTTCCTGCGGACGTATTCGCATTTTTGGGATTTCTTCGCGGAAAAACATCCGAAAAGCGAGCTTTTTTGCAGGGGTATGCCGACTTCTGCGGCACGCTGATCTTTTATTCCGCCCCGCAGGATGTGGACGCCGACGTCCGCCTGCTCGCGGAGGTTCTGGGCGACCGTCCCGCCTGCGCCGTGCGCGAGATCACGAAGATCCACGAGAGCGCCGAGCATTTCAGCCTGGCGGAGGGGCTTGACGGGGAAAAGCGCGGGGAATACGTTCTGCTCGTGCGGGGCGCGCAAAAGCGGGAAAATCCGCTCAATTCCCTCTCCGAAACGGAGCATATCCGCCACTATGTGGAGCAGGGTATGACGGAAAAGGAGGCTTTGAAAGCGGCGGCAAAGGACAGGGGAGTCCCCAAAAGCGAGCTGTACAAATTTACCGTCAGGGAGAAAAGAAAGGAACGGCGGTAAAAGGCGGGAAGGTGCGGAAAAATGCCCGTTTGCGGGCGGCAGTCTGCCGGTCTGCGGGCAGTTATAAGAGCGGCTTGCGCGTTTCCTGCAACAGGAGCGCCGACAGCCGGAAAACAAAATCCCTGCAAACGCGGGGATTTTTATTTCTGCTCCGTGCAGAAAAGGCAGCCTGCCGCGCAGGCGCGGCAGGCGCAGGGGGGATTTAGCGGCGGGGCGGATAATTTTTTTACGTCCGGGGTATATTTTTTCACGGATATTGACAAGAAGCCGCGAATATGATAAAATACAGTTAACGTTAATTGAACGGCCGCGGCCGTTTTCTTTTCCGGGGAAAAGAAAACAAATTGTTTATAGCCGACGGCAAAAGGAGAGGATATGTATTGCAGACAATGCGGCAAAGAACTGCCCGACGGGGCGCAGTTCTGCCCTTATTGCGGTGCGGCTTCAAATGCAGAGAATGCAGGCGGGCAGAATGCCGCGCGGCAGAACGGCTCCGATAACGGTTACGCTGCGCCGCCGTACCCGCCGTATCCGCCACGCCCGTATCCGAACCCGCAGGACATATACAGCGGCGGGTGGATCGCGCTCGGGTTCTTTTTCCCTTTGGTGGGGCTGATTCTGTACCTTGTATGGCAAACGGAACTGCCCAACCGCGCGCGTGCCTGCGGCAAAGGGGCGCTTATCGGCGTCATCGTGTATGCGGCAGTTGTCGTACTGACGGTTATACTCATGGTCGTCATCATTGCCATCGCGGCGTCGGCGGCGCCGTATTATTGAGCTTTTGCTCGCTGATCGGGGGGATAAATGAAGAAAAAGTTTTTCGGCGCGGTTCTGCCTGTTTTGGCGGCGCTGCTTGCCGCGGCATTGTGCCTTTGCGGATGTTCTGCGGACAACGGCGGTGCGGAATCGCCGGGAAGCGGGAGCGGCGGGTCTTCGATCGTTGCGGACGACGTGGATCGGAAGATCGTTTATACCGTCAATATGGATATTGAGGCGGACGATGTTTCCGCCGTGCGCGCAAGCCTTTTGGAGGACAGCGATGCCGCGGGCGGATATGTCGAACAGCAGAACGATTACGGCGACGGGGACGAGCTTTCCCGCTGTTATATCGTGTTCCGGATCCCGACCGACCGCCTGGAAGAATTTGTAGACGGGGCAGGGGAACTCGGTTCTGTGCGCTCCAAGCGCATATCGTCGACCGATATAACGACCGAATATGTCAGCGCATCTGCACGCAAAGCGGCTTACGAAGAGCGGAAGGCGCAGCTTGAAGCGATTTTGCAGGACGAAAACCTTACCGCGGCTGACCGAATTGCCGTAATCGATTCCGTAGCCGAAGTCAATGCCGCGCTGCAGGAAATCGAATTGCAGCTGACGCAGTACGATTCGCTGGTCGATTATTCCACCGTCCGGCTGGAGATTTACCGGGCGAACAATGTATGGGCAGTCGTCGGAACGATCGTTCTGATCCTGCTGTTTGTGGGCATGGCCGCCGGCGTGATCGTGCTGGGGATCAAATACGGCGTGGAAAAGCGGAAAAACCATTCGGGCGATCCCGGCGGCGCGCAGCAATAAGAGCCGCACAACGGCATCGTGCCATGTGCGGCGGTGCAGACCTGTTCAAGCAAAAATACAATGAAAAGGGGACTTATTATGAATTGCAAAAACTGTGGCAATCCCTTGCGGGAAGGGGATCAGTTCTGCCCGAATTGCGGCGCGGCGGCTGAACCGCCGAAAACGCAGGCAGAGGAACAAAAGAACGAAAACGTATGCAAAAACTGCGGCAAGCCTTTGCAGGAAGGGACGATGTTCTGCCCGTATTGCGGGGCGAGCGTTGCGAACGGACAGGCGCCTTCGCAGGCGGCGTGGCAGCCGTCGGCGCCGCCGCAGCCTTCACAGTATGCGGCACCGTATGCGCAAGGCGCGCCCGCGCCGCGCGCAGATGACGCGCCCAGCGGCGGATTTTTCGCTTTGGGTTTCTTTTTCCCTCTGATAGGTTTGATTCTGTTCCTTGTATGGAAAGATCAGCTGCCGAAGCGGGCAAAGTCTTGCGGCAAGGGGGCGCTCGTCGGCGTCATCGTGCAGTTTGTGTTCGGGTTTATCCTCGGCATCGTTGCAGGAGTGATAGGGGCGTCGCAGTACGCAGGCGCGGCGATTGCAGGATTGGCTCTATATCTATAAGGTAAATAAGAAACAAAAAGCGGCGGACTTCCCTGTTCGGAAGTCCGCCGCTTTTTATCCTGCGGGCAACAGCTGTTTCGGTATGCCCGGTTTAATGTACCAGTTTATCTACATCGGAGCGGCGGCACATCACGATGAGCCGTTCCGCACTGCTGAAAACATAATCGGGCGCGGGCAGGGGTACGAGATTGCTGCCCCGCTTGATCGCCAGGATGTTGAGGTTGTATTTGGCGCGCACGCCCTTGTCGCGGATGGTTTTGCCCTCCCACGATTTGGGGGTGGGGATTTCATAGATCGCGTATTCGGGGGTGAGCTGGATATAGTCGAAGATGTTGTTTGCGCTGTATTTGACGGCGAGCCGTTCCGCCATTTCTTTTTCGGCGAATACTACTTCATCCGCGCCGTTGCGCAGCAAAAATTTCGCCTGGATTTCGGTGGACGCGCGGGAAAGCACAAATTTCGCGCCGCCCTCTTTCAGGAGGGAAGTCGCTTCCAGCGACGCCTGAAAGTTTTCGCCCACGGAGACGACGCAGATATCGAAGTTGTCGATGCCGAGCGATTCGAGTACCGCCGCCTTTGTTCCGTCGCCGATCTGTGCGCTGGTAACGAAGGGGAGGATTTCATTGATTTTTTCCTCGTCGTTGTCGAGCACCATTACATGGTTTCCCAGTTCTGTAAACTTTCTTGCCATGTACGTTCCGAACCTGCCGAGACCGATGATCAGTACTGATTTCATAAAAAATATTCCTCACTTTTTAAAAGACAGACAATTTTTCACGAGTCGAATAATTCGCTCGTTTTAAAATCGCAATTTTGGATTAGCGTATAAATTTATTATATTAATTACGCGCAAGGGTAAAAACCACGTTTTTTGCCCTTGCACTCAATTTGCCGATACTTCGGCTCACGGAAAGGGTGAATATCCGCGATTTTATGATATGTGTGCCCTTATAAATCGCGGATAAAGGGGAAAACCGTTCGGGTTTCCCCTCAAATCGCAGGAATTCGCAGGCGACAGCTCGCCGAGAATTTCACGAGATAAATAATTACTCGCAAGGGCAAAAACCACGTTTTTTTGCCTTTGCACCCAATTTGCCGATACCTCGGCTTACGGAAAGGGTGAATATCCGCGATTTTATAATATGTGTGCCCTTATAAATCGCGGATAAAGGGGAAAACCGTTCGGGTTTCCCCTCAAATCGCAGAAATTCGCAGGCGACAGCTCGCCGAGAATTTCGCGAGCTTAATAATATTTGCGCGTCCGAAAACCACGCTTTTCGGAAAGCGCACCCAATTTGTCGCATACCTGCGACCTCCGCGGGTGAATGTGCGCGAGTTAATAATATGCGTGCCCTTATAAATCGCGCACAAAGGGCAGAGCCCTCAAAATCACGAAATTTTGTTTCAACAGCTTGAAACAAAATTTGTGAATAGGTTACCCAATTCTCACCTTTTCCAACGGCAGTTCAGCAGCGGGGGCGTTGGGCGTGTGCCACGAAAGCATGACCGTCATGCAACCCGCGCGTCCCAAAAACATCAATACGCACAGCACAATCTGCGACCCGATGGTCAAATAGGGAGTAATTCCCATTGTCAGCCCGACCGTCGCGATCGCGGAAACGACTTCGAAGAGAGCCTCCGTAACGGTCACTCCCGCAAGCTCCGGGTCGGCGGGATGCAGGAAGTTATGCTCTTCAAAGAAGCACAGCAAAAGGGTGCCGAGCACGATGAGCGCCAAAAATGCAGTCACGAACTGTGCGGCATTTTTTACATTGCTTTCGTCGATGCGCCGGCCGAAGCACTCCACAGAGCGCTTTCCCCGCACGAGCGAGAATACGGAAAGGAAGAGCACGGCGAGCGTATTCGTCTTTACGCCGCCCGCCGTCGAACCGGACGAGCCGCCGATGAACATGAGCATGATGGTCAAAAACAGCGTCATCGATTTGATGCTTCCCGCGCCCGAAAGGGGCAGAACGTTGAAACCAGCCGTGCGCGGCGTCACCGCCGTAAAGAAGGAGGAGAAAATCCGTTCCTGCCAGGGCAGGTCGTTTTCCGCCAGAATGATCAGCAGCGTGGGGATGATGACGAGGAGTGCCGTCATGATGAGTACGAGTTTGGTGTGCAGTTCGTATTTGCGGAAATGGAAACGATTGCGCTTGATGTCCTGCCAGACGAAAAATCCGAGCCCGCCTATGATGATCAGGAGGGGGATGGTCAGGCAGACGATCGGGTCGCCCGAATAGGAGGTGAGGGAAGAATATTCGCCCGTTTTATCGCCCATCAGGTCGAAACCCGCGTTGCAGAAGGCGGAAACGGCGGTGAAAACAGCCATCCAGATCCCGTCGCCCCAGCCGTAATCGGGTACGAATCGGAAACACAGCACGAACGCGCCGAGCGCTTCGAAGATGAGCGTACCGAGGAGGATGGTCGAGGTGAGTTTGCCCATCCCGGCGATCGTCGGCGCGCTGACCGATTCCTGCATGAATGCGCGCTCTTTTATGCCGATCTTTTTTCCGCCCAGTTTCCAGATGGTGTAGATGACGGTCATAAACCCGATACCGCCGATCTGGATGAGCAGAAGAATGACGATCTGCCCGTAAATCGTCCAGTGTGTGGCAGTGTCCTGGACGATCAGCCCCGTCACGCAGGAAGCGGAAACGGTGGTAAAGAGCGCGTCCATAAAGGCTGCGGAACCTGTGATCTTGGACGAAAAGGGCAGGATCAGCAGGATCGTTCCGATGATGATGACGCATAGATACCCCAGTGCCAACAGGCGCACGGGTGTCAGGCGTATTTTGCGTTGCATAATCTCTCCGAAAAAATATTCTGGAAACGCGCCTTTGCGTTTCCGGCAATAATACCATAGAAATTATACCATATTTGCGCCGTTTTGCAAGCGATTGCGGGGTAATTTGAAAAATTCGGCATTGTGCCACGATTTCGGGCGTTTTTTTGTACAGGCACAAAAAAACACATCCGCCGCTATAATGGAATAGGCGGAGGAGATGTTATGAAAATTCGGTTTGTGACGGAGGGCTGCATCAACGAGTATTGGGAAGGCGCAAAGCGGCAGGACTGCGACCTGCTCGTATTCGGCTTCGAAGGGTTGGGCGAGGTGGACTATCGCCGCGAGCTGGCGGGGGAGACATCCAAACTTGAAGATCTGGCAATTCTGAGCCGCGAAGCGGGCTGCACCGTCGTTGCGGGCTGTGTTACCGATTCGCGCGGGGTGCGCCGTAAGAGCGCAGCCGTCGCCGAAAAGGGAAAAATTCTGGGCGTGGCGGATATGCTGCACGTCACCGACCCGAGCGAATTCAGGGGCGGCGCACACCTGAAGGTGTACGAAACCGCCGCGGGGAAGCTCGGCGTATGCGTGGGGGAAGATCTGTTTTTTCCGTCCGTGTGCGAGTCGTTGGCTCTGTTCGACGCGGACGTCATCGTCAGCGTGTTCGGGGCGGCGGAGGACTTTGTGCCGCAGCTGATGGCGCGGGCGTGCGCCTTTTGCTCGGGCGTGAATGTGTGCATGTGCGCATCGGGCGTCGCCCAGATCGCCTCGCCGGACGGGGAAATGCGCATGCGTGCGGCAAAAAAGGAGGTCGATTTCGAGTTTTCTCCCGCCCGCGAATACCGCCTGACCACCGTGCGCACGCGCGGGCTGGCGAGGAAGGTGCGGGAGGATTACTAAAATTTTCTCGCAGATTTTGTTTTAAGCAGATAAAACAAAATCTTGCGAATCGGAGGGGAAACCCGAGCGGCTTTCCCCTCACAGCGGCATTTTTTAAGGGCACACATATTGTTATAATGCCGCTGTTTCACCCTTTCCGTGAGCCTTTCGGCAAATGGAGAGAAAAAGGCAAAAGCGTGGTTTTGCCTTTTTCGAGAGATTATTAAAAATATAAAACCGAAGATTCACGCAAAAAGTGGAGAGGGTCTGTTCGGTGCGAAAATTTCAAAAAACTCTTTTCAAATACCCTGCTGCGTGGTATAATGGATTCAATACAGAGATGCGGAGGTCAGTTATGGATACGCGCAACGCCGCGGAGTTTATTGACAGCTACAACAAAATCGACGCGCAGCTTCGCGAAATGTACGGTTTCAAACCCGCGCAGTCGTTTACCGACGTGGTGCGCCGCAGCGCGGAAAAGAACACCGTCGTGCGCAGGTACGAAAACGAGCTTGCCGACTACGCGCGCCTGCGCAACGCCATCGTACACCAAAGCACGGACGGGCGCATCATCGCCGTACCCTGCGACGACGTGGTGGAGAACATCCGCTTCATCGAGCGCCTGCTCTGTTCCCCGCCCACGGTGGGGGAAACGCTGGAGGACAAGCGCATCGTCAGCATCGAGGCGGAACTTTCCCTCCGGCAGGCGGTCATGCTCATGGCGCGCACGGGTTATTCCAACATCCCCGTCTACAGCGGCAAACGCATGATCGGCATCGTCAACAACCGCCGCGTGCTGCGCGAGCTGGGCGACATCCTCGCGCAGGGGCGCAGCGCCGACGCGTGGCTCTCCGAAACGCCCGTGGCGGACATTCTGGCGGAATCCGACCTCTTTGTCTATTATAAATATCTCGGGAAAAAAGATTCGCTGCAGGAGATCGTCGACGCCTTCGAGGAAAACCGCAAGCTGCTCGCCGTGTGCGTGTCCGAAAACGGCAGGGCGGGCGAGCGCATCGTCAATTTCGTCACATCCGCCGATCTTCCGCGCATCAACAAACTGCTGGAAGATTATCAGTAGTGAGGCAATCCTCCGTCTTCCGCCGAAAATTCCGGGCGGGGCGGGTGAAATCGCTTTACAAACGCGGCGATTCCTGTTACAATAACAGCAATATAAATACAGGCGATTACAAAGGACAAGCCCTTTGCGATTCCGCTCCACAGAGAGCCGCGGCAGGTGAAAGGCGGCGGGCAGGGCGCGAACGGGTATCCCCTTTCAGTCCGCCGGGCGAAATTCTGCAGAGTAGCCCCGCGCGCGGTTATTTCCACCGCGTTACCAACAGGGGCGTATGTCAGTATGTTTTGGTGGGCCCTTTTGTTTCCGAAAACGAGAGGGTCTTTGTTTATTTTGTAAGCTATTCCGCAAGGAGAAAACGCATGGATAAAGAGAAGAAAATGTATTCCAAGGTCGATACCTCGATGAATTTCGTCGGCCGCGAGCAGGAAGTCATCGATTTCTGGAACGAGAACCGCGTCTTTGAAGACAGCATCAAAGAGCGCGAGGGAGGGGAGGAGTTCTCCTTCTACGACGGCCCCCCGACGGCGAACGGCAAACCGCACATCGGGCATATCCTCACGCGCGTGATGAAGGACATCATCCCCCGCTATCAGACGATGAAGGGCAAGCACGTCCTCCGAAAGGCGGGCTGGGATACGCACGGCCTGCCCGTCGAGCTGGAGGTGGAAAAGCTCCTCGGCATGGACGGCAAGCAGGACATCGAAAAGTACGGCATCGAGCCGTTCATCAAAAAGTGCAAGGAAAGCGTTTGGAAATACAAGGGCGAATGGGAAAAAATGTCTGAGCGCGTCGGTTACTGGGCGGATATGGACAACCCGTACGTCACCTACGACGACAAGTATATCGAGTCGGTGTGGTGGGCGCTCAAAGAGATCTGGAAAAAGGGCCTTTTGTACAAGGGGCACAAGATCGTTCCGTACTGCCCGCGGTGCGGCACCGCGCTCTCCTCGCACGAGGTCGCGCAGGGGTATAAGGACGTAAAGGAGACCTCCGTCTTCGTCCGTTTCAGGCGCAAGGGCTTGGAAAACAGCTGGTTCCTCGCGTGGACGACCACGCCGTGGACGCTCCCTTCCAACGTGGCGCTGTGCATGAACGCCGACGAGGATTACGCCGAGATCGAGGCGGAGGACGGCGCGCATTACGTTCTGGCGCAGGCGCTCGTTGCCTCGCTGTTCGGGGAAGGGACGTATAAAACGCTGTCCGTCAAAAAGGGCAAGGAATATGAATATGCGGAGTACGAGCCGCTCTTCCCGTACGCGGAGGGCAGCTACCGCGAAAAGGCGCACTACGTCGTCTGCGACGGGTACGTCACGCTGACGGACGGCACGGGCATCGTACACATCGCGCCCGCCTTCGGCGAGGACGACTACCGCGTCGGGCAGAAATACGGTCTGCCCGTCGTCAACATGGTGGACGAGCGCGGCTGCTTCAAGCCTGCCGTCACCGATTTCGCGGGTACGTTCGTCAAAAAAGCGGACAAGGGCATCATCGCCATGCTCAAAGAGAAGGGGCTGTTGTTCAAGGAACTCATGTACGAACACAGCTATCCGCACTGCTGGCGGTGCGACACGCCGCTCCTGTACTACGCCCGCGAGAGCTGGTTCATCAAGGTCACGGCGGTCAAAGACGAACTCATCAAAGCCAACAATTCCGTCAACTGGATGCCCGAAACGATCAAAACGGGGCGCATGGGCAACTTCCTCGAAAACGTCATCGACTGGGGGCTCTCGCGCGACCGCTACTGGGGCACGCCGCTGCCCGTTTGGGTATGCGAAAAGTGCGGCAAGGTACACGTCATCGGCAGTAAGGCGGAACTCAAAGAAAAGTGCGGCATTTCGGGCGACATCGAACTGCACCGCCCGTATATCGATGGCTGCACCTTCGAGTGCGAGTGCGGCGGCACGATGAAGCGCACGCCCGAGGTCATCGACTGCTGGTTCGATTCCGGTTCCATGCCCTTCGCGCAGTACCATTACCCGTTTGAAAACAAGGACTTGTTCGACGAAACTTTCCCCGCCGACTTCATCTCCGAGGCGGTCGACCAAACGCGCGGCTGGTTCTATACGCTGCTCGTCATTTCGACGATTTTATTCGGCAAGGCTCCCTTCAAAAACTGCATCGTTCTGGGTCACGTCAACGACAAAAACGGCGTAAAGATGTCCAAGCACAAGGGCAACGTCGTCGACCCGTGGAGCGTGCTCGACAAGCAGGGCGCCGACGCGGTGCGCTGGTATTTCTACACGGCGAGCGCGCCGTGGATCCCGTCCCGCTTCTATCCCGAGGCGGTGTCGGAGGCGCAGCGCCGCTATATGGGGCCGCTGTGGAACAGCTACGCCTTCTTCGTGCTGTACGCGGACATCGACAAGTACGACCCGGGCAAGTACGATCTGAAAAAGTGCAAACTCACGCTGATGGATAAATTTATCCTCAGCAAGCTCAATACCCTCATTCAGACGGTGGACAAGGGGCTGAACGAGTACGACATTACCGACAGCGCCCGCGCATTGCAGGATTTTGTGGACGTTCTCTCCAACTGGTATGTGCGCCGCGGCCGCGAGCGGTACTGGGGCAAGGAGATGACGGAGGACAAGGCGGCGGCGTACACCACGCTGTACACCGTTCTCGTCACCCTCGCCAAGCTCACCGCGCCGTTCACGCCGTTCATCGCCGAGCAGATGTACCAAAACCTCGTGCCGAACTTCTATAAGGACGCGCCCAGGTCGGTGCATATGTGCGCCTTCCCCGTCTGCGACGAGTCCGCCATCGATCGAGAGCTCGAAAAGGGCATGGATTCGGTGCTGGAAGTGGTCGTTCTGGGTCGTGCCGCGCGCAACGCGGGCAACCTCAAAAACCGCCAGCCGCTCGCGGAGATGGTCGTGGCGACCGAACGCGACCTCGATTTGAACGACGAACTGAAGGGTGTCATCCTCGACGAGCTGAACATCAAAAAGATGACGGAGGCGAAGGATGCGTCCGCGCTCGTAACCTATAAACTGAAGCCGCAGATGAAGACTCTGGGCCCCAAATACGGAAAACTTTTGAACGGCATCCGCTCCTTCCTCGAAACGTGCAACGGAGCCGAGGTCGTGGCGGCGGTACGAAACGGCGGCACCTATAAGACGGAGATTTCCGGCGCGGAAGTGGAGCTTTGCGAGGAAGATCTGCTCATCTCCACCGAGAGCGCGGAGGGCTACATCTCCGCGAGCGATAAGGGCATTACCGTCGCGCTGGATACGAAACTCACGCCCGAACTCATCGACGAGGGCATCGAGCGCGAGCTCATCTCCAAATTGCAGACGATGCGCAAGGAGGCGGGCTTCGAAGTCACCGACCGCATCCGCGTGTACTACGCGGCGGAGGGGCAGACCGCCAAGGTGCTCGAAGGGCATAAAGACGCCATCGCCAAGGTCGTTCTGGCGGACGGCATCGAGGCTGGCAGCGCCGAGGGCTACACCAAGGAATGGGATTTCGGCGACGAAAAGGCGACCCTTACCGTGATAAAAAACAAGGAATGAATTACTCACACGGAAAATCGCAGGCATCGGCTTGCCGCGGTTTTCGTGAGGTAAAAACAATGCATATCGCAGAAGATTGGAAGGATTATAAGATCATCGCCACGGGCGACGGCTACAAGCTGGAACAGTGGAAGGACGTCGTGCTCCTGCGCCCCGACCCGCAGGTCATCTGGGCGGCGCAGCGCGACCTCTTTGCCTACCCCGGCATCCATGCCGTCTACCGCCGCAGCGACAAGGGCGGCGGCGCGTGGGAATACCGCAAACCGATGCCCGCCGAGTGGGAGGTTGCCTATAAAGACCTCCGCTTCAAGGTCAAGCCGATGGGATTCAAGCACACGGGGCTGTTCCCCGAACAGGCGGCGAACTGGGAGGTCATGTCCTCGCTCATCAAAAACGCGGGGCGCAAGATCAGGGTTTTGAACCTCTTCGCCTATACGGGCGGGGCGACGGTCGCCTGCGCCAAGGCGGGCGCGGAGGTCACGCACGTCGACGCGGCGAAGGGCATGGTCGAGCGCGCGGGCGAAAACGCGCGCCTCTCGGGCATCCATAGCGGCATCCGCTACATCGTCGACGACTGCAAAAAGTTCGTTCAGCGGGAGATCCGGCGGGGGAACAAGTACGACGCGGTCATCATGGATCCGCCCTCCTACGGTCGCGGCCCGGGCGGGGAAATGTGGAAGATCGAGGAGAGCCTCTTCCCCTTCGTGCAGCTGTGCGAGCAGGTGCTTTCGGACGAGCCGCTCTTTTTCCTCATCAACAGCTATACGACGGGTCTGCAGCCCGCCGTCCTATACAATATATTAAAACTGTGCCTGCGGGGGCGGCAGGGGAGCATCGACGCATACGAAGTCGGGCTGCCCACCGAGGAGGGGATCCCCCTTCCCTGCGGCGCGGGAGGGATTTATATTCATGGATGAACTCACCATTTTGCATGAGGACAACCACGTCATCGTCGTTTTAAAGCCGCAGGGCGTTCCGACCTGCGGGGACGAGAGCGGAGACGACAGCCTGCTCGAGCAGGTGCGCCGCTACATTAAGGAGACGTACAACAAACCGGGCAATGTATACGTCGGGCTGGTTCATCGACTGGACAGACCGACGGGCGGTGTAATGGTGTTCGCCAAGACGAGCAAGGCGGCGGAGCGGCTCTGCGAACAGATGCGCAGCGGCGACTTTGAGAAGCGTTACCTCGCCGTTCTGGCGGGCGTACCCGGGGAGCCGCAGGCAAAGCTCGTCAACTATCTCAAAAAGAACGCCGTCAACAACATGGTCTACGTCTGCCCGCCCACGACCGACGGCGCGAAGATGGCGTCGCTGGAATACTTCGTCAGAGAGGAGAAAGGGGGGTGTGCGCTCGCCGAAATCAAGCTGCATACCGGCAGATCGCACCAGATCCGCGTGCAGATGGCGAACATCGGCACGCCCGTCTACGGCGATATGCGCTACGGCGGCGAAAACGCGAAAAAGGGCAACCTTGCGCTGTGGGCGTATTCGCTCGCGTTCACCCATCCCGTCACCAAGGAGCGGCTGCGCTTTGTGGCGGGGCCGCCCGAAGACGGATCGCCGTGGAAGCATTTCGACCTCTCAAAAATTTACGATTTGTGATTGAATTGTAAAATTCGGGGCAAAGCGCGCGGAAAAAGTTAAAATTTTGGCGAAAGGGAAAAAATGCGATTGACAAAAGTCCGCATATAATGTAAAATATTCAAGTACATGTATTTTTCGGGGTGGAGTGCGCCTGCGGGCGTCGGTTGCCCCGTTACACTAATTTGCGATTTGGGAGCAAAGGAATGAAGAGGCATTTGATTCGAACTTTGTCATTGGCGGCTGTATTTGCGTTGCTGATGACGGCGATGAGCGCGGTATTTATGTTTGCGTCGGCAAAAGATATCGATAATACGCTGATATTCAATTCGTCGAACGCGGAAAACATTACAGAGTATTCGGACGCGCAGACAAGCTATCTCGCTTATCGGCTGAGCAGCGACAGCAAAAGCGTGACCTTCCGCCGCAACCTTGCGCTGCGGTGGTTCTCTCCTTCCGAAGGGGATGCGCTCGTCAGCGAAAAAAATTATTTCAGCCTCACGCTCGGATTCGTGAATTCGAATTTCGATTCGTTTACCGTCGCCATGGAGTCTTCGCAGTTCTCCATGAGCAAAGATGAAAAAACGACCAACGAAGTCGTTTTTACCAAACAGGATGACGGTTCGCTGGCTGTTTCCGTAAACGGAACGGAGAGCGGGGTTTCCGTCGCCGCCGCCGATATGGGCAAAATCGAAATCGCTTTTTCCGAAGACGACGGCTGCGGTAACTTCACCCTCACCGTCAACGGGGAAGTTGCCGGCGCGTTTACCAACATCGGCAGGTACTATTCCCGCTATGCCTCCGCTTCGGCGACAACGCCGCTCACGCCGCTCACGTTCAAGGCTGAGGGCGTAACGGGGGACGGAGCAGATTTCAACGTGCAGGAACTGAACGGGCAGAGCCTCGCGATCAACGAGAGCGGCGACGTTCAGGATGATACTCCTCCCGCTTTGGTCGTCAATAACGACATACGTCAGTTCTTCTTCGGTACGAAAATTTCGCTGGACACGCTCGCCATCGACGTGTGCAATACTTCCGGCATCACGACGGACGAATATTATTACTATCCCGGTCTCAACGCGGAGACCGATCCGGATGACGAAAACGCCACGCTCACCATCGGCGAGGGCGATGCGGCGCGCGTATATGCCGCACTCGATTCGGATACTTTGTTCTTCCCCGAAACGTTCGGCACGAACGAGCCGCAGATCAGCATCGCTTACAGCGTTACCGACGGCGACAAATCCGCCAATTATCTCATCGACTGGTCTGCGCAGGTGAACGGAAACGGGTTTATCGATGTTCTCGACGCAAACGACGTCGACGACAATCCGACGACCACCTTCATCACTTACGAAAACGGCGTTCTCACCGAAAACACGGATGCGATCGATGAATATACGCAAGCAGTGAAAAAGGCGTCGTATAAAGACGGCGACGAGGCGAACGGCAGCATCCTGGTCGGCGAAGGCGCGTACTACTATATCCCTGCGTTCAAAGAGTATGTGCAGGATAATTCCTGCGGCTATACCGATATGGAGTTCACCGTCTATTACAGGACGGATTCCTCTTCTTCGGTGCAGACGGTGAGCGGTTCGTACGACGAACTCCGCATCGAACTGACCGCCGAAGGGCGCTATCAGTTCCGTATCGTACCCACCAACAGCGCCGGCAATGCGATGGTCGGTATATTTGCTTCCGGGCCGGACGACGCAGTCCGTTACAGTGAAGACGACATCACTACCGACAATGTTTTCGAGGCTGCGAACCTGGTGACGTTCGAGTTTACGGTGCAGTATACGGGGCCTTCCATCGAGAAGCCTGAAGACGACGACGATACCGGTTACGTTGACGCAACGTACACCGTCGAAGATTTCGAGATCGTCGGCATCAGCGGCAGCTACACCGAGCATTACCGCCTGTATTATTTTGAAGCGAAAGACCCGACCCGCGGGCTTACGCCTTCGCAGCTGCGCACGGCGGATGAAAACGGCACCATCAGCGAACTCGGCGAATGGAAACTGATCAATAAATACGACGATACGCTCGACGATGACGACGAGAACAACGATAACGACTATTCGTGGAATCCCGATTCTTCGCTCAGCTTTGTACCGCAGGAGCGCGGGTTCTACAAGGTAGAGCTGATCGTTACGTCGGATAATCTCGGGGCAAAAACGGAAGCGAAGTATATCGAAATCGCCGCCGATGCAGACGTTATCCGCGGTGAAACGTATTGGTTGGAAAACAACATTTGGTCGCTTGTGTTCCTCGGGATCGGCGTACTGTGCCTGGTCGGCATTGTTGTCATTCTTCTGATCAAGCCGAAGGATAAAGCCGCGGCGAACGCGGAGAGCGCACGCAAAGCGGAACTGAAAGAAAAGCGCGACAAGCGGAAATAATCCGCTGCGTTCTGATTTGAACGACGACCGCCCTGTTCAAGGGCGGTCTTTTTGTATTCAAAAGAGAAAATCCGTCGGTTATGCCGGTGAATATTCATTCGCCTTTTTTGCGCTTGACAAACCGCGGCGGCTATGGTATCCTCTTATACGGGGAGGGATAAAAAATGACGATCCATCACGATAAAATGGCATACGGCAGGTTTGCGCCTTTGCGGGAGGATTTTTCGGAGGAGCGGCTGGAAGCTATGGCGAAGCTGCTTTCGGATGGCGCCGAAGAAAAGGCGGATGGAGCCGAATCCGAAAAGGACGAAACGGATAAAACAGCGAAGAAAAACCGAGCATAAAAACGGCGGGGCGCCTATAGGGGGCGCCCCGCCGCGCGTATATCCATATACGATTCGTTCTGCAAATTGTATCGCTGTGCCTTTTGCCTGCGCGCCGCAAAGCGATTGTTTATCGGCGCGCCGTGCTGATTTCGCCGCAAAACGCTTATTATTGCGGCGCGCCGTGCTGATTTCGCCGCAAAACGCTTATTATTGCGGCGCGCCGTGCTGTTTTTGCCGTAAGGCTGATTTTCGCTGTAAACCGGCGCTTTGCTGCGCCTTTCCGTGAGCGCCTATTTTGCAGACTTTGTATTCGCCGCGCCTTGTCGCGAGCCGCATTTTGCGCGCTTCATTGTTCCTCGGTCTGCGCCTGCTGCCGCTCGTCGGGGAAGAGCTTTCTGATCATCTGATTGACGAACTGCACGGGGATGAGCCGGATCTTATCCTCGAATTTTTTTACGCTTTTAAAATTTTTGGCGGGGAATACCACCCGCTTGAATCCCATCTTCACGCACTCGTTTACCCGCTTTTCGGCGAAGGTCACGCCGCGCACCTCGCCCGTCAGACCCACTTCGCCGAACACGGCGGTGTCCTTGTCGATGGGCGCGTTTTTGTATCCGCTCGCGAGAGCCGCGCACACGGCGAGGTCGACGGCTGGCTCGTTCAGCCGGATGCCGCCCATCGCATTGAGGTACACGTCCTGGTTGAAGAAGGGCAGCCCGCACCGCTTTTCGAGTACGGCGATGAGTAAAACCAATTTGTTGTAGTCGACACCCAGCGGCATTCTGCGCGGCAGGCCGTAGGCGGTCTTTGCCATCAGCGTCTGAATTTCCACCATCATACAGCGGTTGCCCGTCTCGGAGGGGGTTACGCAGCTTCCCGCCGCCTCCCCGCGCGTTTCGGAGAGGAAGATCCCCGAATAGTCGGAAACGCCGTAGATGCCTTCGCCCGTCATCTCGAACACGCCCACCTCCTGCACCGAGCCGAAGCGGTTTTTGTACGCGCGCAGAATTTTGAAGTTTTCCTCCCGCTCGCCCTCGAAGTAGAGCACCGTGTCCATGATGTGTTCGAGAACTTTCGGCCCCGCGAGCGCGCCCTCCTTGGTCACATGCCCGACGATGAAGAAGGTGATGCCCCGCCCCTTGGCGATGCGCTGCAGCTTGCCGGCGCATTCGCGCACCTGCCCGACGGAGCCAGCCGCCGAGGAAAGCTCGCTCGTGTACACCGCCTGAATGGAGTCGATGACTACGAATTTTTCGTCCGTTATCGCCTCTTCGATGTCTTCCAGGCAGGTTTCGTTCAGGAGGAGCAGGTTGGAGGAGTCGAGCTTCAAGCGGGAACAGCGCATCTTCACCTGCGAGCAGCTCTCCTCCGCGGAGACGTATAAAACTTTCTGCGTGCGCGAGAGATGGGCGGAGACCTCCGTTAAGAGGGTGCTCTTGCCGATGCCGGGGTCGCCGCCGATGAGCACGAGCGAGCCGGGCACGATGCCCCCGCCGAGCACGTTGTCCAGCTCCGCGATGCCCGAGGACACCCGCTCGAATTTTTCCTCGCGCACCTCATTCAGAGGAACGGGGCGGGCGGAGAGTGCGGAGCGCTCGCGCTTCGGCTCCTTTTTGGCGGCGGGAATCTCCGCAACTTCCTCGACCAATGTCCCGAATTTTCCGCATTGCGGGCATTTGCCCAGCCACTGCGGTGTTTGCGCCCCGCATTCGGAGCATACATATACCGATTTTGATTTCGCCATAATCTTGAACCTAACTATGTGGTTTATTTTTTGTGTTTTTTTGCAATAGTCAATGTTTTATCAAGGGAAGGAGGCAGCACTTCTTCCTGCATGCCGACGAGCAGGGGCTCAATATCTGTGAGCAGTGAAGCCTCAGTTTCATATAAAATTGAAGAGCCTGTATGGAATTCCCATTTACCGTAGCCAAAGTATTCGAATTCTTCCGGGCTAAACAAATGAAGATCTTCAACTAGATAAGTATATCTGCCATCAACTTGAGTACATATTACAATGCGCTTTGTACCTTCTTGATTGAAATAGACCCGCATGGCTTCGGATGGAAGACCGTTCCAACGCAACAAGTCAATGCACTGCTGGGTTGAAAGATTATATCGTATATGCGGACGCCAATCGAAAGAATAAATGATCAAAAAAATTCCCAGGGTAAAAATGGGTATAATAATACTGCCCGCATATTCCGGAATTTTTTTGGATAAACATCCGACCACTAAAAAAGCCGTACAAGTAATGCATAATACACAACCTACGATCAGTTTAGCAGGGGAATCTAATTTTCGCATTTCAATTCTCCTCCTTCAATTGTTGTTCGGTTTTGCAGAAAAAGGCGCGCACGATATCCGCGCCTTCGGGCATGCTGCGCCATAAAAGTTCGTCATGAAATTTAGATTGTTTCATGGATGACTCCTTTTTTGCGGATTATTCGGGAATTTCAGTCTTTGGTTTGGATATTTCGGCATATGAACGGTTTTGCACGTTTTCCCAAATACATTGCAAATCGGTCAGCTGTCAATAGGGTGGCAATTTTGTCGCCGTGTTCAGCGTATTGCAGGGAAATTTCGGCGGGTTCCAATTTATAGCAACCTAAATCTTGATAAGAATGCGTAAAACCGTGTATAATATCCGCCGTTACGCACAAATGACCGTGATCAAAAAACAAGCAAACATCATGATTGTTCCACCGCTCGTCCGTACAGGCATAGCACTTTGTCAACAGATAAGGTTCACTGAAAGAATAGAATTTTCGCAATGACTCGCTGCACTTTGCTATGAGGATTTTGTTGGGCAGCGGTATACCATAAGTTGGCAATTTTTTGTCGATTAAAAAACAGATTAAGCCAAAGATAACCAAGAATGCCAAAGCCAGCAGGACGAGTATTACAATAGCAACGGCTTCAGCAACGCCTTCAACGAAATAAAAAGCTTTGAGGCAGATTAGGATGAGATAGATGCCGCAAAGAACTGTTGCCGTTAAAATAAATAAGAATTTACGCAACAGCATTCGTTTTTTATATGCGGAACGTTCTTTAGTCATTAGTTCTTGCAGACGCGCTTCGAAAACAGATTTTTCGATTGATTCTCTTTTGCGCTTGGCAAAACGATAAAATTTCATGTTCAACCTCGAATGAGCGCGTTCGCAACCACCGTGATGCCCTCGCCGCGGCCGAGGTAGCCTAAACCCTCGTTCGTTCCCGCCGAAATTCCTACGGCGCGCTCCGAAATCTGCAATACGTCCGCGATATTTTGCTTCATTTTTTGGATATGCGGCGCGAGCTTCGGCGCTTCCGCAACGATCGCCGCCGAAATATTGCCTACGGTAAAACCCTCGTTTTCGATGAGTTCGCGCACCTTGGCAAGCAATGCAAGGCTGTCCGCGCCCTTGTACTGCGGGTCGGTATCGGGGAAGTAATGCCCGATGTCGGGAAGCCCCGCCGCAGAGAGGAGTGCGTCCATCACCGCGTGGCACAGCACGTCGCCGTCGCTGTGGGCATGCAACCCGGTCGGCGCATCGATCCTTACGCCGCCGAGTACAATGTATTTCCGCTCTGCGCCGAAGGCGTGCGTATCGACGCCGATGCCCGTGCGCGTTTCGTTCATCGCAAAATCCTCCCGAAAGGTCAGTTTGATGTTGCTTTTTTCCCCCATAAATAGGAAGGGCGGCGCAACGTATTTCGCGTATACGCCCGAATCGTCGGTAAAGCTGTCGGCGGGCGTTATTTTGCGGTATGCCGCCAACAGTTCCGCAAAGCCGAAGCCCTGCGGCGTCTGCAAGGTGAACGCCGTTTCGCGGTCGTAACTCCCTGTAATTATGTCGTTCTGCGCGTGTACGAGGGTGTCGGTGCAGGGCAGGGCGCACACCGCGCTCCCGTGCGCGCGTACCGTTTTGACGCAGTCGTCGATGATTTTTTGCGACACGAAGGGGCGTGCCGCGTCGTGGATAAGCACATAGTCGGGCGGGCAGGGGAGTGCGGCGAGAACTTCCAAAGCGTTTTTCACCGATTCGGTGCGCGTACTGCCGCCGTCGGCATAGAGTACCTTTGCAAAGCCGCAAAGTTCGCGCCCGATCTCCGCGCGTTCGTTTTTGTTTGCGCACACGGCGATGCCCGCGATGTTTTCGTTCTGCGCGAAGGCGGAAACGGTGCGCCAAAGCACGGAAGCGCCGCCCATCTTCTGCAGTATTTTATTTTTGTCGAACCCCGCGCGCGAGCCTGCGCCCGCCGCGGGGATCACGGCGTAGATGTTCATATCCTTTCCTTTTCCGGGCGGGCGCTGTACCCGTCGGGATTTTGAATTTCTATAAATCGCATTCGAGCTGGCGGTCGAACGGCTCCCGTTCGGCGTGTTCCGCATGGATTTCCCTTGCGTCCGTGCAGCCCATAGCCGCATAAAATGCCTGGCTCTCCACGGCGGAGTGGGAGGAGATGTACAGCTTTTTTGCCCCCTGTTCTTTTGCCCAGCTTTTGGCGAGCGAAAACAGCTCCCTTCCGATGCCGCGCCCGCGCATCTCCGCGGAAACATGGATGGAGGTCAGATCGCGGTAGCCGCCGTCTTTCCCGAGCGGAGCCGATTCGACGGAGGCAAAACCCTTTAAAGCGCCTCCGTCGAACGCGCCGAATACGATACCGCCCAGTTGTACGGTGCGGCGCAGGCACTGTGCTAAAAATTTATAATCTTCGGCATTCCAGTCGTCGATAAAGGGCGCTTCCGTCTCGACCCATTGCCCGCCGACGCTGCGCAGACATTTTTTGACTTCCTGCCGCCGCGTAAAGGAAGAAAACAGGATCTCGCTTTCCGCGAGCGGACGGATTTCGGCGATGGCTCCGTCGGGGCGAACCTCTGCGGCAGAAGGGGATGCTGCGGGGCATATATCGGTGTGCGGCTCGGTTGTCCGCAGTTCGGGCGCGCGCGGATTTGTAGGGCGGCTATTCTCCGATGATCTCATAGAGTGAAGCACTCTCCTTCGAAAATTTATTACAAGCATCTCAATTTTAATCAATAGTTTGCAAGAGCAAAAATCGCACTTTTTGCTCTTGCCCTCAATTTGCCGATACCTCGGCTTACGGAAGGGGTGAAGTTGCGCGATTTTATAATATGCGTGCCCTTAAATAAAAGCGCGCCGCCTGCCCTCCGTTGCCTTGTTGCGACGTGCAACGAGGGGAAAGCCGTTCGGGTTTCCCCTTACTTCACGGCTATTTCTTTCAACAGCTTGAAAGAAATAGCGTGAGGTTATATGATCTCATAGAGTGAGGAAGCCTCCTCCTTTTTTACCGTTTCTTTGAGCGCGAGCACGCGGAATTTTAAGGAGCCGTTCGCGAATTTCAGTTCCACCTCGTCCCCGACCTTCAAGGAATAGGCGGGCTTCACGTCTCTGCCGTTCACGCTCACCTTGCCCGCCTTGCACGCCTCGCCGGCGACGGTGCGGCGCTTTAAGATGCGCGAAACCTTCAAAAATTTATCGATCCTCATAGTATCACCTCGCAATGCCCGCACTGCGGGCGGGCAAAAAAATCGCGCGGCGTGTTTGGAGCGTGCCGCGCCGTATTTCCGCTGTTTTTGACGAAAAGAAAAAATTTTGCGCGAATTTCGCAAAATTATTTTCCGTCGGAATAAAAAGCGTTTGACTTTTTTGTGGGAATTTTATATAATATCAAACTGTATCATTATGGAGTATAATGTGGTTTTTGCCCTTTTCAGCCTATTCGGGCGGGGCAAAAGAGCGGTGCGCGGCTTCTTCTTTTATAATATTGTTTATAAAGGGGGAAGAAAAACCGTTCGCCTCATACCGCTGCCATCATTATACAGCAAAAATCCAAAGTTGTAAAGAGGCGGAGGATAAATGAGCGAAAAAATTTTTTTCGCGTCTGCCGGAGCTGCCGCGGTTTTTCGCTTGCCATGGAACGAAAAATTTTTTAGGAGCGTGTGATTGATGAATTTACCCATCCAAAAGTACGGCAAAACGGAGCGAAGGAAATTCGGGAAGATCAACGAAGTCATCGATATACCCGACCTCGTGGAGATCCAAAAGGATTCCTACCGCGCGTTTATCGAGGAGGGGATCGGGGAGGTTTTCGAGGATTTTTCGCCGATTACCGACTATTCTGACCACTTCGAGCTGTATTTTCTCGATCATGAATTCGGCACAAAACCCAAGTACGACGAAAAGGAGTGCCGCAACCGCGACGCAACGTATGCTTTGCCCCTGCGCGTAAAGGTCCGCCTCGTCAATAAGGTCAAAGAGGAAGTCATCGACCAGGAAGTGTTCATGGGCGATTTCCCTCTGATGACGGAGAACGGCTCCTTTATCATCAACGGCGCGGAGCGCGTCATCGTCTCCCAGCTCGTCCGTTCCCCCGGCGCATACAACGAGTCGGAAAAGGACAAGTCGGGCCGCGAAATGTATAAGACCACCGTCATCCCCAACCGCGGCGCCTGGCTCGAATTCGAGCAGGACAGCCAGGGCGTGCTGTGGGTACACGTCGACAGGAAGCGCAAGATCTGCGCGACCGTCCTTCTGCGCGCCCTCGGTTTCGGCTCCGACGCCGCCATCCGCGACATCTTCGGCGACGACGAGCGCATGATCAACGCGACCATCGAAAAGGATACCGCCAAGAGCGAGCAGGACGGCCTCATCGAGCTGTACCGCCGCCTGCGCCCGGGCGAAGTGCCGACGGACGATTCCGTGCGCCAACACCTGCACAACCTCTTCTTCGACCCCCGCCGCTACGACGTGGTCAAGGTCGGTCGCTATAAGTTCAACAAAAAGCTGAACATCGCCTACCGCCTGCCCGGCTGCATCGCCGCCGACGACATCGTCAACCCCGAAACGGGCGAACTGATCGTGTCCAAGGAGGAGAAGATCTCCGAGGCGAAGGCGAAGGAGATCCAGAACGCGGGCATCAACGTGGTCGAGGTCATCGTTTCCGACGAAAAGGCGGGCCGCATCCGCCACCGCATCATCGGCAACAACACGGTGGATTTTGCCGCCGTTTCCGACAAGAACCCGAAGAGCTTCGGGCTCCTGCCGACCATCTATTATCCGAACTTCGTATTCTCCAAGGAGATCGCCGCCGCCTGCGACAATGCGGACGTCGAAACGGTCGCCAACCATTACCTCGATAAGATCAACGAGGTGTATTTCACCGTGGAAGTCGCCCCCGCCGACGACGAAAAGGCGGAGGAGCGCAAGAACCGCGAAAAGCGCAGGGAAAACCGCATCAAGTTCGTCGCGGCGTGCAAACTCTTCCACGAAATTTTGAATCGCCCCGAAGTGAGCATCTCCGCGGACGAAAAGAAGATCATCCGCCCGCTCGTCGAAAAGCTGAATCACCGCCACATCACGGTAGACGACGTCATCGCCGCCGTTTCGACCAACCTCGATCTGCGCTTCGGCATCGGCACCATCGACAATATCGACCACCTGGGCAACCGCCGCGTGCGCAGCGTAGGGGAACTGCTGCAGAACCAGCTGCGCGTGGGTATCGCCCGCCTCGAGCGCCTCATCAAGGAGCGTATGGCTACGCAGGATCCGAACGAGGTCACCCCTTCGGGTCTGATCAACGTGCGCCCCGTTTCGGCGGTCATCCGCGAATTCTTCGGCTCCTCGCAGCTGTCGCAGTTCATGGATCAGACCAACCCGATCGCGGAACTCACGCACAAGCGCAAACTGTCCGCGCTCGGCCCCGGAGGTCTCAACCGCGACCGCGCCACCTTCGACGTCCGCGACGTACACCACAGCCACTACGGCCGCATGTGCCCGATCGAGACGCCGGAAGGTCAGAACATCGGTCTTATCTCGTCTCTTGCGACCTTCGCGAAGGTCAACGAGTACGGCTTCATCATGAGCCCGTACCGCCGCGTGTTCAAGGGCGATTTCGACGAGCACGGCCATCCGCACACCATCCGCGTCACCGACGAGGTCGATTACCTCACCGCGGACGAGGAGGATAAATACATTGTCGCGCAGGCGAACGAACCGCTCAACGAGGACGGAACGTTCGTCAACGAGCGCGTTTCCTGCCGCCGCCAGGCGGAGATCACGCAGCTGCCCAAAGAGATGATGGACTACATGGACGTTTCGCCCAAGCAGCTCGTTTCCGTCGCGACCGCGCTCATCCCGTTCCTGGAAAACGACGATACCAACCGCGCCCTCATGGGCTCGAACATGCAGCGCCAGGCGGTTCCGCTTCTGAAAACGGAGAGCCCCATCGTCGCAACGGGCATCGAGGCGGCGATTGCGCGCGACTCGGGCGTCATGGTGCGCGCCAAGGCCGCGGGCGTCGCGGTCGGCGTTTCCAGCGACCTCATCCGCATCCGCCGCGACAACGGAACGGTGGACGAATATAAACTGAAAAAGTTCGAGCGCTCCAACCAGGGCACCTGCCTCAACCAGCGCCCCATCATCAACACGGGCGACAGGGTGGAGGAGAACGAGATCATCGCCGACGGCCCTTCGACCAACAACGGCGAGCTCGCGCTCGGCAAAAACATCCTCATCGGCTTCATGGAGTGGGAGGGCTACAACTACGAGGACGCGATCCTCATCTCCGAAAAGCTCGTCCGCGAGGACGTGTTCACCTCCGTGCATATCGAAGAGCATGAAACGGAGGCGCGCGACACCAAGCTCGGCGAGGAAGAGATCACGCGCGACATCCCGAACGTCGGCGACGACGCGCTCAAAGACCTCGATGAAGACGGCATCATCCGCGTCGGCGCGGAGGTGAACAGCGGCGACATCCTCGTCGGCAAAGTCACCCCGAAGGGCGAGGCGGAGCTGACGCCCGAAGAGCGGCTGCTGCGCGCGATCTTCGGCGAAAAGGCGCGCGAAGTGCGCGACACCTCGCTGCGCGTTCCGCACGGCGAGGGCGGCATCGTCGTGGACGTGAAGATCTTCACCCGCGAAAACAAAGACGAACTTTCCCCCGGCGTGAACAAGCTGGTGCGCGTGTACATCGCGCAGAAGCGTAAAATTTCCGTCGGCGATAAGATGGCGGGCCGCCACGGCAACAAGGGCGTCATCTCGCGCATTTTGCCCGAGAGCGACATGCCCTTCATGGCGGACGGCACCCCGATGCAGATCGTGCTGAACCCCTTGGGCGTTCCTTCCCGAATGAACATCGGGCAGGTGTTGGAAGTACACCTCGGGCACGTCTGCAAGCAGCTGGGCTGGAAGATCGCGACCCCCGTATTCGACGGCGCGACGGAGAAGGACATCCGCGAACTGTTTGCGGAGAACAACATCGTCAACCCGGAAGGGGAAGTCGACGGCAAGATTCAGCTGTACGACGGCCGCACGGGCGAACCGTTCGAAAACCGCACCACGGTCGGGCAGATGTACATGATCAAGCTCATCCACCTGGTCGACGACAAGATCCACGCCCGTTCCATCGGCCCGTACTCCCTCGTCACGCAGCAGCCGCTCGGCGGTAAGGCGCAGTTCGGCGGCCAGCGCTTCGGCGAAATGGAAGTCTGGGCGCTCGAAGCGTACGGCGCGGCGCACATCTTGCAGGAAATTCTGACCGTCAAGTCGGACGACATCGTCGGCCGCGTCAAGACGTACGAGAGCATCGTCAAGGGCAACAACATCTCCGAGCCGGGTATCCCCGAGGCGTTCAAGGTGTTGTTCAAGGAATTGCAGTCGCTTGCGCTGGACGTCAAAGTCCTCACCGAAAACAAGGACGAATTGCAGCTCAAAGACCTCTCCGACGCGGAGATGGAAGAGGAAGAGCAGGACAGCCGCCGCCACGAAGAACTGGAAGAGATCGACTTCAACGAAGACGATTACGACGAGGACGACGATGGCGACGAGGACGACGGCATGGATTCCATCTTCGAGGACGAGGAGGATGAACCCGCCGACGACGAAGACTTCACTTCCGCCGACCTGTTCGACGATGACGATCTGGACGATCTCGATGATTTTGACGACGAAGACGATGCGGACGAGCAATCGGACGAGGACAAAGAATAAGAAAACGGGAGGTAAATTATGTACGAATTAAACGATTTTGACTCTATACAGATCGGTGTTGCGTCTCCCGAAAAGATACGAGAATGGTCGTACGGCGAGGTCACCAAGCCGGAAACCATCAACTACCGTACCCAAAAACCCGAAAAGGACGGCCTGTTCTGCGAAAAGATCTTCGGGCCGACCAAGGACTGGGAATGCCACTGCGGCAAGTACAAGCGCATCCGCTATAAGGGCATCATCTGCGAAAAGTGCGGCGTCGAAGTCACGCGCGCCAAGGTGCGCCGCGAGCGCATGGGCCACATCGAACTCGCCGCGCCCGTATCGCACATCTGGTATTTCCGCGGCGTGCCTTCCCGCATCGGCCTGCTTCTGGACATGGGCCCCAAGCAGCTCGAACAGGTCATCTATTTTGCCGCATACGTCGTGCTCGATCCGGGCAAGATCTCCACGCTCACCTATAAGCAGGTCATCAACGATAAAGAACTGCGCGAGATCGAAGAGCAGTACGGCGACGAGAGCGTAACGGGGCTGAAAGTCGGCATGGGCGCGGAGGCGATCCGCGAGCTTTTGCAGGCGATCGACCTCGAAAAAGAGAGCAAGGAAACGCGCGACATCATCGAAAACAACCCGAGCGGAGCCAAGCGCCTGCGCGCGGTCAAGCGCATCGAGATCATCGAGGCGTTCCGCCGCAGCGGCAACCGCCCCGAATGGATGATCCTCACCGTTCTGCCCGTCATTCCGCCCGAACTGCGCCCGATGGTGCAGCTGGACGGCGGCAGATTCGCCACGAGCGACCTGAACGACCTGTACCGCCGCGTCATCAACCGCAACAACCGCCTGAAGAGGCTGATGGAGCTGGGCGCGCCGGACATGATCGTCAAGAACGAAAAGCGCATGCTGCAGGAAGCGGTGGACGCGCTCATCGACAACGGCCGCCGCGGCAAAGCCATCTCCGGCCCCTCCAACCGCGAGCTCAAATCGCTGTCCGGGCTTCTGCGCGGCAAGCAGGGCCGCTTCCGTCAGAACCTGCTCGGCAAGCGCGTCGACTATTCCGGTCGTTCGGTTATCGTCGTAGGGCCTGAACTCAAACTGTACCAGTGCGGTCTGCCGAAGGAAATGGCGATCGAGCTGTTCAAGCCGTTCATCATGAAAAAGCTGGTCGAAAGCGGCCAGTGCCACAACATCAAGAGCGCAAAGCGCGCCGTCGAAAAGGCGAAGTCCAACGTCTGGGACGTTCTGGAAGGGGTCATCAAGGAGCACCCCGTGCTTCTGAACCGCGCGCCGACGCTGCACCGCCTGTCCATTCAGGCGTTCGAGCCGGTGCTCATCGAGGGCCGCGCCATCAAGATTCACCCGCTGGTGTGCGGCGCGTTCAACGCCGACTTCGACGGCGACCAGATGGCTGTGCATGTACCCCTCTCCATCGAGGCGCAGGCGGAAGCGCGCTTCCTCATGCTCTCCTCGAACAATATCCTGAAACTTTCCGACGGCAAGCCGGTCATGACGCCCACGCAGGACATGATTCTGGGCGCCTACTACCTGACCATCGTCCGCCGCTACGACGGCCGCTGGTATGACGAGCGCCACAACGAAGTGCCCGAGGGTACCGAGGGCGCCGAGCAGTACCATGCGGGGCTGTACACCTCCGAGGACGAGGCGGTCATGGCGTATCAGACGAAGGTCATCACCCTGCAGGACGAAATTTATGTCCGCCGCACGGTCAAGCTCCCCGAGGGCAGGTTCACCGACGAGCAGGGCAACCCCATTGAAACGGTCACCGGCCGCGTCAAAACGACGGTCGGGCGCATCATCTACAACGAGGCGATCCCGCAGGATCTGGGATTTGTTCCCCGCGAAACGAAGGAAGATTTCCTCCAATACGAAATTTCCGGCTACAAGAAGGCGGACGACGGCCGCATGAAGAGCGTTCCCGTCGACAAGAAGATGATCTCCAAGATCGTCGACCGCTGCTTCAAGACGGGCGGCGCCCCCAAGGCGGCGGACGTTTTGGATAAAATCAAGGCGCTCGGCTTCAAGTATTCGACCATCGGCGCTCTCACGACTTCCGTGTTCGATATGCACATCCCCGACGCGAAGAACGGGATGATTGCCGACGCGGAGAAGAAGGTCGAAAACATCGAAAAGAAATTCGCGCGCGGTCTCCTCAAGGAGGAGGAGCGCTACAACGCGGTGGTCGGCGTGTGGAAAGAGACGACCGACGCCGTTACGGCAGAGCTGCGCAAGGACGCGGACGACTTCAACCCCATCTGGATGATGGCGAACTCGGGCGCGCGCGGCTCCATCGACCAGATCAAGCAGCTCGCGGGCATGCGCGGCCTCATGGTCAACCCGCAGGGCAAAATGATCGAAATTCCCGTTAAATCCTGTTTCCGCGAGGGGCTCACCGTTTTGGAATACTTCATTTCCTCGCACGGCGGCCGCAAAGGTTTGGCGGATACGGCGCTGAAAACGGCAGACTCAGGTTACCTTACCCGCCGCCTTGTCGACGTTTCGCAGGATGTTATCGTGCGCGAAGACGATTGCTGCGCGGGCAAAAAGCCGCGCGGAATGAAGATCTCCGCCATCGTCGGCCCGAACGGCGAGATCGAAAGCCTGCATGACCGCCTGGTCGGCCGCTTCGTCTCCGAAGACGTGGTGAACCCCGCCACCGGCGAGGTGCTCGTGCCCGTCAACGAGATGATCACCGAGGAAAAGGCGGACGAGATCGTCGCCGCGGGCATCAAAGAGGTGTCCATCCGCAGCGTATTCACCTGCACGTCGCGCCACGGCGTCTGCGCCAAGTGCTACGGCAAAAACATGGCCACCGGCAAGCCCATTCAGGTGGGCGAGGCGGTCGGCACCATCGCGGCGCAGTCCATCGGCGAGCCGGGCACGCAGCTGACGATGCGTACCTTCCACACGGGCGGTATCGCGGCGACGGGCGACATCACGCAAGGTCTTCCGCGTGTCGAAGAGTTGTTCGAGGCGCGCAAGCCGAAGGGCGTCGCGACGCTGTGCGAAGTGGGCGGCATTGCCTACATCAGCGAGCAGGACAACCAGAAGCACATCGTCATCCGCGACGAGATCACGGGCGCGCAGAAGAAGGAGTACGTTCTGCCCTTCAACGCCGAGCTGAAAATCAAGCACGGCGACAAGGTGGAACCGGGCACCCAGCTCAACGGCGGCTCGGTCAACCCGCAGGACATCCTCCGCATTCAGGGCGTCAAGGGCGTGCAGGACTACATCCTCCACGAGGTACAGTCCGTCTACCGCTCGCAGGGCGTCGACATCAACGATAAGCACGTCGAAATCATCGTGCGCCAGATGATGCGCAAAGTCCGCATCGAAAACTGCGGCGACACGGAGATGCTCCCCGGCGAGCTCGTCGATATGTTCACCTTTGAAGACGAGAACGAAAAGACGATTCAAAACGGCGGCCGCCCCGCCACCGCGAAGCGCGTGCTCCTCGGTATCACCAAGGCGGCTCTGTCCACCGATTCCTTCCTGTCCGCCGCGTCCTTCCAGGAGACGGCGCGCGTGCTCACCGAAGCGGCGATCAAGAGCAAGGTCGACCCGCTCATCGGCTTGAAGGAGAACGTCATCATCGGTAAGCTCATCCCCGCAGGCACGGGCGTGCGCGACTACAAGAACATGAGCCCGCAGCTCGTCACCGGCCACCGCGAGAGCGACAGCCTTATCGAGGAAACGCGCGAGGAGTTCGGCATCGAAATTCCCGCCGCGGAAAATTGATGCGCGTGCTTTTAAAAATTAAATAACCGTAAGAATACAAAGAGGCATTCCCGTTCGGGAATGCCTCTTTGCTTTTTTTAACAGTAGGGTGGCGCGGCGCTGTCAAACTTGGAGAAGGCGGCAAAAGACAGGAAAAAAATTTTCCAAAAACTGACTCAAAGTCATTGACTTTAAGTCAGTTTTATGCTAAAATGAGAGCGCAAAAGGAGGAGGGGACATGACGAATCGGCAGAGCGCGGCGCTGAAAACCAAGCAGAAGATTGTAGAAGCGGGCAAAAAACTCATCGCGGAAAAGGGGTTCGACAACGTATCCGTCGAAGACATCACGCGGGCGAGCGGGGTCGCAAAGGGTACGTTTTACACCTATTTCAAGCGGAAAGAGGACGTCGTTTTGGAGATCAGCAAGGATTCCTTCCGCGAACTGGAGGAAGAGGTGCGCACCATGGCGGGCGTCGGCATCGTCGAGCGCCTGCGCCGCTTTTCGCGCAAGTTCATGCAGTGTATCGAGCGCTACGGCATCATGATCTGCCGCCAGTGGGTGGCGAACGTGGTCGGGCCGGAACCGCTGCCCGAAAACACGGGCAAGGGCAAGCTCGCCTTCGACCTCGAATCGCTGCGCTCCATCCTGCGCGCGGCGGTCGAAGAGGGGCAGATTACAGAGGATACGCCTGTGGAGGAACTTGCCGAGCTTCTGATGAGCCGCCTGTACGGCATGATGATCTTCTGGTGCATGTCCGACGGCAGGTATGTCCCCAGCGAGCGCACCGACGCGCTGTGCGACTTGGAATTGGAGCGCCTTCTCGCGCCGTATATCCGCAAAAGCGAATAGTGCGGAATCAAACCACAAAAAATTATAGGGGAGGTCATTCTCATGATAGAATTCGAATTGAGCAACAAAGTTAAAATCCCCGCGATGGGCATCGGCACCTTTCTGCTGACGCCCGACCAGGCGGAAAATTCGGTCAAGGCGGCGCTTTCGTGCGGCTACCGCCTCATCGACACGGCGAACGCCTACGTCAACGAGCGCGCCGTCGGCCGCGCGATGAAGGCTTCGGGCGTAAAGCGGGAGAACATCTTTTTGAGCACCAAGCTCTGGCCCACCGTGTACGAGGCGGAGGACGCCGTGCAAAAGACGCTCGACCGCCTGCAGACGGACTACATCGACCTGCTGTTCATCCACCAGCCCGCGGGCAACTGGCTGGCGGGGTACCGCCGGCTGGTAAAGGCATACAAGGCGGGCGTCATCCGCTCCATCGGCATCTCCAATTTCCGCGGCGAAAAGCTGAAAAAACTGCTCGCGGAGGCGGAGATCAAGCCGCACGTCATTCAGCTGGAGGCGCACCCGTACTGCACGGAAGCGGACGTGATGGCAGAGCTTGCGCCCTACGGCACAAAGCTGATGAGCTGGTATCCGCTCGGCCACGGCGACAAGGCGCTTTTACAGGAAAAGGTCTTTGAAAAGCTGGGCAAAAAGTACGGCAAGAGCGCGGTGCAGATCATCCTGCGCTGGCATATGCAGAAGGGCTTTATCGTCATCCCCGGCTCGTCGAACCCCGCGCACGTTGCGAGCAATTTCGAGGTGTTCGACTTCGCCCTCACGGACGGGGAGATGCAGGAGATCGCCGCGCTGGATAAGAACGTGCGCTACTACAACGCGACGCCCGCGCAGGAGGAGGCGTACGCGAATATGCACCCCGACATGGACGAGCAAAAGTAACCGATTTTCGGGTACGTTTTCGGAAAAACGGACAATAAAAGGGCGCGCGCCGCATGCGGCGCGCGCTTCTGCTTCGCTTTCATGCCAAATTCCGGCGGATGTTTCCGCGTGCGGGCAAACGGGTGCGCGCGTGCGCATGTGCGCTTTTTTGCAAAAAGGCATAAGAAAATTTAATAACCGAATTTTGTTTTCGCGGGCGAAAATACTTGAAAATTGCGCCGCCGTCGATTATACTATATATCGGTAAAAACAGAACGATTTCAAAGCAGAGAGGACGGTCAGGTTATGTATAAAATTGTTAAAAAGCAGGAACTCAACCCCACCGTCACGCTGATGGAAGTGGATGCACCCTTCATCGCCAGAAAGGCAGAACCGGGGCAGTTCATCATCCTGCGCGTGGACGAGGAAGGGGAGCGCATCCCCCTCACGGTCGCCGATTTCGACAGGGAAAAGGGCACCGTTACCATCATCTTTCAGATCGTCGGCGGAACGACGGAGCGGCTCAATCACCTCAACGAGGGCGAGTATATTCACGATTTCGTCGGCCCCCTGGGCGAGCCTTCGCATGTGGACGGATTGAAAAAGGTCGCCGTCATCGGCGGCGGCGTCGGCTGCGCCATCGCGTTCCCCGTCGCAAAGAAGCTGCATCAGCTGGGAGCCGAAGTACACAGCGTCGTCGGCTTCCGCAATAAAGACCTCGTCATTCTGGAGGAGCAGTTCAAAGCCGTTTCCGACGTGTTTAAGATGATGACGGACGACGGCAGCTACGGAGAAAAGGGACTGGTGACCGACGCGCTCAAGGCGCTCATCGAAGCGGGCAACCGCTACGACGAGGTCATCGCCATCGGCCCCGTCGTCATGATGAAATTCGTTTCCCTCCTCACCAAGCAATACAATATCAAGACGGTCGTGAGCATGAATCCGATCATGATCGACGGCACGGGCATGTGCGGCTGCTGCCGCCTGACGGTGGGCGGCAAGACCAGGTTCGCCTGCGTCGACGGCCCCGATTTCGACGGGCACGAAGTGGACTACGACGAAATTTTGAAGCGCGCCTCCACCTATAAGGAATTTGAAAAGCGCGAGCGCGAAGAGGCGTGCAACCTCTTTAAGAAGGCGGATGCGCTGAATAGCTGAGTCGTTTCGTTATTTCATAAATACTGCGCGTTTGAAAACCACGCTTTTCAAAAAGCGCACCCAATTTGTCGCATGCCTGCGACATCTGCCGTTTCCCGTATACGGGAACCCTCGGCAGGGCAGCGGGCTACGCCCTCGCGGAGCGGGTGAATGCGGCGCACATAGATGCGGTGTGCCCTTAAAAAGTGCGCCGCAGAGGGTGGAACCCTCAGATCACGGCAATTTGTTTTGACAGCTCGAAACAAATTGCGAGAAAAGGAGTTATTATGCCGAACATGAGTTTGAAAAAACATGAGATGCCCGCGCAGGACCCGAACGTCCGCAACAAAAACTTCAAGGAAGTCGCGCTGGGCTACACCGCCGAAACGGCAATCGACGAGGCGAAACGCTGCTTAAACTGCAAGAACAAACCCTGCATCGGCGGCTGCCCCGTCAAAATACATATCCCCGATTTTATCGCCAAAGTCGCCGCGGGCGAGTTTGAAGAGGCGTACCAGATCATTCAGAAGACCAGCTCCCTGCCCGCCGTGTGCGGCAGGGTCTGCCCGCAGGAAACGCAGTGCGAAAGCAAGTGCGTGCGCGGCATCAAGGGCGAGCCGGTCGCCATCGGTCGCCTGGAGCGGTTCGTTGCCGACTGGCACAACGCCAACAGCTGCGACCTGCCCTTAAAGGCGGAGCCGAACGGGCATAAAGTCGCCGTCGTCGGCAGCGGCCCTGCGGGGCTCACCTGCGCGGGCGACCTCGCCAAGCGCGGGTACGACGTGACCATCTTCGAGGCGCTGCACCTCGCGGGCGGCGTGCTCGTGTACGGCATTCCCGAATTCCGTCTGCCCAAATCCATCGTCGAAAAGGAGATCGACAACCTGAAGGCGCTCGGCGTCAAGGTCGAAACGAACATGGTCGTCGGCCGCGTGTTCTCCGTCGACGAGCTGATGGACGAATACGGCTTCGAGTCGGTGTTCATCGGCAGCGGCGCGGGACTTCCCCGCTTCATGAACATCCCCGGCGAAAACCTCAAGAGCGTTTTCTCCGCCAACGAATTTCTCACCCGCGTCAATCTGATGAAGGCGTATAAGGACGACGCTCGTACCCCCGTGTTCCACGCGCAGCGCGTGGTCGTGGTGGGCGGCGGCAACGTCGCGATGGACGCGGCGCGCTGCGCTAAACGTCTGGGCGCGGACGTGCACATCGTCTACCGCCGCAGCGAAACGGAGCTCCCCGCCCGCGCGGAGGAGGTCGAGCACGCGAAGGAAGAGGGCATCGTGTTCCAGTTCCTCACCAACCCGACCCGCGTGTTGGAAGGGGAGAACGGCATGGTCGCGGGCATCGAGTGCATCCGCATGGAGCTGGGCGAACCGGACGCTTCCGGCCGCCGCCGCCCCGTCGAGGTGGCGGGCAGCGAGTTCACCATCGACTGCGACTGCGTCATCATGGCGCTGGGCACTTCCCCCAACCCGCTCATCAAGAACACGACGAAGGGGCTGGAAACGCAGAAGTGGGGCGGCATCATCACCGACGAGCACGGACTGACCTCGCGCGAGGGCGTGTATGCGGGCGGTGACGCGGTGACGGGAGCCGCAACGGTCATCCTCGCGATGGGCGCGGGCAAGACCGCCGCCGAAGCGATCGACGAATACATCAAAAATAAATCTTCCAAGTAAAATACGGCGTTAAAGCGCCCGCCTGCAAGTTTGCAGGCGGGCGCTTTTGCTTATAAAGAACATTGCTTTTGCGGCTTTTTGCAACAGTTTGGCGCTGACAGTTTTTTGCCTTCGCCTGTTTTGGCGGGCAGCGTACTGTGCGCAGGCGCGGCGCTTTTTCGGGAGAGGCAGCGCTTTGGTTCCGCCGCGGGGCATAACGGAGGCTGCGCGCGAATACAATAGTCTGTAACAAAAACAAGCCGAGGTGCATATGCGCGCATACCATTCCATTCCCGCCGACGCGGTCTTATCCGAATTGCAGACTTCCGAGCTGGGCCTCGGAGAACAACAGGCCGCCGAGCGGCTGGAAAAGTTCGGCGAAAACACCCTCCGCACCAAAAAACGGGCGGGCGCGCTGCGGCTGTTTCTGGCGCAGTTCAAGGACTTTATGACCATTCTGCTCATCTGCGCCGCCGCCATTTCCGCCGTCATCGCCTACATCACGGGCGACGCGCACGAACTCGCCGACACGGGTATTTTGCTCTTCATCATCTTTCTGAATACTTTCGTCGGCTTCGTTCAGCAGTACCGCGCCGACAACGCCATCGAAAAACTCAAATCCCTCTCCGTCTGCCGCGTGAAAACGGTGCGCGGCGGAAAGGATCTGCTGCTCGACAGCGCCCTCCTCGTCCCCGGCGACGTCATCGACCTGGAGGAGGGGGACATGGTGCCCGCCGACTGCCGCGTTTTGCGCGCCGAGGAGCTCAAATGCGACGAGTCCGCGCTCACGGGCGAATCGGTCGGCGTCACCAAAAACGCGGGGACGTGCGAGGAAAAGACGGGCGTTTTCGACCGCAGGAACATGCTGTACTCTTCGTCGTTCGTCGTTAAGGGGCAGGCAAAGGCGGTCGTCGTGCGCACGGGCAAGGACACCGAGATCGGCAAGATTGCCGACCTCCTCGAAAACACCGAAACGGCGAAGACCCCGCTCGAAAAAATTCTGGCGGTGCTCGGCAAGGTCATCACCGCGTTCGTCATCTCCGTCGCGGCGGTCATCTTCGTGTTCGGCATCTTTTTCAAAGAGAGCACCCTCTTGGGCAACTTTATGTCGTCGGTGGCGATCGCCGTTGCCGCAATTCCCGAGGGCATGCCCGCCATCGTCACCGTCATCATGGCGCTCGGGGTGCAGAAGATGAGCCGCGAGCGCGCCATCGTGCGCAAGCTCCACGCCGTCGAAACGCTGGGCGGGTGCAGCTGTATCTGTTCGGATAAGACGGGCACCCTCACCGAAAACCGCATGACGGTGGAGGAGATCGTCACCGATTTTTCGGGGGCGGAACCCGTCCGCGCAAGGCTCACCAATGCGGCGCGGGGCGGCGAAAAGAAACTGCTCGAATGTATGGCGGTCTGCAACACCGTCAAGGGCACGGCGGGCAGGCGCATGGGTGACCCGACGGAGGTCGCGCTCGTCAATTTCGCCGATTCGCTCGCATTTGCCTGCGAATACACGCGGCTAGGCGGCATTCCGTTCACATCCGAACGCAAGATGATGTCCGTCGCCGCGCGAACGGCGGAGGGCAGTTACTGCTTCGTCAAGGGCGGGTGCGACGTGGTTCTGAGCCGCTGTACCCGCATCTGGTCGGGCGGCTCCGTCCGCCCGCTCACCGAGTCGGATAAGCGGAACGTTACCTCCGCGGCGCACAGCCTCGCCTGCCGCGCCCTGCGCGTGCTCGGCTTCGCCTACCGCGAGTATACGGGCGCGCCGCGGGAGGTCGAACTCATCTTTGTCGGAATCTGCGGCATGATCGACCCGCCCAAGCAGGGGGTGAAGGAGGCGGTCGCCGAGTGCAGGGCGGCGGGCATCACGCCCGTCATGATCACGGGCGACCACCGCGACACGGCGTACGCGATCGCCTCCCGCCTCGGCATCGCCCAAAGCGAAAGGGAGGTCGTCACGGGCGCGGAGCTGGACGGGATGAGCGAGGAGGAACTCGCCGTCCGCGTTCCCGCGGGACGCGTGTTCGCGCGCGTCAGTCCCAAGCACAAGAGCATGATCGTCGGGCAGTTCCAAAAGGCGGGCAACGTCGTCGCCATGACGGGCGACGGAATCAACGACGCGCCCGGCATCCGCAAGGCGGATATCGGCATCGCGATGGGCATTTCGGGCACCGACGTCACCAAGAGCGCCGCCGATATGGTCATCGCGGACGACAATTTTTCCACCATCGTCACCGCGGTGCGGGAGGGGCGGCACGTCTTTTCCAATATCAAAAAGACCATTCAATTTTTTTTGGCGACCAACCTCGCCGAGGTTCTCTCCATCCTCATCGTCACGCTCGCGCTGTACAAATTCGAATTTCTGACCTCGACGCAGCTGTTGTGGATCAACCTCATCACCGACAGCCTGCCCGTGCTTTCGCTGGGCGCGGAAAAGGCGGAGCGCGACGTGATGCTTCGCCCGCCCGTGCGCGCCTCGTCCCTGTTCTCGCGCGATTCGATGGATTCGGTCGTCTATTACGGGCTTGTGCAGACGGCGATCTGCGTGGGGATCTTTGTGTGGAGCGCGAACGCCTGCGGCAACGCCGTCGCCGTCACGATGACATTCTTCGTGCTGTCCTTTCTGGAACTGTTCCATTCCTTCAACATCCGCTCGGAGCGCGGCTCGGCGTTCGGCAAGGGGTTTTTCTCCAACAAAATGCTGTTTTTGACGGTGTTCATCGGCATTGCGGTCAATCTGCTCCTGTGCCCGCTCGCGCCCGTGCGCGACGCGTTCGGCATCGTGCTCCTTTCTCCCGGGCAGTGGGGCATCGTGTTCGCCGCATCGCTCGCCGTCATCCCCGCCGCGGAAATCTATAAGGCGGTCTGGCGGCTCATCGAAAGGAAGGGCAAACAAAAGGGTAAGCAAAAGGGCGCCCGCGTTTCGGGCGCGCGCGGAAGGAAGAAGCGCATCGGCGAGCACATAAGCGCAAAGGGTTAAAAGCGGCGCGTGAATGCCGAAAAGCATGGCAAAAAAATTTTTATGATAAAATTTTTGGGATAAAAAGAGCGCCCGTCCGTATGCGGACGGGCGCTCTTTTTTGTCCGTTTCCGCCAGGGAGAAAGGCGGCGTTTTTTGTCGCAAATCGCCAGGAATCATGGGCATCGGCGGGTATTCCGCAGATCTCTTTTGAGCCATAAAAAGTACAAACGTATTGAATTTTTTTGTACAATCTGCTACAAAATCCGGCGTTTATTTTGGGTGTCGGAACGGTTGACTTATCCAATTTTTGGTTCTATAATGCACTTGAGAGGATCGGAAGATCCGCAATTTGTGCGGGTTCTTGGGCGTATGCCGCGGCAGTTGCGGCGCGGGGCCTGCAAAAAGGAGGGAGAGTATGCAAAGGACAAAAAGTTTTATCGCAGCGATGCTTTCTGTCGCAGTGACCTGCTGTATGATTTTTGCTGTAAGTTTAACGTTTGCCGGTTTCCGCGCCGGAGCGGCGGAGGAGCCGGCGTCGGATCTTGTGTGGGAACATCCGGAGACCGAACATACCGACGCAACGGCGCTCACGGAGGAGTATCTTGCGGAGCATGAGAACATTCTCGGGGACGGCAAATATTATCTGAACGGCGTCGGGTTTGTGCTGGCGTCGCCCGTTACCGTTTCGGGGAACGTTTTGCTGTGCCTGTACGGCGGCACGATTACGGCGGCGGAAGGGCAGCGCGCGTTCATCGTCGAGTCCGGCTCGCTGATGATCTGCGACTGCTCGTCGACGGAGAGCGGCAAGGTGACGGGCGCTTATAGGGTGAACCGTGCGATGGCGCGCCCTCCGGCGCGGGCGATTACATGCTCGACGTCTCCGCGGCGGAACGGATCGATTACGCGAACA
>ERZ1643247.668-NODE-668-length-39379-cov-8.047706_pt1 | contig 39379 bp, 39 predicted proteins | sample MGYA00579264_ERZ1643247 | MGnify/ENA primary metagenome ERZ1643247 (study PRJEB29033, sample SAMEA4952262) | chicken gut metagenome | biome: Broiler Chicken; feature: Gastrointestinal Tract; material: Caecum | place: Ireland | collected 2018 | study: Broiler... | reverse complement strand
GGCTGTCCCCTTTTGAAAAGTACCGTGTCTGTACGGCATTCCCTTTACTGCCGGAGTTCATTTCCAAATCTTGTGTACTGCGGCATCCAGGCAAGCCGGACTGTTCCGATAGGGCCGTTTCTCTGTTTCGCTATAATAATCTCCGCAATATTTTTGTCTTCCGTATCCGGATTATAGTAATCATCCCTGTAAATAAACATACACACATCGGCATCCTGCTCGATTGCTCCTGACTCACGCAGGTCGGAAAGCATGGGCCGCTTATCTGTTCTCTGCTCAACAGCACGGCTGAGCTGTGAAAGGGCAATAACAGGCACATTCAACTCTCTGGCCAGGCCTTTCAGAGAACGGGATATATCGGAGATTTCCTGCTGGCGGCTTTCATTTTTTCTTCCGCCGCCGGCGCTCATAAGCTGAAGATAGTCGATAATAATCAGATCCAGTCCCAGCTCCAGCTTATACTTTCTGCACTTGGACCGCATCTCGGAAATCGAAATTCCTGAGGTGTCGTCAATGATCATCCGGGAGCTTCCTATAGTTCCTGCACCCTCGATCAGTTTTTCCCAGTCTGTATCTGTCAGCGTCCCTGTCCTCAGAACCTGCGCGTCCACATGGGATTCCAGGGAAAACAGACGGTTGACCAGCTGTTCTTTTGACATCTCCAGACTGAAAATTGCCACGGCAAGATTCTGACGGAACGCTGCGTGCTGTGCAATGTTAAGAACAAACGCCGTCTTTCCCATAGACGGACGGGCCGCAATCAGAATCAGATCCGATCTCTGCAGCCCGGACAGTTTATAGTCCAGGTCAATAAAACCGGTGGGAATTCCCGTTACGGTTCCTTTTGTTTTTGACGCTTTTTCGATTACATCCAATGCGTTCAGGACAACCTGTTTTATAGGTGTATACTCCTGTGAATTTCCATGTTCTACAAGTTCAAATACTTTCTTTTCCGTTTCATCCAGTATTTCTTCCAGAGGCTTATTTTCAAGGTAGCAGACATTTGCCGTCTCTTCATTGATTTTAATCAGTCTGCGAAGCGTTGCCTTATCCCGCACGATTTCCGCATAATACTTAACATTGGCCGATGTCTGTGTTCCCGCCACAAGATCTCTTACATATTCCATGCTGCTGACTTCCGGCGGCACATCCTTCTCTTTCAGATGTTCCTGGAGGGTGATCAGATCGATGGGTTTTCCTTTATGGAAAAGTTCAACCATGGCGTCAAACAGAATTCCGTATGCGGTCTGGTAAAAATCCTCTCCGGAAATAATTTCGGAGGCTACCATGACAGCCTCCTTATTCATCAGCATTGCCCCCAGTACGGCCTGCTCAGCCTCTGCACTGTGGGGCGGTATTCTTTTCATTGCAGCTTCTATATCCATAAAGACCGATTCTCCTTATGCTTCTTCCTTTACAACCACTTTCAGTTCAGCTGTCACTTCCGGGTGCAGTTTGACCGGAACATTGTGCGTTCCCAGTGACTTGATCGTCTCTTTGAGATGAATCTTCTTCTTATCTACATCCAGTCCCATCTGCTCTTTCACAGCTGCTGCAATCTCTTTGCTTGAGACAGAGCCGAAAGCTCTTCCGCCTTCTCCTACCTTGATCGCCAGCTCAACCTTGCCCTGCCCTAATTTTTCAGCCAGATCTCTGGCCGAAGCCAGCTGCTCCTGAGCGAGTTTCTTCTCATTGTTTTTCTGAAGTTTCAGATCGTTCAGATTCTTTCCTGTCGCTTCAACCCCCATTTTTTTCGGAAGTATGAAGTTTCTCGCATATCCGTCATTTACAGTAACAATCTCCCCTTTTTTCCCGAGAGCTTTTACATCCTGCAGTAAAATTACTTTCATTTTATATATCTCCTTCCTCAATCATCTGGTCTATTGTCTGTTTCAGTGTCTGAATTGCCTCATCCATATTCGTGTGGTCAAACTGGGCTCCCGCAGAATTGATGTGTCCGCCGCCGCCCAGCTTTTCAGCAATAATCTGCACATTGACCTCATCTATGGAGCGGGCGCTCATATAAATTTTCCCTTCATATATCGTAAGTACGAAAGACGCTTTAATGCCGCTGATATCCAGCAGCTCATTTGCTGCCTGCGCCGCAAGTACCGTAGGACTGTCGATATTGCTCGGGCACTGTGCGATGGCGTACTGATGCCGGTAAACCTCCGCCATTCTTACTGCTTCGGCTTTGGCCCGGTAGGACTCTATGTCATCCCGGAACATCTTGCGTACGCGGGTAATATCCGCTCCGCAGCGTCTCAGATATGCCGCAGCCTCAAATGTTCTCACACCGGTCCGGTTCATAAAGTTTCTTGTATCAATCATGATTCCCGCATACAGACAGTCTGCCTCAACTGACGGGAATTTGATATCGTCTACAATATACTGCAGCACTTCCGCTACCATTTCGCAGGTAGAGGAAGAATAGGGCTCTACATAGGAGAGCACCGCGTTTTCAATAATGTTGCTGCCCTGACGATGATGATCCAGCACCGCGATCATGCGGGAACGTTTCAGAAGTTCCGGACACTCTGTCATCTGGGGTTTATTCGTATCTACCACAATCACCATGGTATTGTCATTGACATAGTCAAGCGCCTGATCGGATGTAAGAAAAATATCGTCTTCATAAGCCGGGCTCTCCGCAATTTCATCATACAGCGGGCGAATGGAACCCGACACCTCATTAATTACAATATGAGCCTTTTTCTCCAGACTCACCGCAGCCCGGTAGATTCCCATACATGCTCCGAAGGAATCCGGATCCGCAATCTTGTGTCCCATCACAATAACCTGGTCTTTGGTTACGATAAACTCTCTCAGCGCCTCCGCTTTGACGCGGGCTTTTACACGGGTATTCTTGGAGGTCTGCTCCTTCTTTCCTCCGAAATAGGTAATGCCGTTGCAGTCCTTGATTACCGCCTGATCTCCGCCTCTGGCAAGGGCGAGGTCAATCGCCACACGGGCATACTGATAGCTCAGCGCGTAAGTGGCCGTATTCAGGCCGAGTCCGATACTCAGTGTTGCCGAGCGGGCATTTCCGATATTTACCTGTTTTACTTCCTCAAGGATGGAGAACTTATCTTCTTTTATCTTTCTATAGCTCTCTTTACGGATAACAACAAAATATTTATCCTTCTCCATCTTCTTGACAATACCGTCCACATCGCCGATATATTTGTTGATTTTCCGGTCAATAAGAGCTACCAGAAGCGACTGGCGCACTTCCTCCACGCTCTCCATAACCTCGTCATAATTGTCGATATAAATCAGACCGGCAATCATGCGCTGTTCTTCATTTTCACGGATATATGCATTCAGTTCTGTAACATCCCTCATATAAACCGCAATAAAGAACTCCTTTTCTTCCGGAATCTGCAGAAGTTCCTCTTTCTCACTGAATCCTTCCACCGATACCCGGCGAAGTTCCACCTGATAATCCCGGTCCCGGAAGCTTACTTCCAGCTCCACGTGTTCCACGTCGTTTTTCGGGAACACTCCCGGATGAAGCTCCGGAATAATTCTGTTCAGATACTTCTCCCGTTTCTGACCTTCGACAAGAGCTTCAAAGCAGTCATTTTCCCATAAAATATGTCCGTCTTCCAGCGTAATCGCATAGGGGAGCGCCAGTTCCTTTAACAGAAGATTCTCAATCCCCTTATACTGAGCGGAAAACTGGACAAGATCAGCAAAAATCAGAGACCGGTTGTAAAAGTACAGCGCACTGGCAATCGCAAAATAGACAAGAACAAAAAGCGACATAATAAAGCCGGCTTTCTTATCAACCGCATACGTCCAGATGTTCATAGCTACAAGAAGAATCGTCATGATGAGCGGCCACTGCATGTACATCCTGAGCTGTCCTTTTAATCGCATTCTCTCTCTTTTTTTCTTCATAAGCCATCCCTCACCGCATGTCTGAGTCCGGCGCACAAACACCGTTCAGACCCTGTGCTGCAGATATATTTCGTTACAATAGTGTTATTATACCATCTTTTCTGTTTTTATTCCACTACAAAAAATCGAGCCGGAAAATGGGCGGTATGTTGGTACGACTCACGTATTCGCAGATGTGGGGCGGGGGATTCCGGTTCCGTTCTATGGAATAAGAAAATCTGTACGACTTCGGAGCGGAATTTTGTAAAACTTAACACCCTGGATACAGGCGTCAGAATTTTCAATGGAGCCGTTCAAACAGAACGTGAGTTTCCATTGAAAATTCTGTCTTTAGCCTGTATCCAGGGTGTTGTAGTTTTACTATTCTACGGAACGGAATTCATAATTTCCTCATCCGATCTCCGTATACGATTCTGCTTTGCTCTGTATCCGGATGTTTTCATAGGTATCCCTAATCACAGTTCCTGACAAATTTCAAAGCGGACCGGATTAGCAGGTTGCCCCGCCTTTCAGGTGTTTCTGCGCCTTGATATTCTCTTCTTTTCTTGCCAGCAGATCATCTGACAGAAGCTGTTCCTGAACGTTTTCAAAACCGATTCTTGCCACAGTATCTGCAAAACGCTCTCCTGTAATACCCTGCTCACGGAAGAGAAGAATTGCCTTTTCCACAATGGAAAGAACCTCGTCTTTATCGGTGAAGACTTTATCCAGGTATCTTCCCTGGGCTACTTTCTTGCCCCAGCGTCCGCCGATATAGATCCGGTAACCGTTGGTGTAATCCTCAATTGCATGGAACGGGCACCTGCCTACGCAGCGTCCGCAGTGGTTACATGCATTTTCATCAATGGTAATCTTGCCGTCCACCAGTTTTGCCACTTTGATCGGACAGTTATTCTCAATCTGGCACACCTTGCAGCCGCGGCATTTTTCCAGGTCAATCTGGGGCACTCTCTGACCGATAATACCCAGATCGTTCAGATCCGGTTTTACACAGTTATTCGGGCAGCCGCCTACTGCGATCTTGAATTTGTGCGGAAGTTTTACTTCCCTGTAGCCATGATAGAAACGCTCGTGAATCTCCTCTGACAGAGCAAAGGTATCAATGAGTCCGTACTGGCATGTTGTTCCTTTACAGGATACAACCGGACGTACCTTGGAGCCGGTTCCGCCGGTCTCAAGGCCTGCCTGCATCAGATATTCTCTCAGGGGTTCAATATTATCAAATGGCACGCCCTGAATCTCCATCGTCAGACGGGAAGTCATTGTCACTTCTCCGCTGCCGTATTTTTCCGCTGCCTCGGCAATTACTCTTGCCTCGTCTGCCGTGATCTTTCCGTTTCTTGTAATAACACGGCCATTGAATTTATCCGGAGTTCTCTTATCCTTCAGGAATCCCAGCGCTTTCACCCGGGTCTCCTCTTCCTTTGAGACTGCCGCGTCTGCATTTTTCACTTTCACGTCATTAAAGAATGTTGCCCCCTCCAGGACGACAGTGTTCTTATATCCGTAATAGCGCATCCGGTTCTGGAGGAAGTATGCTCTCTTTCCTTTGGCGCATACAAGCAGAATTTTTTCGTCTTTATCCAGGCCTTCAATCTCACCGTTCACCTGTGCCAGATTTACATAGAAGGCTCCCCGGATCGCCGGCTCCGGCTGCACGTCAACCACACGGTATCCTTCCGCTTTTCCTGCCGCATACTCAGCCGGAGTCATGCTGACAATGGTTCCGTCAATCTTGTTCATCAGTACGTAAACGGCCTGTACGAAGGGATGAATTGCTGTAGAAAACGGCGGTGCATATGCGAAATCAGCATTTTCATAATCGTCCAGTCTGGCGTTCATATTAATGCCCATAACAGCAATATCAACCATCTTGTCCACAGCGCCCGGTCCGAATACCTGAACGCCCAGCAGCTTTCTTGTTGTCCGGTCCGCAATCAGTTTCGTAATAAAGAAGGAAGCATCCGGATAATAGTGGGCTTTGTCATCCGTCGGCACAAGAGCGGTGATTACATCATAGCCTGCTTCTTTCGCCTGCTCTTCTGTCAGTCCGGTACGTCCGATATTCAGTCCCGGCAGCTTAACCACGCCGGTTCCAAGCACACCCGGATATGTCTTCTGCTGGCCTGCAAGCACCTGAGCCAGTGTGCGTCCCTCCATATTTGCAGAAGATCCCATAGGTGACCACTGCCGTTTTCCTGTAATGCGGTTTGTCACCATCACACAGTCTCCTGCCGCATAGACGTCATCAAGATTCGTCTTCATCTGTCCGTCTGTCAGAATCGTTCCCTTAAACATCTCAATCCCTGTATCCTGAAGGAATCCTGTATTCGGGCGGATGCCGGCAGCCATGATCAGCATTTCACAGGGCAGGACTCCTGCAGAAGTCTTTACTCCCGTTACCTTATCTGTTCCCAGCACAGCTTCCGCGCTGGTTCCGGTAATCACGCGGATTCCCTGATTCAGAAGATGTTTCTTTGCATACGCTGCCATCTCCGGGTCAAGAATATTCGGAAGGATCTGGGAAGCGAAATCAATAACCGTCACATTGATTCCTCTTGCCTGCAGATTTTCCGCCGCCTCAAGACCGATAAATCCCGCTCCGATTACAACTGCTTTTTTCACATTATTCTTCTCTGCATATGTACGGATGCCTTCTGCGTCGTCCGGTGTTCTCATCCGGAATACGCCCGGAAGTTCTTTTCCTTCGATGGGAAGTTCTGCCGGTGATGCTCCTACAGCAATCACCAGTTTGTCATAGGAACAGACTTCGGTTTCACCGGTCTGTACATCTTTCAGCGTAACCGTCTTTTTCTCCGCATCCAGCGCTACTGCTTCTTTTCCCGTGCGCACCTCCACGCCTGTAAGGCCGGAATATTTCTGAGGCGTATTTACGATCAGCTCATCCCTGCTCTCAATCAGCCCGCCTACATAGTAGGGAAGGCCGCATCCCGCATAGGAAATATCCTGATCCTTTGTAATCACTGTCACTTCAATACTTCTGTCTTCCCTTTTTAATTTTGCCGCGGTTTTTGTTCCGGCTGCGACACCGCCAATGATAAGCACCTTCATCTTTCCTTACCTCTCTTCATTTTCTCTTTTTCCCGATACTGTAACCGGCATTTCCCGGGAACCTCTGAGCAGTTCCTTATTCCTGTGACAGCAGTTTTCTTCGTCTGCGCACTCCGGACGCATCTGCAGGCATACATAGACATCACCGCCGCCGATGGTAAGCCCCCTGCCATTGACAAGCATATCTGCCATTTTACGGCGGGCTTCGTCATAAATCCGCGTCACAGTCGGACGGGAAATTCCCATCCGCTGAGCACACTGCTCCTGGGTCATCTGCATATAATCCAGCAGACGGATCACTTCATATTCGTCATATGTAAGATTAATACTGCCGGACGGCTCACATCCCTGCGGCGAAAACCCTGTAACTCGGGGGAGCGAACAGATACATCTCTGCTTCTGCGGTCTGGCCATGATCCTCTCCTCCTTCCGTTTCTACAGCTCTATTATCAGTATAACTTATTATTAACATATGTCAATAATATACCAGAAAATTCCGTTGAATTTTCAACGGTTTTTCCATACTCTTTCTCACGTAAAAAAAGACTGACTCCCCGGTTTTATCCGCGAAATCAGTCTCTGTATTTCTGATTAGTCCTGTACGTACGGCATCAGTGAAATATGTCTTGCTCTCTTGATTGCTACTGTAAGAGCTCTCTGGTGTTTCGCACAGTTTCCTGTGATTCTTCTCGGAAGAATTTTCCCTCTCTCAGATACATATTTCTTTAACTTAGCTACGTCCTTGTAATCAATTTCGTTATTCTCTTTACCACAGAATACGCATACTTTTTTTCTTCTGCGCGCCGGGCCTCTTCTCTTGAAGCCGCCCTCTGGTCTGCTTCCTTTTTCGTAAGCCATGATGGTTCTCCTTTCTCAGCAACGAAGTGCTTATCCTGGCCTGCACTATGTTCACGCCGCATTCATAAGCCTGCGTTCACCAAGCGCCGCCGGTCTAGTTAAACGGCAACTCTTCTTCAACACCATCCGGAATATTCATGAAACCATCTCCAGCCGGAGCGCTCGGTGCCGGTGCCGGCTGATGGTAGGAGGATCTGTTGGCCTCACTCTCAGCTCTGCTCTCGGCAAACTCCTGCTCTTCCACGATTACCTCAGTTGTATATACTCTCACGCCGTCTTTATTCGTGTAGCTTCCGGTCTGAATCCGTCCGGATATGGAAACCCTCATTCCCTGGCGGAAATACTTTTCCGCGAACTCAGCGGAACGTCCGAACACAACACACGGAATAAAGTCCGCGGTAGGCTCTCCGTCCCTTTTGAATCTGCGGTCAACAGCCACTGTATATCTTGCAACTGCAGTCGCATTCTCCCCCTGGGAATATCTCACTTCAGGATCTCTCGTCAAACGTCCTACTAAAATTGCCTTATTCATATATACCTCTTTCCGCTTATGCTTCCTGTTTCACGCATAAATATCTGAGCACGTTGTCCATGATGCGGATACGCTGCTCCACTTCACCCGGAACTGTACTTTCAGCCTCGAAGTGTACGAAGTAATAAAATCCTTCTTTCATCTTCTGGATCTCGTAAGCGAATCTTCTCTTGCCCCACTCATCCACGTCTGTCACGTTGCCGCCGAAACGTGTGATCAGAGCTTTCACTTTCTCGATTACGTCTGCTCTTGCTTCGTCTTCGAGTTTTGCGCTTACAACAACAGCTAATTCATACTTGTTCATGCTTCTGCACCTCCTTATGGTCTCCGGCCCCCGGCTTCACTCCGGGAACAAGGATATTTGATTACTTATCGGAATAAATCCAAAAGTATGTCACGGTTAACTATCATACCATAAGAAGATGGGTGTTTCAAGCTTTTTTCGTGATTTGTTTTGTATTTTTTTCCACCAGTCTGCGGGGAACCATGATCTGATGGGAGCATCCCATACATTTCAGACGGAAATCCGCTCCCACCCGGAGGACTTCCCACTCATGGCTTCCGCAGGGGTGGGGTTTCTTCATTTTAATAATATCTCCCACTTCAAACCTGTCTGCCATTTTCCTGCTCCTTTCCCCCGAATCCGGCAGTGTGCATCTTCTGCACTGCACAGATCTAATACTGTCCTGCCGTTTAATCAACCGACGTCAGCACTCCATGTACAAGGAACCGTTCGTTTTCCGTAACACTGGTACAGGTAGAAAGACTGACGATCTGAGAATCTGTATCTACTTCCACACCGAAATCATACAGAGATGACTCCAGGCACAGATCGAGATATTCCTGGAATTCCTCGTCAGACGCATATTCGATCTTATAGTTATCTGATCTGGCATCTACAACTCCGGCCGAGAAGATGGTATATGTCCGCACTTCTCCTGAAGGAGTATAGATATAGAAATAAGGATATTTCTTTCCGTACTCTTCGTCCCTGTAATTTTTAAGCTGGGAGAACATCTGCTCTCCTACTCTCATATTATGTCCGTATATGAATGTATTTCTGTCAGAAAAATCCGAACTGTTCCGGTAATCCACGAAAATGGCGCCCAGTTTGTTGTCATTTTCGGTAAACGTCTTCGTCAGGTAATCCTCGTTATCCGCACTTTTTACAACCGGATAGTTAATAACGGCCGGTTCGTCAAAACGGATCCATCCGATGGTATCCGGATTTTCCTGCATAAGCACATCAAAATCCACACTGAAGCCTTTGCCGTCCGCGTCTGTTGTAACGGCCAGATCCCGGATTTTGTCGTACTCTTTGCTTCCGGTATAATACGGTACCAGCATGATCACAAGCTGATACAGAGAAAAAACGAACACACAGACTGCCGCAATCAGCACCACCGTTGATACCGCGTCAAATGCTGTTCTCTTTTTCTTGCCCTTTTTGCCTCCCGGATGTCTGGAATTCTTCCCCGGCGCGCCTTTCTTATGGCTTCCGGATTTCTGGGATGTATTTCTGCGGATCCCGTCATCCTGCGCTCCGCTTCTCCCGGAAGGATTTCTCCGGATTCCGCTGTCCTGGGACGCATCTCTCCGGGCTGTATTTCTCTGTATTCCATCGCTTCGGGATGTGTTTCTCTGTATTCCGTCATTCCGGGACGCGGCTTTCTGAGCGCCGTCCCTGCGGGTGCTGTTCTTTCTCAGATCAGAAGACGCTGTTCCCGGATGTCTCTTTCCCTGACCGGCAACCGGATTTCCCGGCTGTGTCCTGCGTGCTCCCTGATCTCCCTGGCTTCGTATCGGCCTGTCTTTACCTTCTCTGTCCATCTTTTTTCTCCTAACCATCTCTCTGTCTGCATTTTCTCCGTTCCTCTGTTCCGGCCTTTATCCTCAGCCGGCAGCCCGTTGCCGAACCGTCAGAAGCCCAGATTGTCATCTACAAGTATAATCTTAAACCGCTTCGGAATGCGGCTGAATCTTGTCACCATAATCTGGCAGCAGATACAGTCCGGACTTTTGCAGTCAAAGCAGCTTCCGTTCTTCACACACGGGGTATTGAGTCCGAAACGCTGCGTGTTTATCGGCGCCGCCTCGTTTCTGGCCCGGTGCATGGCGTCCTCCTCTGTCTTGACCACCTTATTCATTCCCACAATGAGAAGAACATTTTTCGGACCGAATGCATAGGCAGCCACACGGTTCGCATTTCCGTCAATATTGACAAAAACTCCATCCTCGCTCATGGCGTTTACACTGCCCAGATACCAGTCGCAGGTAAATGCTTTCAGCGCGATCTCCTGCTTTTCCTCCGGTGTGGACGCCTTATCTCTGTCATAAAACACATAATTTCCGGAACAGACTGCATCAATCAGTCCGGACTCTCTAACGGACGCGGAACCGCCCATACTGATCGTGCTGCCCTCCGGGATCAGCTCCAGTGCTTTCCGGACCGCCTCTTCCTTTGTCTTTACATACCAGGCGTCCATATTTCTTGACTTCAACGCATCTGCAACACGTTTTCCGAGAGCTTCATTTCTCATTTCTCTCACATTCATGTTCTCATCCTCTTTCAATAAAAGATCATAGCTATTCTATGCGGCCATCTGATAAAAAGCATACCACATCCCTGCCCCTTCGGCAAGAATCACAGCTGTTACATTTCTGCCGCTGATACATAAAACTCCTCTCCCGTTTCCAGACAGAGACAGGCCAGTCTCCCTCCGTGTTCCGGAAATGCAGCGCCGCAGTCTATATCCAGCAGTTTTCCATCCTCCCGCCTCCAGATCTTCGCCGGTTCTTCCGGATATCCCCGGAGGATAAAAGTGGGAACGTGGCCCACGACGGAAATATACCCGGGAAGGCTTTTTCCTCCTCCGTCCACTTCGCTTTCCCACAGGAACACATCCTTTTTCTTCCAGATCTCAAAAATCCCCTGCGTCGACGCATGTGCCATAATATAACAGGTATCCCCGATCTTTACCTTTTTATATAAAGGAAGCTTCTTCATCCAGCGCACATACTCCGGGAGCTTTTCCCTGGTGGAATTCCTGCTCATCAGGATCCTGTAGGTATTGTAAAAATACCCTTCTGATTTGTCTGCCGTGTATTCGTACCATTCTGCGAACATATCTTCATGGTTGCCCTTCAGAGCCACAATATTTCCCCGGGAAGCCGCAAGTTCAATCACTCCGGCGGGATCCGGCCCCCGGTCTATCATATCCCCCAGAATATATAACCTGTCCTCCGGAGAAAATGCGATCTTCCGGAGCATCTTCTCCAGCAGTTCTGCCATACCATGTATGTCCGACATTACATATGTCCGCCCCATACCATCACCTTTTCCCCGGCGCGTTTCATTTTCCTGCGCGCCTTTATTCTTTATTTAAGTATGTTTTTTAATGGTTTCCTTTAGAACATACTTTTTATCACTGTACCGGTCCGCAATGTAACTGTTGGCACTTTTCTCCAGGTCATCCTCAAGCGGGGCGAGCTGTACGTCTTCTCCGTACTTTCTCTTCAGCGCCCGCTCCAGCAGATAGTCGCACACCTGCGGATTTTTCGGGAGAAGCGGTCCGTGCAGATAGGTGGCGATCACATTCTTATAAACCACGCCCTCATATCCGGATTTCCCCGTATTCCCATACCCGAAAAACACTTTTCCAAGAGGGGTATGATCCCCGATATATGTGCGGCCGCCATGGTTTTCAAATCCTACCACCGGCATCTCAAACAGCGGACTGTTCAGTATAATATTTTTCACCAGCCGCTCCGGCTCCCATTCTGTCGTAATATCCAGAATGGACAGACCTTCTATTGTCTCCGTCGGGGTTTTATAATATTTCCCCAGCAGCTGGTAGCCGCCGCACACGGCCAGCACCACGCCGCCTTCTTCCACATATTTTTTGAAATCGTCCCGGATATCTTTCAGATAGCCGCACACCAGCTCCTGCTCTCTGTCGGAGCCGCCGCCCAGCAGCACAATATCCAGACGGGAAAAGTCAATCTTATCTCCGGAGAGGAAGGGGATTACCTCCGCTTCAATTCCCCGCCACTCAAGCCGTTTGCGGAAGCACTGAATATTGCCTCTGTCTCCGTACAGATTCAGCAGATCCGGGTATAAATGTCCGATTGTCAATTTCATCTGCTCTGGCCTCCTTCCGTTCCTTTCTCCAGCTCTGCCAGGAGATGGTTGGTCCTGTACAGGCCGGAATAATTCACGATTACATACAGATTCTTTGTGCCGTTTTTCACAAGATCAAGTATCGTGCCTCTCATATCCTCCGTTGAACTGCACGGAATGTCCTCGTATTTCAGGCGGAGTCCCATATCATATTTACGGGTTCCCGCAGTGGTTATGGAAGCCGCATTGCTGTCTCCCAGATACTGGAAATCCACATCCCAGAGCCAGGAAATATCTGTGCCGTCCTGGGATGTGTCATTGATCTGGATAATAATATCCTTGGGATCCGGATCCTTCAGCACCAGAGACACCTTCTGCTGGAAGCCGATAGGGTTCTTCGCCAGATGAAGCTGAACCTTCGCGCCTTCGATATGAAAAATACTTTCTCTGTTATTTCCGTAATCAAACGCTTCGATCATTGTCTTAAACGTCTTATATCCCGCTCCCACGGTCTTAAGGGCGGTATAAGCGGAAAGGGTATTATATATATTGTAGGGAGTCCTTGCGGTGGAATCAATATGCTGTCCGTCCAGATCAAAGGAATACTGGCCATCCTCCCGCATCGTGATATTCTCCGCCGAATAATCCGGATCCGGCCGCTTCCATCCGCAGGACGGGCAATGATAAATGCCCAGCTGCCCGTAATGGAAAAAGTCATACTCCAGCTTGCTTCCGCATTTTCTGCAGAAAATGCTCTCCCGGATCTCGGACCGGGAGATATCGTCAAAAATCTGTTCACTGATACCGCAGGTCACATACGGATTGCCGCTCTCCTGGGCAAGGGAACAGGACAGAATATCATCGCAGGTAATAATAAGCTTCATATCCGGCACGCTGGTAACCGCCGCCATCAGCTTGTTAAATGTAATATCCACCTCGCCGAAACGGTCCAGCTGATCCCTGGATATATTGGTGAGAACGCCGCAGTCCGGCTGAAGCTGAGGCAGCACGCCTACGGCTGCCAGTTCATCCAACTCAATACAGGCAAAGTCCGCATCCAGCCGGCCTTTCCTGTCTGTTGCCAGCACAAAGGCAGAAATGATGCCGTTCAGCATATTTGCGCCGGTCCGGTTAATAATAACCTTCTTTCCTTCTGTCTCCAGAGCTCTGCACAGAATCGCATTGGTAGTAGTTTTTCCGTTTGTGCCCATTGTAACGAGAATTTTCTCCCGCACCTGTCCGGAAATTTCCTTTAATATATGGGGATCAATCCGTCGGGCCACATACCCCGGAAGGGTCACGCCGCTGCCCCGGTTCATTTTCTTAATCAAAAAACTTGTTATCTTTGCACATCTGACTGCAAATCTGCTTCTTAATCTCATATCTTAAGCAACTCTTTCTTATTTATTTTTCGGATACCGCACATGCCAGCTCGATTCCGCGGCTTTGCCGCTTTTTCTCGCTGATGGCGTCCGCCATATACTCAGGGAAATATTCTTCCTGCTTTGCAAGCCTGCTTGCACGCAGGTGGTATCCCTCCTGATCTTTCACACATGCCAGCTCGATTCCGCGGCTTTGCCGCTCCTTCTCGCTGATGGCGTCCGCCATATACTCAGGGAAATATTCTTCCTGCTTTGCAAGCCTGCTTGCACGCAGGAAGAATATTTCCCTGAGTGCATGTGTGAACTGTAATACATTATACGGAAAATGGTTGCGGAAGACAAGGGCTGGTTTTCCTTTTACTTTCCGGGCACTTGTGCTATAATCGTTAAGAAAATGTAACAATTCGGCGTTTCTGAGCCGAACAATAGGTAGGAAAATATGTATCGGCGTCTGAAAATGGGGCGCACGAGGCAAATGAAAAGAGGAAAATGTTATGAGTGCACAGAATCTCACACTGCTGACCGACCTGTATGAACTTACTATGATGCAGGGCTACTTTGAAACTCAGGAAAATGAAACTGTAATCTTTGACGTGTTTTTCCGGGATAATCCGAATAAAGGCGGCTATTCGATCATGGCCGGCCTGGAACAGGTCATAGAATATATCAAGAATCTGAACTTTTCTTATGAAGATGTGGATTATCTGAGAAGTCTGGGCATCTTCAGCGATGACTTTCTTCATTATCTGAGCGGCTTTCATTTCAGCGGAAATATCTACGCCATCCCGGAAGGAAGCGTTATTTTCCCGAAAGAACCTCTCGTAAAAGTTATCGCTCCTATTATGGAGGCTCAGCTTGTTGAGACTGCTATTTTAAATATCATCAACCACCAGTGCCTGATCGCTACAAAGGCTTCCCGGGTTGTCTACGCAGCCCAGGGGAACGGCGTTATGGAATTCGGACTCCGGCGGGCCCAGGGGCCGGACGCCGGTCTCTACGGTGCAAGAGCCGCTATGATCGGCGGATGTGTCGGCACCTCCAACGTGCTGGCCGGCAAGATGTTTGACGTGCCGGTGCTGGGGACCCACGCCCACAGCTGGATCATGAGCTTTAAGGACGAATACACCGCATTCAAGGAATACGCCCGCCTGTACCCTGATTCCTGCACTCTTCTGGTTGATACCTACGACACGCTGAAATCCGGCGTTCCGAACGCAATCCGGGTATTCCAGGAAATGCGCGACGCGGGAATCAAGCCGAAAAGCTACGGTATCCGCCTGGATTCGGGCGACCTGGCTTATCTTTCCAAAAAGGCCCGTAAAATGCTGGACGCAGCAGGATTTGAAGACGCGGTTATCGCCGCTTCCAATGACCTGGATGAGTTTCTGATCAACGACCTGAAAATTCAGGGCGCTGCCATTACTTCCTGGGGCGTCGGAACCAATCTGATTACGTCCAAAGACTGCCCCTCTTTCGGAGGTGTATACAAACTGGCAGCCATCCAGAACGAGGCAGGCGAATTTGTTCCCAAAATCAAGATATCCGAAAACACGGAAAAAATCACAAACCCGGGCAACAAGACCATTTACCGGATCTACGACAAAGAGACAGGAAAAATGCGCGCGGATCTGATCTGTTTTGTAGACGAAGTTTACGATCCTTCCGAGGATCTCCTTCTGTTTGATCCCAACGCCACCTGGAAGAAGACCCGTCTGCCGGGAGGTTCTTATACAATGAAAGAAATTCTTCAGCCCATTTTTATCCACGGCGAATGCAAGTACCAGTCTCCTTCCGTAAAGGAGATTGCAGACTTCTGCCGTCAGGAAAAAGATACATTATGGGATGAGACAAAACGTCTCTTCAATCCTCACAAAGTTTATGTGGACCTTTCCAGAAAGCTCTACGATACAAAAGCAGAGCTTCTGAACAGTGTCAACGCATAACCACTGATCCCCGGAAAGGATCATTTACATGAAACAGGAAATCTAGCAAAGGAGTATAAAACAAAAATGAAAATAATCGTTTTAGCAGGCGGCCTGAGCACAGAACGCGACGTTTCTCTTGTCTCTGCCGCCGGCATATGCCGCACACTGCTTGAGAAAGGACATGACGCATTCCTTCTGGATGTGTTTATGGGACTGGAAAATCCGCCGGAGCGTCTGGAAGATGTTTTCACTCTTCCGGGACACGGCCTTGAAATCGCCGGAAACATCGGTACCAGCGAGCCGGATCTGGCTGCTGTAAAGGCGTCCCGTCCGGATCAGTCTGACTGTTTCCTCGGGCCCAATGTTATCGAACTGTGCCGGATGGCAGACATTACCTTTCTCGGTCTCCACGGAGGCGAAGGTGAAAACGGAAAGCTCCAGGCCACTTTCGACCTGCTCGGCATCCGCTACACCGGCCCGGACTCTCTGGGCTGTGCCGTGGCCATGGACAAAGGATTTACAAAAGAGATCTTTCTCCAGGCCGGCATCGACACCCCGAAGGGCGCTGCGCTTTACAAATCCGCTGCAGACCGCTCTCTTTCCTCACTGGGCTTAACTCTTCCTGCCGTAGTAAAGCCCTGCTCCGGCGGCTCCAGCATCGGCGTATATATCGTTAATACGGAAGAAGAATATAACCAGGCTCTGGAAAAATCTTTCTGCTACGAAGATGAAGTTATTGTAGAAGAATACATCCGCGGCCGGGAATTTGCCTGCGGCATTATTGACGGGAAAGCTCTGCCGCCTATTGAGATCATTCCAAAAACCGGATTCTTTGACTACGCCAATAAATATCAGGACGGCGCCACAGAGGAAGTCTGCCCTGCAGATATACCGGAAGAGACCGCTGCCCGTATGATGGAACTTACCGAAAAAGCTTTCCATGCTCTGAAGCTGAACGTATACAGCCGGGCCGATTTCCTGCTGGATGACAAGGGAAATCTCTACTGCCTTGAAATGAACACGCTGCCCGGCATGACCGCAGCGAGCCTGCTTCCGAAAGAAGCGGCTGCTATAGGAATCGAGTACGGCGATCTGTGCGAGATGATTATTCAGAAATCTCTGGAAGCCCGCTATCAATAAGAAAGGAACAGTTCTGATATGAAACATATGTCTTTAAATGAAATCGCCCATGCCTGCAGCGGTATTTACCACGGAGATCCCGCTCTCGCCCTGCGGGAAGTGGAAAATGTGGCCACAGACAGCAGGAAAGTAGAGAAAAACGGTCTGTTCATTGCTCTGAAGGGCGCCCGGGTGGACGGCCACTCTTTCATTCCCCGGGTAATGGAAAACGGCGCCCTGTGCGCGGTATCAGAAGAGGATCTGGGAGACGTTTCCTTCCCCTGGATTCAGGTTTCTTCCTGTCTGCAGGCGCTCAAAGACATTGCAGAGCACTACCGCAGAAGCCTGGATATCAAAGTTGTAGGCATCTCCGGCAGTGTAGGAAAGACAAGCACAAAAGAAATGATTGCTTCTGTTCTCTCCCAAAAATACCAGGTGCTGAAAACAGAAGGCAACTTTAACAACGAAATCGGTCTTCCGCTGACGGTATTCAACATCCGGGAAGAACACCAGGTGGCTGTCCTTGAAATGGGGATCAGTGATTTCGGAGAAATGACACGGCTTGCAAAAATCGCACGGCCGGATATCTGTGTGATTACCAATATCGGATTTGCCCACCTGGAAAATCTGGGATCCCGCGACGGCATATTAAAGGCAAAAACGGAAATGTTTGACTACATGAATCCGGAGGGCACGATTATCCTCAACGGAGATGATGATAAACTCCGCTCCTTCCGCCCATCCAACGGGCTGAAGCCGGTCTATTTCGGGCTGGATACCTCCTGTCCGTTCCACGCGGAATCAATCACCGACCGGGGTATGGAAGGCACCGACGCTCTCTTTGTTACTCCGTCGCTTCGTTTCCGGACTCACATTTCCATTCCCGGAGATCATATGGTTTACAATGCTCTGGCAGGAATCGCCGTAGGCAGTGCCATGGGACTTACAGAAGAGGAAATGATCCGCGGAATCGAATCACTGGTTCCTATCGCAGGGCGCAACAATCTGATCCGTACAGAAAAATATTCGATTATAGATGACTGCTACAACGCTAATCCCGCTTCCATGAAGTCATCTCTGTCCGTTCTTTCCCGCTCTGACACAAGAACTGTAGCCATTCTCGGCGACATGTTTGAACTTGGGCCGGAGGAAAAAGAACTGCACTATGAGACGGGAAGGTACGCCGCCGAACAGAACACCGATGTTCTCGTCTGCATCGGCGCGCTCTCTTCCGAAACTGCCCGGGGCGCCAAAGAAAACGCTTCCGGCGGCATGAGCGTTTATCATTTCCCGTCCAAGGATGCCTTTTTCCGGAAAATGGATCAGATTCTGCAGACCGGCGATACCATTCTTGTAAAAGCATCCCACGGAATGGAGTTCCCCGAGATCGTAGAACGTCTCCGCAAAGAGGAAACACAGTCATGAAATACAAAGTACTGGTGCTGGATCTTGACGGCACGCTGACGAATTCAAAGAAAGAAATCACAGAGCCTACCAGAAATGCGCTCATAGAAATCCAGCAGGAAGGGCGGATCGTTGTCCTGGCCAGCGGCCGTCCCATCAACGGAGTTGTTCCTCTGGCGGAAAAGCTGGATCTGAAAAAATACGGCGGCTATATGCTCTCCTTTAACGGAGCCAGAATCACCCAGTGTTCCACCGGCAGACTGATCTACAATAAAACCGTGCCGCCGGAAGTTATACGTCCCATCTATGAATATGTCCGGGACCGGGAAGGCGTAAATATCATTTCCTACAGTGATACCGAAATTTTCTCTGCCAAAAAACCCGGCCGGTATACACTTCTGGAGTCCCGCATCAACAATATGGAGGTCATTACAGCAGAAGATTTTCCTTCTGTTCTTCCGCCGGCGGTAAACAAACTGCTCCTGCCCGGCGAGCCGGATGTCCTGGAAGCAGTGATGCCCCGGCTGAAAGAAAAGTACCACGGTCTCCTGAGCATTTACCGCTCCGAGCCCTTCTTTCTGGAGATCATGCCCCAGAATATTGACAAAGCCACCTCTCTTCAGAAAATGCTCAACAGCCTGGGCATGACTGCAGATGAGATGATCTGCTGCGGGGACGGCTATAACGACGTATCCATGATCGAATACGCCGGTCTGGGCGTAGCCATGGGGAACGCACAGCCAACAGTAAAGGACTCCGCCGACTTCGTAACCCGCACCAATGATGAAGACGGAATCCTTCACGTCATCAATTTGTTTATGCGTGATTAAAACAATTTCAAAAATATATACAAAATAGAAAACTCAGCTGAAAGGGGACGTACCCCTTTCAGCTGAGTTTTCTGATAATTTCACCTTCTACTGGAAAAATTTTTCTTTTACTTCCTCTACCGGCATTTCCTGGCCTGTAAACAGTTCAAATGCAGCGACTCCCTGCCAGAGCAGCATACCGCTTCCGCCTACTGCTGCTTTGCATCCCGCTTCTTTTGCCTTGCGGACCAGAAGCGTTTCCTTCGGATTATACACAACATCCGCCACTGCGAGTTCCGGACGGAGAACTTTTTCCGGAACCGGCATTACGTTCTCCAGAGGACTCATACCTGCTCTTGTAGCATTGACAAGAATATCGCTTTCACCGATTACACGGGTCAGCACTTCCTCGTTATCCAGATCTTCGATCCACACTTTTCCGATGGACGGTACCGCTTTCCGGATCTTTTCCACCGTCTTCTCGCCATTTGCGTAAAATTCATCTTTCCGGTTGAAGATGGCAATCTCTGCCGCTCCGTCCAGAGCTGCCTGGACAGCAATTGCTGTTGCCGCTCCGCCTGTGCCGAGCAGAACGATTTTCTTACCTTTTATATCTACCCCGTGTTCCAGAAGATTTCTCACAAAACCGGTGCCGTCTGTCATATGCCCGGTCATTGTTCCGTCGTCCTCAATCACGACCGTGTTGCAGGCGCCCACCAGCTCCGCTGCAGGAGAAAGGCGGTCAACCAGCTGAGCAACCGCTGTCTTGCACGGCATTGTCACATTAAATCCGCCTGCATGAAATGTACGGAATGCATCCAGCGCATCCTTTGTCTTCTCCAGCGGTACGTCAAATGCCAGATAAGCGCTGTTTATGCCAAGTTTTTCAAAACTGTAGTTGTACATTGCAGGAGAACCGGAATGGCCTACCGGCGATCCGATCAGTGCATATAATTTTGTATGTCCGTCAATTCTTCTTTCCATAATGATTCTTCCTCCTGATATTTACCGCTCTCTGCCCCCGGGACAGGAGTCATGATTTTTCTGATAGAAATACAGCGAAAACAGACATCAGAGATCCGCTTCGCTGCCCTGGATTCAGTATAACACATTCAACCTGAGACTCCAACACTTTAACGCATAAAAATTTTAATGTGTTAAGTCGAATCTTTTTTCCTTTTATGCTATACTCATGTAAAACATCCGCCGGAAACATCCGCAGAACAGATGTACAAAACCGGCGCGTCTGCTTCAGGAGGTCTTTACATGAACTTACTCAATTATGCCAATGATCTGATTTATGCGTCAGGCAATACAAAAAATCTTCCGGACATTCTCAACCGTTTCCGGATCCTGTTACCGGAATATTCTTCCTGCGCAGAAGAGAAAAAGCCCTGGCCCCGCAGGGATAGCGAAAACCTTTTCGCCCTTCTCTGGAATCTGCACGACGGGGACACTCTGTCTGCAACCCTTCTTCCAAGAGAAAAGCCTTTTACATTTGAAGGGCATTATACGCCCACTACCAGAACACAGATGCATTCCCATGAATATCTGGAACTTTTCTACATCATAGACGGGGAATACCGCCAGAAAATTCTGGACAGCGAGTTTACTTTCTCCAAAGGTGAACTGTGCCTGATCGACCGGAACTGTCTGCATCAGGAAATTCTGGACGGCACATCGGCCACAATCCTTTTCCTCGGAATCACACCGGATATTTTTGACGATATTACGAAAAACAGCACCGGTGCCGAAGGCATGGCAGGATTTCTGAACACCGCCCTTCTGAAGCAGAAAAACGTACAGCAGTATCTGCATTTCCGCCTCCGCTCAGACGCTGATCCTCTGATGGAAGAGACTTTTCTGGCGCTTCTGGCCGAACTGTCCCGCAACGACGCAGCCTCCCCGCTGATCTGCAAAGGACTTCTCATGCGCCTGTTTGGCCTTCTCAGCACCAACTATGAATTTTCGCTGTCGAAAAAAGTGAAAAAAGAAATGAACTGGATTCTTCTGGAAGAAATCTCAGCATTTATAGGAGAACATCTTCAGGACATCTCCATACGTATGCTGTCTGAAAGATTTCATTTCCAGGATGATTATTTTAATCGTCTGCTGAAAAATTATACGGGTATGACATATACGGAATACCTTCAGTCGCTCCGGCTTGAACGCGCCGAAACGCTTCTGAGGGAAACCAGTATTTCTGTAGAAGAAATCGCCCGTGAAATCGGCTACCACAACAAAGGATATTTCTATAAAATATTTGCGGAACGGTACCGGCTTACGCCGGCACAGTTCCGCAGAAAGATGAAAAAATAGTATTAATTTTTTCTTATTTGTCTTCCGGTAAATGCCATTTCCAGTCTCTGATCTCCGGCATATCAATACCGTACTCGTGGATGTACTGCTTGTGCTCAACCAGCTTGTCGTTCATCTGCTGAATCAGGTAAGAACCGCGGTTTCCGAGCTGCGGCAGTGCCTTAATAGCATTCTTTACAAGGTTGAATCTGTCAATCTCATTCTGAACACGCATATCGAACGGTGTTGTGATTGTTCCTTCTTCCTTGTATCCGTATACTCTGATGTTCTTGTTTGCACGTCTGTATGTCAGCTCGTGAATCAGAGTATGATAGCCGTGGAATGCGAAGATAATCGGCTTGTCTGTTGTAAACAGAGCGTTGTACTCTGCGTCTGTCAGACCATGCGGATGTTTTGTATGCTCTTCCAGTTTCATAAGGTCAACTACGTTGATAACGCGGATCTTCAGTTCCGGAAGTGCATCACGCAGGATTGTTACAGCTGCAAGAGTCTCAAGTGTCGGTGTGTCACCGCAGCATGCCATTACGATGTCAGGCTCCTGTCCCTGATCGTTGCTTGCCCAGTTCCAGATACCGATACCCTGTGTACAGTGTTTAACAGCCTGCTCCATTGTCAGCCACTGCTGTCTCGGATGCTTGGAAGCTACGATTACGTTTACATAATCTCTGCTTCGGATACAGTGATCGAAGCAGGACAGCAGACAGTTTGCATCCGGCGGAAGGTAGAGACGTACTACGTCTGCCTTCTTATTGGCAATGTGATCCAGGAATCCGGGATCCTGATGTGTAAATCCGTTGTGGTCCTGCTGCCATACGTTAGATGACAGGATCAGGTTCAGGGATGCAATAGACTGTCTCCACGGCAGCTGGTTGCAGACCTTCAGCCATTTTGCGTGCTGAGCGCACATGGAATCTACTACACGGATGAATGCTTCGTAGCTTGCGAAGAATCCGTGACGTCCTGTCAGCAGATATCCTTCCAGCCATCCCTCGCACATATGCTCGCTGAGCATGGAGTCCATAACACGTCCGTCAGCTGCAAGGAATTCATCTGTGTCATATTTCTCACCGTTCCAGTCACGGTTTGTAACTTCGAATACTTTTCCGAGACGGTTGGACATTGTCTCATCCGGTCCGAAGATACGGAAGTTTCTTTCTTTCTCGTTCAGTTTGAAGATATCTCTTACGAATCCGCCAAGCTCGATCATATCCTGAGCCTCAACTGCGCCCGGAGCCGGTACGTCAACTGCGTAATCGCGGAAATCCGGAAGTCTCAGGTCACGGAGAAGCTTACCGCCGTTTGCGTGCGGGTTGGAACCGATTCTTCTGTCTCCCTTCGGAGCAAGCTCTTTGAGTTCCGGAATCAGTCTGCCGTTCTCATCAAACAGCTCTTCCGGATGATAGCTCTCAAGCCAGTCTTTCAGGATCTGAAGGTGCTCCGGCTTGTCCATCATGATCGGTACCTGATGTGCACGGAAGGAATCTTCGATCTGAGATCCGTCAACTACCTTCGGGCCTGTCCATCCCTTCGGTGTGCGAAGCACGATCATCGGCCACTTCGGTCTTGTTGTGTCGTCATTCTCTCTTGCATTCTTCTGGATTGCCTTGATGTCATCCATAGCTTTGTCAAGAGCCTCAGCCATCTTTCTGTGCATAGCCATGTGGTCGCTTCCGTCGTCCTCTACCTCTACGAAATACGGTTTCCATCCGCATCCGTCGAAGAAGTGCTCCAGTTCCTCATGAGAAATACGAGCCAGTACAGTCGGGTTGCTGATCTTGTATCCGTTCATGTGAAGGATCGGAAGAACAGCTCCGTCTGTCTTCGGGTTCAGGAATTTGTTGCACTGCCATGATGTAGCAAGCGGTCCTGTCTCAGCCTCGCCGTCTCCGACGATACATGCTGCAATCAGGTCCGGGTTGTCAAATACTGCACCAAATGAGTGAGCCAGTGAGTATCCGAGCTCACCACCCTCGTTGATGGATCCCGGTGTCTCCGGAGCAACGTGGCTGGAAATACCGCCCGGGAATGAGAACTGCTTGCACAGTTTCTTCAGGCCGTCCATATCCTCGCCGATATTCGGATATACTTCACTGTATGTACCCTCAAGGTATGTGTTTCCTACGAAGAAGTTTCCGCCGTGTCCCGGTCCGGAAATAAGGATCATATCCTGATCGTATTTTTTGATTACTCTGTTCAGGTGAACATAAACAAAGTTCTGTCCCGGTACAGTTCCCCAGTGTCCTACGATTTTCTTTTTAACATGATCCATTGTCAGCGGCTCGCGCAGAAGCGGGTTATCCAGAAGGTATAACTGAGCTGCGCCGAGATAGTTTGTAGCACGCCAGTACGCATCCATCTTTTTCAGATAGTCTTCAGTGATCGGCTGCTGTTCAACAACATTGTTCTCTGACATTCTGAATGTCCTCCTTAATTAAAACTTGTCAGGGACATGAGTCCCCACCTTCGTCTTATTTTAGACGCTCTGAATCCTTTTTTCAATTTCCCGTGTCTGTTAATTTCGCAAAAAGTTACCTATTCCGACTCAAAAATCCCAATTTTGCCGTCAGTTTCTGTAATCAGAGCGGAACCGGACAACTCTCCGGCCATCATATCAATCCCGCGTATCCTGCTGTCTTCGTAGGTTTTATAGTAATAGACCCCGCTGCCGGCGTTTATGCAGCAGGAATATGTGGTAACATCCCAGGTTCCCTGCGGTGTTAATACGGAGCCGCGCACCATGGACACTGCATCCAGAATATGGAAAAACTGAGAAACATTTTCCCTTTCCGCTCTGCCGCTGACGGAATTCCACTTCAGAAAAGCGGCCCGTACAAACCGGGATACGGAAGAAGCATCCCCCGGCAGACCGGCCGCCCCCACTCCCTGCGAGCAGGGTTTCAGTTTCAGACCGCCGGCGAACCGGTTTACTGCCGGCGCGGCCTGAAGATTCATATACTGGCTCAGATTCCATCTGTGATATTCAAAAGGCGGATTATTCGTCAGCACTCCGATGGGATTTTCCAGAATATTCAGGCCGGTTCCGACCGGCTCCAGCACAAGGCATCTGCAGCGGTCGGCCAGCATCCAGTGCAGGGGAGCCGGAGGCATGGCCAGAGAAAAAGCATCCCCTGTAATATTCGTATTCTTCAGAAGCGCTTCCGCTTCCTCAACCGAGCTGCAGCGTCCCAGTATCCATGGGATCAGTTCAAAGGATGCCGGATTAAACATTCCTTTTTTCTCCTTCTGATAAACAGCATTGTCCGGAAAATTCAGACCCGCCATACACAGGCCCTTTTCATTGACCGCCTCTGCATAAAGGGGAAATTTCTCCGGCGCCGCGGCCATTCCGGTCATGGCATAATGCTCATTCAGCACAGGCAGCCTGGTAAAATGCAAAGGGAACCGCCGGGGTGTAATCACAACATGCTCCCCGAAAGAAACATCCAGATCCAGATTTCTCCCAAAATAGAACGCTCCGTTTTCACAGGTAATACAGGTACACATCAATGAGTTCCTCCCGTCTGTTTTTCCGGTCTGAAATGCCTCCGGCAGATCTGCCGGAGGCACCTGTATCCAGTATTCCCTGTTTCCAGAGATTTTAATCCCTGTCAAATCTTGTAACAATCATATGGACAATATAAGGAATCAGAATTACCGGTATGGCGAGGTAAGCAATGGCGCTGTACGCCTTCTGGATCAGGGTCAGCAGCCCGAACTGGGCAATTCCGAAATCAATGAGACAGCATACAAGCGCGGCAATAATCTCTTTCCGGGAAATCTGAAATCTCTTTTTCTCTCCGGCAGGAACTTCCTGTCCCGCTCCGCGCTCACCGCACACGCGCTTTACCATTGCCGCAACCATATTAACTGCTGTAGATACTGCCCCCAGAATAATCAGAATGGAGATCAGCGGAGTCATAAACGATGCTCCCACGCCATTCTGCACCATAAACAAAGTGGGGACGCTCTGCTGCGCCGCATCCGGATTCGTATAAATTGTCATAAGTCCCAGCACAACCATAACCATCATCAGAGAATTCACCACAAATCCCGCCCCCATACTCTTCACCGCGTCTCCCGGTTTTTCAAAAGATCTGGCATGCTGTACGAAAACCGCAATATTGGACAGCTGAAAGGTTCCGTACAGAAACGCGGAATAAAGCGCGTCTCCCAGAGGCAGCCGCTCTGCTGTCATCTTTCCGGCCGCAGCGGTAATCCCGGAAAAATTAACCGCGATATTGGGGATATATACAATCAGCAGTCCTGCAATAATACATATGGATAAAACCGAAGCAACTTTGCGTACCAGGTCTGTGCCGAAAATCGCAACGACAAAAATAAAGAGGCCGATCAGGAACGTGCACAGCAGATACGGAAGCCCTGTCAGAGCACTGAGCGTGGCGCCGCCGGTGGCGAAAGCAACTGCCGGGGCCACACACATAACGCAGATATACAGCACTTCAAACAGATTGGAAAAAACCGGGGCAAATCTGCCGTAAAAGGCATTATTATAAGAACGGTAATCATACACTTCATGCTTTCTGGCAAACCGCAGGCTGTATGCGAAAAACACGGCATTGTACAGCATGGCCAGAACCGGCATGATCAGGCACCAGATCCCGTATCTCACAAAATAACTGTAGATCTGCGCTCCGGAGGCAAATCCTCCCCCGAAATGTGTTGTAAACCATACAAATGATACGCCAAGGATAATGGCTCCTGTCTTATTTTTCTTCATTGTCTTTTCTCACTCTTTCTTTCAGTCTGTTCATCGCATCCACAAGCATCTCTTTTGTTACTCTGTACGGATAGTGGGCCACATCTGACATATCCGGAATCCGTTCCATGCATTCTTCCCACTGGTCTTCCGTAATTTCAATCTCGCCGAGGGATACCGGCAGCCGGACCGCTTTGTTCAGTCTGTAGATCTTTTCAAACTCGTCATACTGCTGATCCGCCAGCAGGGCAATAAGAACGCCAAAGCCTACCACCTCGCCGTGAAGATGTTTCTCCTCAATTACCGGATAGGCAGTCATGGCATAGAAAATCGCATGAGCCAGACCGCTGTTATAATCCGGTGTATAATCTTTTGTCAGGAAAATGGACGCAATTCCGGTTGTCACCACAATCGCCAGAACTACCTGCTCCACATCATAAGTACAGAGTCCCTTCCTGTGATCCTCAAGAGCCTTCGGCCCGTACTCGAGCAGAGGCTCGCAGCACATACGGCTGACCGCCACGCCCAGCGCGGTAAAATGCTCCAGCCGTTCATCTCTTGAGGAAATCGTCGCCTCATAATATTTGGCATAGGTATCGCCGATTCCCGCCCACATATACTGGCTGGGCGCCTTTGCGATAATCTCCGTATCAATGAACGAATGCATGACCGGCCTGACAAAGAAATGAGGCCTCAGAAATGTCCCGTCCTCGTTGTACATAATCGAAACAGACGTACAGGCAGAGCAGTTTGAGGCAATGGTCGGGAAGGCAAACACCGGCTTGTCGTCAGTAATGCACAGACATTTTACCGTATCAAGGGCCTTTCCTCCTCCCACGCCGAACACCATGTCAGCCTCCTGATATACCGGCATGGCGCGGAGTTTTTCCACTGTGGCATAGGTACAGTTTTCTCCGTAGATCTCCCTGCCGATAATTTCAAGGTTCGTCTGTTTCACATAGGATTCGATTTTGTCATAGGCGGCTTCCAGAGCTTTCCTTCCGCCGATTACAAGGACTTTCCTTCCGTAGGACTCACACACCGGCCCGATTTTGTCATAGATTTTATCACCGATGGAATAATTCGGAAGATGGACTTCATAGTTTTCAAGTTTCATATTTATCTGTCTCCTTTCATCTGAGGGACCGGACTGCCGGAGGCCTGCTCCGGCATCCCCGGCTTTTTCTGCAAAAGAAAAAGCCCCTGTCCCATACAATTCTATTGCAGGGACAAGAGCATTCATACAATCAAACTCCTGCGGTGCCACCCGGCTTGATGCAGATCACTGCATCCTCTCATGCATACCGACATATGCTTTCTTTGATAACGGAGTCCAGTCTCCGGCTTGCCTACTCTGTAATTCAGCTCGCCCTCAAAAGCCCATTCGCTCCAGTTCCGTCATACCGCGATCCCACCATCCGCAGCTCTCTGTAAAGCATCTCTGAAGTTACTTGCTCTTTCTCAACGGTTTGATAAAACTTTACCACTCCGGAGAAAAGATGTCAATCTCGTTTTTATCAGCACATTTCCGCGATCTCGTAAAGCAGTCTTTCCGAAGCCTCCCATCCAAGGCAGGGATCGGTAATAGATTTACCATAGATATGTTCGGATACATCCTGGCGTCCCGGTTCGATATAACTCTCAATCATCACGCCCTTGACCAGTTTATGAATCTCCGGGGAAAGCTTGCGGTTATGAAGCACTTCCTTCACAATACGCACCTGCTCCTCGTACTGCTTATTGGAATTAGAGTGGTTGGAATCAACGAGAACCGCCTGGTTCTGCAGTCCCATCTTCTCATACATCTCCAGAAGACATTTAATATCCTCATAGTGATAGTTCGGCTGGCTGACGCCGCGCTTATTCACACCGCCCCGCAGAATTGCATGGGCAAGCGGATTGCCGGAAGTCTCCACCTCGCAGCCTGCATAGGCATAATGCTGGGGATGCTGCGCCGCATAGATAGAGTTCAGCATAACGGAAAAATCACCGCTGGTAGGATTCTTCATTCCCGTAGGCACGTCAAAACCGCTGGCAGTCTGACGATGGTGCTGGTCTTCCACAGAACGGGCGCCGATAGCCACGTAAGAAAGAAGATCTTCTACATAACCCCAGTTTTCCGGATACAGCATCTCATCTGCTGCCGGCAGACCGAACTCCTCAATAGAACGCATCTGCAGACGGCGGATAGCGATCAGTCCCGCCACCAGGTCCGGGCGCTCCTCCGGATTTGGCTGGAAAGCAATTCCCTTGTATCCGTCTCCGTTGGTACGGGGCTTATAAGTATAAATACGGGGCACAATCTCAATCCGGTCTTTGACCTTCTCTGACACCCGGCTCAGGCGGCTGATATAATCACATACAGCATCTTCATTATCCGCAGAGCAAGGCCCGATCACAACCAGGAATTTGTCCGACTTTCCGGTAAAAATATCCCGCAGAGCCTGATCTTTCTGTCGCTTAATCTCTTTGCCGCGCTCCGATAACGGATACCGCTCGCGGATCTCGGCAGGTGTAGGCAGTTTCCTTAAATATGAAAAACTCATTGCAAAACAATCCTTTCTGTTCCCATTGTGGGAAAATATGTATTCCCGGCGCTGCTCAGAAGAAACAGGCAGCGCACATCCATATGGCGCGGAGCCCCGCACACATACAGAGGGGATTTTTTAAATATAAAACCTAGAAAATAATATATCCTGACATGGCCGGATGTCAACTGATTCTGCAGTACCTTTGCCGAAAAGTTTGGAAAATCGAAGAATTTTATCAGATTTTCCCCGGATTTTTCGCAATCTCATACTCTTTTACCGTTCTTCTTAAATCTTCTGTTTTCCGAAAGCAGCAGCCCTGCCAGCGTAAGCAGGGTTCCGGCTCCGGTCATCCAGGTAAAGGGCTCATGCAGAATCAGAACAGAGGCGGCTACCGTAATTACGGGAACCAGGTAAATATAGACACTTGTCCGGACTGCGCCCAGCAGCTTCACCGAAAAATTCCACGTAACAAAGCAAAGCGCACAGGCACCCAGTCCCAGGAAGAGAAGATTCAACAGATAAACCGGATTGCCTAGCCGGGTCAGATCCGGACTGAAATCAAACAGAAACAGCGCCGGTATCATAAACAGAATTCCGTAAAAGAAAATCCGTCTGGTTGTCAGAATGGTATTATAGCCAAACCCGCTGATCTTCCTTGTCAGAATAGAGTAACATGCCCATAAGAGCGCGGCCAGCAGAGCCAGCAGATCCCCCGCCGGGTTCAGCTGTAAAGCGGATCCGTTAAAACTGATCAGCCCGATCCCGGCCATGGCAACTGCAAATCCGATAAAAAAGCTGCCATTCAGCCTGCCCTCCTGTTTCAGAAATACATGGGATAAAATCCCGGTAAAAAACGGAGCCACTGATATAATCACTCCTACATTGGAAGCCATTGTGTAAGTCAGGGCAATATTTTCCAGCAGATAATAAAGACACACTCCGCTTAACCCTGCGGCTGCAAAGGTAAGCTCCTGCCTGAATGTGGTCCCCCTCATCCGCCGGGGGCAGACCGCCGCCAGAGCTGCCAGTCCTAAAACAAAACGGAGGAACAGAATTTCCACCGGCTGAAAATCCCGCAGCAGCACTTTGGTAGATATAAATGTAGTCCCCCAGATAAAAATCGTAAGCAGGGCCGCCAGGTGCCCTGCCGCTTTATTCTGCATCATTGTGTCCATTCCACGACGTCTCCTTTTTCAAAAATATATCCCGGTAATCCAGTGTCCCGTTATCCGTCTGAGAACAGGCATGACTGTCACTGGGATTAAACAGAACAATGTCGCCCCTGCCAATGGTATATGCAGGAAAGACTGCGTTCTCCTTTTTCAACAAATCCAATCACATAATATTCATGAAAATGGCTCGGAAAAAGCTGCACAATTCCCTCAAAACGATAGGCCTCGATCTGCAGCTCTTCGTCATAGACTGCCGTCCTTATCTCTTTTCTCATATACAAATCCTCCCCGGATTTCTATATTGTAACACCCGGGAATCCGGAACGCTTGTAAAATATCTTCTTTTTTGTACACAGACTGTAAACCGATTCAAACCGGTTTATTGTATCACAAACGGCGGCATCCAGAAAGAGCCGCCGCGTAAAATCAATTATTAATGCAGGAGATTTCTCCTCTATTCTTTGATAAAATCCGTAATTATCTCAGCCATTCATTTGTATGTCCAGCTGCTCTATGCGCCCTGACTGAATTGCTGCAATCCTTCCCTTTATTCGTTCTTCCGGCCAGTGCCACCATTTCAGCCCAAGCAGTTTTTCTATTGTCTGTTCATCAAACCGTCTGCGGATTGTTCTTGCCGGAACACCGCCCACAATCGTGTAAGGCGGCACGTCTCTGGTAACAACCGCCCGGCTGCCGATAACCGCGCCGTCCCCGATTGTAACGCCGGAAAGAATAACCGCTTCGTAACCGATCCACACATCATTTCCAATCACAATATTCCCCTTGTTGTCCCAGGCTTCCGCAATTTTCTCCTTCTCCAGCCCCCATTCTTCATAAAACAGCGGGAAGGTATACGTGGACAGAGAAGTCATGGTATGATTCGCACTGTTAAACAGGAACTTTGCTCCGCATGCTATGGAACAGAACTTTCCGATCACAAGCTTATCCCGGTTGACCGGGTAGTGATATAAAACATTGTTTTTCTCAAAATCCCGCGGGTCATTTACGAAGTCATTATAGATTGTATATTCTCCGACTTCGATATTCGGGTCTGTAATTACATTTTTCAGATAAATTGTCTGGGTGTCTCCTGACCTTGGATATATCCCATCTGGTGCAGCCATATGCATTTCCTCCTTTTGCTTTTCCTGTAACATCATTCTATTCTCCGCCCCGCGCAGTCTCAATCCACAGAACACTACAGACCCGTTTAGTAGAAAAGAGAGTCTCCTTTTCTGCGGAAACTCTCCTTTTCTTATTTCTGATATATGATTTTTCTGATCGCAGATATCGAAAGGCAGTAGCTTTCCGCCAGTTCTTCCAGCGAAACTCCCCTGCGGTATTCCGCCACAATCCTCTGATTACGTTTTCTGAGTTCCTTCCGATAGCCGGATAGTTCGCCCCATGCTTTATGCTGTTCACTTTTTGCAGGAACATAAATATATCCTGCCTGGACATATTTCTGCAATTCTTCGACCAGCGCGTCCGGGAGAACCTCGTTCGCATTGATATATTTCATATGCAGGCTTCCTCCTTGACTGAAACTGATAAGTCCAGGAAGCAAAGCCAGCAGAATCGGATAAGCGACTGTTCCGGATTTCTCCACGCAAATGTCGCTTTCTATACTGGCTTTGCGTGGAGCCATGCATCGTTGCTCCGCTTTTTATTTCTGCACATAAATCTCACCACCTTAAATATTCCATAAAATAATTTTACGAATGTTTCAGCATATTCATAAGTTCCTTCAACAGTAATGAGGCAACAGGAGAAAACACCTGATATTTTTTCCAGATCACAAACATTCTGGTTTCGAGGCGGGGATCCAGCGGGCGGAAACACAGGGGACTGTCAGGCCCTGTATCCACCAGATGATCGAAGGTGAGCATATATCCAAGCCCCTCTGTCACAAAAACCGATCCATTGTAGGAAAGATTTAATGTTCCGGAAAGATTCAGTGCATCCGCCTTTTCTCCGCACCATCTGACGATATCAGATTTCATGCCCTGTTCGGAACAGATCAGCTCCAGACCGGCTAAATCTTCGAAACAGATGCAGTCTTTCCGGGCCAGTGGATCATCTTTTCTCATAACAACGCCCCAGATATCCGCCTCCGGAATTTCCAGATAGTTATACCGGGAAAGGTTCGGCGGCTCCACAATCACTGCAAAATCAAGCAGTCCCTTATCCAGCCGTTCCGTCACCTGCTCTGTATTGCCGCTGGTAAGATGATAGCGGAGCAGCGGATAACGCTCCTTAAACGACCGGATTGTCCGCGCCAGATATTTAATCTGATGGGATTCCGCGCATCCGATATACACCTCCCCTCCGGTAATCTCGTCAAGAGCCTTAAATTCATCCATGGTCTTATCCACCATATCCAGAATATCTTCCGCTCTTTTCCGGAGAAGCATCCCTTCTTCTGTCAGCGTGAGCGACGTGCTGCCCCGATGGAACAGCTTTTTCCCCAGCTCACCCTCCAGTTCTTTTATCTGTTTTGATAATGTAGGCTGTGAAACATGCAGCGTTTCCGCTGCTCTGGACATATTTCCTGCTCTTGCAATTTCCAGGAAATAACGCAGAACACGAACTTCCATTGTCTTTCCTCCTTCGGCAGCAAAAAAATCGGCATAGTATCCGTATGGCATGTGGTCAGTATATCACGAACCATTATTCCATTCAAGAATAGCATAATATGAATTATGTATATTGGACATACCATTTTGCGCTGATTATAATGAAAACACAGGAGGTGAAAAGAGATGGCAGAGGCAACGGATACCCTTGGTATCATCTATCAGAATCTGGAGGATGCCGGCTGTAACAAGCAGATCACGCAGAGGTGCATGTCTCTTGTAAAGTCAGGAAAACCGGAGGGAATGCTGCCCATTCTTCTCAATTACCGAAGGGAACTACTTGAAGCAGTACGTTCGGGACAGAAGAAAATTGATTGTCTCGACTATCTTATCTACAAAATTCAAAAAAATATATAGGAGGACTTTACTATGAATATGAACTTTGATTTTAACAATCCCACAAGAATTTTATTTGGCAGCGGTAAACTAAATGAACTTGGCAGCCAGTCCATGCCCGGGAAAAAAGCGCTGCTTCTGATGTCCAACGGTAAATCAGCAAAAGTAAGCGACGCATATGACCGCACTCTGGAACAGCTTCACAAAGCAGGGACAGAAGTTGCGGAATTTGCAAAGGTTATGGAAAATCCTGTAAAAGAAATGATTATGGAAGGAGCGGCTTTCGCCCGTGAGAACAGCTGCGATTTCATTGTAGCACTGGGCGGAGGCGCAGTGCTGGATTCTGCTGTCGCCATTGCCGCAATGGCAGCGAATCCCGGAGACCTTTGGGACTATGTAAACGGAGGTACGGGAAAAGGCCGGCCGCTGGCTCATCCCGGTCTGCCGATTGTAACCATTACCCTTACCGCCGGTACAGGATCTGAAGTCAACTGCTGGGGCGTTATCTCCAATCTTGAAACCAAAGAAAAAATCGGTTTCGGCGATCCGTCCCTGGTTCCGGTGCTGGCCGTTGTCGATCCTGAGCTGATGAAAACAGTGCCTGCCAGATATACCGCATATCAGGGATTTGACGCGCTGTTCCACAATACGGAAGTTATGATGTCCAACGGGGTAAATGTACTGAGTGAAGCCATCGCCTTGTCCGCGATTGAAAATATTTCCGGATATCTGCCCCGCGCAGTGGAAAACGGAAACGATCTGGAAGCCCGGGAACATGTGGCCTATGGCAGTACAATGGCCGGTATCAGTATGCAGCTTACCAGTACAACCGCGCAACACTCCATGGAGCATGCTATGAGCGCCTATCACCATGATCTGCCTCACGGCGCGGGCCTGATTATGATTTCCAGAGCTTTTGCAGAATTTTTTATTGAGAAGCATGCCTGCGACGGTCAGTTCATCAAAATGGCCAGAGCCATGGGAATCGAAAACGCGGATAAGCCGGAAGATTTCATCACTGCTCTTGTCCGTCTGCAGGAAGCCTGCGGAGTGGCCGATCTGAAAATGAGTGATTACGGCATTACGAAAGACGAGTCTATGACCCTCGCTGTAAATGCCCGGGAGACAATGGGCGGCCTCTTCCTGGCAAATCCCTGCCCTATATCTGACGAAGAATGTGCCGGTATTTTTGAAAAATCTTACCGGTAATCCTGCGGCTTAAAATATTCATTTCTATATTCAGACGGCGTCCGGCTCAGATATTTCCGGAACACTTTGATAAAATAGCTGCTGTCTTTAAAGCCGCATCGAACCGCAATTTCACTGACTGACAGCGACGTTTTTACCAGAAGTTCCTGGGCATATTTTATCCGGTATAATGTGACATAACTCATTGGTGAGCGGGCGTAATACTTTTTAAAGCACCGGCCTGCTTCGCTTCTGCCGATTCCCGCGGAAGCGGCCAGTCTGTCCAGTGAGATCTCTTCCGGAAAATGCGCCTGAATATACCGGAGCATTTTCTGCAGCCGTATCTGGGAATGCTGATCCGGACGGCCGGGCTGTGTATGGGGAAGCTCCTGCTGATGACTGTACAGGATCTTAAATATGGAAACCAAATTCTGATGCACTTCAATTTCCGGGCAGTCAGACTGCAGCGGTTTTATTGCACCACAGTCAGAATGATTCTCCGGGACATTTGCCGCAAGGAGCGCGTATATTTTAAACAGATGTTCCGTCAGCGTCGTCTGCCACAATTTATTTCCCCGTAAAATAATGTACGGAAGAGCCGGATTATTCAGCACGGGGCTGAAATATTTTTTAAAAACAGTACCTGCCGCCGGCGCAAGCACTTCCTCTGTAAAAACAATATTGGGGCACAGGCAGATTCTGCCGGGTTCTGTCATGCGGTAACTGTGCAGCTGTCCGCCTCTGATAAAAATGGACTCTCCCTTTTGAAGAATCAGATGCTCCTGTCCTGCCTGTACTTCGATATCCTGATGAAGCGCCGTAAAAATTTCATACCCGCAGTGCCAGTGCAGCGGAACCTGATACTCCGCCCACTGATTCAGATTGTCTACATAATACTGAATCGGGAAACCGGCATCTGAAAATGACAGCACTTCCTGAAACTGATGATCAATCACTATTGTCTCCATATCACTTCTCCGCTTCTCATATTTGGGTAAATAATACCATAAACCGGGCAGATATGCCATGGATCTCCAATCGATCAGATGATATTATTTTATACCGGGCGACGTGTATCACACGTTGTACACAGACAGAAAGAAATGCGAGGCAGACAGATGACAACGCTTTTACTTGTTTTTATTTATATTTTTTATATTGGTCTGGGAATCCCGGATTCGCTTCTGGGTTCAGCCTGGCCTGCAATCTACGGAGAGTTTCACGTTCCCGTTTCATATGCCAGCTTTATATCGGCGATCATTTCAACCGGAACTGTTATTTCCAGCCTTTTCAGCACAAAAGTCATCGCGAAACTGGGGACAGCGAAGGTTACCGCCCTTTCAACCGCTCTTACCGCTGCCGCATTGGCCGGTTTTTCCTGTTCACACAGTTTCCTCTGGCTCTGTCTCTGCGCGGTTCCCCTTGGGATCGGCGCAGGCTCCATTGATACCGCACTAAATAATTATGTGGCGCTTCACTATAACGCGATGCAGATGAGTTTTCTGCATTGTTTTTACGGAATCGGCGTTACCGCCAGTCCTTACCTTATGTCTCTGGCTCTGTCCGAGCGCATGAACTGGCGGGGCGGATACCGGACCGTATTTTATATCCAGCTTATAATCGCCGCCTTATCTGTTCTGAGCCTGCCTCTGTGGAAAAAGGTCAGAACAGCTCAGCATGAAGAAGAGGGAATTCATGTACTGCCGCTGATCGAGATGATAAAAAGGAAAAAAATATGGGCGTCCTGCGGCGTATTTGCCGGTATCAGCGCCCTGGAATCCACCTGCCTGATCTGGGGGAGCACATATTTATCCGAAACAATCGGTTTATCTGCAGACAGAGCGGCTGCGCTGATCACCTTCTATTTCGCGGGTATGGCTCTGGGCCGCTTTCTCTCCGGACTTCTCGCGCTGAAGTATTCCGGATGGAAGATTATATTTGCAGGGCAGGCGGCCATACTTGCCGCTGTGCTCATTTTGCTTGCAACGCAGAATATTCCAGCCGCTGTTGCCGGACTCTTTCTGATCGGCCTTGGAAACGGACCAATTTTTCCGAATATGACCCACTTAACCCCGGCCCTGTATCAAAAAGGAACCTCCCAGTCCATCATAGGGATTGAAATGGCCTTTTCCAATCTAAGTATTCTGCTTACTCCCATATTGTTCGGCTTAATATCTGACATCACGGGTACCGGTATCTTCCCGGGCTTTCTGACAGTCATGTTTGCTCTTATGGCCGGATGCACAATTATACTTAAGGTCGGAGACCGCAGAAGCCGGCTCTGATTTCCGGGACATTTGCTCGGTCATCTCCGTTTTTCTGAATAATAAAAAGCCTCTGCCGGTTTTCTGAATAAATTCTCAGACCGGCAGAAGCTTCACAACCCGCTTCGTATTCGGATAGTATTCCATTGATACACTTCCGGCTGTCTCCAGCCTCTCATAATCCTGTCCCGATATCTCCACCCGGATCTTTTTTCCCTCTCCATCAGTCCCAGTCAGATAATAATGACGGGAAAAGATACCGGTATGGCCCTGACTCGTACTCACCTGTATCTCTGACAGTACAGCAGGCTGCGGGCCGGCTGCCAGATCCATACATAAACTTTTCGAAAACCAGAGGCCGATCACAATACATACAGCCGTGACTGTTGCTCTGGCAGCTTTCACGGAAGCGGAAACAGATATCCTGTTCCGTAAGATCCGTACAATCACATAAATGCACACAATCCATATGACCGCCGCGTCACAGAACTCGTCCATTAAGACAAGCGGTCCTGTCTTCGGCATCATCAGTCCCGTGGCAAGGATGACAAGTACAATGGCACACAGGATCACTTCATATGTTTTTATTCTTGTTCTTTTCCCATTCATTCTCAAGCCCTATATATAAACCGAATCTCTTTCTCCAGAATCTCCTTCAGTTTCTTCACAGCCTCACGCACCGCTGACCTGCGCAGTGCATCGTCATAATCTGTAAGCCGGTTCAGAGTCGTAAATGCACCGTCTTCTTTTTCTATGCGTACGATAAAATAATTGAATTCCCCTTCAAAATAAATCCTGTAATTTGGGGGAATATAGCGGAACTCAACCATAAACCATCCATGATGCTCCGGCGCATAATTTTCCGCCGTGAACTGGATTTTTGCGCCAAACCGCCGCTGTATTTCTTCTTTCACATATATTACTCTGTTATCGTCTTCCAGATAATCATTGTAAAGCATAGTCCGCCTCCTTATCAGATAATCCACTCCGCATATTCCTGTATCATTTTATATATATCATCCGGCCGCCAAAAACGTATATCATAAAACAGGTCTATCTTTGCCAGATTTCTCAAAATTTCTATTCCATTACTGTCTACTTTGGCTCTTCCTTTTAACAAATTTCCTGAAAGAATTCTTTCATCTGAAATACTCTCAACACGAAATTCTGTATCGGCATCTATTCTTAACGCTTTATCTGAGAAGGCAAAATATCTTTCCCTTATTTTATAACGGAATCATCCCATCGTTATTAAAATTTTTTGCTTCCGGCAATGCAATAACAATTCGTAATTTTTTGTCTTCCCTCAATGTTTGCAGAGCTCTTAATTTTTCGTTTTTTCTCTTCTTATAACCTATACGGCTATATGTTAAAATACGCACCTCATTTGCATTCTCAAAATCTTTAACAACTTCTGCAAATCCATCGCATCCTTTCGTTCCGATAAAGGTTGCTTCTATATCCGGTATTACACAATTAATTGTACCCCTAAATTTTTTCTGATACTTCATAACCCAATCTAGTAAGTTGAAATATTTCATTTTTATTTCCTACAGCCATTATCAATTGATTATTCTGAAGTTCTCTTACTGCTTCTTTCCATATAGCCGCAGACTTTCCTATTTTTTCAGTATTCATTATCTTATTATTCGTTTGTATATCTACTCCTTCAAGTGAATTTATTACCAGAATTTGACCGACAGCGTCTTTTGCCGCTTCTGTTAAAAGACATTTTGCTTCATCTGATAAAATCGGTAGCTTCAATTCTTTCTTTTCTGGACTAAACAATGCATCTATTTCTTCTTTAGAAATAGGTTCCCATTTCATTTGCGTCTGCTCTACCCTCTCCAAAATTGTATTTTGTATCTTCTCTAATTGTCTTTGTAAATCTCGAATCCCATCGGTATCTCCTGCTGTCGCAATTGCTTTTTCTGCTTGATCAGCCCTAACCCAGCCCGGCATAGGGGCATCATTTATGATTTTAGTCATTGCCATAGCAATTTTATATTTTAATTCGTCTTCGTTAGAATAGAAATCCACTAATCTCCCTGCATCTTTAACAGTGTTATGAAAATTCTTTACTCTTTCTCTTTCTTCATCTGTTGCTCCCACTTTAATCGCAGGAAGCAAATCAATATTTTTATGCAAAAATGCTAATATAGGCATTTTTTTCTCGATAGCATACCTATACTCTTTTTCCGTATAACTTATATTCTCCTCAGGATCAATAGAACCGTATTTTCCTGCAACAATTAAAAGATAATAATCACTCATATCAATCATTTTTTTAATGTATTCCCATTGACTTAATGAACTTGCCGGAAATTGTTCCATTCCTACTGGAATACAATTCATATCAAGTAAACAACTTATTGCTGCTTGTCTCTCCGTCTTCAAATCTTCATATGTAGAACTTATAAATACTTGATATTTTCTTTCCATGTACATCTCTCTTTTCCACCTGTATTATTAGTCTATTGCTTCATTTTCCAACTTTGGCAAATTATTTAAGCTTACCTTTTCCAACGTCTGCAACTGCTGTACCGCCAATTGCCGAAGCAATTCCATTCTCTTTTTCTGATTCTTACCCTGATTTATTAAAACAGCATTATAGCTTTCTAAATTTGCCAGTACCAACAACTGATTTAATGTCGCCACATCTCTCATATTCCCTTTAACATCTGGATTTTCATCTTTCCATTGCTTAGCCGTCTTTCCAAACAAAACAACATTCAGCATATCTGCTTCATTTGCATAGGTATACGCTATCTGTGCGGATGTTAATTCTGGCGGTATCAAATTATCCTTAATCGCATCTGTATGTATCCTGTAATTCAACTTGGAAATCTCTCTGTTCAAATTCCAACTTAGAGATAATCGGCTATTCTCATCAGTCTTTAATCTCCTGTAGTCCTTCATGATATATAATTGGAATTCAGGAGAAATCCATGTCGCAAAAGACATCGCAATATCACTATGAGCATATGTCCCGCCATAGCGTCCGGCTTTTGAAACAATGCCAATAGCATCTGTCGCTTCAATCCATTTCTTAGGTGACATTGTAAAAGCATTCGCGCCAGCCTGTTTTCTAAACC
>ERZ1643247.667-NODE-667-length-39411-cov-21.470246_pt1 | contig 39411 bp, 36 predicted proteins | sample MGYA00579264_ERZ1643247 | MGnify/ENA primary metagenome ERZ1643247 (study PRJEB29033, sample SAMEA4952262) | chicken gut metagenome | biome: Broiler Chicken; feature: Gastrointestinal Tract; material: Caecum | place: Ireland | collected 2018 | study: Broiler... | reverse complement strand
TATGGCGTGATGATTTTATCCACAAATCGAGTCGCTGCGTATTCGTAAAGAGTGCGTACTATTACAGGAGTTAAAACCGGGAAGTGCCTCAAGAACCACACAGGCTACAACGTGGCCGAGATGGCGAGCGTGATATGCTGGGAAACCAGAAAAAACGTATGTGGATGGCGGCAGGCTGAAATAAAAAGCAGGAATTGTATCCTGTGCTAAACCGCCGGTGACAAGGGCAAGTTCGGTTGCGAATCCCCATATTTTATATGCGGAACGCTCATCGACTGGGGGATTGCGTCCCCGTAGGGCGTGAAGTCCATAAAGCACGCTCGAAAAATACCTGGGGGAATCGCTGGGGAACCAGTAGACCTTAACGTATAGTCACGGAACCGTGGTAATAGCGGTATGTCATACAAGGACGGTATGGCGATTTTGTTGACAAAAAATGATATTTTTCGGTATAATAGGAACAGACATTGATGGAAGGAGTATTCTAATATGCCTGGAACTATTGACCCGAATGATATTGTCGGAAAACAATTCGGAAAGTTGACTGTAGATCGGTATATAGGAAAACAATTGTGTGGACGTTCAACGATGACGCATATGTATGAATGTCACTGTTCTTGCGGGAAGACCAATGTGATAGCGTCGCGGACTACGCTTAAAAGCGGCGATAAAATCTCTTGCGGCTGCGCGTATCAGGATTCCGGCGATCGGGTTCTTGAAGATTTGACAGGGCAGACCTTTGGACGATGGACTGTTATTAGTCGAGCGCCGAACAGAGTGTCTCCGTCCGGAAAGACTCGGAGTATCATGTGGAATTGCCGTTGTACTTGCGGTACGGAAAAACCGGTAGCTGCGAGAGCGCTGAAACTCGGTATGAGCTTATCTTGTGGCTGTTTGCAAAAAGAGCATTTGTCTAAAGCCACAACAATCGATTTGACAGGCCAAAGATTTGCTCATGCAGTCGTGCTTTATCGAAATGGTTCTTTTCGTACAGGTAATAGTGTGAAAGCTGTGTGGCATTGTCGTTGTGATTGTGGTCATGAATTCGATGTTGCCGGCGAATATTTGAGAAACGGAGACGTTACGTCTTGTGGCTGCAGTAAAACATCCAAATATGAGATGTATGTAGTCCAGTATCTCGAATCGTGCGGTTACAAAGAAGGCATCACTTATTTTCGAGAAAAATCGTTTCCTGATTTAGTTGGATTGGGCGGCGGTTTATTGAGATTCGATTTTTGGGTGAATCTGGCATCTGGGGAAGATGTTCTGATAGAGTGCCAGGGACTGCAACATAAAAAGAGTGCGAAATGGTTCGGTGGAGAGGACTATTTCAAACGACTGACGGCGCATGATGCGTTGAAACGGGAATTTGCTAAGTCTAAAAATCTGAGACTTATCGAGGTGCCGCATACTTTGACTGTATACGATAAAATAGCTGACTTTTTAGTGAAAAGTAACATATTCTGACTTTGTTGACAAAAAGAATATGACTCAGTGGACAAGGTCATTCAGGGCAACGTTGCGAATATTATTTTCTTGAAATCTACGGATGACAGTTTGATCGACACGCTGCAGAAGATGTCTGGAACGACTCATAAATCATATATCGATTCCAAGAATGTTACGCGAGACATGGAGCGGTTATGGTTCCAAAACGAAGGCAAGGTTACTTATACCATGTCTACAAAGGAGCAGCCGGTGTTGTCTTATAACGATCTGGCGTTCATTCAGCCACAGAACTCTATCGTGTTTCGCGCCGGTGATCCGATTGTTTGGAACCGAAATCAAACGATTCTTCCTATGTCTTGGCAGCTTTTTGGCGGTAACAATGAGAAGAGCGTCCATCAGTTTGGGCGGGAATATAACCTCCAAACAATTCCTACGTTGTCCAATGCGATTGATTTTGATGTTCGCAGAAATACGCCTGATTTCATCAATATGCTCAACAAGCGCATTGCACAGGCCGTTGTGTCCAAACAGTGTCAGGATGATTATAAAAACGCGTTTGGGTATACGGATCATGATGTGTCTGTTTTGAATATAGATATTTGGGCGGATGATGTGATGACGTTTATCAACCGGAAGTTAAATGTTATGCAAAAGGAGGATGCGATCCAGCGTGATAAGATAGAAGATAATACTGATCTTCAAAAAGAAATTCAAAAAAATGAAGAAGCACAGCGAGAAAACGATAAGCCGAGATATTGTCTGAATTGGTTTAACGAGCAATCTAATACCAGAGGTTTGGCTCGTTCTGATTTGGTCAATCATGGCAGCGTAAGTCACAGTCTTGATACTGTAATTATCAAAGCGTATCGAGAAAGTCGTGGTTCTTTCGAGCAAGACCCTCGATTTCGTGTGCAGTCTGATGGACTTTACGCGCATGACGGCACGCCGTATATCAAATTAGAGAATCTATCTTCAGAAAGAAAGAAGGTTCTTGCTGATTCTGCCAAGAATCCTGACAAAAAAGTGTACATGAACGATATGGATGACATCGATATGATCGATGCCGGCGGTCGTGTTTATGACACTTTTTATTTGCTGCTTGCTAAAATGGACTCTTGGGATTCGTTTTTAAACGGCACGTTTGAGGACCAAATGGTTCAACAGCTTCGGAATGAAAATGCTTGACATTTTTATCCTGAAGTTATACAATAAAGTTGACCGAATAACCGCGTCCTTGTCGTGTTATCGACTTGATTTTTTTCGAAGGTCGATGCGGGTAACGAAATATCGTGAAATGCGGGCAAGGCAGATGTTGTTTCTGTCTTGTCCGTTTTTTTTAGGATGACGAGTAACGGTCGAATGTGAAGAAAATCATTGTGAACAGAAAGGATGGTTGTGTATGGCTGGACTGGGAAGCACTTTGCGAGAAGAATATCAATTCTATAAAATGATGGATTCTTTGAACGTACGTTTGGCCGCTAACGACAAACGGCGGCCTGATAACCCTATTGGGTTGTTCACAGTACACCAGGTTGTTTTGCTGCATGATAAGTTGGATGAGTTGCTTCGACAACGAGGTGACGGTTTGGGCGCCCACATGACAAGCAACCCGCCCCGGGGTGGACGTAAGATTGATAAGACGTTTCGAGATGCGCTGCGTCAGACTTTCATGGAGTGCAACGGTATCAATAAAATGAGATTGTCTGATGCGACACTTGATGGGTTGATCGAGGCGTGGACTGATGCCGGTGAAGAGTTTGGGAAATATATGACGAATGAAGCGAGAGGGGGAGACCGGCAGGATTTCGGACAGGTTCCTATTTCTCCGTTTGATCCTCGATTTCGTGAATTGAGCGCTGTGAAGCACGCTGGATTTCAGCCGCTTTTCGGCACGTACAATGAGCCTGTGCGATGGGGCGCCGGGGAAGAGATACGAGAGAATGCCGACCATCTCAATTTGATCGATTCGAATGGTCAGCTCGATATGTTCGCTCGTGTTTTTGTTTGGCCTGATGGTGAAAAGACGCCTCCGCCTGATGAACGCCGTTTCGCGTTGACCAGCAAATATGACGCTTGCGGCATCAGCCGATTGATGGAATTCATGGATACCAATACATATCAGCGTGTTGCGGCTCATGTGAGCAATATTCCTTACAATGAATTCATGACGTCGGAACAGATGGATCGGGCTGTCGCTATCATGAGTTATATTCGTGATAACGGATATTCTTATGAAATCTCGGAAGATGTGAATCCTGGCCAATTAAAAGTGCGTTTGGATGGCACTAACGTGACTGTTCGGCTTATGGACACGCGAAACCATGACCGTTTTATCGGTCGTGTTTCGGATAACGGTCATGATCTGTATTTCTCTCAAGAGGGAACGTATAATGAACAAACGCGTGGTGAAGTTCGGGGTATTCGTACAGAGGATTGTGTGAATCTGCTGCGATATGTTATGGGCGATACGATTCCTTCGTTTGTTGAGCAGGCCGACGGTACGCGTGTGTATGAGACGGATCATAATGTCGGTGAATGGCGGCAGTATTATGTTCCCAGAAGCAGGGGCATTTCGGAACAGCGATGGGAAACGTATGCGCCGGCTCAGGATCAGGATTCCAGATTCAGCGCTGTGATGGGCGTTCGTAAAGAGAAGAATGGCTCTGAGACCAGACTGCGTATTTTGATGGATAATAACAGGGGCAGGAACGGCCGCGCTTTTTACGACCAGGAATCGGCTGAAGCTTTTTTGCGGGAAGCTGTACGCAGCGCTCGTAGCAATTTTGAGCTTCGATTTGATGTGGAAGGTTTGATCCGGAGCCAGATCGAGAATGAAGAACCGGTGTATTCCGGCGATACAGGAATCGCCGCTATTCAGGAATCTGTATGGCAGTATCTTAATGGCCGCGCGAAACGATTGGCGAAGCCCGGCGCTGGACGAGATGACTTTTCGGATTTGGAAGATGTAAACATTGACGAAAAGCCGGATTGTTATCCGATGGTCGATACGATCGAGGAAAAGCAGGCGCAGTGCAGGCAGTATGTGCAGGATTGTTTGGATTATTATATCGGCACATATCCCGGCGCGTTGAGTGATGAAAAAGATGCGAGTGTGCTGCAGAAGAATCATGGAAAGTGGTTTAATTCTGAGTTCGTTATGGCTTACATGGTATCTGAAAGTTTTGGTGTGCAGCAGAATGAAGTGAATATCGTCAATGCTTTGCGCCGGTTGGAAAGCGATGAACCGATTGCTGGAAAATTGATGGATTCTCAGTTTCATCTTCGTCGTATGGCCGGTAAGCTGGCTAAATTTGACGAGGCCCGCAGCGAATCGATCCAAGACAAGATCATGAAGGGCGATGAGTTCTCTGATTTTTACGCAAGATTGAAAAATGAGATGGAAGACGCCATTTCTCATTCCGGCTGCCTGTTGGTGGAAGACAGTATGAGAATCGATGAGAAGGGTGTGCTTCAATATAAGATTCGACGGCCTACTTCTCGAAGGGTTATCACGCAGTCATCGAAGACAAGAGAGGCTTTGGAGGATTTGACTTGTGAGATCGGTCAGATTTTCCCGATCAGTAAGGAGACAGGTCTTGTCAGAACTAATTTTGCAGCAGGTGTGTCAGAGTTGGAAAACACGCCGGGTCTTGATTATTATATCGTGCCCGGTTATGAAGCGTATGTGCTGCCTTATGACGATACCGCTGAAAACAGAAGAACGCAGACATTGGAAGCCAGAACACGTCTGCGCGGTTATGAACAGGTTTTGTTCAATCGTTTGAAGTATGAAGTTCGTTCCACGCTTACGGAACCGGCAGATCAGACATTAACCCTGCTTTCTATGGGTGATATCAACTGGGCGTACACGCATATGTATGGAACAAAGCATTCGCTCAATTTCATGCAGGAAGCAAAAGAAGAGGGGATGAGAGAGGATGTTTTGGAAGCAGTCCTCAAAACAGAACATTGTCGTGTGAAATATGATAATTTGTTCCGTAATGAGTCCACTACCAACGCCGCCTATCGGGCAGAGAACAATTTGAGGGAATCTCTCAATGATAATTTCTTCAATGCTTATAACCTGACAGGGCGGCGGGATATGACGATTTTGTCCAAGGAAGGTGACGGCTATTTTGATAAGTCTGCTACCGGCGGGTCTACGAACCAGGGTATTGTTCGTTTTTTGACGGAAGGCGCTGTGGTGAATCCGGATGGGTCTATTACTCCGTCACCGGATAAGAACGATAAAACGCCGCTGCTCAAACATGAGTTTTGCCGATATATGGATTCTGTCCCGTTTGACCGGCGGCAGATGACGATTTTGAATATGCTGTCTATGTCTTGTGTGACAGAGCCTGTCGGCACAGCGAATATGACGTTTGGCGGCTGGACATTTGATGATGGTTTCGTAATATCGAAAGAGTTTGCGGAACAGTATAAAGTTCGCGGCATTGATGATAAATTGAGGCCGTTGGTCAAGGGCGATAAAATTTCGGATTTTTACGGCAATAAGGGTGTTATTTCTGTTGTCGTGGATCGAAATATGAGTGAAGAAGAAGCTCGTGCTGAAGGGTTGGAACAGGTTGTCGCTTGGTTCCGGGCGAACCCTGATATGGATGTGGTAGGTGCTCCGTTTGCCGCTGTGTCTCGTTTCAATGCCGGGTCTGCGAAGGAATTGTCTGAGAATGTTGAAGATTTGAAATTCCCGGACGGTCGTGTCCGGGAAGGTTGTTTGGGTCATACGCGCTTTATTGTTACGCACATGAACGTAGACGCGAAAACTCATGCGTACGGCGAAGAAGCGATGGCGCAGGGCAAAGGCCGAAAAGCGTCGTCTCAGCTTGCTTGGGCGCTGCAGGCGCAGGGCTGTGATCATATCCTGAAAGAGTTTTACGGCAATAATACATCTGCTTTCCAGAATTTGAGAGAGTATTTGATTTTTGCCGGCATGGATATGGACGCAGGCGGTAAATTGGAAGTAGGATATCATCCGCACGGCAACGAAGAACGGATTGTGTTTAAAGAACCGAATCTGTTGGATTTTATCAGCACGTCGTCAAAGACATTCCCGTTCCGGCTCAACGAACGTGCGGCCAGACAAGCATTCACGCAGGCCATCGCGCAGAATGGTGGTTTTATGGAACTTCCGTTCCCTGTGGTATCAGCTACCGGTGAACTGTTCCCGGAAGTCTCACAGGATGTGAATGGGGTGGATGTGAAGCCTGTTGCTTATACCGAGGCTATGAAAACGGCAGTGGGTAATATGGATGCGATTTTCAAAGACAGCTTTGAAAAATTCGGTTCTAGCGGAAAACGATATCTTGTTCCTGTTCTTTCTTCGCATTTGCGATCCAGCATGACGGTGTTTGGTGATACGTTTACCACCCACGATTATACGAAACGGTATCAGGATTTGTTTGTCGCTGGACTGAAATATCGTTTGGCTGAGGTCAATTTCCAGATCATGAAAGAATTGGTTGTAAAAAACAAGTTGGATCGAGACCACGCTACTGCCGCGTTTTTGGAAAACAAAAACAATCTCAGAACCAATATTCGAAATAAAGAAGACCAGACGGCAGCTATCCGGGCAGGAAACGGCGCTTATAAAAATATTTTAAGAGATGTGAATACCCGTGTGTTTTCCGGAAAGCGGAACATTTTCAAGGAAGGTATCATGTCTAATCGGGTGGCTAAGTCCGCTACGGCTGTGTGGACGGCTGATCCGCGGCTCAATCTGGATGAGATCGCTGTAAGTCCTATGCTGGCGGATTCCTTGAATGTCCAGACAGGCGATAATCTCATTGTCTGGCGTGATCCTATTTTGCGTGATGCCGGTACACGTTGCTTGAAAGTGAAAGTTCAAGACGGTCTTGTTGGCGTGGCCATTAACCCGGTTATGGATAAATGCTTTGACGGTGACTTCGACGGTGACTCTGTAGGTATCGTTTCACTGCAGACACAGGGCGCGAAGAATGACGCGACACGCAAGTTGTCCGTATATGCCAATTTCTTGGATTTGGCTGAAAAGGACGCGAAAACAGGGCAGTCTCCGCTGTTCATTCAATCTGGTTTGGATTTAGCCAGCGCGCGAGCCGCGAATGGTGATTTCAAAAAACGATGGGATGAATTGACGGCGAAAGCTAATTCTGTAGAAGGCACGCCGGCCGAGATGGATAAGATCGTATCAGAAGCCGGCGAATTGGTTCATGAAATGCTCAAGGATGAGTATGGAAATTCTATGGTCAGCTTCAAGAGTGTGAAGGATCATATCCGCTCGTTGGAAAGTATGGTGTTGTCCGGCGCAAAGGGCAGTATGTCGAAGCTTCAGGATTATGGCAAGTATCTCGGTGTTGACATTCAGCTCAAGACTGATGAAAAGACCGGCATCCAGCGAGTGGATTACGACAAGCTGCCGGATGCTCCTATTTATGAGCAGAAGACCAAGGCTGTTCGAAAGGATGACAATGACGTACAGCACGCTACGGCTGTGAAAGCGTTCGGCACAGGTGTTGCCGGTATGTATTCGCAAAGAGGTGTTTCGGCGCTTCGTAATTCCAGTATCAAGGATGTTTTGGAATTGACGTATCAGGTGACGCAGAGTATTTTGCAGTCCAAGCATGACGCGGTGGAGGCCGCACAGAAATATAAGACTATCATGAATTCTGCCAGAGCGCTTTGGCGAGGACGTGTGGTGGTTGAACAGCCTGTGTTGGACGCTGAAGGAAAACAGATCGATAATGAGATGCAATGGGTTGAAGCCCGGCCCGGCAGGCAGGCGACGCGAGAGGAATGGATCGATCAGTTCACGCGGCTTTATGAGTCGAAAAACGGTTGTAATGTGAAAGTCAACCCTGATTTTGTGAAGATGATCGCTGATAATCTTTGCGACAAAAGCACAGGTCTGATGATGAATTTCGAAGACCCAGATGTGAAGCGCCGTTTGGCTACGCCGCTTGATCAGCTTGCGTATGGCGGTTCTTTGAGCACGGTATGTGAGTTGGCGAAAAAAGAAGTTAATTTGTTTGATGACAGTCAGTATGGTAAAGAGATTGGCCGTCAAATGAATTATAATATTTTCTTCATGCCGACGATCGTTGCTGAAAACCTGAAGCATATCAAAGAAGGACAGCCGGAGTTGGTTCGAGTTGTGGGTAAGTCAGACACACGCGTTGCTTCGGTTCGGCAGGTAGCCGTGCGGGAGAAGGCAGCTGTAATGGCAGAGCCTAAAATCGAAAATGTGGAAGATATCATTCAGCAGGAATCTGTTGTGAATGAAACAGAGGCGCAACAGGCTGTGATCGATGAGATCGCAAATAACATGGATCAGAGTTTTGTTGATGATGGTATGAGCGAGTCGTTTGATGAATCTCAGTATGATCCGCCGGAAGAAGATTTCGACGATGATTGTCCTGACTTTTGATAGGAAGGAGGATTTTTCGTGAGACGATTAAAACAAAAAGACGTAGAGCAGGAACGGTATCAAAAATTGGAACGGCAATGGACAGAAATGCAGCTTGATTTTGTGGAATGGGTCAAGCAAGGGCCGAACCAACCGCGTTTGATGAACAATGAATATAACAAACGGTTGCTGAGTATGTTGGCACAGAATCTGGCGCATGGCGGTTTTCGTTTGAGAGGTGTTATGTGTACGGCTGCGATGTATGCCGGAATGTGCGCTGTATCCAAGACGTTTCGTAATGGCTGTAAGGGCGCGATCGAGGAATCTTTTTTTCCATACATCCAGGAATTGGCGCAGAAAAACCCTGAATCGAAGTATGTCAAGTTTCGGGATAAATTGCATCGAGACATTTACGGTCGTGTGCCGTGGACGCCTGATACGGTTGCTATTGCAAAACTGGGTTTTACGAAACAAGCGTATGCGAAGCTGCGTCAGCCGGGCGTAGACGCGACAGATGTTATGCAGTCATACAAGTCGGCTTTGAATAAGCTTAGTCAGGAAGCGGAAGTCGATGGTGTGGATAAAAAAGATGTGGCGTGGTCGTATCGCAGTTTGGCTATCCGTTCGATGAAGTATCATCCGGAATATCAGGTTTTCTTTGAAAAATTATGTCCTACGGCGAAACAGGACGGTTTTGAGAAACACGATGACGGTTGGTATTATGACGGAGAAGGGAAGCCTGTTGGAAGTTCGTTTTACCCGCGCCGGCCCAAGAAACCGGAATCGTATAAAGACATGGGATATCGGCAGTGTCAGGATTTGTTCATCAAGAGCAAAACACCGGACGAATTTTGGCAATCGCTGCACAGCCCGGAATGGCGTGAAAACGTCAAGCTTGTGTTGTTGATGGCATCTGATGATGGCGTAGATTTTAAAGAGTCGTTTTGTAAAGGTGTATATCAGCAGTTCAAGGACGCCATGACGCAATATGGGTTGCGTAAACAGGTAACGACTGAAATGTTCCAACAGATGACGGGCAAAATCAGTAAAGAATTGTTCGGCACGGACTATGACCCTAATGAGTTGAAGAATTGGCAGGATAGTATATCAGAGGAAGCAGCTCGTAGGGAGAGAGCGTCGCAGATCGATGAAGAAATTTTCGGACATTGGAATTACGATGTATCTGCAGATGACCAAGCGTTTGTGGATATTGAGGAAGCGGACACAGTGCCCGTAAATGCTGATTCGCAGAAAGGCCAGGAGTCCAAAAAATCAGATTCGGAAAACGTGAATCGAAATGAGACATATTTGATGCCGGGTACTCCGGCATATGAACAGCGCAAGAAAGCATTCAAAGAGTTGGTTGCTCCGGATGATGCGTATCATGAAGCGTTGGAACGTTCCGATCAAAAGTTGTTGGATGAATTGGAGAAACGGGATGATCTGGGCGATGATTATGCGTATAACGTTCTTCAAAATGTCCATCGAGTTCAGAAAACCGACTTGGTAGATGACGCGATTCAAAAAGCGATCGATAAAGCTAAAACCACGAAGTCCAAGGAGGACGACGCTGCCGCTTTGGCTTTAACCCCCGCCGATTTCGAAGAAGTCATTTATGATGAAGGTATTTCTGCGGATGATTTCGAGGATGAAGGTCCTGACTTTCTGTGAAAAAAATGATTGAAAATTCATACGTGCTATGGTATCATGAAAACAGAAATCAAGAAAGTGAGTTGATGTGATACCATGGTGATCGCTTGGGTTTTCGCAATGATTGTCAATGCCAGCGTCTCAATAGTGGGACTCTATTATCTTGGCACAATAAATTTGCTGCCGGAAGGAGTTTTCGTGTTTGGGGCGCTGGCTTCTTTGACATCATTAGCTTTTGGGTTTGCTGAATACAATAAGAGAAGAGAACTGCTTCGACGGGGTAAAAGCATCGGAACAGATACGCAAATGTTTGCTTGCGGTTTGCGTGACGCGCAGGGGAATGCGCGGGATGTAACGTTGGTTTTAGGCGATAAGGGCTTTTTGATCGACGACAACTGTTCGTACTTAAATCGAGGATTTTATCGCAATATTCGAGACTGGTCTTTAGACGGTGAAGATTTGTATATTTCTGTTCGGGATAAAGGCGTTGTTCGAGAAATCGTGATATGTCCTTTGAGTTCGTTACAAGCTACTGTACTTGTGGATTGTTTGAAGAAACATATCTATGCTGCGGGGCCGTTAAAAGCCGGTCAACGCATTTGATCACGGGATTTCTGATATTTATTTTCTGTTGGTTTTTTCGTGATTCCCCGTTGATTTTTTTATGAGTTTGCCGTATAATTGAAACTATAAAAGAGTATGCTGACGTGTGCGGTGTACTCAGAAAATACCAAAGGAGGTTTTGTTATGAAAACGGCAAAGAAACTGTTTTCTGCCTGTCTGAGTATGCTGATGGCGGCATCTATGACATTGCCGGGTGTTGGTATGACAGCCCTTGCTACGAGCGGCGATGACCATGTCAGCAATCCGACACCTAACGTTACGGCGGAAACGTTAGCTAAGTATTTGCTGGTAAACGAGGATGATCTGGTGCCCGGGAGCGCTAAGCTGACGCTGGCGGATGGCAAGCAGGTCGATATCTTTGAAAAAGATCATGTCTTTTGGGAAGGTACGGCCGCGCATCAGTATGATGATGCCATCAAAATCGAGGGCGGCGGTATTATTCTTTCCACCGGTGATGCGACTCAGGCGCTGAATGGTAAGAATCAAGAAGCGCAGGGCGGCTTCGAAAGCACTGAATATCAGGATGAGGATATGCAGTCGATCACCAACAGTACGCAGCAGTATGATACTGTTGCGTTGGAGTTTGACGTGAATACCAGCGGCAACATGATGGTGTTTGACTATGTGTTCGCGTCCAACGAGTTTGACCAGAAGAAAGACTATAAAGATACGTTTGGTCTGTTTGTCAACGGCAAGAATATCGCTAAGGTGAACGGCCGTGATGATAAGATCATGACGATCGACAGTCTGAAGGATGGTCAGCCTGAGGAACAGATGGCCGATAACGAGTTTTATAAAGTCAATAAGAGTTTTGAGACTTGCGGCTTTGATGGTGTTTCTCTGGTGAACCGAGCGTACGGTTATGTGGAACCGGATTCTGTGGCTCATGTAAAACTGGTTCTGTCTGACTTTGAGGATTCTGTGTTTGACAGCGCTGTTTTCGTTAAGGGACACAGTGTTGAAACACGGCCCGGCATTCAGGCTGAAATGACGCAGCGAGTGGACGACGGTCTGACGACCACTGACAGAGTTCAGGTGGAAGCCGGCGACACGCTGAATTACGCGATCACACTGACGAATATCGCCAATGTAGCAGCAACGGGCGTTAAGGCGGAAGTGGTCGTACCGTATGATCTGGAAGTTGTTGACGGGTCTTATATCCAGAATGATGGTACGTTGTTTGAAGAATATGACGGTACATATGATGAGGGCAAACGTACTATCACATGGGATGTAGGGGACATGGACGTGAATGAGAAGGTGACTCTGATCTATTCTGTTGTTATCCCCGAGACTGACGGCAAGGAGCAGACTTGGGCGGCCAGCGCTCATGTGACCAGCACCAACAACATCATCATGGACACCAATACTCTGTACGCTGTTAAGGACGGCATTCCTTCCGTCACAGTGAGCAAGTCCCAGAGTGTCAACGGCGACACGGCTACTACGGAAGATCGGCCTATCAATCCCGGTGATGAAATCACGTATTACATCACTATTTACAACAATGGTGAAGGTACGGCTCATCACATGATGGCATATGATACGATTCCGGAAGAACTGGAACTGGTTGCCGGTTCTATCTCCAACAGCGGTGAAATGACTTCTGAAGGCATTGAGTGGAATTTGGGGAAGATGGAACCCGGAACGGTTACTACTTTGAGTTATAAGTGTACCGCACGGGAATCCGACGATCCCGGTGCTCAGGCGCCTGCTTTCTGGGGAACCTCCGCTCGTGTAGAGTTCAACACTTCTAACGACACGTACGACAATCCTGTGGTTGTTTGGTCTAACCAGACCGGCGGCGAGCAGGATGGTACGGCTATTCTTGCTGTGAGTGTGCGGCAGAAGGTCAATGATACCGCATTCACCAACGGTGATGTAAGCGTGGTTTCTGGTAACGTGGTTACTTATGAAATCAATGTGGTCAACACCGGTATGGGCACTGCGTCTAATGTGGAAGTGAACAACCCGCTGCCTGACGGTATGACGCTTGTGGAAGGCACCGTGTCTGAGGGCGGCACACTGGTTCGTGGTGATGTCCGTTGGTTCTTTGAGAAGATGGCAGCCGGTGAAACCAAGACTTTGTCTTTCAAGTGTTTGGTTCCCGACACGGAAGACCTGCGGGAATACAAGAACAGCGCGTATGTGACCTATACTCATGCTAACGCGGAAGGAACCGTGTCCAGTCAGTCCAATGAAGTGCTGGCGACTAAGGATGGTCTGCCTGTGCTGAAAGTCGATGGCTCTATGTCTTTGAACGGCGGCAGCCGGACTACGGATATCATTCAGGTCAAGGCTGGCGACAAGATCACATATTACATGACCGTCCGCAATGAAGGTAAGGGTGTGGCCAGCGAAGTGACCTTGGTCAATACTGTTCCTTCCGGTTTGGAACTGGTGGATGGTTCTGCCACGGAAAGCCCCTTGGTACAGGGCGATATTCTCACTTGGAAGTGGGATATGTTGAAGGTAGGGGAGAGCGTTACTGTGAGTTATACAGCGACTGTGCCTACTACTACGGATGTCACTTCTTGGGTCAACGTCGCAAGCCTGACATATCGTCATACCAATATCGGAACTGTATCCAGTGTTGATTCCAATGAGATGATCGCTAAGAAAGACGGTTATTCTCAGGTTGATCTGGAAATGAAGCAGGGCGCCGGTAACAGCGTGTCTAACGATACTATGGCTGTTCAGGAAGGCACTACGATGCATTACACTGTGACTTTGACCAACTCCGGTGACGGTGAAGCACAGGATATCTTCATGTATGCTCTGATTCCTGCAGGCATGACTTTGGATAAGAACCAGTTGAGTTCTGATGCCAAATATATGCTCAAGAGCGAAGATGGCGATAAGCCTGAATACACCGGTATGCTGCGGTTGTTTGATATCGGTGAAGCCACCGAGTCTGAAGTTGCCGGTATCGTTTACTGGGAACTGGGCGACATGAAAGCTGGTGAAGAAGCCACTCGTGAGTTCTTCGCTACGATTGAGATGGGCGGCACTGCTACTAAGTGGAACACCAGAGCCGTGGCGACTTACGGTATGAGTAATGATGTTAACGACGTCATTTCTAAGTCCAATGAAGTCACTGCCGGTATCTCTAATCGTTCTGATCTGGTCGCCACTATGACTCAGACTGTGAATGATCGCTATGAAACCATGAATGAAGTGAACGTTCAGGCCGGTGATGTGATTTATTACACAATCACTGTGAAGAATCCTTCTGATTCTGCCATTAACGACATTCTGGTGGTTAACGAGATTCCTGAAGGTCTGACTATCGACAGCTCTTCTATTTCCAACGATGGTGTCGTGGACGGCGGCGGCGTTTCTTGGGTTATCCGGTCTCTGGATTCGGATGATTCCCGGACACTGACTTATAAAGTAACTGTTCCCGACGGTGTTGCCGACGGCACTACTTGGGAAAGTTTCGCTACTGTGTCTGCTGCCAATCTGGAAGATGTCACCACAAATTCTCTGACTGCTGTGTTTGGCAAGAGCATTGATGATGATCAGAATTCCAACAATTCCGGTACGAACAACGGTACTGGAACCGGCACCGGAAACAATGGTACGAACAACGGTACTGGAACCGGCACAGGAAACAACGGTACGAACAACAATGGCACGAATTCCGGAACCAACAACGGTTATCAGTATAATCCCAACAAAGATTCTACTGTGAAGCCTGGAACCGGTGTGGAAGAGAATCATATGGGTCTGTTCCTGACTCTCGGTTCTATTTTCACGATCGGCGCTGCGGCAGCCGGTGCTGTTGTACTGTACATGAAGAAGAACAAAAAGGGCTTTTTTAAGTCATAAATAAAAAAAAAAAAGAACCCCTGGCTTGGATGTTACTCCAAGTCAGGGGTTCTTTTTTATTTGGGAAAAACAAGAAAGGCCGTTCGTTTTCCGAGTCCCGGAGGACTCTCGATTGAAGATTACTGTTCAGTCATTTCGCCGGCAGGTCCGATAGGACCTGCGACCCGCGTTGCGGGATAGGACGTTACGGTATCGGGGAGTTCTTTTATGAGATTGTCGTAGTGGTCTTTGAATACGGAATGCGAATTGAAACCTGTTTTGAAAACCAGGATGTATTCCGCGATTTTAGCACGGGTGAGGGCGACGTAGTACATACGCTTTTTGTCCTCAGACATATTGCTTTCGTCAAAGATGAGAACAATGACATTGTCGAACTCCAAGCCTTTGGCGGAATGAATGGTTCCAAAGAGGAGCGGCGCATTCTTTTGCGCGTCTTCTGTTTTCCGCAGGGCGTTTTTCTGTTTGATCAGGTTCGCCTTGGTGTTGTTGGTCTTGATTTCATATTCGATCATGTTTGCCATGACAGCACCGAGGAAATCGTCCAAGCTGAGATTGCCTTTTTTCAGTTCGTTGGCCCAGAAACGGATGGAATCTTCATTTTCTTTTCGCCAGCCAACGACGTAGTCTGTGATCCGATTTTGCGCGCGTTCGCTTCGCGGAATGAGATCGACGCGATGAGCGTAGATGCTGTTGTGAATTTCGGAACAAATGCGGTCAGAAGGCGCGAAACGCACTTCGTTCCAATATCGTTTGATGAATTTGGTAAAGATGTTGGATGTGTAGGACTGTTCGGACAGCAAGGACGCCACTTTATCAGCACCATACTGCTCTTCAAACCATTCTTTCGCCTTGTACGCCTGGATGCGTTTCCAGGAAATGAAGGCTACTTTTTCACCTTTGGCCAACTTGGCATCAATCCAAGGCTTGATTTTGCCCAGATACACACCCAGGAATTCACGAGTGTATTTATCGGCACCGTTATTTCCGGGCGGTACGCAGGTCAATTCGATTTTGATTTTGTCCTGGAAGGAGTCCTTGTCGGGAACGCGAAGGGAATTAGCCCGGAGCTGGATGTTCGCAAATCTGTTTGCTTCGATTTCAGAAAGCACCGTGTTTGCGTAATCCAGAATTTCCTGATTGGAACGATAGTTTACTTCCAGTTTATAGCACTGGAATACGCCGCTGGATTCCAATGCGTTCAAAGCGTCGGGACGGCTGGCTCGGAACTCGAATAAAGTCTGAGAACAGTCACCGACGATGAACAGCGCGGCTTTGTGTTTGAGGCAGTATTTCAGGGAGAAAATGAACTCAAAGATGGAATTGTCCTGAACTTCGTCTGTGATCAGGAACTTGGTGTCCAGATTGCTGGGTTCCTGCAGATTGTCCAGATTCTGATAGCAGAGCATGATTTCCAGCGGTAGTGTAGTCTGGCCGATTGTGTTCAGGATTTCGATGATTTCGTTATAGTTGTCTTCGACCAGATTGTTCAAATGGATGAAGTCGTCACCGGCCTGGTTACTGCGAATTTCGCGGCACAGGTCGGCAATTTTCTTCGCCAGCTTCCCCTGTGTTGTGGTTTGCGGGAAGGGGTAGAAAATATCCAGCGTGTTGGCCAAAGTGTCTTCGGAACTCAAAATGTGATTGGGGAAATTGAGTTCGTAGATAGAATGAACCATAGATGCGATGGTCATGGACTGGATGGACGGAATCAGGTCGTTGAGGTGGTTTGCCGCCGCGTTGGTAAAGGACAGCGCTGTGATCGTGGACGGATCAACGCCGGCCTGCAACAGATAATTGATGCGCTGTACGATCGTACTGGATTTGCCGGTTCCTGCGCCGGCCTGTACGATCACCAACGGTTCTGTTGTGGTGATGGCGGCCATTTGTTCATGGTTAGGCTGGAACCCGGACGGTTTGAAATTTTTGCATTTCGGCGTCTTTGCCAGTGCCGGTTTCGCAGCGTTAAGCACTTCCAGATTTCGATGCATCATGAGATTCAGACTGCATCGAACCAGCGCGCTTACCGTATCAGATGAATAATATTTGGTGAGGTCTTTGTAGATGGGCTGATACATATCCAGAGGCACCGCGTATTCGCTTAAATGAGACAGCATATCTACAATTCCCTGATTGGGGTTCTTGTTCTGAGGTGAAGCGGTCTGATCATCCACAATGGCGAATCGGATATATTTATCGATTTCGGTCTGCCATAACCGAGCCTGTTCTGACAAAGCATCGTAAAGATTGTACTGCAGCAAATAATCGTCCAGCGCTGACAAATTCTTGTTCTGTACGGCGTGCGCCGGCCCCGTTTTGTTATGGCGTTTGAGATTGGATACCAGGTATTTTACGCATTCCACCCAGCCGTGCGGATCGGCTGTGACAACACACAGGGCACAAGAAGCATCGTTGTGGTAGACGTGTGTCTGGAATCGAGTTACGGTACTGTAATTGGGGATGTTGGATTCCGTAAGCACTACGTTCATGGAGTCCCTGTTGATATAGAAAAGTACGGGATCATCTTTTTTCTGATCGTTCAAGCACCACAGGATCGCTTTGTAGGACACAATGGTTCTTTTGCTGATCACCCCATTGGTCTGTGTGGAAGTGCTGTATTTTTCCTGCATCACGCTATGAGGGCGAAGTTCGGCATAAAGGGTATATCCGTCCAAGGAACCCAATTCCACCAGATTCTGCGTGTTCGGAACCGGCAGTCTGGTAAGATGGTTCATGAGCGAGTGGCGGAACACACATACCGGAATGATTTTGGTGGTGATTCCGTTGTTCTCCATGCTTGTGTTGTGCCATGCGATGAGAGAAACGGTTGTCTGTTCGCCTTGTTTTACGTTCGCTGGGGTGAATGTTTCATTAAGAAGGCCCGATGAGCCGCGGCCCCGCCCGGTGAACACATCTTTGCTGAAGAACTTAGGTGTGTAGTTGGTGACGACGGCGTTGGCGCTCAGGTTATCAAGAATGATGGGCATTAAGCATTATCCTTTCTTTTTAAATGGTGGCCATGACACAATCCTCGATGAATTCGTTTACAGCTTTTGCGGCGGGACGTGCGCCGAATTCTTCAGCGTACGTTTTGTCCACCATATCATCGAGAACGTCGTCGGGAATGACGTCAGGCAGGGTCGTGCCGGGACGTTCTTTCATGAGTCTAGCTTTTTCTCTCAGGAATTTGTCCTGGAGAATTTCTCGGTACGTTTCCTTGGGAATCGGATTAAAGGTATAGATCGCTGAAAACCGATTCAGGATTTCCGGCCGGAAATACTTGGAGAGCATAGATACGTCGTTCTGATGAGACTTTACAGCCTTCGATTGTGTGAAACCCAGCGTCTTGGCGTTTGCCGTATGTCCTGCATTGGTCGTAGCGATGATGATCGAGTTAGAAAAATCGATCGTGTTGCCTTTTGCCATGGTCAGGACGCCGTCGTCGAGAACGCTCATAAACAGAGCCTGAATACTGGGATGTGACTTTTCAAACTCGTCCAAAAGTATGATCTGATAGGGGTTCGTTTCCAAGATATCAAACGGAAGTTCGGAATGCTCGGAATAACCCACGTATCCGGGAGGTGCGCCGATGATTCGTGTGATGTCGGCCGAAGAGTTATATTCGGTCATGTTCAGGATGATGGGGTCGCATTGTGTGAGTTCTCGGGCGACGATGCGAGTGATTTCGGTTTTACCCACACCGGAAGGTCCCGCGAACAAGAATGACAAAGGCTGTTTGGGTGTGCGAAGACCCAAAGAACGACGATACAGTTTGTCCAGAACGTGATCGACTACGTCGTCCTGTCCTTTGATGACGGTCATGGACTGTTTGAGTTCATCGACGTCAAAATCGTTGCTTTTCGCAACGCCCATCATAATGCGGCGCGCTGTCTTTTTGATAATGGATTCAGTCACAGGAATGAATGGCACGGCGTTGATAGCGGCCAGAAGATTGGGGTCGTTTGCCGCAGCCTGTTCCTGCTTTTTACGAGCCATGATCGCAGTGGCGATAGATCGATCCAGAAGCGTAATAGCGGTATCGGGCCGGTGGTTTCCGGGGGCGTGATACTGATCGGCGATGATCGTCGCTGTTTGAATGATATCCGGCCCTAACTGAATCAAGGGGCCGTAATGCTTTACGAAAACAGGGATCATGGTTGTCAGGATATCTTTTGTTTGATCCTGTGTGAATTCGTCTACCAGAACGCGTGAGAATCTGCGGTTGAACGCGGGATCGGTCTGCAGATTTTTGTATTCCTGACTGGTGGTGGCGCCGACAACTTTGATGGTGCCGCGAGCCAGAGCAGGTTTTAGGATTTGCGCTACTTTCTGGTATGAATTGTCACCTGATAACAGCATATGAATTTCGTCAATGAAGACGATAGCCTTGGATTTTTCCAGAAATTCGATGACGGTTTTGATGTTTTCTTCCACCATGCCCTGATACATGGCGCCGGCTACCAAGTTAGCCAGGGGAAGTTCGTATAACGTGTGATCTTTTAACGCGTCAGGCACAGAGGGGTCGTTGTTGGCGATACGACGAGCAATGTCCTCGGCGATGGCTGTTTTACCAACGCCTGCAGCACCAATGAGAATCACATTTGGTTTTTTCGCGGTAATGAGGATGCCCATGGTCTGCTCGATGACGGCTTCTCTGTACAGGATCGGTTGACTGTTTTTGTGTTTTTCGTTCAGGTTTACCAGATACTGGTCGATGCCGTCGTTCGCCTGAGCAACGGGGAACGCAGGCACGTTACCCGCCCCCGGATTAGACGGTGTGAAATTCGTGAGACCCATAAGGGCAAGTCCTCCTTTTTATCGCATCCGCATGATTGCGGTGAAGTTAAAACAGGAGCCTTCTCCGAATTGCCGGATCGTTATGCTGTGTAGTGCGGCAGAAGGTCTGCGCGCATGACAGTAAATACGACCAGGAAATTGTGGAGCAAGGCACATAGTACAGATTTTTGGGATGTTCAATGAACCGTGACGGCGCGGTGTACTCAAAGTCTGTGATCATAATGGACAATTCTTTTTGGCGGCTGGGGAACCGAGTGATGTAGTTCCATACGTTGGCGTAGTCTGTGCCGCCGCCTACTTTGGGCAAATTTTGAAACTGCCGATAAATCTCTTTGGCCGTTTTGTTTTTGACTTTGAGTCTGTACGTCTGTGTCATGGTGTGGGAGAAGAAGTTGACGTACATATCGATTTGGAATTTCCGCGCCATCGCAATGCAGGATTTTACTGTCTGCTCGTAATCTTCTTCCGTGATAGAACCGGAAGTGTCGATATACAGGTGCAGATCGGGCCTGTATTTGGTGGAGACGCTGGTGCCAGCCATGTTGTAATTGTCCGGGTCTCTCCGGTTGGGCTTGGAGAGTGTGTGCCGGGTCAGCGTATAGGTGTTCATGGTCCGGCTGGATGACGTCATCCTGTTCATGAGCGACATGATAGCTTTTGTGGTGTCTACGGTTGACGGCCGTGTTTTCTTGAATTTCAAGGAGATGATTCGATGCGCTTGATGTACGGTCTTTTGCGCGTTGATTGCCGCTTGTGCGGCTTGTCTCTGGATGTTTCGAGCCACGGCTGTCATTTTTTGCAGTCTGTTTGTGGGAATGATTTTGACTGGAAGGTCTAATGACTTTTTCACCAAGTCCCATTCGTTGGAGATTTTTCGCGTTGTGGCGTGCGCATGATTTTCCACGTTTATGAAAACAATGTTTTTCGGACAAAACAGTTCAAAGGTATCGAACGGCATTACGCCGAAATCGTCAGGCGCAGACTGAGCCGCGAAGTCCATAGCGAACCGGTGGAGCAAGCGCGGGAAAGACAAGGGATCGTTACCGTGTGCGTCATCTTCCCGAAGCATGATGTCTTCAAACAAATCCTGTTTCACGCTTGTGGCTTGGAAGTCTTGGAACATTTTGTTTACGTTGGCCGACAACGTGGAGGATAATACGGAATGCTGGGACGCAACGAAAGCTTTGAAGTCTTCGTAGACCTGATTCGTCTTACAATAAAATCCCAGCAAAGGCAGCCGTAATGTGAATGCGAAATTCGCAAATAAGTTCTCAGAAGAACCATGACTGCTGAGGAACAGTTTTGCGCTTTCGGAGATGTCAAGGGATGTGTAACGCACACGGTCACTGGGAAGCGGCATTTTTTCTTTGATACCGGCCTGTACCGCGAAAAGTTCCCGAAACGAGAATGGTTCGTTTTGCGGCACATAGATCATGCTGGCTCGATAGAGTTTACACAACCAGTCTTCGCTTGACGCGTTCATGATATCGCTTGTGCAATTCAGGACGTGATTGTAAATGTCATCTTTCGTGACAGTATTGTTTTGATCATCCTGAATATCTACCGGGGCGGCAGCGTTTAATGGTTCGAACAGGGGATCGATAAGAATTTTATCGATATCGGCTTTCGGGTCGTAAACGTTGCCTGCATTTGGGGAAAACTGACTGGACAGCAGGACTGGTTTCTGGTTTGCGATGTTCAAGATGAAAGACCCTCCTTTTTTACCAGTTTTCGGCCAGGAGTCCGATGGTGCTGACGGCAGGATTGCTGGTGTTTAAGAAGTGCTGAAGGTTGATGTGGTTCAACCGGCCTCCGTTACCGGCGGTGATGAAGTTATTCAGATCACGGCTGTCGAACTGCGTGATGTTGGCCGACAGTACCTCGATGTAGATTTTGTTGTCTACGTTTTCACTGATGGCGTAAACCAGACAGCCGGATTTATCGGAATCGTTCATGTTGGATACGAACTGTTCCAGGGTGGAATAGTCGGGACAAGCCTTCATCTGATCGTAAATGTTGGGCTTGGGGATAGCCACCACATTGTTCTGGTTGCCGCCGCGGGCGATGTTGGATGCGATTTCGTCCATCAGGAAGGCGGTGAACTGGGTATTTCCCACATGAGCGATGATGGCTTCTTCCAGCGCACTGGTCATCATATCGTCTTCATTCTTGTAGGTATCGGTGTAGGCGGCCAACAGCTCCTTGTCGGAGAACGTATTGAGGAAGTCGGACAAAGCAGTGATGGTTCGAGGTGTGGTGAACTGCTTCATATCATCATCGATGTCCAGAACTTCTTCGATGCGGGTTTCATCGGAGTCGTTGTCGTCTGTCTTTTCCACTGCCACCGCAATGTTTTCGGTGCAGAGCAGTGTTTCGGGATGCTTCTTGAGGGTTTCCTGGATATAGGGGTTGAGTTCCTTGTTCACTGCCAGGAAGGTGTCCAGATCGGGCGTCACATGGTACAGCACGAATCGAGAGATGGACGCTTTGTCCAGAACATTGATGTTGCCCTTATCGTTACCTGCTGTGACGATGCGAAGGTTCTTGGGCAGATAGACGGAACCCAGTTTTCGGCTGGTAGCCAAAGACAGCGCGGCGCTGGTCACGTCGGAACTGGTACGATTGATTTCGTCCAGGAAAAGAATGGGCGTTTCGGTCGGGTGTTCGTCGGCGTACTGGATGGCCTCGTTGATATCATAGTGAGGGAAGAACTTCTGACCGAACGTTTCTTCGCCGTTCTTGTCCTTTCCCATAGGTACGATGCGGCCGCCGGTCAGGTCAGCTTTTTCTGCCAACTGATTGCAGGGGATTTCGAAAACTTTGGTATGCATGAGAGAAGCCAGAGCAGAAAGCCATGAAGACTTTCCGATACCGGGTTCACCCACCAACATGGGAATCTTACCGATCTGAATGTTTTTCTGAACAAAAGAGCACAGGGTATCGTTGAATTTCATAGAAAAAAATGGCCGGAACCGTTTCCGGCATACCTCCTTTTGATTTTTTACGGGTGGTTCTGACTTCCCATAGATTTGCCCGGAACCGGCCCTCTCTTTAGGGGGCCGGTTCGCAGCGGCGTTGCCGCGTTACGCTTTGTTAGGCAGCGCTTTGAAGTACAGCGTGGCTGTACGGTCTTGTCTGCCGTCATAGATGTCTTTGAGTTCACCTCTGGTGAAAGGCAGTTTCGGAAGAATATATGTATCTACGGACTTCATGTCCGCAGCTTTGTGTTCTGTTTCAAATGCGACTTTGGTTTCGTTCCGCAATAACTGTATTGTTTTATAGAACAGGCTTTTGACATGGGAAAGTCTGGTGTCATGGGGGAGTGTGTCAGAAAAAGACGCAGGCATGAATTCTTCTCCTTCCGGGTAGATTTCAAGGATTTCGTCTGTCGTAAAGGGAAGAAGCGAAAATACCTGCTTTTTGATCGTAATATCATCAGCCCAGGGGATGACGTGCTGTTTGTAATATTGGAATGAAAAGTCCAGCAGTTTACGGAATTGAATTTTCTCAGTTTTTGTGATGAAGTTCATTAAGATTCTTTCCTTTCTTTGAGAATGAAAATAGTTTGGGGTGTTTTTCTCGTCATTTCTTTCTTCCGTTTATTGCTGTGCGGTTTGATATAGATCGTTTTTCCGGATTTGTATCTACGGATGTGACCGCGTGTGGTCCATTCGTTTGTCCGGTAATGAATGATCGTAGTCTTTGTAGGCATTTTTGGCCGGTTTGCAGAACGAGTCGTGATAGGCCCGAAAGTCCGGATGATTTTGTCAGGTGTTTTGAGTTCTGAAAAGTCTTTTTCAAGCACAGAATCCCGCCTTTTGGATGGTTGTTTTTCTGTATCTTGATCAGATGCGATTTTGTCCCGTTTTCTGGACAAATAGTAATTGGTGATTCCCGTGTAGTTCAGAAAACACGAAACGAAAGCTTGATAGATGTTTACAGTTTCGTCTTCGCTGCGGACTTGCGCTTTTATAGCAAATCGTTTCCATAGATTCTTTTCGTCATTGTTCCAACCAAGCGTGCCTGATAGAGCCATGGAATTGATGTCTGCCGACGGAATGAAAGATATTATATTTATGCTGTGATCATCGTCTGGATGTTTGTCGAGGACTACTTGGAATGTGACGTCCATTGTATAGGACAAGACGTTTCTGGAATAGATATAGGACTGACAGCGAGCTGTGTAGTATTTCATATCGGGATCAAAGTCCAGAATTTGAAATACCATAAAATGATCGTTGACGTCTTTGTATGCGCCTTTGGTGAAGCACGGGATGGCCGAGTACGGATAATGTGCCATGGACCAGTCGGCGATTTTAGAACTGATTTGATTGACGATCGTTGTGGTTTGGGTGTTGGTTTTCACCATTTTACTTTCCAGCATACCTCGAAGGTCTACAAAATCCAATGCGTCCAGCTCTTCTTTTGTCAACATCAGATGATCTTTTTGCATTTTATTATAATAATCCTTGCTTAATCGGAGCATGAGATTATCCGTGATGCGGTCTATTTTTTCGCTAAAACGCATGGTTTCTGGATTTGTTGAGGGTTTTTGAAACAATTTGTCGGGAGAATCCTGACCGATCTCTTTGAGCAGTTTTGCATACTCTTTATATTCCGGTGAAGGCGGGTTGACTTTTTTCTTTTTCTTTTTTGCCATATGAGAAACCGCTCCTTTTTGGATTATTTGCCGTATTCAACAATGGTGGGTTTGCAGGCCAGCACGGAACAAATATCGTAGTGTTCAATACCGTGGTCTTTAGAATACCAGTCCGGTACAAACAAGTCCCACGCTTTTGACCAGTCTCCCTCATAACCGGATAAAAGGTTTTCGTAGACGTCATCCGGCTGCTGTTCTAAAAATCGCCAGATAACTTCTCTTAGGATCACAGGAGTTACATCTATGGGAAAACGGCCGGGGTCTTCTTCATTTGTGGTTTCTTTGAACACGATCGCGTGCTGTTTGTTGCCAATGAAGAAGGATTTGACCGATATGGACATTTGCTTTAACGCGAATTCACAGGCTGCAGTGAGTGTGTCGATGTCTGTGCCGATGATGCTGATGTTTTCAATAGCCATGATATGATTTTCTCCTTTATGATTCGTTTTGGTGTTCGAGCAATCTTTGAAAAGCGACGTGATCGAATTCATTGTTATAAAACAGCTTTTTTTGCACAACGGACTGTTGTTTGAAGGAAAGCCCTGTGGGGACAGAACTTATTTGGTATTTTTCTGTTAATTGTTTGCCAAAAGAAGAATCGGATGGCACGAAATATATATTTTCGTGAACGAGAGCTGCTTCGTTTAATTCTCGATTTATCTGATGACAGTCAGAACAATCAAATCGATAGAGAACTACGATACAATCATTGAGCGTATCAGGTTCTGAGACAGCGGGTGTATTTTGAATGGCATAGTATAGTTCTGTTATAGGAACGTCATGCGTCATGCCGTGTTTTATGGCTGCTGTGTAGCTGAACAGTACAAAAAATGTGACGGCTAGAAAGATAGGAATGATGGATTTTCGGAAAACATAAAGGCGTTGAAGAGAATTTCTCAATACTTTCTCCCGTCGTTTTCTTCCGTGAATATAACGAGATGTTTGCAGTCTCATAGTTATGAAAAACAGAGCGAAAAAACACGCTCCAATGAATACAAAATAGACAGAGAGCAATGTCATTCCTGAGCCACCTCACCGACGTAGGTTTTTAGTTCTTGTACGATATCTCCAAATAGTTCGTTCTTGTCAAAGTAGATCGCTTGTGAATGATAGAGCAGAGCTGGGTATTGTTCGATATTGTTATGTTCGATGATGGGATCGGTATCGTTATAGGGGAGATACGATACGGATACGTTGGCTGCGAGAATAGCCTGGTATACGTAATGAGAAGTCTCATCATCGAACCGGTAGATGAATACCGGTTTGGTTAAATCTACGGGTTGAGATCGTATTGGCGTTATGGGAATGCAGTCTGCAAGCGTGAATATGGACAGAGTGATATCGTTGCAGCCGTGTTTTACGGCTGTAAAATAAGGAGTTAATACCAAGGTGTTCAAGCCGATATGAATCAACGTGATTACCGTGAGCATGATCGATTGAAATTTGCGTGATGCTTTTTTGCAATATAGAATGATCAATGTGACGCCTATGACCAAGAGCAATAGAGACAAAAAAAGTAAGAATATGGTGTTTATCATAGTTCGACCGCGCACCCTTTCTTACATCATGAGATTTCGCACGATTTCGGCTTGGAGAAATGGCATATATTGTCCGTTCACAAGCGACTGGCGATCGTATTTTTCCCGATGGGGCAGGATGTCTGACACAACCTCATAAATGATCCAGGTTCGTTCGTTCAGTGTGTAATCGTGACCCCAGGATTTCGCAGTCTGTGTCTTTAATACGGAATTCAATAAATGTTTGTAGAAACCGATCACGGCGAAGGTGTATCGAGAGTAATCGTCACCGTATTGATCGAGTTTTTTGGAAAAGGTCTGTCCTTTGAGAAGAGAAACCAGTTTATCGAATTTGGGGATGTTTTCCGGTTGTTCCAGGGAGATACTGCCTGACAATCCATTTTTGGTTTTCTTGTCCAGCTTTTGAAGCTCATCTTCCATCATGGGTTTTAGTACGGAATCTAAATCATGTTTTGGATTTGCGGGAGGGTCGATCTGGTTGCCTGTGAATAAAACCCAGTGTTCGAACAGATATTCGAAATACTTTTTTTCTTGTTTGACTACGGTTTTGTATCGCACAGGTTCAAATGTGTCATCTTTGTCCAGCCATTCAGGGCGAGGAAATATCAAATGATATCCTTTGCCGGAAAGAGAGCGTTCGCCGTATAAGAACGGCATATCCAGAAAAGTTTCCGCTATTTCTTTTGGACAAGTGGATTCGATATCCACGGCGATGAATTTATCTATCTGCGATTTAATGTAGAATGTCAGGTTTTTCGCGTCAGGAAATTCGTAAAGCAACTGATCGAGAGAGGCAGCCGACGAGGGATCGTCTTGGATGTTTGCGCCGCGAAATCTACGTTCCATCACAAGCCAAGCAAAATGTGCCGGAATTTTGTCTGGTGTGGAAATAGTCCATCGTGGGATTTCCGCAAGCGTTTTAATCGTGGGGTTTTCGAGAAAACTCATAACGAAAATATCCTTTCTTAAAAAAAGTCCCCCGCAGGAGACCCGCAATGAAACGCGGGGCTTGCGGGGGAAGCAAAGCATCAATACTGACGATTGGGATCGTCGTTAGGGTCATATCTCAGACCGCCGGGAGTGGGGGCGTTGTCTGTGCCCCGAGGGGGCTGTGCGCCGGGAATGGGCGGCTGAGGGGGTCTGTTCTGAGGGAAAGCGGGCTTGGGCTGAGAATATGCCTGATTGGGATTTGCCGGCTGAACAGGTGTGGGCATTGCGAAATTGCCAGGGACGGCAGGCGCGGCCGGTGCGGGAGCAGGATACATAGGCATAGGAGATTGAGCAGGCTGCGCCTGAGGCGGGTATGTCGCCGGCTGGGTATCAGGATCGGAATCAACATCGTCAGCAGATTTCATGCGCACAGGATTCGTGAAATTGATGCCGACGGCTTTCAGCGCCGCTTCGTTGGCCGCAGTGTAGTACCGAATGGGTTCTTCAGCGATAACGTAATTGAGACCGATTCCCTTGTTCTGGTCGGTGTCAAACACCTGGAGAACCAGAGTGACATCCAGGCCGTTGGCCAGTTCGGCAGGCGGATTTTCGATCTGGGTGCAGGAACCGTCTGTGTTTCGCTGTGCGATGACGGGCAGATACCGACCCTTGCCGTCAATGTTGAAGCTGAGAACGTTATGCTTGTTCATGTAGAACCGGTTCTGGATGAACTGTTCGGTGGGGGTCATGACGCCGTTTGCGGCGGGGATGATCTGCGGCTCGGACAGCGAAATGGTAGTGTGCGGCACGGTGGTGGGGAAGCGGGAACCGTTTTTGCGCTGCTGTTCGATGCGGTAGGCGAGAGCCTGGCCGGTGTACTGGGACGTTACATGAGAGAACTGTACTTTACCTCTGACGAGAGCCATTTCGCCCGTCGTCAAACTGTTGATGTTGATTGCGTTGGACATTGCGGATAACCTCCTTTTATTCATGCAAGATTCGGGAAAATCTTGACTTTGACGATGTTTTCTGATGAAAAAAACGCTTGAATTTTCGTGCTTCGTATGCTATCATTATAGCAGATAATAAAGGTAAGAGCAATACTTTCTGCGAGTTTTTTCTGGTAATTTTAACACAGAACGGGGTGGCGCTAATGGACAAACAAGATACTGTGATCAGGCGAAAAAGCATAGACCCGTGGGCGCGGGTAAAAGCCTTTATTTTTCCGTTTGCTGTTATCGCATTAGCTTGTTGTTGCTGTGTTCAGATTGTCGCTATGACATATGAGATTTCCGATGAGATGGTTGCCGATTCAGAAGGAACGATCGGCACCATGTATCTTGCACAGGAACTTGTACATACGCGGTATTTATTGCAGGATGTTTACGGAAATCTTTATGTGGTGGACAAAGAAGAAGAGAATGATGATACGAAGTCTGACGATTCTTCCTCTTTTTCCCCGGGCGCCGACAGCGGCGCCTCTATCGCTGGGGGCGTTGCCCCTGATTCGCTTCAGGAATACGTCGTTCAGCCCGGCGATACGCTTACATTCATTAGTCACGAATCTAAGATCGGTATCGATGAAATCGCTACGGAAAACGGAATCGTTGATCCTAATATGATTTCTGTTGGACAGAAACTTACGATTCCTGCGGAACGCGGTGGGGAATACATGATCCAGCCGGGTGACACTTTGACGGTCATTGCGTATCAGACGGGAAATGATTTGGAAGAGCTGTCGGAATACAACAAAATGATCGATGATAATAAGATTTCTGAAGGCGCTTATTTGAGATTGCCGGAAGAAGAAAAGTGATGTGAAAAAGAGTCTCTGGTTTAACAGAGACTCTTTTTTTATTTCTTATCAGCAGTGATATTCATATTTGACCAGCCACTGAATTTCTGCTTCGCCTTTTCGTTTTAGCTGTTCTTTTTTGATCGCGGTTTCGTAGTCTTTGATTTTTTCATCGAATGCTTTTATTTTTTGTAAGACAGATGGCGAGCGCAGATCGGTCCGGCACAGGGGACAAATGTTACTTGATAATCGGTCTTTATTGAGTTTGGAGCCGCAGCAAGGGCAGCTTATATAGATCGGTTTTCGGGTTTTTACGGAATGTGTATGGATGTATTCATCTTTCTTTGTAAGCGTTGCGGAAATCTTGTAACGCAGTTTTTTGATTTGAATGGTGTCTTGCACGGTTGAAAAGTCTCTGAATTTCACAGCGATCCCGTCGTAATTGCCGCGGTCATGTTGCTTGATATAAGCCATAGCCGCGTCTTCGTTATCGAATACTTCATTCGTGGGGAATCGAACGATGTCTGTGCCGCTGTGATCACCTTGGCGCGATACACGCCAACGAATATCGGCGATGATTCGTCTCACGTCCTCTTGTTCTGGATAATACATGAATTTTACGGTATGGCTCATGTGTTTATCGCTCCTTTTTTTCGGGTAATGGTTCGGTGTATGACAGGTCTGGGTTCCATTGGAAATGTTCACAACGATTCCAGTAGTTGATGGTTTTTCCGCCGGCTACAGGGCAGACATAGGGTTTGCCGTACAGAGCATCGTAGGACGGAAACGGATTGACGTAATCTGGATTTTTTTCTTTTTTTGCAAAATGAGCGCAATGACCGCAGTATCGATTGGGTTTTTTAGATCGATCAATTTTCATAGCTACTCCTTTTTTACAATGCTGTTTCTGGATATAGGAAAGCGATCCAAGTGGACCCGTAGAGTTCGTGATAGCAGGGACAGCCGGTGTCTGTGCGGCAGTCACCGTTGTCTTTTACAGTGGCGAATTCCGCGGGATCATGGCTTCCCATCCGTTTGACTAAAACCTTTTTGCCGGCCATGTTGAGCAGGTTTTCTTTTGCCAGGACGATAGGGTCAAACGCACAGAGAGTGGATAAGGCATTAGCTGCTTCCTCACATAGCTGATCCATGCCGTCGACGTTGTAATAAACACCGGTTTCGCCGTGGACGAAATGCTTTGGGTTGTGAAGTCTTTGAATGAGATCGGTTACGTTTTTGTTCATACGTTCTCCTTTTTGTGTTTTTCTTGAGCGTTTTGCGCTAGATCTTTCATTTCTAGCGTTTTGCGACGCAGTTCTTCTCGCAGATCGGGATCGATATCGAAATCGTATTTTAAGTTCAGAAGGAATCGGTCCAGAGCCGCTTGAACAGATGCGTCGCTTGGCGTGGGCCTGATTATAATACTGTTGTTAATCAGTGTGATTTTGAGTGGGTCGCCTTCATTGATTCCAAGATTTTTACGAATTTCACGGGGAATGCAGATGCGGCCCAGATCATCAATACGGCGTATTTGAGTGAATTCTGCCAAGATGTTAACCTTCTTTCTTTAAGGAATTGGCGTACCGTTTTGCTTGATATTTTGATAGAATACGGACTTTTTTCTCCAGTTTCCATTCGGATAAAATCAAGGGCCAATCTTTGTTTAGGCAGATGGATGGATCAATGGAATCCAGTATCGCTTTTTCTTCTTTTTCCCGCACGCGAACATAATCCAGAGCTGTCTTGAGATAACGAATAGCATAGGCGTAGTCGATTTGCTCACCACCAACTGTCCAGTTCCCCAGTTTTTTATTTGTGATCGCCCATTCAAGCCACACACTGTTCATGTATGTGAGATTGATGATCTCTTCCGGATAGACTTCGACGCTTGCGTGAGCTTCGGTGCTGTAACGCCAGTCTTCTGTTTTTAGAGCGGACACGAATACGTGACGTTTGCGGTAATCAAATACTTCCAGAATTTGATCTTGTTCGCCTTCGGGAATCTGAGACCCGTCTTCGTAGCACACTGGTTTATATTGAGCCGTCGGAATGGTTCTTTCTTGCCAATACGGCTTTGCGTTTTTGTCTTTCCGTAGCGCCCAGAAATCAGGCTTTATCAAGGTGCGATATCGTGTCATACTAACAGGTTCTTCGTATTCCACAACGGTTGCTGTGTAGATAGAACAGTCATTCACCACGGCGTCATGTGTACGGTTTCTGTTTCCCCGGCCGCGAACATTTGTCCATGCGTGAGAGTAGTACCCGTGAGTCAGACTATATTCTCGTTCCGGCACGAGTCTTTGAACAGTGAGCAGAGCGTCGCCTTTCTGGATTCTTTGATTGCAGCGTTCTATAATTACGGTGAAGTCTCCAAAACGGTTGTCTGTCAGCCATTTGTCCGCAATGGAATAGACAATTAGATTTGATTCTTTGTCCAATGTTGTGCCGGCCGGAAGAGGCAGCCATGAGGTTCGTTCAATAACGCCTTGCAGAATGCTGTAAACATACGTTCGAGATATGATCCCGTCCATGAACTCTTTTTGTTTTTGCTTTGTTTGTTTTTCGTGCCGTTTGCGATCGCTTTCAAACAAAAAGTCAGTATCGGAATCGGGATCGGATGTGGGGGAGGGAATGGTTTGATTGAAAATGAGATCATCGTTGATGTGGACACGAGACTCATCAGTCCAACCGAGATACAAGTTCTCTCCGTTTCTGATCAGAATCCCCACAGTTTTTCCATGAAAATAGTCGTAATCACGAAGCATATTATTGTATGGATTCTTGTTGTCCTGACTGAATTGTCGTCCGGTCCGACTGAGTCTGACCAAAGAAACGCACCTTTGATTGGGAGTGAACGTTTCGAATGCCGTAGAATTGTATTTGAGGAATTCTTCGAACATATCGATATGATCCCAGTCGATCTCGTATAGAGAAGCCAGACGGCCTAAGTCTTCATCGAGAAAATGAAGTTTCTGATGAATGACGATAGGTTCGGTGTCTGGCGCATTTTGACCTTGCCGGATTTGAGCGAATTGGATCGTTTCTCCGGCGAAACACAGAATGGAATAAATTTGAGCGTCAAGGAGATAGATTTGCATTTCCAGCTTTTCTTTGAGACTTTCCATTTCTTCCATCTTTTGTTTCAATTCGGTCATCATAGTTTGTTTTTTCTCTTCCAGCTTTTTTTGCATAGCTTCGATTTGAATGCGAAGAGCGTTCAATTCTCCGGATTTGGCTGCTTCGACATTTTCCATCTCATTTTTGAGATGTTCGATCGCTTGCTTTTTGTTGTTGAGCGCAATAGACGCAGTGTTAATGGATAGTGTACTTTGCACAGTTGTGGGTACGAGATTGTTTTCATTGTCTCGTTCGCTCATTCCAAATTTCATTTTTACTTGAAGCGGCGTCAGATCAGAGAAATCCTGAGGCTTTTTCTTGAAAAGAAAATCGTTCGGATGATAAACAATGAGACATATTTTTGGGTTGCCGGTGTGAAGAGCTGCGTAGAGATCATTCCAGTAAGCAATTTGGATTATCTGACCGAGATTGTTTGTCAGATCGAAGAAATGATCGATAAATTTCATTCGATCAGGTAATTGTTTTTCCCATTTTGCTGATTTGAAATTTTCAGGATTTATGCCGCCATAGCTGCCTTGCACGTGATACATACGATAGACGTTATCTAAGACGATATCTCGTTCTTGCTTATCACGTATGTCAGCGTTTTCGATTTCGTCATAGATAGCATCCGCTTCTGTATCAGATAAATTGCTGTACCAGGCAATCCATTCTTTTGAATCTTTAAATGCGGCTGAACCTTTGCTTTGACTCATAGTTAAACCTCATATAATGACTTTTTGATAGCCGGAGTCAGGCCAGCAGCAGCGAACAGCTCATCGCAATCGTCCCGGTCTTCGGTGATTTCTTTGATCAAGTAACACAATGCGTTTTTGGCGGAAGTGGGGTCTTTCCAATCGATGTTGTCCGGTGAGAACTCGTTTACGAAGAATTCTTCATAGTCGGGTGTCGAGCTTTCGATCTGATCGTAGAACAAATACTTGTAGATGGATTCGAAATCGCGGTTCATGCGCTCGTAGCTCCTTTCTTTAAATGTGTCGAAATAAAGGTCGGGATATGTTTCTTTATACGGCATCTCGATGATGGTATCGGTGCGTAAACTCTTTTTCGTGACACCGCGCTTGTGCCGCGCCCACTGACGGGGCGCTTTGGACTGATTTTTCCAAGACCGAGGTGTGTCTCGAAAATATGTATCGCGGTTTTTGCCGGATTTGCGCCGAAATCTGGATTTGTCGATGATCGGAATCGCATCCTGCAGTTCGTCTTCATGGTTCAATGATGCCTGAATCAAAGAACGTTTTGTCATGGATGTGTCGCGAGGTTTGAAACGATGCGTTTTGCTCGCGAACGAACGGGACACGTTTGGGAAGTGATAGGTGGGTGTCCAGCCGTCGTTGATGAGCTGGATTTCTTTTTCCCAGTCACGGATATCGATAGATCGGCCGGCGTCGTCGATGACGCGGAATCTGCGCAAATACTTTTTCGTTTCGTAAACAGCCCACCAGAAATCGGTGACTGGATCGTAGTATAGAAAATCGAGATATCCTCTGAATGAAAATGTGTCTTTTCCGGTTACGTTCAACTTTTTAAAAGAAAGCGGCTTGTTGATGATCAGATCAGGATGATTCTGACCATATCTATATTTCCAACTGAACAAAAGGTCCAGTTTGTTTTCGTAATCATAGCAAACGTTTGCCAGCAGATCAATGACGTGATACATGATGGTTTTCCCCTTTCATTTCGGGTATAAAATTTAATGGCTGAGTGAACTCTCAGTCACGGAATATGTCAGTCTTCTTTGATCATTTCTTCCAGCACATCGGCTGTGAAATTAGATGAAAGCGTGTTCTCCTTTCGATACTGGTTTATCAGGCTTTGCAGCCGGGTTTTTTGTTCCTGTTTCTTGGTGATGGCAGCCAGACATTTGTCACATTTTTGATATTCACCGGGCAGCCATTCGTCAAAGAGTGTGCATTTAGGTACGTGGCGCTCAGTTGGCGCCTTTTTTCCATGTGTTCTGTCACGATGGGTATGATACTTACATACCGGATTTCCCCAGAAGTCACCTGCGTATTGACAGGTATTTTCCAAGTTGCGGTCATAGGGAACATCGTGTTCCACTTTGATTTTCATGAAATATCACTCCTTTTCATAACTCTCATAGTACACGGTGTCTTCTTCTTTCGAATCGTAAACGCCGATGCAAAGTCTTTTGTTGACGTTTTTCTCAGGATTGTATTCCACAAAACACACGGTTTCCGGAGAAGGATTGTCTGCTCGAATGAGATCGATGGTAATCCCGGGATAGTCACTGTCAGATACAATTTCGACATAGAGCTTATTTCCGTCAGGGAGCAGGAGTTCTGACTCTCTGGGATTGCAGAGGTTGTCCAGAGTGTCACAGATGGTTTTCTTGCACCGATCCAGGGTTTCCTGATCGTATTCTCCGGGAGCCAGTTTGCGACCGTATCGTGTTGCAAGAACGTTTCCCGCAAGATAGGTCAATTCTCTGTCAGGCGAGTAGAGTTCCTCGTTATTTTCATTGAATGTGATAAGACTGGTGGGAAACTGTTTGGATAAAGCGGCGGCCAGGTTCTCGAACTCGTCACTTTGTTCTGTGGCGCCGTCAACGAGAGAGATAAAGAAGGAAGCGTATCCAGTTCGTTCGACTTCCAGATAATCGTTCAAGGATGTTGACTGCAGGAATGTCATGAGATCGTTTTCTGTTACATTTTCAATTTTGTAAAAATAAGAGCAGGATGGTCTTATCATAGCTGTGTCTCCTTTGCTTTTTGTGAGGATAGGGCGTGGCGCACTGGAACCAGCGCGTAATGCGTGCCAACGAATTTTTCCCGTACAGCTTCCCCTCGTTTTAATACATGAGCTGGGTTTGTGTCTTCATAATAGACTTTTACGGAACCGAAGCCAATGAGTTTTTGAAGAGTCTCTTTGGCTTCTTTTTCAGACCTGGCACCGACACGATATCGGTCCCAGGTGTTTCGTTGCCGGCTTGGCCGCCGGTATCCGTCAACGATACAAATGAATTGCCGGGTAGGGAATGGCATAGTGCGTTCTCCTTTCTACGTTTCGTAATAGACGCCGACGATTTCGCACAGATGATCTTCGTATGAAAAGTATGAAGGCATAGGTCCGCCTAAAAAACGTTCCAAAATGTCTTTCACTTCGTTCACCATTTCCTCGGTAGAGGCGTAAGCCGCTTCGGTAAATGATAATTTTCGAGTGAGCGGTATACAGAGCGCTATATCAGATTCTGTGATATCAGGGAATGTGTGGTCTGTGATGATGGAAGTTATCTCGGCGCTCAAGTGATCGAGTCGAGAAAAACAAAGAAAATCACTGAGATAATATATGGCATCGTAATACACGTCCGGTTCATCATCCACAAAGCCGCTGAGAAATTGTTTTCTGGCTTCTTGCGTGACCAGTTTCTCATATTGTTCTTTTTGCCGTTTAAGATCAGGACACATCATGAGGGCGATGTGTGCAGAACTTATAGGATCAAGATAGAGACCGTATTCCAGATAGGCTTGCATCAATGTTTCATCTCCTTTTAGTTTGTCTGTAAGGCCCATTTTACAGCGTCTATGAGTTCCTGCTCGTTTGCCTCTTTTCGTTCCAATGCTTTGGCGACTCGTTCATCGATCGTGTTTTCTGTGATGAGTCTATGAATCGTAACAGGCATCGTCTGGCCGGGCCTGTATAGTCTTTTGTTCATCTGGTAATAGTCTTCGTAATTGAAGTCCAGAGTGTACCAAACCAGCGTGTGTCCGGGGCCGCTTTGTAGGTTCAGACCAAGACCGCAGCTTTTGGGTTGAATGAACGCCAATGGAATCTTACCGGCATTCCAGTCATCCTGTATCTGACTTGATGTCGTAATTTGAACACCATACGGGAACCTTTCTTGGAGCATATCGAGGTCTGATTTGAAGTGATATGCAATGAGAACAGGACTGGATGTGTTGTCGATGATGTACTCACAGATATCCAGCTTCTCTTCATGAACCTTGATATATTCTTTGGAATCTTTTGAGACGTAAAGCGCGCCGGAAGCGAGCTGAGAAAGTTTTTGTTGTAAGCCCGCTGCCTGTTTCGCTGTGATGGTGACGCCATCGAATTCCAAGACTTTGTCAATGCGAAGCCTGTCGTATATTTTTCTTTCAGCTGGCGACAAATGCACGCTGATATCATTTACGATCAAATCAGGCAAATCTAAGCCGTCGGTATCAATAGAAACGATGATATCAGAAATGCGGCGATAGATTTCTTCCTTGGCGCCGGGAAGTGGCGCCCAATCTACGGGACGGTTTTTGATATATTTGATAGGGTAGAAGAACGTGTTCCGGTAGGCCGTGATGGTTTGGCCGAGACGAGCGCCCTGGTCTAACGCATAGATTTCACCCCAGAGGTCCATCAGGCCGTTGGGTGTGGGTGTGCCTGTCAGTCCGATGACTCGATTCATGTACGGTCGTACGGTTTGCAGCGCTTTCATTCGCTGAGATGTGTGGGATTTGAAAGACTGTAATTCGTCGAATACCACAGTGCCAAAAGGCCAGACGCGTTGACCGTACTTGTTTTCCGGCAGATTCAATACCAAATCTACGAAGTTTTCCCGATTGATGGAGAACACGGTTGCTTTGGAGCAGTCCAGGACATTCTGGTACAACTGATGCCGGATTTTAGTGGAATAATTTTTGTCTTTTTCATTGACGATGAGCGATGTGTAGGGGAAGATGTCGCCCCATTTTTGGATTTCTTTCTTCCAGGTGGACACAGCAATGGCTTTTGGCGCTACGACGAGGATGTGATAAGGTTCGTTGAGTTCGTACAGGGAAGCCAGTGTGGACAATGTCTTTCCTGCGCCGCAATCAAGAAATAAGCCGGCGGCAGGTCTGGTTTCAATGAAGTTTTTGGCTATAAGTTGATGTGATTTGAGTATGGTGTTGAAATCCAATGCGAATCACCTCCTTTTACTCAACGTAGGATTCGATGATTTCCCAGTCATGCCAGATATAGAAGGGTTCTGTGTGAAGCGAAATGCTTAATTCCGTTTCGTTGCGTTCCATTCCATATCCCTGCTCGGAATAGAAATTTTCGTTCTCCTGAGCCTGGGCTTTCATGAACGCCTGCGCGGCTTCTTTCTGGAAGAACGAGTCAGTGTTTTTGGTGCCGGAATAGCTTTCTTCGATCACGGTCCAGCATTTCAAGCGCATAGTATCATCTCCTTTTTTTAGAGTGAAGCACAGAATTCACCAAGTTTTAACCATAGGTCAAACGTGTGAACTGACATCATGACAGAATCAGGAACGCCTCTGACTACATACCAGGATCGAGCTGTGGAAAACAGTCTGGAAGCCGCTTTCTGTTCTGATTCAGAGAATGTCTCATTCCAAAGATTTAGTCTTCGGCGGGTGTTCCATCTCCCGCCGTATCGGGTGGACGCGATCAAACCGTAAGGAATCATACGGTTTACGTCGTCACGGCTGAGTGATAAATAGAGTTTTGCCATAGTGTTTGCTCCTTAACTTTTTAGTCAGTATAAAACGTGAGATTTGTCTGTTGGCGGTAACCATGTAACAGTTCATACTTTATTTGATCGCTTAACTGTTTCAGGATTTTAGCGGCATTGGTTTTTGATCCGCCGTAGTAAAATACATAGGCGTCTATGAGTTCTTTCATGTCGGCTCCTTTTCGATACTTTTTTCATAGTCACCGAGTATGACATCGTGCGTATCTGTGAACGATGCTGTTAGGGATGGCTGAAATTTGTTTTTGCAGCACCAGGCGACCATTTCTTTTGTTAAGACGGATTGAATTAAGATTGTCTCAATGTCGTGTTGCCGGCAAAAATCGTACAGATATTCGATGACAGCTGTCATGGTGCCGCATCTGCGGTGTTGAAAACAAACTCTGGATACGATCAAACGTATGTTTCTCAACAAGAGCAGACGGAGTTCTGTTGTGAAATCCTCATTGCAAAGCCAGATGCCGTTGAGTTCCGAATGACAGAGTATTTTCGTTTTTTCTCTGGGTTCAAGCAAAGCGATGAGTGCCTGTTTGTCGTTTTCGGCAAAATGACATTGTGCCTTGTCAGCTTTGACGAGTTTCGGATTTGAAAGAGGTTTAGGGCATGGCTCTTTCGGTGTACCAGTGGCTGCGTCGATTTTGTAGTTTAGGGAACAGTAGTACAGGCCATCACTGTGAAAGCTTGCTTTGCAGCGAAAACAGGTTCTGGCTTTTTTCATGTCGTTTCACCAAGAGGAAAGATACGCCAATCGTATTCCTTGCCGTTTTTGTCTTCACAGCAGGCGTGAGTCTCGAAGATATCTTCTTTGTCATCATCGATGGCGGTGGCCAGATAACGGCGTCGCATTTCTTCCTGGGCGGCCTGGAAACTGTCGCAGATCACAGGATGCTGAAGTGTGCGGCTGACGCATTCACAGAGAATGTACTTCTCTTGTTTCGGAATCTTGATTAAAAAACAGGATTCCAGCACGTCCCGCATGGCGTCATAGACGGAAAGATCGTAGTCTTCCAAGTCCTTCTGGTAAATGACCAGCGCGTTTCCTGAATCACCATTTTTGATCTTGGTGATGATCGTTTCTTTTTGGTTAGAAGACAGAACCTGTTCTGTCAATGCGTTTATTTCGTCGCACAGTTCGGTCAGATATGTGGGGTTGAGTACCATGTGAACTCTCCTTTCATTATTCAAATCGGCAAGCGGTGAGCGGCATCTGGTGGTTAATCAATGGGCAATTTTTGCAATCGGAAATGGGGTATGTGCAGATACTGTGCTCATCATGAATGCAAATTTCTGGTTGTGTCATGTTAGCATAGTCATAGAAGTCATGTATATGCTTTTCTAAATATTCATCTACTGCGGATGCTCTGATGATAGGGACATCTTTACCAAATAGAGGAAGAGTCACTTGCTGTGTTTTCAACCAGGCCGCCATATCTCGAATGGCTTTTTCGTTTGAGTGCATCATTGGTTTTTCCATAAGCGTTTCCTTTGAATTAAAATTCGGGTAAATCTTCTCTGTCACTGGGGTCCAGTGTGCTGAATGATTGTGTGATGTTTTTCAGAACGCAGGAACACAGTCCGTCATTCGATGTGATTTGGAGTGCGTATACACGGGCGTAGTGTGTTCTGACAAGCGTGTAGGGTCGCATTTTTGTGGCGTTGGATTTTATCCTGTACATGAACGAGTCGATGCCATCTACGCCCATAGACCGGATTGCGAATAGAAAGAAGCCTTCCGGCTGCTCGGATGCTGTGAGACATTTTTCCACTTCATGCCATGTGATGATGAAATCACTGGCGTACTGGTCAGTCCATCGGCCGCATTCCTGTATCAAGAGACTTGCGATGCTGGATAAGTTCACGCACGTTGATTGCCCTGTGGCGCGGTCTGTGATCGTCTGTGTTGCGTTCCATGCATTCAGAATGGTTTGTGGGATTTTTTGTGTCATATGGTTCATCTCCTTTTTTTTTTTGAAGATTCGACGATTTCATTCTGTGTCAGACCGAGTTCGGAGCACAGAAGATTATTTGTGTCCTCAGGGTTATATCCAAAATGTTGCCGGCACGGAAGCCCATCTTCTCCACGGCCTCATAGATGGCACGGATGACGGTAGGGCT